>Ga0210396_10003295_pt1 | contig 16169 bp, 14 predicted proteins | sample IncBWH17OmetaG_FD_155466 | JGI IMG/M metagenome (GOLD analysis project Ga0210396, IMG submission 155466) | Forest soil microbial communities from Barre Woods Harvard Forest LTER site, Petersham, Massachusetts, United States - Inc-BW-H-17-O ... | reverse complement strand
AATGCCGAGATCAGCTCGCCGCGGAAATACGAGCTGCGGCGTCCGTCATAGGCGAGCGTGGCGAGCGCCGAGACCACCGCGTAATTGCCCATGACCTTGCCGAAATCGCTTTCGATCCCCCACAGGGCCACGACAAAGCGCGGCTCGACATTGAACCGCCGCCAGATCCCATCGAGCAGCATTCGATTTTCCGCCAGCTGGTAGCGTGCGCCGTCCATACGCTGGGACGTGACGACCTTTTCGAGATACTCGCCGAACGTCATAGTGCGTTCCGGCTGCTTGCGGTCCAGCTCGATCACGTGCGGCAAGTATTGCGTATTGCGCAGCGCGACCTCGACCGTCGACGCCCGAACGCCCTGTGCTGCCGCGTCACGGCGCACCCCTGCCAGGAATCCGTTGAAGTCACCCTCACCCGCTCCCGCCCGCCGGATGGCAACCCCCGACGCGGCAATGAACGGAACCGTGAAGATCAGCCGGCGGCTCACTCTTGGGGACGTCATTAAATAGAACCCGCTGCCTGCAACCCTTCTCTCGTCTCTTGCCACAAGCGTGCCGAACCCTGCAACGATCGCGGCCTCTCACCGCGGATTCTGCCCTCCCCGCCTCTCCCGGACCCCGCCTACCTCAAAAGAGCCGCCGAATCGTCGGGATGAGGGCAACTGAACTTCGCTTGTTTGCTGCTCGACCAAAGCCTATCCTGCCTCTACGTACTCAAGGGAGGATGGCATGGGACAGATTCTGGGCCTGGGGGTCACTCACTTTCCGCCGCTCTCGGGAACCGATGAAAATCTTGGCCGCATTTTGAAGCGTGCGCTCGACGACCCGGCGGTCCCGGAGCGGATGCGGGACCCGTCAGGTTGGCCCGCGGCAATGCGCGAGGACTACGGCGCCGACGCTGGCCTGACCGCCGCCAGACACCACCGCGAGGCGCTCCTCACCGGGTTTCGCAATGCCCGGCGGGTGTTGGACGAGTTCGCCCCCGACTTTGTCGTGATCTGGGGCGACGACCAGTACGAGAATTTCAAGGAAGACATCATCCCGCCGTTCTGCGTGCTGGCCTATGAATCGCTGACGACAAAGCCGTGGCAATACTATCGCGGCCAGAACGTGTGGAACGAGCCGACGGAGAAGTCCTTCGAGTACAAGGGCCATCGCGACGCCGGGAAGTTCATCGCCGGCGGCATGCTGGAGGCTGGGTTCGACGTCTCCTATGCCTACAAGCCGCTGCACCACCAGCTCGGCCACGCCTTTCTGAATACGCTGTTGTTCCTCGATTACGACCGCAAGGGATTCCCCTATCCGGTCGTGCCGTTCCAGGTTAATTGCTACGGCCGCCGCGTCGTCGCGCAGCAGGCCGGCGCGCGCGGGTTGAGCCAGTTCCCATCGGATGACCAACTCGATCCCCCCTCCCCTGCCCCATGGCGCTGTTTCGATCTCGGCGCGGCTTGCGCCAGGGTCGTCGAGCAGAGCCCGTGGCGCGTCGCGCTGATCGCCTCGTCGAGCTGGTCGCACGCCTTCCTAACCCCCAAGCATTACCTGCTCTACCCCGATGTCGAGGCCGACCGCGCGCTCTATGACGCATTGCAGGCCGCCGATTATGCGACGTGGCGGCAGCGGCCGTTGAGCGCGATCGAGGACAGCGGACAGCAGGAGATCCTGAACTGGATGTGCCTCGTCGGCGCGATGAACGAGCTCGGGCGGCGGCCGACCGAGACCTCCTACGTGCAGAGCTATATCTTCAACTCGAACAAGTGCTTCGCCGTATTCGAGCCGTAAGGCCATGCCCCAGCTGCCGGGGAGAGAGCTGGCGCGGGAGCTGATCGAAAAAAGCCGCAGCGAGAGCCGCGCGACACCGGTAGAGAATGTGATCCAGGCCATCCACCGCGACGGCTTGGATGACGAGGCGGCGCACCGGCTGATCGGCCGGCTGTGGACCCTCGAGCGAATGTTTTACTACATCTATGGCGGCTGGGGTCAGGGCCTAGAAGTCAACGACTTCCCGCCTTCGATCAAATACCTGTTCTCAAAGCAGATCGTCGACGAATCGACGCACGAGATGCTTTATCTCGACGCTTTGCTGCACAAAGGGTTCGCGGCCACGCAGAAGGACGCCTTTCGGCACCCCTCCAGCTGTTTCGTGCTGGATTCGGCGCTGGCCTATTATGTTTTCTCACTGCGCAACCTGGCCACCTACCCTCACCCGATCCGGATCGCGGCGTTGAATTTGGGACCGAAGGTCCTCGAACTCGCCTGGATGGAGGGACTGACGGAAGCGATCGCCGACCCCGACCTCAAAGGCGTCTTCGAGAGCCAATTTGTCGAAAACCGCAGCCACATCAATATGGGCCGGCGCATTGTCGAAGAATTCGTTGAAAAACCGGTCGAGGCCGAGCTGTGCCGCTGGGCCTGCGCCGTCGCCAAGCGCGATTACGGCCGGTTCTTGGGTGAGCTGAGCGCCTTCGTCCTCGGGCATGAGGCGCCGCGGCCACCCGCGCCGCGCCGGCAAGTGACCGATTGAAGGCAAGCGGCATGCCCAGTCTGAAAATCGATCACCAGCGCTGCACCGAGTGCCGCATGTGCTACATCGTGTGCCGCGAGATCGACATCAACGCCGTCTATGTGGCATTGGAGCCGTTGCACCGCATCGAAATCGATCTTGAGAAATGCACCTACCCCGGCTGCACGGCGTGCCTGATGTATTGCCCGGCGGAAGGCTCGATTATCGAGATCGAGAGCGGCCGCCCAATGGTGCCGCCGCCGCCCGAAGCCTGGCAGGAGGCTTGAACCAATGCATCTGATCCTCGAACAATTTTTAGACAAATGGGTGTGGCCGACGATGCCGGGCGCGCCGGGAGCCGAGTTCCGTTTGCGGCTCACCCGGGAGAAATGCGTCAAGGGCTGGGAAATATCGTTGAACCGCACGCTCGGCGAAATCGAGGAGGAGCTTGCCAGCAACGACGAGGACTGGAAAAGGGAGCGCGCACTGCGCGGCTATGCGGCCGAGGGCGCCCACATGTCGATCAAGCAGATGTCGGGACAATTGCTGTCGGTCGATATCGCCGACCAGGAGCGCTACATCGATCTGCAGCGCATGCGCGCGCGCCAGATCTGGGATGAATGCAAGCACAGTAAATTACATGCCGACGTCTTGCTCGGCAAAGGCTGGATCAAAAACGAACGTGAATTGATGGACATCGCGCAGGCCAATACCCAGCCATTGCCGGCCTATTTCGGCCTATCGATGATGTTCCCGCACATCCATCCGCTGGCCCGCGCCGCCCAGAACTATTACCAGGAAGCCAATGCCTGCATCGGCATCATGGCCTATCTCGACCGGGTCGACGATCCGCTCGTGCGGCACGAGCATCTGAGCCAGCGCGACGAAGAGCTGATGCATTTCATGGAAGGCAAGTTCCAAATCGATTTCCTCTGCGCTACGGCGCAAACGCAGAAACCGGTTGAAGACGCATTGGACTATCTGCTGCACCAGGTCGGCGGCATCACATGAAGGTGCGGATCGACTACGCGATCTGCAATTCGTGCGGCTTGTGCCGCGAGGTCTGCCCGGAATCGGCGATCCGCCCAATGCTGCTGGAGCCGCGGCACCTCTACGAGGTGCAGGCAATGAAATGCACCGGCTGCGGCGAGTGTCTCGAATATTGCCCGGCGCCCGGCGCATTGGTGCAATATGAAGCGGTCTGAGCGTGCTGCCCCTCACCCTCCCTCGCCCCGCTTGCGGGGAGAGGGTCGGGGTGAGGGGCCTTTTCCGGCAAATCGATCCGTGTCCTATCGGCGAATGGCATCGAGATTCCAGTGTCATGTGAGCAGGGCGTTTGCGGGACGTGCGTCGCGGGCGTGCTCAATGGCGTTCCGTATCATCGCGACGTGTTCATGACGGACAAGGAGCGTCCACGAAACGATCAGTTCACGCCATGTTGTTCGAGAGTGAAGTCGGACCTGTTTGTACCAGACCTTTGAGGGAGCGTATGAGTGGCCGTCAGCAAACGAGTTCGCGGTCGGCCGCATTGGCGCGACGTTTGATCTGCTAAATGGCGCGAACTCTGCCGCGCGATCTACGCCGGCGCGCGGCGAATTGGTTCAACGCTTCGACACCGACCGAGAAGCCGATCGCGGCGTAGATGTATCCCTTGGGGACGTGGAGACCGGCGCCGTCGGCGATCAACGTCATGCCGATCAACATCAGAAAGCTCAGTGCCAACATTTTCACGGTCGGGTGGCGCTGGACAAACTCGGCGAGCGGTCGCGATGCCGCCAACATGATCGCGACTGCAATGATGATGGCGGTCGCCATCACCCACAGCGTGTTGGCCATGCCGACTGCGGTGATCACGCTGTCCAGCGAGAACACGACATCGAGCAGCATGATCTGCGTGACCACGCCGGCCAAGCTGGTCCGCGCGTGTTCGGGGTGGTCACTTTCCGGCCCATCGCCCTCCATGGCGTGATGGATTTCCCGCGTCCCCTTGTAGAGGAGGAACAGCCCGCCGGCGATCAGAACGATGTCCCGCCAGGAGACGGGATGTGCGAAAAGATCAAACAAAGGCCGGGTAAGGCCAATGATCCAGGTGATCGAGGCCAACAGCGCAAGGCGGGTCAGCAATGCCAGCGCCAGGCCGATCTGCCTTGCCCGGTTCTGTTTTTCTGCGGGCAATCGCCCCGCGAGGATCGCGATAAAGACCAGGTTGTCGATACCGAGCACGATTTCGAGGGCGGTGAGTGTCAGGAGGCTCGCCCAGATCTCCGGGTCGGTTACCCAATCCATCACTGCGCTCACTTTCGGCGATGCGCCCCGAGGCTTGGCTTCAGGTTTGCGCTATCTGCCGGCTTCGGCAGCGGCACGCTCAAGCTCGGCGATCCGTGACGCCTGAGGCGCGAACTCCCCTAACAGCTGGAGCTGTTTCCCGGTGTGCCCCTCAGGTACAAGCGCCACTAACCCGGTCGCATTACCGCCTGGATGCTCCAGGCTCTCGACAAGACCAAGACCGACCGGGTCGGACACGCCGAAGAAAACCAATGGAATCGCCGGAACAGCGGTGTGGACCGCGACCGCGGCATTGCTCGTCGAGGTGACGAGAACCTCTGGACCAAACGCGACCAGCTCAGCCAGGAGCGCAGGTATCTGCTCATAACGGTCTCGATACCAACGATACTCGATCTGAACATTCTGCCCCTCGACATACCCGCGTTCACGCAATCCCTCCAGCCAAGCCTGCATCAACTCGAGATCTCGTGTGCCCCCAAGATACCCGATGCGATGAACTGCCCGCTGTCCCCCGGCTTGCGGCGCAAATAAGAGGAAGATTATCGTGACCGCACTAAGCACGCGGTAGCGCTTCATGGATCACCCTCCGTCGGGATTATTCGATCACCTCTTTGGCCAATGCAAGGATGGCCGGCGGCACCGTAATGCCTAGCGCCTTTGCCGCCTTCAGGTTCACGATCAGATCGTATCCGGTTGGCTGCTGGACAGGCAAATCACCGGGTTCTCGCCCTTCAGGATCTTGTCCACGTAGACGGCAGCGCGACGCCAGCTGTCGGCTTGGTTTGGAGCATAGGAGATGAGCCCGCCGTCAAGCACATAACGACGATCGAAATACATCGCCGGCAAATTATAGCGGGCAGCCAGCCCAACGTTCCACACGTGGATCGCATCAGCACCCTGTGCGTGCGCCTTTTCGAAGGCTGTCGCAAATTGATCCGGCTCGCTGGCCTCGACGATCACAAACTCCAAGCCCAAGGATTGTCCGACCTCGGGGAGCCTTTGCAGCGCTATCTGGTGCATCTTCTCTGCGGGATTGATCAGCACGGCGATCCGAGAGGCTCGCGGGACAAGGTCCTTCAGCAATTGAAGGTGCTTTCCGATGATGCCCTCGGGCACGAAGGTGGCTAACCGGTCACATTGCCACCCGGATGCGCCAGGCTCTGGACCAGACCAAGTGCGACGGGGTCAGCCACAGTCAGGAAAACCAGCGGAATTGTAGGCGCCGCGGCGGGGATAGCGACCGCGGAATTGCTCGTCGAGGTGACGATCACCTCCGGACCAAACGCGACCAGTTCGGTCAGCAACGCAGGGAGCTGATCATAACGGCCACGAAAGTACCGATACTCGATCCGGAGATCCCGGCCGATCACATAACCGCGCTCGCGTAGGCCATCCATCCAGGCTTCCACCTTTTCTGGTGTCTCGGTGCTCGCGAGAACTCCGATGCGATGTGCGGTCTGCTGTCCGAGGGCTTCGGATACAAATAGGATCAAGCTCGCCGCGATCAGCGCGACCCTGCGGGGCCAAGCCAAGGGGCACCCCACCGCGGGAGGTGCCCTTCGCCTATTCGCCCAGCCCGAAGAACTCGACCGCGTTGCCCGCCCAGATCTTGCGTTTGTCGCTTTCGGGCACGTCGGCGTAGATCTTGTCGATGATCGGCCGCGAATTGGGCCACTCGTTCTCGATGTGCGGGAAGTCGGTCGCAAACATGATGCGATCCACGCCGACATGCTGGCGTTCCTCGATCGCCACACGCTCGTACTGCACGCTGAAATAGACGTGCTCGCGGACATAGTGGCTCGGTAATTCCTTCAATGGCTTGAAGCCGAGATATTCTTGCGCCCAGCCGAGATGGCGCTGGTACCAGAGATCCATGTGCTCAAGCCAGAACGGGACCCAGCCGAGGCGGGTCTCGGCGAAAAAGATCTTGAGCTTCGGATGGCGCTCGAACACGCCGGCCAACACCAGTTGGGCGATGCTGACCGACGGCGCCAGCCCGAAATTGCACAGCCACTCAAGGAACGGCCGCCGCAGCCTTTGCATTATTACGGGGTCTTCCTTCGGATACTTGAAGGTCGGCTGCGTCGCGCGTGCCCCGGTGCGGTAGAACTGGACGTGCACGGTCACCGGCATTTCCATATCGACCGCAGCGGCCCAGAATTTGTCGTCTTCCGGCGTCGGGTATCCTTTGGCATTGGGCAACGCGCCCAATAGCACACCCTTGAGGCCGAGCTTTTTGCAATGCTTCATCTCGGCGATCGCGTCGTCGACATTGGTGATCGGAATGACCCCCATGCCAATGAGGCGGTCGGGCGCCACGGCGCAGTATTCCTCTGCAAGCCAGTCGTTGTAGCCGCGGATCACCGCCTTGTAAACTTCGTCATGCGCGATATTGCGCCAGAAGACGGGGCCGGCGACCATCGCCGCGAACAATACCTCGGCGTCCATGCCGTCCTGATCTTGCTCCCGGACGCGCTGCTCCGGCGAGCCGGTGCCGGCAGCGTCGGCGACCTTGAGGCCAAAGGGCTGCCAGGTACCCTCGGCGCGGCCGGCGCGCAGGTCGAGGAAGTTCGCCTCCAACAGCGGCTGTCCCTCGATCATCAGCGCGTCGCCGCCATCCGGCAGATGAACCGTGTGCGGTGCGCGGTCGCGGTATTTTCCAGGCACCCGATGGACCCAGCGCTCGGGCGGCACTTCGAGATGCCCGTCCGCCGACATCAGCCTGTATTCGCGCGCCATGTCATCCTCCGTCAGTAATGCTGAAAGAGCCCCTCACCCCGACCCTCTCCCCGCTTGCGGCGAGAGGGAGGGGCCCGCGCCAGCGGGAGGGTGAGGGGCAGCCCGCAGCGGCTCAATTGGCCAGGAAGGCCTTGGCTTCGGCGACTTCCGGGCGGTCTGTGTCGGCGCTTGCCAGGGTGACGAGTTTTCCATAGGCCTCGCGGGCCTTTGCCGTGTCGCCGGTCCCTTTGGCCGCCCGCGCGATCCCGAGAATGCTGCGGAACCGGTTGCGCTCGGTGCTCACGGATTGCTCGTACTCCTTCAGCGCGGCGGCCGGCTCATTCACCTCGAGTAGCAGGTCGGCGAGCAATTCACGGGCCGGCACCACTTCGGCCGGGGTCGCCGGGTGCTTGTCCATCGTGGCGTCGAGATCGGCTGCGGCGCGTACCAGCTCGACTGCCTGCTTATCATCCCCCTTGGCGTGCGCCAGGATCCCGGAGGCGGCCAGCCGTTGGACCTCGACTTGCTTCGCCCAGTAATCGTCCTTGGCCTGGTCGAGCTTCTGCTTCAAGGACTGAAGCTTGGCGATTTCGGCCTCGGCTGCCGGCGTATCGCCGGTATGAGCTGCGCCGAGCGCCCGCGTGAAGGAGATCATCGCCTCGGCCCACGGGAAGCGCTCCCAGGGAAACGGCATCGAGGGCGCCGTGAGGACGGCGGCCTCCGACCAGTTCCGGCGTTCGACCGCATAACGCGCCGGCATCGCCGCGATGGCATAAGCCATCGGCAGGTTCGGCACATTGGCCCGTCCAAAAGTCAGCAGCTCGTCGACGACCCGTTTGGCATCGCGGTCCTGACCCATTTGCAAATAAGCGTATTCCATATAGTCCATCGAGTGGACGGCCTCGCCGTTGAAGGCGTCGGGGCCGAGCTCCTCCCTGACATAGGCGAGTCCGGCAGCCGTCGCCGCGCGATTGGCATCGACCGATTGCCGCCACATTCCCAGCCGCGTGAAGATGTGCGACGGCATATGGAGGGCATGCGGCACCGCCGGCGCGATGTCGGCATAGCACAGCGCCGCCGTCAGCCCGTCATCGGCCATTTCCGCCGAGTCGTTGGCGTGGATAAGGTAATGCGCAACCCCCGGATGGTTGGGGAGTTCCGCCCGCACTGTCTCCAGGGTCGCGCGCGCCTTTTTCTGATTTGCGTAGGTCTTGTCGGTCGGCGGCGCGGTCGCAACCAGGGCGAGGGAATAGAACACGCCGCCTTCCCGATCGTCGGGATAGCGCAGATGCACCTGCTCCATGGCTTTTTCGTAGGCGACGGCGCGCGTGCGGTGATCGACCTTGTCGTTGTCCCGATAAAAAGCCGCGATCGCCGCGATATAATCGCCTTCGCGATCGGTCTTCTGCTTTGCAGCGACAGCCTTCTCGACGGCCTCCGACCCCGCCTTCAGCGACGCCGCATTGGGCGGGTACCACAGCGGATACCAATGGCTCATCGCGATGCCCCAATACCCAATCGCGCAATCAGGCTCGACCGCGGTGACGGCAGTAAAGGCCTTGACCGCCTCCTCGTACCAGAAGGAGTGCAAAGTCCAGACCGCTTGGTTGAATTTCTTCTGCGCCGTCGCGCTGCAGGAAATCGGGAAATCGACTTCGCTGCTCTTTACTGCCGGAGGCGATTTGCCGGCGGTTTCTGCACCGGCACCTGCAATACCCAAGAACGCAACAAACCCCGTCGCCAGAATTGTTATCGAGATACGATTCCACTTCATGGTCGGCCTCCCTGGCGGGTATTTTGCTACCTTCGCGGGTTGAATGGCGAGTAGCGGGGCGATTTCGGATCGTGATCCTGGACGATCATTTCCTTTGGATTATATCTCTCTGTTTGGGTGGGGTCAAAATTTGCGTAAATCTAGAGAGCAGTCCGTTTGAGAGTCGCTGGCTCATCGGTCATAAGCCATCCGTCATGAGCAACGAAACGCCGCCTCTCGTTATTTCTGAGGCAGACGCTTGAACAAATCCCATGGACGAGATCGAAATCGTTCCGTATGACCAGGGCTGGCCGGCGCTGTATGAGGCAGCGCAGGCGCGCCTCCTGCCCGTGTTGGACAGCTATGGGCTCATATCGGCAGCACCGCTGCGCCGGGACTTCCAGCGAAGCCCGTCATCGACATCGCGATCACCGTGATATCTCTCGACGCGGTGCGCGAGCGCGGGATCGCAGCATTGGGCTTGTTGGGCTATCTCTTTTGGGCGGAAAACCCGGACCTCGACGATCTGTTCTTCGTGAGGGGGCTGCCGCCTCGCGCCGAGAAGCGCACCCACCACCTTCACATCACGCTTCCCGGCCCGCGTTTTGATGAGAGGGTCCGATTTCGGAATAGACTTCGGGGTGATGCTGGTTTGGCGCAACGCTATGCGGACCTAAAGCAGGAGCTCGCGGCACGCTTTTCTTCGGATCGTGAGGCTTATACCCGAGCAAAGACGGAGTTCATTGTCGAAGTTCTGGATGAGTCTGTCAATAACTGCTGATCGGTCAAGTCTGCAGATCATTGTGACCCGCGTTGATGAGCACCGCTACTCGACCATTGCGAAGCGAGATGGTCTCCAGATTAGTGTCCCCGGCTACGCCTTCATGCGCCCCTTACCCCATGACTTGGCCCACTGCGTCGTAGAGGCGACTTTAAGACTTGACCGGGGCTTTTGGGCGAGCGTCGCAGACGGAGTTGAGTTCGGCGGGATGAAGGCGAAAAGACGATCCTGGCTGATAACTCGCTGCAAATAACTGCAAAAACAGCCAGCAGGGCTCCCCGTGGGGCGTCCGGCACGCCGTCGCCCGACCGCATAGCCTGCCCCTGGGGGAGATCCCTTGACATTGCCGGTGAGATCGCTACTGTGAAACTATGAAAAACCTCACAGTATCACTTGATGACGAGACTTATCGACGTGCTCGTACGATAGCGGCCCAGCGGGATACCTCCGTATCGGCGCTGGTTAAAGGATTTCTGATCGAACTGACTTCGGGGGAAAGCAAAACTGAGCGGCTGAAGCGCGAGGAGCGGGTGCTTCGCGAGCGAATTACCGCGTTCCGGGCATCCGACCGATTGTCTCGCGACGACGTCCATCGCGGCGGCGCATGAAGGCTCTGCACTTTCTGGACACCAATATATTTCTCTATTCCATCAGCCGCGATCCCACAGAGAAAGCAAAACGGGAACGAGCCGTCGCACTTCTCGAAGAAGATGACGGAGCGCTATCCGTTCAGGTGCTCCAAGAATTCTATGTCCAGGCCACGCGACCGACCCGGCCGGACCCGTTGCCTCACGACATCGCCGCCAGTCTGATCACCACTTGGACCCGCTTTTCGGTGCAGGAGATCACCCTCTCGATCCTGATCAGCACATTGGAAATCAAAGCTGCCCACGGCTTCTCCTATTGGGACAGTGCGGTTGTCGCCGCCGCCCGAGCGCTCGGCTGCCGCACCCTCTATTCTGAAGATTTGAGCCATGGTCGGGAGGTCGAAGGGATTACGATCATCAACCCGTTCCGTTGACGAAGGGACGGCCGAGCCGTCGGAGGCAAAAGATGGGCGAATTCGCGTTAGGGCAGGCGGTGCCGCGGTTCGAGGATCCTCGGCTGCTGCGGGGCGGCGGCCGCTATGTCGACGACATGGTGTTGCCGCGGATCGCGTTCGGCCATGTGCTGCGCTCGCCGCATGCGCATGCCCGGATCCGTTCGATCGACACGACGGCGGCCAAAGCCGCGCCGGGGGTGCTCGCCGTCCTGACCGGTGCGGATTGGGAGGCCTCGGGTTGGGGCGACTTGCCCACTGCCTCGGGCAACAAACGGCGGGACGGCTCGGCCGCGTACCGGCCGCGCTACCCGGCGTTGGTGAAGGACCGGGTTCGCTGGGTCGGCGATTACGTCGCCTTTGTCGTTGCCGAGAGTGCCCATCAGGCGGCCGACGCGGGCGAATTGATCGCGGTCGAATATGAGTCGCTGCCGGCGATCGTCTCGACCCCAGATGCGGTCGAGCCCGACGCGCCGCGGGTCTGGGACGACTGCCCGGACAATATCTCCTTCGTCCATCTCGAAGGCGACAGGCCGGCGACCGATGCTGCCTTCGTCGGCGCCGCGCATGTCGTGCGACACAGGTTCGTCGTCAACCGGGTGACCGCGGCCACGATGGAGCCGCGCGGCTGTATCGGCGACTACAACCGCGCGGCCGATCATTACACCATTTACACAACCCTGCAGCGCACCCACGCCTATCGCTCGGAACTCGCCCAGCAGATCCTCAAGGTGCCGGAAAGCAAGGTGCGCGTCGTCGCCGGCGACATCGGCGGCAGCTTCGGCATGAAGTCGGCGATTTACAACGAGGTCCCGCTGGTGTTGCTCGCGTCCAAAGTGACCGGGCGGCCGGTCAAATGGACGAGCACGCGCACCGAGGCTTTCCTCGGCGACGCCCAGGCGCGCGACAACATCACCGAGGCCGAGCTGGCGCTCGATGCCGAAGGCCGGTTTCTCGGCCTGCGCGTCCACACGATCGCGGCGGTCGGGGCCTATCCGCAGGCCGGCTCCAACGCCTTTGTCGCCAATCTCGGAACCTTGGCCGGGGTCTATCGCACGCCCGCCGTCTTCGCCGATGTGACTGCCGTTTACACGAACACGAACCCGATGCGGGCCTATCGCGGCAATGGTCGCCCCGAGGCGGCATACGTCATCGAGCGGATGGTCGACCTCGCCGCGGACGGGCTCGCCATCGACCCGATCGAATTGCGCCGGCGCAACATGATCCCGCCGGAGGCGATGCCGTTCAAATCGGGGCTCACCTTCACTTACGACTGCGGTGAGTTCGAGAAGAGCCTCGACATGGCGCTCGACCTCGCCGAATTCGCCGGGTTCGAGCGGCGCCGCGCGGAAGCGCGCGGACGCGGCAAGTTGCGCGGCTTCGGTATCTCGAACACGATCGAGCGCGCCGCGGCGGGCGGCTTCGAGGCCGCCGAGATCCGCTTCGACCGCACCGGCACCGTCACCTTGCTGTCAGGCTCGATCACCCAAGGCCAGGGGCACGAAACGGTCTACAAACAGCTCCTCTGCGACCGGCTCGGCATCCATCCCGATCAGGTGCGTTACGTCCAGGGCGACACCGACAAAGTGGCGATCGGCGAAGGCACCGGCGGCTCGCGTTCAGCCGCGCTCGGCGGTTCGGCGGTCCATCTCGCGACCGAGAGGATCGTCACCAAGGCCAAAACCGTCGCTGCTTCCGTGCTGGGCGCCGATGCCGACGAGATCAATTTCGAGGATGGCCTCTTCTCTGCGCCCCGCTCGAACCGCAGGTTGACGATCGGCGAGGTCGCAAGGGAGTCCCTGAATCCGGAGAACTTGCGCGAGGATATGGACCTCGGCCTGATCGCCGGCGCCACCTTCAGCTGCAAAGAGCAGAACTTTCCTAACGGCTGTCATATCTGCGAGCTGGAAATCGACGAGGAGACCGGCGAGGTCCAAGTCCTGCGCTACAGCGTCGTCGACGATGTCGGCACGGTGATGAACCCGTTATTGCTCGAAGGTCAGATCAGCGGCGGCATCGCGCAGGGCGTCGGGCAGATCCTGATGGAGGACATCCGCTTCGACCCCGCCTCGGGTCAGCTGTTGACCGGCTCCTTCATGGATTACGCAATGCCGCGGGCAAGCGACCTGTCGGCGATCCATTGCGACAGTAATCCGGTGCCGACCAAGACCAACCCGCTCGGCGTCAAAGGCGCCGGCGAAGCCGGCAATGTCGGCGCCCTCCCCGCCGTCGCCAACGCCCTAGCCGACGCTCTCTCCCCGCTCGGCATCCACCATGTCGACATGCCCGCCACCCCCGAACGCCTGTGGCGCGTTATCAGCCGATCAGGTAGCCGCCCGCTCTCAAGCGGATGAACGTGCGGTGGTCAGGCCTGCTTTCGCCACGCTGACCCGCCGCGAGGATAAGCAGGGTGCCGAGCAAGCTGCCCGGGAGACGTATCTGCATTGCGATTAGGCCACGACCAGATCCGGTACGAGGATCTTTCCCTTGGTCTCCGGTCCGAGCAGCAGGGCGATCACAAAGCTCGCCGCTCCGACGCAAGTGCCGATCAGCATCGGGATCGCAAAGCCGAGACCGTAGTGGCTGGCGAACCAGGTCAGCACCAGCGGGACAAAGCCGCCGAAGATCGCTCCCTGGTGATAGCAGAAGGCGCTCGCCGTCGCCCGCACCTCGGTCGGGAAGCGTTCGGAAAGATAGGCGGGGTTCTGGCCATAGATCGCCTGGCCGAAGAAGCCCTGCAGGACGAACCCGGCGGCGATCCAGGTGAAGTCCGCGGTCAGCAGATAGAGGGGGGCGACAAAGATCGCGATCGCCGCAGGGATGATCATCGACCAGCGTCGGCCGAAGCGATCGGCAAACCAGCCCCAGAAGGCTTGCGCGAGAAATGCTGCGAGGTTCGCCAACGCCACCGGCGTCGCGACCAGCGCCGGGCTCAAATTCAGGTCTTTCTGCAGATGCGTCGCGAACAAGGCATTGATCGAGTAGTAGACCAGGAAACTGCTCGCCATCCACCAGCACGCGGTCAAGGTGTTGCCGAGCAGGCCCGGCTTGAAGATATTGAACAGTGGAACGCGCACCTCCCGTTTCTCGGCGCGCTGGCGCCGGCGGTTTTCCTGCCAGACCGGCGGCTCTTTGACGAAGAACCGGACATAGACGACCGACAGGGCCGGAAGGACCCCGATCATCAGCAATCCGCGCCAGCCGATTGCGTTGAACGCCAGCCCATAGATCAGGCTGGCCAAAAGGAACCCGAGGCTCCACGAACCCTGCAGCAGCCCGCTCATGAAGCCGCGAGAGCGCGCCGGCCAGGATTCCATCGCGAGCGCCGCCCCGGCCGGCCATTCGGCGCCCATCCCGATGCCCAACAGCGCGCGAAACAGAAAGAGAAACCCAAATGTAGGCGAGAAGCCGGCGATGAAGTTGCAGATCGAATACCACAGGATCGAGATCATCAGCGGCGTTTTGCGGCCGATCCGGTCGGCGAGCCATCCCGAGCCGACCGCGCCGACCAGCCGCAGCCACAAGGTGACGCTGAGCAAAAACGCGACCTCGGTCAGGGGCACACCGAATTCCTGCGAGATCGGCACCATGATCAAGAGGAACATCGTGAAGTCGAACGCGTCCAGGGTCCAGCCGAGCCAAGACGCCACCCAGGCGTACCACTGGTCTTTCGTCGGCTCCTTCCACCAGGGAATTGGTCCGCTCGCGGGCCTGACCGCCGTCCTCATCGTCAATGCGTCCTTCCCTGACAGCGGGGGTTCAGCCAATGCGGAACCCCCGGCCCCCTGCCCTACTCCGCAGCTTGCGGCATTTGCTTCAGGTCGGTCGAGTAGCGCAGATGCACCGGAGCGTTCGCCTCAAATGGGTCGGTCAAACCGAGTTCCTTGCCGATCTCGCGCATCGCCGGCATGACCTCCTGGCCGAGGAGGCGGATGCAGGTCCGCGCATCTTCGTTACTGACCGTGCCGTCATTGCCCCAGATGCCGTAAATGCTCGGCCGGGTCTCTTCGAGCACGCGGCGCAATTTGGGGATGACCGTCTTTGGCGTGCCAAAGAAGACGCGCCCGTCGGCAACCTGCTGGTCAAAAGTCGGGCGCCCGCGCGGGTTCTCGGCGCGCCCGACCGCGAACTCGACGAAGTTGCGGCGCAGCGCCGGCGAGAAATAGCCCGACGGGTTCGACCACACCGGGTGCGCTAGGCCAGTGAACTCGCCCTGCATCCACAGGAACTGGCGGGCGTTCTTCTCGGCCTTTTCCTCGCTGTCGGAGACATGCACTTGCTGCAGGTAGCCGCGGTTCTCCGGGCCCGCCTCGTAGCCGGTCTCGAGCGCGACCTTGTCGTACAGCTCCCAGATCTTCTTGGTCGCCTCGATCGAGGTGTTGAGCGCGATGTAGGGATAGCGCTGCTGCGCCGCCCAGATGATCGTCTCCTGGCTCAGGACGCCGGGGACCCAAATGCGCGGATAGGGCTTCTGCAACGGCACCGCCCACGGGTTGACGACGCGGTGCTGGTAATGCGTGCCCTCCCAGCGGAACGGCCCCTGGCGCGTCCAGGCGGCGACGATCAGATCATGCGCCTCCTGGAAGCGTTCGCGGTTGTAGGCCGGGTTGACGCCGGCGGCGAGCGACTCCTGGCCACCGCCGCGCACGATGCCGGGGACCAGGCGGCCCTTCGAGATCATGTCGATCATCGACAATTCCTCGGCGAGCCTGACCGGGTTCTCGGCCAAGGGCAGCGGATTGCCGAGCAAGACGATCTTCGCCTTTTTGGTCACCGCTGCGAGGATCGAGGCAAAGATGTTGCATTTCGCCTGCATGCAGAACGGCGCGTTGTGGTGCTCGTTGAGCATGAAGCCTTCGACGCCCTGTTCCTCGGCGTAGATGTAATGCTCAAGATATTCGTTATAGAGCCGGCTGCCAGCGACCGGATCGAAATGCTTGTTCGAGAACATCAGCGCGGTATGGCCGACTTCAAGCCCGATATCGGCCGGGTAGGTCGACATCGGCTGCTCTGTGAAGTACATGACAAACATGGCTTCCTCCTTGGCCGAGATCGCCCCGGCGGCTTCGTTAATTTTCCGCGACGAATGTTTGGA
>Ga0210396_10003294_pt1 | contig 16175 bp, 13 predicted proteins | sample IncBWH17OmetaG_FD_155466 | JGI IMG/M metagenome (GOLD analysis project Ga0210396, IMG submission 155466) | Forest soil microbial communities from Barre Woods Harvard Forest LTER site, Petersham, Massachusetts, United States - Inc-BW-H-17-O ... | reverse complement strand
ACCGCCGGCGATCATCAGTGCATCGTAGTCATCGGGCTTCGCTTCCGCAAAACTGGCGTTCAGCACGAAATTGTGCCCCGGCTTTTCGGTATAGGTCTGGTCGCCTTCGAAATCGTGGATCGCGGTCTTGATCTTTTCACCCGCCTTTTTGCCCGGGCACACAGCATGGACGATGTGCCCCAGCATCGTCAGTGCCTGAAACGGCACCATCACCTCGTAGTCTTCGGCAAAATCACCAACAAGGAACAGGATCTTTTTCGCGGTCATTGCCTTCCTCCTTTTTATTGGGCCTCACTGAGCTGCCGCCAAGAACTCGGTCTTGGGTCGCGGCCGCGGCGCCATGAATTCGGGGCCGACCGGATCGGTGATCGACTCGCGCAAGATGAGGTCGATCTCTGCCTTTGCGGCAGGGTCGAGCGACCACCCAAAAACCTCGTCGATCGGCTGCAATTGTGCGGGATGACGTGCCCCCCACAATGCCGCCGTCGCACCCTGATCGAGCAGCCAGCGGACCGCTAAATGGATGACCCGCTTGCCGTAACGTTCCCGGGCGAACTCGTCAAGCCGGCGGACCGCAGTGAGATATTGAGCGTAGCGTGGCGGGTGGAATTTCGGGTCGGTCAGTCGCAGATCGTCACCCTGGAAATGCGCGTCCGCTTGCAACTTACCAGACAACAGGCCGCGACACAGCGCGCCGTAAGTCAGGGTGGCGAGGCCTGATTGCCTGCAGTAGGGCAGCAGCTCGGCCTCGATCTCGCGCTCGAACAGATTATAGGGTGGCTGCACGACATGCAGCTGCGCGACGCGGCGGAAGCGTTCGATCTGAGCAACCGAGAAATTGCTCACGCCAATGGCGCGGATCTTCCCCTGGTCGAACAGCGTCTGCATCGCTTCGGCCGTCTCTTCGATCGGCACGAGCCGGTCGGGCCAATGCACCTGATAGACGTCGATGTAATCGGTGTGCAGCCGCCGCAGCGAGTCGGTCGCCTCGCGCAGAATCCGGTCTCGGCTGGCATTGCGGAAGACGTTCCCATCCTTCCACTCGAGCCCGGTTTTGGTGGCGATGACGACGCGTGAACGCATGCTGCGGCCGGCAATGGCGCGGCCGACAATCTCCTCGGAGCGGCCAAACCCATAGGCCGGCGCCGTGTCGATCAAGTTGATGCCGTGTTCGACGGCGGCATGGATTGTCCCGATCGACTCGCCTTCGTCCGTCCCGCCCCACATCCAGCCGCCGATGGCCCAGGTGCCGAGGCCAATGCGCGACACGGTCAGGCTTGTGCCTGCGATAATTGCCGATTCCACGTTCATATTCGTTGTCACAGTCATATCTCCAACATGCAGGCCGGAGCGGCGGACGGAGCCTGCCTTGAGTCTCACTCGGCGTTTGCTTGGTCTTCGATTCCCGCGGCCTCGGCAGCGATCAGACCCAGAACCGACCAGTCGAATTCCGCGTAACCGTGCGCCATACCGGTGATCATTCGATCGCGCGCGACGCTGACCGAGGGCATTGGGCCCTCGGCCGCCTCCGCTTCGGCCAGGGCCAAACGGACATCCTTGAGCGCCAGTGGAAGCGCAAAGCCCGAAGGAACGTAGCGTTGCGCGACGATCTTGGCACCGTAAAGCTTATGGATCCGGCTGCCGAACATCGTCGAAGTCGGAATGTCGAGAACCGCGGCCTGATCGAGGCTGCGCTTGCGCACCAGAGCGAGCCCCTCGCCAAGCATTTCCAATGTGGTCGCCATCATCGCGTTGCCGACGAGCTTGACGAGGTTGGCGCTTCCGGGGTCGCTGCCGATGACAAAGGTGCGTTGACCGAGCAAGTCGAACAGCGGACCGCAACGCTCGAGCGGGTCGCGGCCGCCGGCCGCGATGATGAACAGCTCGCGGGCCTGGGCCGCATCGGGATTGCCGAACACCGGCGCCGCGACATAGCGCTGACCGTGCTTTTCGTGCTCCTTCGCGAATTCGCCTGCCGCAGCCGTGCTGATCGTGCTCATCGAAAGATGCACCGCATCTGGCTTCAGACCCGCGGCCAGCCCCTCTTCCCCGGTTTTGCCGAATACCACTTCGCGAACCGCGGTCATCAGGCAGCATGCTGATGACGAAATTGCAGTCGAACAAATCGGCAATGCTGAATTTCGGCTCCAGGCCGAGGGCCTGGATTTGCGCCGCGCGTTCCGGACGGCGAATATAGGCGATCACCTGGCAGCCGCCGGCCGCGAGATTGGCAGCCATGGCGCTACCCATGCGACCCAGCCCGACAAAGCCGATGCTTCCATCGAGGAGCCGGCGCTGCCGATGCCCACCGTTGATCGCGAGATCCACTCTCGAACTCTTTGCATACACGCCGAAGCGGGTGGGGCGGGGCGTTTGCCTTGCGCCCCGCATACCCCAGCTATCGCTTCAAAAATCTATTGTTTGACTGCGCGACGCGCAGCGGGCAGGACGCCAAGTGCCGCCCCCAGATATCCAGCCGGCTCCCAATCATAGCCCGGGGGGCGCTGCTGAACGGCCTGGCTATCTGCTTGAGCATTGGTGGTCCACTGGTGCTTCGCCGCCAATGATTGCGCTCCAGCCGAAAGCGGGATCGCGGCAGCTGCGAACGCCCCAATCAAATAAACTGTTCGTAACCGCATGTTGAACCCCCTACCACAGCTCCTGCGAACCCAATCGCTCATGGCGTTGTCCGCATTCCAGCAGTTGGGCTGTGTGGGGCTCAGAGATGAGTAAATTCGGGTAAGTGGGGGTAAAATTCATTGGTCGACGCGCGCACCGGACGATTTGGGTCCCGATTTCGGGCTTGTGGGCATCCGCTGCACCGCGCCGGCCGGGTGAAATTCGCCTTCCTCCCGAAATACCACTGCTTGCCCTTCTTCGTCTGATGCATCTCGGGATCGCGCCGTGCGCTTCGGTCAATCCGTCGGACCCGGCGGTGGAGGAGGCGCTTTTACGAGTCGTCGGCAATGCGGCGCTTTGTCGACAGGTGACGGCGTAACCCGCCAACTCGACGTGGGACGGCGGATTCCGTTGCGCCGATCCGCCCTACTCAGGCGGCCCGCCGCAGATCGAGTTCCGACCAGATGATCTCGAGCGCCTGGACCAGATCGTCGATGTCCGCCTCGCTGTGCAGCGGCGAGGGCGTCAGGCGGAGCCGTTCGGTGCCGCGCGGCACGGTCGGGTAGTTGATCGGCTGGACATAAATCCGATGGCGGTGCAACAGCTCGTCGCAGATGGCCTTGCACAGGACGGGATCGCCGACCAGCACCGGCACGATATGGCTCGGGCTCGGCATCACCGGCAACCCGGCCTCGGCGAGGCGGCGCTTCAATGTGGCCGCGCACTGCTGATGGCGTTCGCGCTCGGCCTGGCTCGCCTTTAGATGGCGAATGGCGGCGAGGGCGCCGGCGACGAGCGCCGGTGGCAATGAAGTCGTAAAGATGAAACCAGGCGCGTGGCTGCGCAGGAAATCGACGAGCGCGCACGAGCCGGCGACATAGCCGCCGACTGTTCCAAAGGCCTTGCCGAGCGTGCCTTGGATCACGGTCGGGCGGTGCGTGACGCCGTCGCGCTCGGCAATGCCGCCACCACGGGCTCCGTAGAGCCCGACCGCATGCACCTCGTCGAGATAGGTCATTGCCCCAAAGTGGTCGGCGACGTCACACAATTCAGCGACGGGCGCGATGTCGCCGTCCATCGAATAGACCGACTCGAAGCAGACGAGCTTGGGGCGTTCGGGCGCGGTCTGCTCCAGCAAGTGCGCGAGATCCTCGGGGTCGTTGTGGCGGAAGATGTGCTTCTCTGCGCGGCTGTTGCGGATGCCGGCGATCATCGAGGCGTGGTTGGAGGCGTCGGAGAACACCACCATGCCCGGCAATTCGTGCGCCAGGGTCGACAATGCCGCGTCATTGGCGACATAGCCCGAGGTGAAGACGAGCGCCGCCTCGCGGCCGTGCAAATCGGCGAGCTCGCGTTCGAGCAGCAAATGCAGATGGTTGTTGCCGGAGATGTTGCGGGTGCCGCCGGCACCGGCGCCGACCGACCGCAATGTCTCCTCCATCGCCCGGAGCACCGCCGGGTGCTGCCCCATGCCGAGATAATCGTTCGAGCACCAGACCGTGACCTCGGCGCCGATGCGATGATCGAATGCGCGTGGAAAACGTCCGCAGCGCCGCTCGAGATCGGCGAAAACGCGGTACCGTCCCTCGCCGTGCAGCGCATCGAGCCGGTGCTTGAAGAAGGCCTCGTAGTCCATCGCGAGTAACAGCCTTGAGGAAGGGGCGCGGTGAATTGCTTCACCGCGCCCTCTCGGTGGAACTTGCGGGCCGCCGAGTCCTCAGGGGCAAGGGCCCTGCAGCCTTATCGTATCCCTAAAGTCGTCTCCCTCGGAGCGGAAGGGCACAGTAGTCCCGTCGATCGATTTCAGGAACACCAGCAGATCGGATTGCTGCGCCCCGGTTAGCGACGTTGCGATCGTCGTCGTCGGTGGGAAGATCGCCCCTTGTGGCCCCAGTCCGTGCAGCGGGAAGACCTCCGCAAGCGTCTGGGCCTGGCCGCGGTGCAGATACGGCGCACTGTAATTGATGCTAAGCAATGAGGGTACATTGAACCCATCCGCTCCAAGCGCGATGGCGGCGGCAGCGTTGTCGCGGATCTCTATCGGATCGGCGGGATTGAAGGTACCCACCTTTTCCAGATAGTTGATCGTGCTGGTGCCGCCGGGGCCGGCGCAGGTGAACGACTTGAACTCGTTCGCCGTGGCCATGACGCCGGGGTCAGTGGGTGCCCCGTTCTGAGCGACGGCGGCGGGGTTGTCGCGGTGGAAGATCTCGCTCTTCGTCCATTTGACCCCGCCGTGGCAGGAGGCACAAAAGTGCCCAAACACGTCCCCCCCACGAGTAAGGGCCGCCGTATCGGTGGGCTGAGGCTGAAGCAACGGGCGCACGGCGGCGAAGATCCACAGTGTCTGCACATCGAGGGCGTCGCTCGCCCCTTGGGTGATGCCGTGGTCGTAGACCGCTGGGTTGACCGTCGTCATGTTCCCTTTCACGAAACATGCCGCCGGCCCGCCCGCGTCGAATTTGTCGCTGGCGAAACCGCAACCGCCCTGGTTAACGCGGGAGTTGGTGTTGAAGTCGGTGTTGCTGCCGCGCACAGCACTCCAATTCATCAGTTCCTGATCGGCCGGGTTCTGTTTGTCGAACATGGCGTCCAGCGATCTGGTCTGGCGCGGCCCGGTGCCGAAAATGTGGGTTGTCCCGTCGGTGAGCCCGTCCAGATGGCACGACCCGCAGCTGCTCCAGGCGTCCTTCGACATCTTGCCCTTGAAATTCCGCGGGACGAACTCGCGGATCCCGAGGTTCTGAAAGCCGTTGTCCGGAATACCGAAGGCAGTGAAGAAGGCAAGCTTGCCGACCAGCACGTTGTGGTCGAGGCTGCCAGGGGCAGGGGGTGTGCTGGAGTCGATGTCGAGTTGCTGGGTAATGCAGGCGCCACCGGCGATGTTCATCGATGTTACCGAGAAATTGGCCTCGTTGTTAGCGTAGGCGCGCGTGCCGTCCTGACGCATCACCACCCCGCTCGGCAGATTGCCGGTCTCAAGGCGGCAGTCCACCCTTGTTTTTGCCGCGTTCAGGATATTGATTTGGCCGGAAGTCGGTCCGGTACCGAGTGTGCCCCGGAAAATCTGATTGCCGCCGCGGCTGACGATCAGGAATTTGTCACCGGCGGCGTTGCCGTCGATGGCCACGAGGTCGTTGCCGAAGGTTCGGTCGAGACTGGGGGGCGGTGCCGCCGTCTCCACCGCGATCTGGCTGTTCAGATTGACGTGCTCGGCAGGCACTTCTTTCAGGGTGCTCGTATCTACGTTGTAGACGAGAGCCTGCACGTTCACGTTGAAAAACTCTGGTGGCTCGGGTTGGGAGCCAATATTGGGCAGATACAGACGATTGCCGCGTATCAGCGCAGAGGTGAGCTGGTTCGGGAACACCGCCTGCGGGTCCGCCGTGTTGATGGGATTGTGTATGTTGTTCGGGTCCGGGCAGAAGATCAGGGAGTGGGCGGCGGGCCCACAGAAATTATTTGGCGAAATCCGGTTGGCATCAAAGCCGGAATCGGCGAGGGGTTTCAAAGTGATTTTGGTGATCGTCGGGTTGGCGTTGCCCGCCGGGAAGGCGTGGACAACGCCTTGTTTTCCTTGATCCCGAGCCTCGCCATTACCGTCAAAGACCGGGTCGGAGAAGTCGGGGTTGAGTTCGGCGAACACGTCAGTGACGAAAACCGTGTCGTGGCCGGTGCCCTTATCCGTTATCGCGATAGCCCAAGGCCTGCCGCCAATTTGCACTGTCCCATCGACGATCGGGTTGAGCGGGTTGCCGGTGACAATGATCGACACGGTGCCCGCGGTATGATTGGCCACATACAGAAGGGAGCCATCCGCCGTCAGAGCGCAGCCCCGCGGCTCGGTGCCGACCGGGATTTGCGTAACTTCCCTGCCCAACACCAAGTCAATGACCGAGACGGTGCCGCTGATGGCATTGGTCACATAGGCCGCCAGGTTGCTAGGGTGGACAGCCACGCAACGCGGTTCTTCGCCGACACCGATCTCGACGAGTTTATTCGCGACATCGTTGCCAGCAGCGTTTTTAACTTGAATTATCGAGATACTGTTCGCCTCCCGATTGACGACGGCCACACGCGTCTCATCAGGGGTCAGAGCGATGGTAGTCGAACGCGTCGGTGCCGCGTCGGCTTTCTTGGGCGCCATCATCCCGAGCGAGGCGGTAAGTACCGCTGCCAGCGCTATCACCAGCGTTGCGGGACCGAAGCATACGGGCAGCCAATTGCAGGGCAGTGACTTTTGTGAATTTTTCATGTACAGTTTCCCTCCAGCCGTCTCTGGATCGGCGCCCGGGCGCAAATCATGTTTGCGGGCGATGGCGAGCCCTTATTGTGCCCTTGTTGAAAATTGTCCGTAATCAGGGAACCCCCTACAAACGTGTCAGGGAACTCCCTGACGCTCCCCGGAGTATAGAAATTTGCGGCCGAATTAAGGACCGCCGAGCCAACCCTTGACCATCGCGTAACGGACGAGTTCGGCGCGGGTATCTAAGCCGAGCTTGTCCATTGCACGGGCTTTATAAGTCTCGATCGTCTTCACGCCGAGGCGGAGCTGCAGAGAAACTTCCTTGTTGGTATATCCGGCTGCTGCGAGCTGCAGGACCTCCGTCTCGCGGACGCTGAGTTCTGTTGAGCAATCAATGCTTCGCAAGGTCCCCGACGGTGCGCCGCGACCGATAATCACCCCGGCGATTGCGGGGTCGAGATACTTGCCGCCTGTGGCAACGGCGCGAATTGCTCCAATAAGCTCCTGCGGGGCCGAGCGTTTGAGAACATAGCCTGAAACGCCTATTTCAAGTAGCCGGCGTAGGTAGGCTCGGTCTTCGTGCACAGAAACAACGAGGATCTGACAGCTGGGAAGTTGTACTCGCAGAGCCTGAGCGACCCGAACGCCATTCATACCGGGCATGGATAAGTCAAGCACCAATACATCCGGTTTCAGCTCAATCGCCAGTCGAAGGGCCACTTGGCCATCGACCGCCTCCGCGATCACCTGCATCAGCGGATCGCCGTTGAGCAACGCCCTTAATCCGGCAAGTACGAGCGGGTGGTCGTCAGCCACAATTACGCGAATTTGAGGCATCGGATGCCTCGCGAGCCGTTACGCCGGAATTCGACAGAAAAGCGCTGCGCCGCGGTTTGGCGCCGTCTCGATAATCAGAGAGCCGCCCACCAGCGCCAGGCGTTCGCGGATGCCGAGCAGACCAAATCCGTCCTGCCGCCTGACGGATCCACACGAATCGTCTTGGTCAAATCCGCTTCCGTTATCCTCTACGCAAAGGCGGACCTCAGAGGCATTGGCCTCGAGAACCACGCTAACTCTTTTGGCATTGGCGTGCTTCGCAATATTAGTCATAGCTTCCTGGAGCACGCGATAAAGGGTAATCTCAACTGGCGCCGATACTCGTGTCCCTTGAAGATTTGCTATAAAATCCACGTTAGAATTGAAGCGCTCGCGCCATTTTTCGAGATAATTGGCCATAGCCGCTTCCAGACCGAGATCGTCGAGCGCGGTGGGCCTGAGCTCCCATGAGAGTTGGTGGACTTCCCTGCTCACCGTTGAGGTGATTGCCTTCAATTCAGCTAGCCTCTGACGCCCTGCGTCCCCGCGGCTCCATTCCTTCGCCGCTGCATCCAGCCCAATCAGGATGGCGGCGAAGTATTGACCAAGGTGATCGTGCAACTCACGCGCGATGCGTTGGCGTTCGCTTTCCTGTGATGAAATCACACGGGTGAGCAATTCCGTCCGCTGCTCCAGCGCCCGCCGCAAGTCATCAGACAGCTGCTGAAGCCGCCTTTCGCCGTGCCGTAGCGCGCTTATTGTTTGCGTAAGCTCCTCGGTGCGACGGCTCAGGTTCTTGCTTGTGGAGCACAATGCGTGCGCGACCAAATCGGCTTCATTGACGCCTGTGGACAGCGGCGCTACCTGACTGCCGCCTCCCAGCGCCTTGGCGATCCCGGTGAGATCGGTGATGGGATTTGCGATCCGTCGGCCGATATTAACCGCCAAAACAAATACGAGCGCCAACGCTCCGGCTCCCGCGGTGAAAAGGATCAGCAGCGACCGTCTAACCGGACCAACAAAGACGCTGCCCGGAACTCTGACGGCCACCGTCCACCCGGCGAGATCTACCGGGCTGGCGGCCTCGTAGGCTGAGGGCAAATTACCCCATAGGTCTGCTATAAAACTTTTGGCCTCGGCCGATATGACAGCGGCTGCATCATTTCCGGCGGCAGCGACGCTTCCGCTCGCCGATTCTCCGATGGCGGCAATCGTACGGCCTTGTCGATCGACGACGCTCGCGGTCCAGTCTTCGGGAAGATGCTGCTCGGTCAAAACCTGAAGAATCCGAGGCAGAACACAAAGGCCAAGGATGTATGCAGACCCATCTTCCTGCCACATAGGTAAATCTATAGTAAGCAAAGGTTCGCCGGTAATCGGCTCTGTCGTTATGTCAGAAACAAAAGCTCGATCATGGTGGAGATCATGCGTGATGCTTTCGAAATCCTTGCCAACAGGAAAACTTGGCATACTCGGAACGCAAGTATTTAAGATCGGGAGTCCTGATAAATCCCTGACAACGATCCCCAAGTTCTTGATCTTGAATGGCGGTGGCGTGCTCGGGTAAGGCAAAACGGCGTCCCCTGCGAACAGATGAGGGGACGCCGCAGTCATAAAAGCTAGATCTTGTAGATGGCGCAACTCGCGATCCAGATCTGCCGCCGCGCCTTCTGCTCTCTCTTTGGCGGTCAACGCAATCGCCTGCTGCTCGTTATGAGCTGAGCGGATAAGGAGGAACCCGCCAAACGCCAAGAGAGGCACGGTTACCGCAATGACCAAACGGACCACATAGGCACGGACTGAACGGCTCCGTTTCATATTTCGACGCCATCCCCAGCATCGTTAATGAACCCGGTCGGATGTCTTACACCCACGCAGCATTCTCTTACGGCTATCCCCGACCTTTGGTTGATTTCTGCAAGAGTCTATAAGCTTCGCATTCCGAAGAAATTGGAGGACGGTCCTTTTGGTAAATTTTTGTGTCCGTCCTGTAACCGTTCGTAAATTAGGGCAATGGAAGACGGTGTGCTCCGACCCTCGGCCCGGTTAAGCGGCGCGGCGTAGGGTCAGGCGAGCCCACACGTTGCCGAGGGCGGCGACGAGCGCATCGATGTCGTCGTCGCTGTGCAGTGGCGTCGGGGTCAGGCGTAGCCGCTCGGTGCCGCGCGGCACGGTCGGGTAATTGATCGGTTGGACGTAGATACGGTGACGCTGCAATAGCTGGTTGCAGGCGGTTTTGCAGAGCACCGGGTCGCCGATCAGCACCGGCACGATATGGGTCGCGGACGGCATTACCGGCAGTCCGGCCTCGGCGAGGCGTCGCTTCAGCCTTGCCGCGCGCTGCTGGTGGCGCTCCCGTTCGACCGAGCTTGCCTTCAGGTGACGGATTGCGGCGAGCGCCGGCGGCAGCGAGGTCGTGAAGATGAAACCCGGCGCATGGCTGCGCAGGAAATCGACGAGCGCCGCCGAGCCCGCGACGTAGCCGCCGATCGTACCGAACGCCTTGCCGAGGGTGCCTTGGATCACAGTCGGGCGGTGCATGACCCCATCGCGCTCGGCGATGCCGCCGCCGCGGGCCCCGTAGAGGCCGACCGCATGCACCTCGTCGAGATAGGTCATTGTCCCAAAGTGGTCGGCGACGTCGCACAGTTCGCCAACCGGCGAAATGTCGCCATCCATCGAATAGACCGACTCGCAGCAGACGAGCTTGGGCCGCGCGGGCGCCACCTGCTCCAGCAACCGCGTGAGATCTTCGGGATCATTGTGGCGGAAGACGTGCTTTTCGGCGCGGCTGTTGCGGATGCCGGCGATCATCGAGGCGTGGTTGTGGGCGTCGGAAAACACCGCCATGCCCGGCAATTCGCGCGCCAGGGTCGACAGTGCGGCATCGTTGGCGACATAGCCGGAGGTGAAGACCAGCGCCGCCTCGCGGCCGTGCAGGTCGGCCAGCTCGCGCTCGAGCAGCAGGTGCAGATGGCTGTTGCCCGAGATGTTGCGCGTACCGCCGGCGCCGGCACCGACGGCCCGCAATGTCTCCCCCGTGGCCGCGAGGACCGCCGGGTGCTGACCCATGCCGAGATAGTCGTTCGAGCACCACACCGTCACCTCAGCGCCGATCCGGTGGTCGAAGGCGCGCGGGAAGCGGCCGCAGCGTGGTTCGAGATCGGCGAAGACGCGGTACCGCCCCTCGGCGTGCAGCGCATCCAATCGCTGCTTGAAAAAGCCCTCGTAATCCACGCCCGCCCTCTGCTGGTTGCCGTTACTCGGTCGGCGGGTGAGCGATGGTTTGCTGACCCGGGGCGGCTGTGGTGAAGTGGTTGACAGAGCTCTCCACCCCATCGCTCTGCCCATCGGTCCCCATCGACGTCACCTTGTAATAGTAGGTGGTGTCCGGTTTCAGAGGTTTCAGGCGCACCCGAAAAATCGTCTCCGCGTGGCCACGGTTGAGCCGGATGTGATTTTTCGCCGTCTGGCTCAAATCGTTGGGATCCGTGCCGTAGTGTGCGACCGCCCAATGGTCGTCATCCCCGCAGGGTTGGTGCTGGTCCATCTGATGATGGCGAGGTCGTCATGGGAAACTTCGAGCCCTGGCCCCTTGATGATCTCGACGTGCTCGGCATTCTTCTGCGGAGGAGGGTTCTGAGCGGGGATTGGGCTGGAGCACAGCAGGCCGGAGGCCGCGGCGCTGATCGCCAGTTTCACAAGCAGTTTATTCATCGCATAAATCCCCTTGCGGTCCCCCTGGAGGGAGTATGGGGGTCGCGTGCGGCCCCCATACCTCTTCCAGGCGCTACGGGATCGGCTTCGGGCCCGGCAGCGGCGCGACACCGCAGATGTCCGTCGCACACGGGAACGCCGCCAGATTCCAGGTGGGGATGATGGTCTCATTGCCTTGGGTCGATGCCGTCTCACCGGGTAACGTAGTCGAGCACGCACCGGTAAAGGTATCGATGTTCTTGTAGGTGCTGACGGTCGGGTCGGCCGGGTTGTAACCGTCCGTCAGCGTTTGCAGGAACGCCACGATCTGGTTCTCCTCCGTATCCGTCAGGCCGAGGGCGCCAGTCGTCATGTCGAGGTTGTTCGGGACCTCGGGCTGCGGCCAGCAGGTCACCCTTTCCACTGTTCCCGGCGGGCAATGCCCCGACGTGACAGGGAACGCATAACTCACCCCCACCGGGGTCGTTTGGAAGTCGCGCGTATTATAGAAGTGCACCAGCTGCTTCAGGCTCTTGATGTATCCGTTGTGAAAGAACTCCTTCTGGAAGTACGGTTGCCCCGTCCCGGCCTCGGTGGTCGGGCACTGCGGCGGTGTCAGCGCCACATCGCGCGCCGTCATCACCTGCATTTGGCCGTCCACTCCCGCCGCGAGCGGTAGCCACGCCGGCTGGTTGGGATCGGGAAAGGATTGCGGGCCGCTTCTGAGGAAATTGCCGAGCCCCAAATCTCGATAGCGCAAGCCGTCGGGATTGGGGATGAACCCGAAGAAATCCATCTTGCTCTCATAGAACAACGAAATCCTGGGATTGAGCGGCAGACCTTCATTGGCAAAGCCGTGGCAGGGTGAACAGAGGCTGTACACCGGCCTGGTTGCCATTGTCGGTCTGGCCAGACGTCAGCAGGGTGGATCGTCCGTCAACGTGGCAAGAATTGCAGTTGCCCTTGCCGTTGAACAGCATGTAACCGGCCATCTCGTCCGCCGTCAGGGTTGCGTCGCCTGAACAGGTACTATGGATAAGATTGCATCTCCGGATCCCCAAATAGGACAATAAAATTTCAGGATTGCGTCCTGCAGACATTACTCGGATAGGCTCCTAGGGACTTCCGCTACGGGTCGCGGGCGGCGGTTCGGCACCATGCACGCATGCTTCAGCACTGCCTCAGTAAGCAGACCCCTCTGCCGGCTAGACTGTAGGCCTTCTGAGTGCCGATTCCGGACCTAACGCCTCGCAGTTCAGTTCGTCTGCAGGCTGCCGGTCGACTTTGCGGGCTCTATGACGCAACTTGATCCTCAATTGACATTGGCGCACGGTCGTAGCTCGAAAGCGGAGCCTAATCGGGATGCCGCGCTCCCCAGCCAATTCGGAACGCCAGTCATACGGCCGGGAGGACCTGGCGAGGGCCTTGGGGCATGTCGACCGGCACCGCCGGCACGATCGGCACCGTCACCGTCGTGACCTCGTCGTTCGGCGGCTGGTTTGCCGGGGCGCTGGCGGACCGCTTCGACCGCGTACGCATGCTGCAGATCGCGATCTTGTGGTATTCGATCTTCACTTTCCTGCGCAGCTTCGCGCAGAACTCCGAACAGCTGTTCATCCTGCGTGGCCTGCACGGGCTCGGGTTCGGTGGGGAGTGGGCCACCGGCGCGGTCCTGATGGGTGAGGTGATCCGCGACAAATATCGTGGCCGCGGGGTCGGCTTCGTGCAGACCGGCGCAGCCGTCGGCCCGGGCCTGGCGGCGCTCGTCTACGCCGGCCTTTACGCCCTTCTGCCCGAAGCGATCGCGTGGCGGGCCCTGTTCGCGCTTGGCATCTTGCCCGCCTTGCTTGTGCTGTGGACCCGCCGCAGCATTCCGGAATCGGAAGCGTTCCAGGGGCAGCGGGAGGGCAGCGTGCGGCCTGGCATCGCCCACCTGCTCTCGGGGCGTTTCGCGGGCCGTATCTGTGGCTGACGATAAAGGTGTCCTTGATGGTGATGGGTGTGAATCGGCATCGAACCGGGACCCTCCACGATTTCAGTCTATCTGTTTGAACCGGCGTTTAGGATCATCCCTCGCCGGGGTCCCAATCGGCGCCGATCGCGACCCCACCATTAGGGCAAATAAGCAAACGGAGCCAGCGGCTTGAGCCGGTTTACGGGTGGGGTCCCTCCCGGCTGCCGAAACACAGCCATGGGTCTGATTTCGTCTCGAGAGGGAGGAGGGTTTGCGGACTCTCTGCTGGAGCAAGCCGGATTCGAACCGTCAGTACGGCGGGACACGATCAACGTTTCGAAATGCGCTCATTTCGGCTCTGCTTGCCGCAACGGAAAAGGCGGCGCGAAGGAGAGCCGATATCACGACGCTCGGGGGTCTTCCGCGGGACCGATGGTTCGACTCCGGTTCCCGCCAGCGGTGAGTCCGGCTCCGGGGCGACGTTCGGCATTGGGTGTGTCGCGCGGCGAAAGCACTGGGTCCTACGCGATCGCATAGCCGTCGCGCCAGCAGATTGTACACAGGGGCGGCTCGGCAGAAAGCAGATTTCGGGCAGGGGGTCTGAGTAGTTTCCGAACCTACCCTGCTAGCCTCTCTGCCGGCTATAGGGGCTTCAGAAGCGGAGAGAACGAGAGTTCTCTCGGAAAACGGCCCCTTTTCCCCGACGGCGCCGGATTTTCCCCAAACGCTTCTGACAAGCGGGCGCCCGGTTCCCCCCAACCGGGCGCCGTTCTCTTGCAGATCTGTTGCGCCCGATCGCATGTGCTATGCCGCCCAATGGCGAGGCCCCCCTCGAATCCTACGCAGGCAGGCACCGTCAGACGACGGAGTTTTACAAAAAGCCCTGTCGCAGGTCATTGTCCCTCCGCGTGCTCAGGCGTCAAGCCGCTGCGAAACACAAGCCTCGCTAAGGCGGCAAGCCGCCAAGCTAGCGTTTCGGTCCCTTGACCCCTTCCGCGCGCTGCGGGAACCTGATTGCAGGCGATTAAAGAACGAAAAACGGCCTTTCCCGCTCCGAACAAAAAACTGTCAGCACAACCCAAAACAACCGCTTGACAGGAAAAGCCCCATACAAGTTCGCCGGGCAGCCCTCCACACGAACCATTTGCGCCACAAGGCGTGGCGCCCGAAATCAAGTTCGCAGGTGACTCTTTGCTGGAGGGGGGAGTCAGCTGCGAACTCGTCTCTGAAAATGCCAAATTCCCTGCTAGCAGGGAAGATACAGGGAATTTCATCGATTCGGGCCTCGGCGGCGCGTCAAGGGCAGCCAAAAAACGATATCAAATCAGTACCTTACGGGCCAATTCCCTAAGCATCCGAACAGGGAATTTTTTGCCGCCTTACAGGGAATTAAATCGGGCGATCAGGGTAATTTTCGCCCCGATCAGGGAATCCCGCTGTCGACCGCTATTTCGGGCAGCAGCCTTGCCGACAAATCGTATAGTCCCGACAGATCTCGAACGTTGCCGAGAAGGCGGAACAGGGACGCCGCCAGATGCTCGGGGTCGCCGAAGCCGATCTCCAGCTCGAGGGCGATTTTCCGTGTGAAAGGCGCCCCAGGCATGCGCAAATCGCTCGCCGAGCTTGTCGACGCGAACGATCGGCGTTCCGGGGCTTCACGATGGCGCGTGGTCGCGTCGCGCGCGGCCCGGGTGCACCGAGCTCACCGCAGACGGGGGACCGAGAGGGTTCGAATCCATCTCCCTCCAGCAGCGAGTCAGCGACGAACCCCTCCTCGCACCGGAGCCAAGCCGTTCGGCATCGGTTCAAGAGACGACGGGGGATCGACGGGCGGCCAAAAAAATTTGGCGGGGTACCGATGGTTCGAATCCATCTCCCTCCAGCAGACAGTCAGTCTCTCTCCCGCAGCCGCTTTCGAAGGTCGAGAACCCCGCTTTTCCGCGCGGGTCTGGGCAGCTGGCTTGGCGACCGGGTCAGCAGAGACGCGCCGGGCTTTGCATTGCGCGCCAACCGGCGGCAATATCTCTGTCGGGCCATATTCCAGTACCGCAGTGCCGATGAGGTGGTCAGCGAAAATGCCGCGCCGGTCCCGACAAAGTTGGGTCTTCTCCGCGGTGAACGTGCGTGGATCTTGAATTCGGATCGGGCTTAAGCAAAACCGAGCACGATCCGCTGATCGTGCCAGGCAAGCGGCAGACGGGAGTGCTCAAGAAGCTTCTCTGCCGTCAAGTCGCTCGGCTGCCGCCCGTCGAGGATCGCCTGGGTGATATCCGGCGCGAGATAGCTGAGGCGGACGAGACGAGTGAAATAGGACCGACTGACCCCTTCGCGCTCAGCGAGTGCGGCAAAAGGAACACCTTCGCTGTCCGCGAGTGTCGCGTTGAACCGGCGCGCCCTGAGCAGCAGTTTGATCAGTCGTGCATCGGGTTTCGCAGCAAACGAACCCGTCCCGTTGATCACCATTCGGATCTCTCGCCCGGCGCGGCGCCGCCGCACCGGTACGGACAGGAGCTCGATTTCGTCGTCGTTCACGCCTTGCGATGGTGTAGCGGGTGGAGCGAGCAGCGCGCAGAGCCGAAGCGGGTGGAGATGAATGTCGATCTGATCGAACCTCACCTCGATCCGTTCGATCAGCGCAGTGAGGACGGCACGCTTGCGTGGCGCTGGCAACTCGGGCCAGTGCCTGCCGATGTCTGCAGCCTGCGCGACAAGCCGTCGCTGCGTTGATGCGTCCGTCAACCGTCCCCAAGTCGATTTGTAGATGCTGCCGGGATCGAGGAGCCACCCGTGCAGTCGGCTGCTGACGAGATGCTCGATCTCGACGGCCGGAATCCGCAGCCCGGC
>Ga0210396_10003293_pt1 | contig 16178 bp, 14 predicted proteins | sample IncBWH17OmetaG_FD_155466 | JGI IMG/M metagenome (GOLD analysis project Ga0210396, IMG submission 155466) | Forest soil microbial communities from Barre Woods Harvard Forest LTER site, Petersham, Massachusetts, United States - Inc-BW-H-17-O ... | reverse complement strand
ACGAACCCGATTTCGCAGACGAAGCCGCGTACTATCCGGTGGATCTACAGCTCTCGGGACATTCGCACGGCGGGCAAATCTGGCTTCCAGGGATTGGTGCTCCATGGCTGCCCACGCTCGCTAAAAAGTATCCGCGCGGGCTGTACCGAATCGGTCCCCTGACCCTGTACACCAATGTTGGACTGGGCACAATTCGTTTGCCGATTCGTTTGAATTGTCCTCCGGAAGTTACGCTCTTTACGTTGCGCTCATCTGAGAGTCGCCCGACTAGTTAGGGTGGGCCAGGCTGAATGTTGCGCATTACCCCCTTGGATCATTCTCGATCGTCCGCATCTGGCTGTGGCCACTTACCAATTCGCACTCTGCAGCTTTCGCCTTCGACCGCCAGCGCGGCGCGCAAATCTGGCGCGAGTTGCAGTCGCCACATGGACCAGCGTTTTGACTCTTCCGGATCGTCATACACTTCCAACTGCAATTTGCAGCTCGCACCGCCAGGGACCGGCACGACACCGAAGCTGCTCAGAGGCATCGACAGCCCTTCTCCTTGCGCCTTGATGTAAGCCTCTTTCGCGGTCCAGCAACTGAAGAACGATGCCATCAGTTCAGAAGCAGGTTGTGATCGCAACCATTGCACCTCCGGACGAGAAAAGAAGCGCTCGGCCAATTCCATCGCATTCGTATCCGTGCGGATCCGCTCCACATCAACTCCCACGTGCCGCTTATGGGTAACTGCGAAGACGGTTGCTCCTTGAGTATGTGACAAGTTGAAGCGAACATAAGAATCTGCTGCGAGTTCTGGCTTCCCGTTCGTAGCCGTCCGGAAACGAACTTCGCGGGCTTCGATTTTCAGATAACGGCCAAGAGCTCGCCGGAGCAGAGCTCGGCTAATGACATATTGATTGCGAGGCCCGGGAAATTTGAATCGCACCGCACGCTCTTGCTCTTCCGCAGAGAGCAATTCCAACAGCGAGTCGGCTGCTTTGTCCCAGGCAACCAGGTCAACCTGCCAGACGTGCACTTCGTCATCCGGCAAGATGCCATCGAGGTGCCACAAGGGCTCGGGGTCCACAGGCTTAAATATCACGGACAACGTGAAGCTGCAAACCCGTGCTTTTGATGATGGCGGTCGGGACAGACTGTGTATTACAATCGGCGTATTCCAGCCGGAGCGACACGCAGTTTTATTTCTACAGGAAGACTACTTCAGGGCCGTTGCTGGCCCACCTTGGTGGCCATGAAAAACGTATACGAAGTGCTGCGAGAAAAAGAGATGGATCTGGCCCGCTTGCGCACCGAAGTGGATGCGCTGCGCTTTGTTGCCCCGCTGCTTTCCGATCGAAGCTCTGAACCAACGGATGTCGACCATGTCCCGCGACCCGACCCCGGGTGGACGCCAGGGCTTGAGAGAAATAAGTGGCCACTGCAGATCGGCGACGCGGCTCCGACTTATTCGGACTCGTAGCGCCGGTCCCTCCGCGAAGAAATCTGAAGATGCGTGCGTCTACATTCGACGCTCGAAGCTGCAATGGTTTTCACCTGGGGCGCTTCCCCTAGGCTCTATCTCCGTCGTAAGTCAATTGTTATCAACCATATACATAAGTCCTTCCTTGGCAAGTAGATTGCCCTTTCCGAGTCTGGGTTCGCATGCCAGTCCGCAGATTGTGCTCGCTTCTTCTGGTGGCTTTGTCATCGGCCACCTCCTTGGCCTCAGCCATTGAACCCGGCGTGCGAGTCTCTACACCGCCAACATCTTTCACATTAGCCGCTCGCGAACGCGAGATATGGCGTTCTCCGTTGCATGACTCGAAGTTTGCCGCGATGATGCGCGCGAATGCGAGTTATAACTGCGAAGCCTCAGCGCCTCCCGAACCACTGGCCACGCCGAACCCGCTGCTTGAGGCGGTTGAGCCGAGCGCCAAAGTGAGCGTAAGTTTCATCATTGGCACCGATGGCCGGGTTCATTCTCCTCTCATCCTTGAAAGTGCGGGAGCCGCTGAAGACCGTACCATCCTCGATACAGTTCGTTCCTGGCGCTATCGCCCGGCCATGTGCAATGGTGCCGCCACGGAAACCGAGGGCAAGATCGAGTTCTCCAGCCGATAGGCATTCTTTTCGACTAGAATGGCTGCTAGGTGAGCCACTTCCATGGATCATGACAAACCAACTGGACCGGGAAGGAATTTGCCCGCGTCCGGATCCGATGCTGACCTCGCGCACAACCCCTCGGTCGACGACTTGTTCCGGCGACTGAAACAGGATTTGCACCATCCCAAGCCGGGCAATGAGTCGATTGCCGCCGCTCTGCAAGCGGTGCAGCGCCTGGCTTCGCAGGTAGACACGGACGCATCTGCGAGCGGCGCCGCCGAGATTGCTGTCTCTCGCACTTGTCCATCCTGCGGTAGTCCCACCCCCGTGGAAAACCGGTTCTGCGCGATCTGCGGCGTGCCCCAGCAAGATGCCTCAGCGCACGAACCGGAACCTAGAAGCGCGGCCGGCTTGAAGCCGGCGCCGCAGCCAGCAGGGCAGCATCATTATCATCATCATTACCATCACCATTACTTCTCGTCTCCCGAGGGAGGCGTCCCGCCCGCCGGCTTCGAGTCGCGAGCTACCAGTAGCGCTCCGGTCGCCCGCGATGTTCACGCACGCAGTCCAGCGGGCGGAGCTTCGTTGAGCCGGGCAGAGACTGCGGTCCGCAAACTTACGCAGGATTGGATGCTGGCCTGTAACGGCAAACAACTCGACGATCTGGTCGATCTGTACGCGGTCGACGCCATTGTGCTGCGTCCGAACGTCCCGCCGGTTCGTGGCACGGCGGCGATTCGCGAGTTCTTTTTTGGCGTGCTGGATGCAGGACTGGGAGAAGTCGATATGGAACCGCTGCGCGTGGAGACCTTCGGGGACGTCGCCTCCGAGGCGGGCCGTTGCAAGATGCTGGTTCCGTTTACCATGGGCAAGCGCCGCGAAGAGCGCGGGAAATATCTGCTGACCCTGGCTCGACAGGCTGGCGACTGGAAGATCCTCGCCGATTGCTGGTCCAGCGACTTGAGTTTAGGAGTCAATGTGGACTCGGCGCCTCCCAAGTCCAATGTGCCGACGCCCAATCCCGCCTTCAAACCGCCGCGCAAGAGCCCGTAAGTCGATGCGGGAGTTTCTGATTGCACACATTCTGGTGCAGAAAATCCTTCAAAAAAATCTCATTTCTACGCAAAATCTAGAAAACAAAGGGTCGGATTTTTCTTGTTTGGCAGATCTATGGTTCTTAGGGTAGTTACAGGCAAAATCTAGAAAACATGAGAGTTATCGTAGTATCCCACTGCCTCGGTTCCGCTTTGGAATTGCGCTTATCGGAAGCGATAGATAGGAGGTCAAGAAGACAGCCCGTGGGACAGCAGATGCGATTCCGAATTGGGAATCTCGCAGGTGAATTCCAAAAGGGCCGGACATTCTTACCAGAAATCAACTTCTAGTTTCTGCAGGTCACCGCGCAGTTGCTCCGCATTCTTCGTCTGGATGACGTGCATCCCTAACTTCGAGGCGCTGTCCAGATTCAGCGGGCGATCGTCGACGAAGCAACACTCCCCAGGAGGCTTCTGCGTAATCTCAAGAGCCAGACGGTAGATTCCTTCCTCGGGCTTGCGCAATCCGACAAAGCACGAGCTTACGAAGAGGCTGAAGATTTCGCGCAAGCCGAAAGTCTGAATGCGGAACAGATTCAATTCCTTCGATTCATTGTTGATCGTGGACATCAAGTACCTTCCCGATTGGGTTAGCTCCTTCGCAAGCCGCAAAGTGTCGGGGTACGGTTGCGAGAGGGAGAGCATGTGCTGGGTGAAGACTTCGATGGTGAACGATCGCGGACGATAGAAAACGGTGCGCTCCAGGTAGTCCTGCAAGCTAATCTTGCCGCGCTCGAACGAAGAAACCAGCATCTCATGGCGGCTCTCGAATTCGACTTCATCTTCATCCATGCCGAACTGCTTGAGACTTCGCTGGCGCTGCTCGCGATCCCAGGCGTCACTGAGCAAGACGCCGCCAACATCCCAGAAAAGAGCGCTGATTTTTGCCAAGTTTATCCTCCGAAGCTGCGATTGATCACGAGTGAATATCTTACAAGTTGCGGGAAGGTGGCTGCAGGCCGTGAGACGCACCCGCTCACATGTGAAAAACCCCGACCCTGCGCGGCAGGATCGGGGCTGGCTGACTGCGGCTCGGCTTAGTACGCGCTGGTTAGACGCGGAGTGAAGCTTTGCCGGTAACTCAGATTGTCGATGTCGCGGAACATCGGCGTTCCTGGCGGCAAGTTTTGGGGCTGGGTGAAGAGCAGATCGAAAGTGTAGTTTCGAATCGCCGGATCGTAGGTGGTGTTACCGCCGTTTTTGTCTGTTCCCGTAGAGTACGTAGAGTAGTACAGGCTTGCCATCGATCCCTAGTAATTAAGGGTCTGCTGACCAGCGGCGGGATTCCAGTTCTCTAGCTGGCGCAGGAAGTTGTGCAGACCGCCATCGGTGCCCCAGTCACCTATCTTCCACGCCAATGCTTGAGTCGGGAAGTTAATGTTCTTTCCGCCCGAGACCGCTACTCGATAGTAGCTTGTCACCGCGGGCCGTCCCGCGTCGTTGCTGGGAGAGTTCAGGCTGGCGAGGTCTGACCAGTTGTTGGACAGCATAGTGACCGCATCCGCAATGATGCCAGCCGCGGCGTGGACTGGATTTGCTCCTCCCGGATTCCAGCTAAGGTCGTAATTGGGGTTGCCGGGGGTACAGCCAGGGTTGCCGGCGGCGGCACAGTTCGAGTTGTAGTTGCCAAGGATGTAAACGGGATTCTCGGCGGCGACGGTGAACCCACCCTGGCCGTTGTCTGACCGGACGGGTACGTTGCCCAGCGAACCGTCCACCAGTTTTACAACGTGCCGGGCGCCACTGACCCAGTACTTCTGGGCTACGCTGCAGCTCGGGATGCGTCCGGCGGTTAAGTACGGGTCGGGATTGGCGGCAGCGGGATGGATCAGGTTGTTCACACTGTTGGCCGCGTTATAAGGGGCGCCAATGTATCCCAGCCCCAGACCGAGGTTTTTGGCTCCCCAATTGTCCAGTAATCCGTTGTTGTTCACGTCTTCCGGAGATCCCTTCGGGGGCGCCGGAGGGGGAAGCTGAGGGGGAAGCGGCTCCAACAAACCGTCCGGCGTGCCGAGAGCGGTGCTAGAGTTGACGGAATCTTCCAGACCAGAGTCGCCGGTTTTCGTGCCGGCGGAGCCCGCCATCCCGGGTGTGCCGTTAGGATTTTTCACCATACCTCTGCGGTCGGAGAAGTACAAAACGTATCCGTTTTGAAAGATAGGGTCGACCAGGGTCCCGCTGCCGGGAATCGTCCCGTTCAGCCATCGTTGCAGGTTGCCCACATCTATTTCCACGGCATTCATCACGCCAGCAGGTGTGCAACTTGCATTTCCCTGGTTGACGTCCCGGACTTCTCCGTCGCGGGCATCATAGAAGTTGATGGGATACCAGTTGAACTGGGTTGGGCTTGCCCCGTTAGGGTGGTTGCCGTCGCCGTACCGACCGAACAGGTCGCCGGGAGTGGCGGCGTCCTTGGTGACCTCGGGAGGTTTACCGCTTGTGCAGGTCCACGCGCCACTCACGTTTACGCAGGCGGGCGCAACCCCGGCGGTGTCAATGCTGCCATCGCCGTTACGATCCGCAGGTTCCTGCAGAATCAAGATTGCATTGGGATTGACGGAATTGGTACCGGGAGCAGTGGGAGGAGTCGTCCATCGGGCAAATCCCAGTTGCAACCACTCCGTTGTAATGGGGTGGTAGACGCCGGTAGCGTCACGATATTCGACGCGCAGATAGCCATCCAGCAGGTTCCAGGTGCTCATCTGTAGAGTCGGCAAAGGATAGGCGAGCGGGGTATAGTACGGATACGGCGCAGCGAGGGCGCAGCTACCCGTCGTTGTGTTGCAGGTCGACAAATTAATTGTCGGCGCGTTGAGGAAACCGTCATTTTTCTGCAACGTGACCGGTGCGAGGGGGTCGAACAGGGTCACGTACCCTGCCGGCGGTGCGACCGGTCCAAACTGTTCGTCGCCTGGAATGGTATATACGTTGCCCGCCCAAGTGGTCGGATTCGGAACTGCTGTCGACGCGCTGGCGAAATAGGTGTTATAGGTGCCGCCAGTCGCCAAGGCCGGCAGCCCCGCTGCGTGCGTGGCTGGCACACCGTACTGGTAATTTACTCCGTTCGAGGCGTCGTTGAAATTGGCTAAGCGGATGTTTTGCCCGTCCGTGGAACCGCCGCAGGGCGCCGGCACGCTGGGGTTGCCGCATGGCAGCTCGTTCGGATCGTCGGAGAGCAACACGCGAATCTCCGCTTCGTTGTAGAGTCGCGACGTGCCCAGAGCGGAAGTGGCTGCTTCTCCCGGTGGAGGGCGGCGGATGATTTCAAACGGTTGGGGTTGTCCCGCCGCTCCGAGTGCATTGTTGATAAAGGGCAGCGACAGTTGTACGGCACCGGTGCCTTGCGGACCGCCGTAATTTCCATCGATAATCCAGCTATTGTAATCATTGATTGAAATTGTGGGATTCCATATCGCGTTCTGCCCAGAAAGCGGGCCTCCGGTAACGCTGCCCTCGGTTTGTGCTATGGCCCGGCAGCCGGGCAGCCCGCCAGGACAGCCCAGAGAGGTGGTCAGGATGTCTACCGTGCCGAGGTGATTGATGTTAGAGGGTTCCCCGTTGGCTAATTGGGTACGGATGACATTTCCCCAAACCGTGATTTTATCTTGAAATGTCGTCGTAGCCCCGGTGCCGGCATCCAGATACAGGTCGCCGTTGGTGTGAGTGCGGCCGGCGAAAGTCAGGTTTTGTCCGGCGAAGAAGCTGAGGTCGCTCTCGGAGAACACACCGAACTGGAACACCGGGATCAGCGCGACTTCAACCGTGCGCGACATATTTACTTCATCTCCCACCGTCCCGTTTCCAGCTGCTCCGGCAAAGGTGCTTGCGGTCACTTGGAGGGTAACGGGAATGATCTGGGCGTACAAACCTTGGAAGGTTCCAGAAGTAATCTGCCCGAAATTGGTTGCGAGGGTTCCGTTGGGGTTCGTGGCCGCCGTCAGGGTATAGACAGGGTAGCTCATGACGGCGCTGTTGGGAGGCGCATCCGCACTCAGCGCCGCGATTTCCGCTGCCGTGGGCGATTCGATGTTCTGAAACATGTTGGCCAGATCCGAGGTCATGTGTTCGATACCACCCTCGGCAGCGTGGAAAGCCAAATTGTTCTGTACATCCTGGCCACCCACCTTGCCTTCGGTGTTCACCATCATGAGCAGGCCGATAGCAACCCCAGACATAATCAACATCAGCATCAGGGATGCAATCAGAGTGAATCCTCGCGAATCAAGTTTCGTGCTATGCATCGTGTCGCTCCTCATGTGCCATACTGCTCTTTCTTGTTTTCACTCCCGATTTCTTGCTTCCTCCCCGGTCGAACTCACTGAGTGAGGACATAGCGATTCTGGTAACTGAGGTTTCGCGCGCTGATCGAGGTCTGCGTGTCGAAAGTCTGGTACCCGTTTGTAATCATGAGACCGCTCTTAACGCCGGCGACTTGGCTGCGAGTGGTCAAATGAAGCAGGTTGATCTTGCGAATCAGATTGAAGGAGGTTCCGGTAGAATATCCACCGTCGCCTATGGCGTTGAGCAGGGCGCCGCCAGCGTTGTAGGTGTCGTAGGTGAACTGTAGGTTCACAACGCTCTCTTGAACGGGCACTGGGGTTTGCCCGTTCACTTGCCGCATCAGGGTGGGTGTTCCCGCCCCAACGCCGAGGGGATCGGGCATCATCCACAGGTAATAGCTAATGGCAAAAATGCGCGTCGCTGTGGCGGTCGCGGGGCAGGGCGTCGCCGGCGCCGGCCCGCATGCCAATTGCGCCAAATCGCCGGCGAGCGCCGCCGGCTGGTTGATGTTTAGTGTGTCCCCCGCAGCGAAAGCGACGGTGTAGTTCCCGCCTCCGTTGACGGTGACATTGGTGACTTCGCCGACTGCAATGGCGGAGTTTCCGAGAACCGTGCTTTGAAACAGAATCAGGTCGCCCGGGGTCAAACCTCCGGCCGTGGGCGGGTTAGTGACCACTGGCTGCGGAGCTAACAGGGGTGGGGTTAAAATGCAACTGACTGGCAGTGGATTGGGCAACTGCACGGTCACTGCGACAGGAGTGATGGTCTGTATCGTGTAACAAGGCAGCGCGAATACGGTGTCGGTATAGACCACCGTGATCACATCGCTGGGGTTCGGACTGCCTGGCACCGTGATTCCCAGTTGCCAACCGGGAATAAGTCCATACAGAGTTGGATTGCAAGGATTCGCACCTGCGGTTACGCATGGGTAGGCGATCCCGCCCCCGGGGGCGCAATTGTTTTTTGCGGCGCAACTGGGAGCGTAACCGTAGATGGGCCTCCCCGCTTGCGATGGCAACAGGATACCGGTCGCGGAAGGCAACCCAGCGCCCGCTAAACTTATGTCTTTGAATAGCAGGTCGGAAGACGCCCGCAGATCTTGCTGCATCCCGGCGCGCTGCGAAACCACGAAGGTGGCGGCCATCCCCTGGCTGAACAGCTTCACCGCGGCGCCCACTACTAGCATGCCCACGGCAAGCGCCACCAACAGTTCGATCAAGCTGAAACCGCTACTCGAATTTGCCGATCTACGATCCATAATTTTCCTCATTTACCGATACGGCGAAATGAAGGTGTTGAGGACATATTGTTTAGGAAATCTAAGCTGGGGAGTCGTGTACTGAATCGTGATGGTGACTGCACGCAGTGTGGCGATGGTATTGCCGAACTGGTCCTGTACTGGACCAATTTGAATCTGGCGCTGGAAATTGGTCAAGGGCAGGCACGTATCCGGACCCGCCGCAGGGGGGTTACAGTTATTGGCGAAGATTCCATTCGGACCGGGCAATTCGAGGGTTTGGAAGCCGGAAGCAGCATCGTCGGCCGTATCAATAATCCCGTCGAGTCCGGGGTTCCAGATCGGATTGAATCCAGGGAGAAAGATGCCGCCTGATCCGGTATTGTTAATCTGCGGCCAGCTGATGTTCGCGGTCTCGCGCGCGGTCAAAATACCTTCCATAGCTTCGTTGGCCAGTTGCTTGGCGGTATTGTTCTCCTGTGAAGTTTGCGTGGACGCCATCGCAATGCCGAATACGCCCAGCAGACTCAGCAGCCCGATAACCAGGATGACCATCGAAATCATGCACTCAATCAGAGTGAAACCCTGCTGGGTTTTTTTGATACGTGGCCGGAAAGCAGTATTGCTCTCAGCTTTCACTGTTGCCTCCAGTAGTACTGTGCGCCGTTCTTGTAGATATGCCAGCCCCGCAGGCGGCCGGTAGCGCCCCACAATGTGATGGCGCGGGAAGAGTCTATAAATCCTGGCCGAGCTACATAAACCACTCCGTTGTTGACGGTGCCGATTGCGTCCTCGGCCGAGCCATCAGGATAGAAATAAATCACGTTCTTAATGCCCCCGACTATGCCTTGATCGAAGTCGATGGCGGTTGCACCCGCTCCGAAGCCATCGGGCGTTGCGGGAAACACGGTCGGCGATGTGGGAAGACCGGGCTCGGCATCAAAAGCAACATCGGCCGGAAGAAAATAGGTGGCAGTGACAGTGCCGGTGGATCCTTGGGTGATGGTAATGGAGTTCGGCTGGACGGCGTTGCTCAAAGTAACAAAATAGATCTGCCGCTGCGCAACCGAAATGTCGCGCGCCTGCCGCAGCGCCATCAGTGTCTGGTTATACCCCTCGGTCAGGTGTCCTTGCTTCAGCGCGGGCTGGATAGCCATGATGGAAAAAGCCAGCACAATCAGGATGAGGGCGACCACCACCATCATCTCGATCAGCGAAAACCCGCGCATCCTGCGTGAAAACATGAACCCTTTCTTTCTCCGGGGAGGCTTATCCGAGGCGGTTTTCCTGCGAAGGCGTTTCCGGCCCCATCTCCCATTTCGGGGGTTGAGCCTGACGTCCTTCATCGCGTGTTACGCCGAAGGAGGGCGATTCCCTGGTAAAGGAATGTCGCTGGCTAACCCGCATACAAAGCTCATCGTAAGGAGGAGACGAGAGAGCGTCAAAGTACTAAAGGGTGGGCCAAAACGCTTGGACTTCCGTAACGTAATTTGACCAGGGTACTCCGGTAACTTTGGCACTGCAGCGTGGTTGGACGGCTTGGCGAAACGAGGAAGCCGTTATGCGCCCCGCGCGTTCGCGGCCAGGTTTCTGCCGCTCTTGTGGGTTGCGGTCCGGGTGGTTGGGACGTAGGCGCAGGAGCGAACATCGTAATGTTGAGCCAGACAAGTTCCGCAGAGATGAAGTTGGTGGACTTTGCACTGGACTACCGGAGCTTCGGTTCCGCACAGGTCACAACCGCCCCGAACCCGCTGGCCGGAAGGAGCAGATTCTTTCCGCGGCTCCCCAGACGCGACCGCCATTTGCACCGCCCGGGCTTTGGCGTAGATGCCTGTGGCAACGATGAGAGCGCCTAATGAGAACTGGCAGGCCCCGATCTCCAGCAGGTCGTTATCGGCGCTTTCCCCCAAAGCCGCGGGTAGAAAGCAGAGTCCGATGAACATCCAGAGCACGCCCGCCGCGATGATCCAGTTGGTTGTCTTCGAAGACATGAATTCTCAATCCTTCAGGGGGACGCGGAAAACCGCTGCTGACGACCATAGGTAACCGCTCACGGTTACATGGCGAACATAGCGGGTTACTCGCTGAAACTCCAGATGACTAAAGTCACGTTTCTCGGCGAAGCATGACCCATGTAACTTGTGATCCGTCCCTGACGCACCTACCATGGCCATGAACATGGCGCTGACATCACTATTGGTGTGCTCGGATGCCCAGGCAGTCCAGGTGCTCAGCCGAATTCTCGAAGATTTGGGCATCGCGGTGGAATCTTGTGGTGACCTTCGTATGGCCCGAGCCCGAATTGCGGACCGGCACTTCGATGCGCTTCTGGTTGATTGTCAAGATGAACCAGCCGCCGTCGAACTAATCGCTCAAGCCCGAAAAAACCCCGCCAACCAGAATGTGGTGGCAATTGCCATCGTCAGCGGGCGAAACGAGGTGCGCGGCATTTTCGCGAAGGGCGCAAACTTCATGCTTTACAGACCCATTTCGCGCGAGCGGGCAGCTCATAGCATGCGAGCAGCGTGTGGTTTGATGCAGCGCGAAAGACGGACGCGTCCGCGTATTCCGCTGCAGGCTCAGACTTCCATGGCTTACGTCGGCAAAGAAGATGTCCCCGCTGCACTCGTTGATTTGAGCGAGGATGGTATCGCCTTGCGGTCGGACAGCAAATTGCCGCCTTACTGCAAAGTCTATTTTCAATTCGCCCTGCCGAGAAACACATCGTTGGTTCGACTGTCCGGTGAGGTGATGTGGCAGGATTGCTCAGGGCGAGTCGGAATCCGTTTTGCGCAGGTACCTCAAAGCTCACGCCGGCTGCTGAGCGATTGGTTGCAAGCCAACCTTCCACTCTCGTCAGAAGTTCCCCCGTCGGCATCGGCGGTCTCAGCAAGCGACGACGACTCCGGGTTACGGCTCTCCGCTGGTCTTGGCTTGCTGTCAGTTTCGGCGGCTGATCGGCGCAACCTTTCGCGACACGTCTGCTGCCTGGGAGCCGAGGTCTATCGTGCACACAGCAACGTCGCCACCCGCTGCACTTTGACCGACATCAGCCCTGGTGGTTGTTACATCGAGACCACCGAGACTTTTGGCAGTGGAACGGCTCTCGAGATCGTGGTGCGCACGGAAGATCTACGACTGCGAATCCAGGGGAGAGTGCTGAGCATGCATCCTGGTTTTGGCATGGGCTTAGAGTTCACTCTGAGAACAGAGGAACATCGAAAACAGGTGCAGCAGTTGCTTGCGTGCGCGCAGTCGGAGCCGAAACTGCGAACCTAGATCGACTCTCGAAATATCTAAGCCGCGTGGCGTGAAGAACCTAGATCCCTGGCTTCGTTCGGGACGACAACAGGGTGGTATAGACGATTGGTTTAGCTCTTCGGCACGTTTTCTTCGAACACCGCCCCGCGAAAATATTCGAGCGACATTCGCAGGCCCGTCGTCAGATCGATCTGTGGCTCCCAGCCCAGCAGGGTTCTTGCCTTTGTAATGTCAGGCCTTCGCTGTTTGGGATCGTCCTGCGGCAGTGGTTCGTATCGTATCTTGCTCTTGGATCCGGTCACCTTCAGGACCTGGTGAGCACATTCGAGAATGGTGAACTCGGTGGGATTCCCGATGTTGACCGGTAGATGCTCCGAAGACTTGGACAGGCGCATGAAACCGTCAATCTCATCGCTGACGTAGCAGAAACTGCGAGTTTGGCTGCCATCGCCGTACACCGTCAAGTCCTCGCCACGAAGTGCCTGCTTCATGAAGTTAGGAACGACGCGCCCATCATTCAGTTGCATGCGTGGCCCGTAGGTGTTGAAGATTCGCACAATACGCGTGTCCACGTCGTAATAGCGATGGTACGCCATGGTCACGGCCTCGCTGAAGCGCTTGGCCTCATCGTAAACCGAACGCGGACCGATGGGATTTACGTGTCCCCAGTAAGTTTCTTTTTGAGGATGCTCCAAAGGATCGCCATAACACTCCGAAGTAGAAGAAATGAAGTATTTCGCGCCGTACTTGCGAGCGACATCTAGAGCGTGAAAAGTGCCCAGCGAACCAACCTGCAGAGTCTCAATTCCGTGTTTCGTGTAATCGACTGGGCTGGCAGGACAGGCGAAATGGAATACGTAATCGACCTTGCCACAGTCGAAGGGCTGGTTAATGTCGATCTGCTGGAATTCAAACCGCGTGTCACTGCGCAGATGTTCGAAGTTGGATTGCCGCCCGGTCAGCAGGTTATCTACAGAAACCACGGCATAACCTTCACCCAGCAACGCGTCACACAAGTGGGAACCGAGGAAACCGGCACCGCCGGTGACCAAAGCACGCAGTTTGCTCATGAGTGGCTGGCTTTCCGCGGTGGAGCGCTTGCTTCAAGCGGTGGAGTTTCGGGTGTGGTTGCTGGTCGTCCGACGCTGTAATAGGTGAAGCCATGCGCCGCCATGGCCTCGGGATCATAGAGATTGCGCCCATCAATTACAATGGGATACTTCAATTGCTGATGCAGGCGATCCAGATCCAAGCTGGCGAATTCATCCCATTCGGTGAGGATCAGAAGAGCGTCGGCTCCGCGGGCCGCTTCGTATGCATCGCTCGCGTACTTCACGGTGGAATTCAAAACCTCGCGCGCCCGCGGCTGCGCTGCAGGATCGTAGGCCGCGATCTGACAGCCTTCTTGCAACAACGTCTGCACCAGCAAAATCGCCGGCGATTCGCGGATATCGTCCGTCCCCCCTTTGAAGGCGAGACCCAGCACGCCCAGCCGCTTGCCGCGCAGCGTCCACAACGCGTTGTGTACCTTGCGTAAGAAACGGTGGCGCTGATCCTCGTTGATCCGCATCACCTCATCGAGCAGGCGGAACTCGTACCCGCACTCCCGCGCTACCGCGCGAAAAGCCATCAGATCTTTGGGAAAGCATGAGCCACCATAGCCGATTCCGGGATTCAGAAACCGTGGCCCGATCCGGCTGTCCGTTCCAACGCCCTGGCAAACCTGCTGCACATTGGCTCCCACCGACTCGCACACCGACGCTACCGCATTAATGAACGAAATCTTCATCGCCAGAAATGCGTTGCACGCGTGTTTGATCAGTTCCGCACTCTTGGTGCTGGTGATGATCAACGGGGGCGGGATCTGCACCTGATCCGGCCGCGGGATCGCCTCGGAGCGCCGATAATAACTTCCGTCGGTGAGGGGAGCATAAATCGCCCGCAGGACGGAAGCGCAACGATCACTGTCCGCGCCCAACACTATGCGGTCAGGATAAAGAAAATCCGTGACCGCCGTTCCCTCCCGCAGAAACTCAGGATTGGATGCCACATCGAATGAGTCCGGCGCCGCTGCATTGCGCAGAATGATTTTGCGGATCCATTCGCTGGTATAGACGGGAACCGTGCTTTTCTCCACTACTACCTTGTAACCATTGATTGCCGACGGGATGATCCGTGCTACCGATTCCACATAAGAAAGATCAGCGTGGCCCTGCTCCGTAGGCGGAGTCCCAACGGCAATGAAGACGGCTTCACTGGATTGCACTGCAGCTCGCAGATCGTCGGAAAAACTGAGCCTGCCCTGGCGATGACGCTGCAGCAGTTCGGGCAAGAACTTTTCGTGAATCGGCACCTGGCCATTTTTGAGCGCAGCCAGCTTCTGCTGATCGTTGTCAACCAGGATGACCTGGTGGCCCATGTCCGCAAAACATGCCCCGGCCACGAGTCCCACATATCCTGATCCCACTATAGCGATGTGCATCGAAATCTCCCGATATCAGGGGTAAAGAAAGCAAGATTTTAGCTATGAAACCATACTTTACCAGTTTTCCCCACCGCCAGAGGATGGGAAGCTCGATTCCGCACAATCCGATGCAGGAATGGGAAAGCGAAAGATCGCGGAAAGGCCTGAAATAACGGGCCCCAGAAGGGGCTTGTGATCGCCGATTTGAGTTGACAAGGTCCTTTTTTCGCGGGAAACTCCGCTCAAGGTCTAAACTGGTAGCAGGTAGCCTGCGGCGCGACCGGCGGCGCGGAAGCCGCGAATCCACACCTTTGGTACTGGGGCTGTCTAAATGGCTTATCGCCCGATGTCTCGGCCCGATCCCTTCGCCCTTCCACGGCCGAGTGATGCCCCGTTTTCCCTGGGCGGAAAAGAAGGCACGGAACTCGAGGATGGCTTGTCGCTTGCGGAGTTGGCGACCGCACTCTCTGCCCACGGTGGGGGAGCCTTGTCCGCCGACTTGGCGCTGGATCTGGTTTTGAACGAAATTGTGGAACACGCCCGCTTGGCGACCGGCGCGACCGCGGCCGCAATCGCCCTGACCCGTGGCGATGAAATCGTCTGCCGAGCTACTACCGGCTCCAATGCACCGGACCTCGGAGTTCGGTTGGACGTGGATTCCGGCCTCTCTGGCGCTTGCGTAAAAAGCAAGCAGTGGCAGCGTTGCGACGACAGCGAGACCGATTCCCGCGTCGACGCCGGGATCTGTCGCGATCTGGGTGTGCGCTCCATCCTCGTCTTTCCGGTCGTGCGCGAGGAGAAGTTGCTTGGGGTGTTTGAGATTTTTTCGCCCCGTCCCAACGCCTTTAGTGATCGCGAAATCCAAACTCTGCAGGCTCTTTCTCGCAGCATCGTGAACAATGTCGATCGTGCCGCCGATGTATCGGCCCCTCCTGTGCCAATCCCGCCTGTCCCGGTCTTGCCGTCTTCTGGGTTAGAGGCAACCGCTGAAGCCGAGATTTTCGATCCTTCAAGGGTCGATCCCGCGCAAGTTGATCCCGTTCAAGTTGATCCTGTAGAGCTTGATCCGAAACCGTTTGATCCCGCACAGCATGATGTGGCTCTTCCCGTCGCAGAAACAGCGACGATTTCCCATCCTCTTCGCCGGGATTATGGGACAACCGTTTTGACGCTGGCTGTGATTGCCGTGGCGTTGTTCTTGGGTTGGATGATGGGGTATGTGCGAAGGCCGAGAGCGCCCGTTGGAACCAAAGCAAGAGCAGCAGTGAATGTTACAAGCCAGGCGGTACAAGCTAACCCACAGCAGGAGGCTGCAGCGAGCGCGAGTGCAGTAGTTGCCGATCAGCCCACGTCCTCGAGCGCCACTCCGGCGGCCGCTTCCCAGCAAAGTGTGTCGCAGCAGAGCGGGGCTGCGCTTCCAACCGGCGGCTTGGTTGTTTATGAAAACGGGAAAGTCATCTATCGGACGCCATCGCAGAACTCAAGCCACTCTGCAAAGGACACCCCAGGCGGACCGGTCAATGTGCCGTCGAGGGTTGCCGACGAATACCTCATGCTGCGGGTCGAACCCGACTATCCTGAGCCAGCTAGAGTGCAACACATTGAGGGGCCGGTAGTTCTTGAGGCTCTGGTGGGTAAGGACGGCACGGTCGAGAAGCTGAGCACGGTGAGTGGCGATCCCCAACTGGCAACTGCAGCCACCGACGCCGTCCGGCAATGGCGCTTCAAGCCTTTCCTTCGGAATGGCTCGCCGGAA
>Ga0210396_10003292_pt1 | contig 16178 bp, 16 predicted proteins | sample IncBWH17OmetaG_FD_155466 | JGI IMG/M metagenome (GOLD analysis project Ga0210396, IMG submission 155466) | Forest soil microbial communities from Barre Woods Harvard Forest LTER site, Petersham, Massachusetts, United States - Inc-BW-H-17-O ... | reverse complement strand
GGGCAATGCACTGAAAAGTGCTCGGCAATCTTCTGTTTGTCTGAACGTCTTACGTATCGGCCGCACATAGAGAGAAGCGTTATAGATCGAACACCCGAAGCATCCACATCACCAGCAAGAGCGCAACAATTCCCAGGACAATGTGACCGATCCACAGAAGCGAAGCAGTCCTCGGAACCGCATAGATACCTGCTCCCGCACTCGTTGCAGGGCGCGCCGGACTATGGTCTTTATGACAGCCAATCAGGGAGAGACGCATAGCCGATGTCCCGGAGAAGCTTCTGTAGTTTTCCGAGATCCTCTCTATATACGTCCTGTAGTCGTCTCCGCGTATCGAGGCTCATCTGATCCTTGATCGATATACCATTCAGCGCGAAGTAAGCTGATCGAAGTCTGCGCTTGACCGAATAGTGCCTCCGAAAGAATGGCTCATATGACTTGAAGAAGCGACGGCCTGCACGGTGCAGAGTAGCGTTGCGATAAATCCACGAAGCATTCTCTATTGGGAATTTGGCCCTGTCGTAGAAAGTGGGATCAAAACCAACATTCGTCGATAGTTTTCTTAATATTGCTCGGGGGTCACGAGCGAAGTCGTCGAACCAAACGATCGACAATTCTTCCTTCGCAAACACTTCAGTCCACTGAAAAAGATCTTCATAGAGGAAGCCGCACACTAAGAGCTTCTTTCGGGCTTCCGCCAAACTGGGTTCTGTCGCATCTTCTGGCCTCTTTCCTCTCTCTTCTTTATACCTCTCACCTTTTCTGTATGCTTCGTTCACTTCGTCGAGAGGAATATCTTTCATGTAGTCATTAAAAGACCACGCCCTATCTACGTACATGGCCTTTTTGTTGTGATTAAATTGTTCGAAGACCTTGTCTACCGGATTCCTAATCAAAATCACAACGTGGAGCTTCGGGAGTGCCTTCTTCAATCGTGCCGCGACGACGCTACCGCCGTAGAAGTAATCCGGGCTTGCCTCCATGAATATGTCCTTACCGGGAGTGACGACAAACATTCGTTCATAATCGCGGGCTGTTCCCTCAGGGTGTTCAAGAAAGAAGTTCGTTTCCTTTGTGGGAGACGCACTTATTGCCGGGTGCCATGACAGATAGGTGTAAAGGGATGTAGTTCCCGACTTGTGACATCCGGCGATGACTAGGTATTTACTCGCCACAGGCGGCGCGCCTCCCGTTCGGGGCTTGGACATCGGTGATGCCTCGAAGCTGACAGATGAGATGCATCTTTGCCCGCTTGCATCCAAGAACCAGAGGTGACTCATAGATTGCGCAGCGCACCCGGGGGCTTCTCCTGATCAGTTCCTCGGAATCGACCCGTGCCAGCCTGACCGCTGCGATCAAGCCCGCCACCATAGCTACCGTCGCGGCTGACTCTGTCTTCTCTTCCATTACGATCTCCTCTGAAGCACGCGCATTACTTCCCAAGACGGCTGGCCGAGGAAGACCTCCGTAGAAGCGATGTAGGGCCGCCCTGCCAAGCAGACAGGACAGGCCACAGTGACCGAGCCAATCGTGACCTCGACCGAGACCGGGATGCATCGCGTACATCCCTTGCAACGCGCGACCCGGACACGATTGCGATCAGGGGCGGGCATATCAACGCAACGCCTCGCCTTTCCAGACCTGTGGCAGAGAGCCGAAAAAGACTTCGGATGGGCGGTAGACCTGCCTCGCTCCGCAAACACTGCAAGGCACGCGGGCCGCTAGGACGGGAACACCCGAGTGAGGCTGGGTGTCTTGGCTCCGCAGGCTTTGCATCTGACCAGCTGCTTGGCGTGTTCGGATCAGAACTGGCATACCGCAGGGTAGCGCTGTAGGATGTAGAAAGGCAAACAAAAGGCGAAATTAAGACTGAGCCCTCCCGGACAACAGGATGAGGGGATTTGAGCCTAGACGGCTTGCCTCGCGTTTTTCGCTTTCCACTTTCGGCATCTCGCGCACCTCCGATTTGGCCCCATCTCTGCTCACCTTCGATATGGCGCGGTGTGCCTCACCATCTGCCCAAAGTTGCCTTGTCGACTTTCGTTGGAGGTTTTGCTCAGGATCGTGGAAAGTGAAAAATGTGACTTGGCCAAATGGCCACACTTAGGGTTGTGTTTGTGATTTAGATCGACAATCTTCGATTTATCGAGCGCGATGCGACCGGTAGGCTGTCACGAGATGGCACTGATGGATAACTTCCCGCTTGTCCGTAATCCGGAGCTACGGTTCCTTCCACAAGCCGACATTTCGGACTCCCGCAAAGCCTTCGCGTCGGGCAGCCACGAATTGGTAGCGGTGCCTGGCGTCGATTCGCCTCCAACTGCAACCGACCTTCGGCTGCCCGAATAATCTTCATTTTGGCTGTTCCGGCCGCCAGTTCAGAATCACGTTCAGAGATGAAGCCCCCGCGGAGTTCTCGTTGATGATCAGGAATCGCTTCCCGTCGGGGCAATATCCCAACTCATCGGGCCGGTGCGAATTCCGGTATCCACCATTTCGGTGTCGAAAAGAGCGCGTGGAGTGCCGGACTGGAAAGTGGGGTTGGTGCTCACGTCCACCGCCATCATCTTCCAATCGGGCGAAACGAAGAACAACTCTTTCCCGTCACGCCGCCAGCGGGGCATTACGCAGCCGCCCCTCGACACCACCCATCTGCTTTCGTTTGGAGCAGGCGGAAAGGGTATGACATAGATCTCGCTTTGGCCAGATTCATTCGACGTGTACGCGACCCAATGCCCGTCGGGCGAGAACTGCCCCTGGTCTTCAGTGGCCTGCGTCTGTGCCAGAACCAGCGGATGCGGGTCGGGCTGTCCGAGAGGCAGCGCAAACAGGTCTGCCCCCGTTCCCGGATTGATCTGCGCATAGATGAGGTAGCGCCCATCCGGCGACCAGCTCTTTGGAACCGCCAATGTATGCGAGCGAAGCAGGAGTTCTTCGGGTGCCCCTCCACTCGTGGCCTTTCGATAAATCCCCTGCGACCCGTAGTAGGCGACGTAGCGGCCATCGGGCGACCATGCAGGATTCATCCCTCCTGACGACCCGAAGGTCAACCGGGTGGTCACCCCTCGTGCGAACTCAAGGATCGTAATCGCCCCTCCCGGATCTCCCACGAGCCGCTTCCCGTCGGTGGAGATCATGACGACCCCGCCCGCATCGCCGACAGCGCCCAGGTTTCTGCCCTGGCGGTCGCGCCAGAAATACTTCCTTGATTGGTTGCGCTGGCCGGAGACATAGGCCAATACTCCGTTGTATGAGGATGCGGCCAGCCAATTGGAGTTTGTGCCGACTGCAATTTCCTGCGCCACCGGGAACGGGTCGCCTGACGATGCGAGCCGCTTCATGTCAAACGGCAACGCCATAAGGGTACCGGCGCGGGTGAACAATATCGCTCCCACGCGGGCGCCCGGCATCGGCGCGACAATCTCGGCTTTCGTGATATCGGGCAAGATTCGCTGGGCCTCCGGTTCATCCATCGAATCGAGCCACAACCCAGACTCAATTGTGCTTCCAGTGAGATTGCGCGTGGCTACGTAGTGACGTCCATCCGGCAGGAACGCGGGAAAGAGCTCGGTTATGTCGCCATGCCCGGGAAGTTTCGATATCGCTCCGCCTGCGTCGGAGACTCGCTCCACTTGCCCTAAAGCGCCGATCAGGATGTCGCCGTTGCGATTCCATGTGCCACCCTCAGCAGCGAGCGCCTCGCAGAGCGTTTGAACGGGCCCCCCGGAACGGTCGACTTTCTTCAGCTTGGCATCGGCAAAGAAGGCAATAAATTGGCTGTCCGGCGACCAGAACGGATCGCCCGCATTCTCGGTTCCAGCCAGCGGAGCCAGTTCCAGCGCATCGAGAGCGCGAATCCAGATCTGCTGTTTCCCGTCCTTGACCAGAACCACAGCAATAAAGCGCCCATCCGGAGAAACTGCAAGCGATCGGACGAGTGACTTTTCGGGAAGCAAAACGTTCACTCGCGTGACCGGCTGGGACGCTGATTGTCCGCGAAAATACAGGAAAGTGCTCAACAGAAGCGCCGCCACTCCCAGCGCGCCGGCGAGCACTGCGTTTCGAGGACGTGACGCAGCAGCAGCGGGAGCATGTGCTGCCTCCAATTCCCATTTCAGGTCGCGTGCACATTGCCATCGTTCATCCGGGTCGGCCTCCAGGCACCTGTTGACGACACGGTCGAGACCCACGGGTAGATTTTCAGGGCTCTTAGAACGCTTGCCGGACGTCATTTCCGCCAGAATCAGGCCTAAGGCGTAGATATCCGAGCGTACGTCCGCCTCTTTTCCTTCCAATCGCTCTGGAGCCATGTAGACAGGAGTGCCCATAACGCCTCCCGCGGCGGTAAGGGAGGGGTCCATCGCCGATTTCGCCAGACCAAAGTCCAGCACCTTCACACCGGACTTGCTGAGCATGATGTTAGCGGGCTTGAGATCGCGGTGAATGATGCCCTTAGCATGGGCCACTGCCAAGGCTTCCGCGATCTGGGCCGCGAAGCGAATCGTCTCGTTGATGGACAGCTTGCCGCGCTTCAGGCGAGCAGCCAGCGTTTCGCCTTCGACCAACTCCATTACGAGATAGTTGGGACCGACATCGTACAGCGTCCAGACGTTGGGATGGCTTATCGATGCGATGCAGCGTGACTCCTGCTCGAAACGGTCAAGGAAGGCTTCCTTGCAGATCTTGATTGCCACGGGCCGGTTCAAACGCGTGTCTGTGGCGCGGAAGACGTGCCCCATGCCTCCCTGCCCGAGCAACGCATCAATTCTGTAAGGGCCCAGCCGGAATCCGGGTGTGATCGGCGTGTCGATAAGACCTGTGATCAGATCGGCCGCGCGCTGATCGAGCAGTTTGCCGCCGCTTTGCGAGTTGTGCGTCAGCAGCTTTTCGACCTCTCTGCGAATCTCGGGGTCAACGCCGTCGAGCACCGCAACGCCGTGCTCACACGCGGAGTGGTAGAGTTCCTCAACCTGCCGCCAGCGCTGCGAAGACAAGGATTACCTCATTGAGGATGGATGGGGATGGTATTATGACGCCGACAGCGAGGCCTTGTACACGGCCTTGTTGGCCCTCCTCAACCTGTGCCGGAGATCAGCCGGGAGGTCTGCACGGTGTCCGATCCGTCCCAATCGAGTTCCGGAGAAGAGCGAACGTCGGAAACGACCCAGCTTCTTCGTGCGTGGGCTGATGGTGATCGGGGCGCCCTGGAGCGGCTGACGCCTCGCGTCTATCGCACCCTGCGACGCATTGCCGGATATCAGATGCAGCATGAGCGCGCGGGACATTCCATGCAAGCCACCGCGCTGGTGCACGAAGCCTACCTGGAACTGATCGACGTCACAAACGTGAATTGGCAGCACCGCGCGCATTTCTTTGCCGTTTCGGCGCAGATCATGCGGCACATCCTTCTCGACCGTCCAAGACGCCGCGTGGCAACCAAGCGAGGTGGGATCGCGGAGCGGGTGAATCTCGATGAGTTGCCTGACCTCAACGGGGACCGGGCAAGGGATCTGATCGCGCTCGAAGATGCATTAAATGCCCTGGCCGAGAACGACCCTCGCAAGGCCCGCGTTGTCGAGTTGCGGTTCTTTGGCGGACTGAGCGTCGAAGAAACCGCCGAGGTGCTGGCAGTCTCGGCGGAAACTGTCATGCGGGACTGGAAGTTCGCACGGTCGTGGCTGCAGGCTGAACTCAGCAATGAGTAGATAACCTGCTAAAAAAAATACAGCTCATGCCAGTTTTCTCCCTCGGAATGCGCCTAGAGAGGCAAAGGCGATTAGAAACGGCCTTCGCACCGAAAAGGAGATCGAAATGAAGACGAGTATGTTCCGCATCTGCACATTTCTGGCAATCGGCCTGGCAGCTTCATCGCAGACTCTGCAGGCACAACAGAGGACACTGGAGGGTGTTTGGGACGTGAGCGTCACCGTCACAAATTGCAACACAGGCGCGCTCATCAGGACCGTCCGATCCCTGCAGGCTTTTCACCATGACGGCACAATTGTCGAGACCGCCAATACGGCATCGCGCGGAATTAGTGAAGGTACCTGGAGCAATGCCGGCGCACAAACGTACGATGCCAAATACTGGTTCTTCCGCTACAACCCCGACGGGACATTCGCTTCCATCGCGAAGCTGAGCGACGAGATCGTCCTTGATTCCGATGGTCACTTCAAGTCAACTGGCACGGTTCTGGACTTCAATGCGACCGGAAACCTGATCTCGACTGGGTGCTTCGTCCACGCAGCAAACCGGCTGACCGATTCGGAGCGATAAATCGGGGCACAAACTTGAACTCGCTGATTTCAACGGGCAGGGCTGCCTGGCTGTTTAAACCAGAGCGTTCGGCAAATCAAAGTGAAAGATGCCAACGGCAACACGAAGAGTTCTGCTGAAAAATGCGTACGCCGGCGGGAGCGGCAAGGGCAACAATGACCTTTGCCGCTCCATTCTCGTTGTCTCGGCAGCAGCTGTTTAGGACGTTCCAGGCATACAGAGCAGAATAGGTCCTGATAAACCCACTTCTTGTCGCTTGGCTCTCGGATGGTCGGTCATCCGGAAGTAGGCACATGGACGAAGGTCGCCATCTCGGATAGTAGCTGGGCGCCCTAGAACCCTGAAGGGCGCTCCGTTTCTTACTGTCACTTTATGCCTACATTCCACACTCGCTGACAACTTATGGTTCACAACGGTCGTCAAGGGCGGGCGAGGCTGCAGTGGTTCAATCGATTTAGGGGAGAGGATCTGCCATCTTACCCTTCAAAACGCTGACATCTTATGGGTAAAGCCCCAGGAGGTGGTTTGTTCATGGGGTTGCCGTCTCTATATGGGCCGACATGTGCGAGATGATGTCGTCCGCGCTCGGACCAGACGCTGGCACAATGCTTTCTTCAGCCGTGGTCCGCTCGCGCTGCTTCATCACAGTGTCTATCTCGTTCAGCAGAGCAGCGGCATCGCTTGCGGTGGCGACGCGGAGGATGTCGCTCTTCTTCAGCTCGCGCGCCGGATAGGCGCAGAGCCGGTTCCGAATCTCCGTCGCGACGCGGTTCAGCTCCTGGTCCTGCCTGACATTGAGCTGCGGCAGCAGGTCAATCAGGTCGAAGACGTTGGTCACAAGAGAGGCATGGAAACGGGACTCGGACTCATTCAGGCGGTCTACCATGTGACTCACCACAGTCTTGAGCCGGCTCCACAGGTCCTCAGTTCCCTTTTGGAGCGATTGCCGTACGTTGGCATCGATCTCGCGGGCGACGCTCGCCTGCTCCTCGGCTGACATGGTGACGCGGAAGTCGTCTCCGTCCGCAGGTCGTCGAGTTTGCCGGCGCCGCGTAGCAGTTGCTTGTTGTAGCGGCCGGCGCCGACGAATACCTCAAGGTGCATCCGGGGGGCCGCATACAGGCCGACGTCACCGAAGGCTCTGAAGGCGTATGGGAACGCCTGCACTATGACTGGTCGGATCCTAACCATTTCCAGCGTGGCACAGAATTGACACCCAATTTCTTCGTGATGGTGGCGCTCGTCTGTGGGATAACTTACAAGTGGCCGCTGCAAACCCGCACTTTACCAACGGATATAGGGGGCATATAGTCAAAGGAACTTTCAAGCTACCTGTTCGCGATATTGGTTGGTGGAGCAGTCGGGGGCGGCTCACACCGGTCGGATTCACATCTCCGCCGTCGTGTGAACCGAATCAGGCATGAGTGACCCAAAAGACCGAAACTTCGACCACGAAGCTCCGACGTTTATAGGGCAGAGTGTCCCTCCTCACCATGCGGCAGGAACTGCAACCGCTACGCCGACGCCCCCACCGGTGGCGGCAAAGGAATCTGCCGGCTTTTCGGAAGCTCCTACCCTTCTGGATGGCGGATCACAGGCGCTGAGGGCTACCACAAGCCTCGCGGATCCAGGCTCGCTGGTAGGCGGCATGCGGGCTGTTGTGGTGCTGGAGCCAGGAACTGTTCTGGGGAATCGCTATGAGATTCTCGAAATCCTTGGCGAAGGCGGCATGGGCGCCGTATATAAAGCGCATGACCTGGAGCTGGAGCGTGAGGTCGCGCTCAAAGTCATTCGGCCCGAGTTGGCCAGCGATCGTGAGGTCCTGCATCGCTTCAAACAGGAGCTGATCCTAGCCCGCCAGGTCGGCGACCGGAACGTCATTCGCATCTTCGATCTTGGCGAATCAGAGAAAATCAAATTCATCACGATGGAGTATGTCGAGGGCGAAAGCCTTCATTCGATCCTGCGACAACGAGGCAAAATCGACGTCGCGGAAGCCGTCGATATCATGGAACAGGTAGCCAGCGGGCTTGCTGCCGTCCACCGGGAAGGAATCATCCATCGCGATCTGAAGCCGGGCAACATCATGCGCGACAAGCACGGCCGTGTCGTGGTGATGGACTTCGGGCTCGCCCGCTCGCTCGCTAACGATGGGATGACACGTACCGGCGCTATGCTGGGCACCGTCGAATATATGTCACCAGAGCAGGCGCAGGGCAAGGAACTCACCGCCAGCTCGGATGTTTTCACGTTCGGCCTGATCCTCTATCAAATGGTGGCCGGCGTCACGCCTTTTTATGCGGAAAGCGTGGTTGCCAGTCTCCTTATGCGCGCACACCAACGCGCCATCCCCTTATCGGATATTGACAAGCAGATTCCGGGCGTCCTGAGCAATATTGTCGCCAAGTGCCTGGAGACCGATCCTGCGCTGCGCTACCAGAACGCCGAACAAGTTCTCAGTGACCTTCGCGCATGGCAAGGCAAGAGCGGATACAGGAGGATTTCCGCTTCCTCGGCTCACTTGCGAATGAACCGGGTCCGGGAACTGCCCGGGCTACGCATTGCGCTCACTGCGGTCGTGCTACTTCTCACGGGCGCCGGAATTGCCTGGTATCTGCACAGCCGGCCACAAAACGCGGCTAAAGCGGTGACTCATGCTCCGGTTTCGGTTCTGGTTGCGGATTTTCAGAACAATACAGGGGATAGCCTGTTCGATAACACGCTGGAGCCCATGTTCAATGTGGCTCTCGAGGGAGCCAGCTTCATCAACGGTTTCAACCGGGGCTCGGCGCGCACGGTGGCCGGCGACCTGGCTCATTCCGCAGGAGTACTGGATGAGCAGACCTCCAGGCTGGTGGCCGCTAAAGAAGGCATCGCTGCAATTGTGACCGGCTCCCTGAGCAAACATGGAAGTGGCTATAGCCTCTCGGTAAAGGCGATCGATGCGTTATCTGGAAAAACGCTTGCCAGCGACAGCGTCAATACCGCGAGCAAGGATGCGCTCCTGCTGGAAGTTCCGAAACTGGCAGTACCGATCCGCCGGGCGCTCGGCGACACAACGCCCAAGTCGGTTCAGCTGACAGCCATGCTAGGAACTTTCTCGACCGACAGTGTTGAGGCCGTTCACCAATACAGCGTTGGTGAGGAGCAGGTACTCCAGGGGAAATGGGACGACGCGTTGCAATCATTCACGAAAGCGACGCAACTGGATCCGAACTTTTCCCGTGCCTACGCCGGTATGGCTACGGCTTCCGGAAACCTTGGCCAACTGGACGCGGCTGAGAAGTATGCAAAGCTGGCGATGGTGCATGTGGATCGAATGACAGAGCGCGAACGCTATCGCATTCGCGGCAGCTATTACATCTGGACTGAGAATTGGCAGGGGTGCGTCGAGGAATATAGCGACCTGATAAAGCAGTTTCCGGTGGATAACACCGGACACAGCAATCTGGCCGCCTGCTATGCGCGCATGCTCGATATGCCGAAGGCCATGGAGGCCGCGCGGCAAGGATTGGAGATAGCGCCAAACAATGTACTAGCGCGGATGAATTTCGCGCTGTACGCCTGCTATGCAGCAGACTTCAAAAGTTGCGAGAGCGGGGCGAAGGAAGTGCTCAAGCTTAATCCCAAGTATGAAGAGGGTTTCCTGGTCCTTGCCTACTCTCAATTAGGACAAGGTCTGCTGCCGCAGGCATCCGATGCCTATCAGAAGCTTGAAAAGCTCAGTCCATACGGTGCATCACTGGCTGCGTCGGGATTCGGTGACCTGTCTCTGTACCGCGGCGACTTCCGCGGGGGGGCGCAGTTCCTTGAGAAAGGCGCAGCGCAGGATTTGGCGGCAGCGAACCGCGATGCCGCCGCCGACAAGCTGATCATGCTCAGTTACGCGAACCTGCTGCGAGGCGAGAAAGCCGCTGCAAGCGCGGCTGCCGAGAAGGCCCTTGCGAACAGCAAGAGCGTAAAGACTCGATTCCTGGCGGCCCGAACTTTCGTTGAGGCTGGAGAGCTTGCCAAAGCCCGAGACCTGGCAGGCTCTCTCTCGTCAGAGATCCAGAAGTCGCCTCACGTTTATGCCAAATTGATTCTTGGCGAAGCGGCTCTGCACGAGCACGACACCAACCAGGCGATTGAGCTATTGAATGAAGCCAAGGAACGGAGCGACACATGGCTTGGCCGCTTCGACCTGGGCCGCGCTTATCTGGAAGCGGGAGCCTTCACGGAAGCTGACGCGGAATTCGAGCGCTGTATCCAGCGACGCGGAGAGGTGCTGGAACTGTTCATGGACGATGTGCCCACATACAGCTATCTCCCGCCCGCTTACTACTATCAAGGCCAGGACCGCGAGGGCCTGAAGAGTCCCGACTTTAGCAAGTTCTATCGCACGTATCTTGGTATCCGCGGTCAGAGTACCCAGGATCCACTGGTGGCCGACATCCGCCAGCGACTCAGCCACTGAGAATTGTTATCAGCGACGCGGCGAAGTGCTCGAGCTCTTCATGGGCGATGTACCGACGCGCAACTATCTGCCCATCGTTTACTATCAATGCCGTGATCGTCAGGGACTCAAGAGTCCGGCTATAAGCAGTTCTATCGCACCTATTTTCAATATCTGCGGTCAGAGCGCCGACGCTCTTCTGATAGCCGACATCCGTCAACGGTTCAGCCACTGAAAATCAAGACCCGGAGAACAGGGTTCTCCGGGTCTTAGAAACCTCCACATTCACTTAGTGCGGAGCGACTGTTACCACCACTGGGCTCGATGCGCCGCTCTGAGCTCCTTGTTTGTTGGCGTCCGTCACGAAATACGTATAGGTAGTGTTGTTCTTTACGTTCGTGTCCGTATAAGACGCCGTAGGTGGTGCACCGGTCAGCGTCTTAATAGCTGAGAAGCTGCTCGAATGCGATATCAGTTGTGCGTTTGTGAAGGACCCGATCGCGCGGTAGATGGCGTAGCTGCGGGTCTGGCCGAACCCTGGTGCGGTCCAGGTAAGCGGGACGCTCTTCCCGGTTACCGTTAGACCGTTTGTGCCTGGCGCGCAGCCCGGAACGTTGCCAATCGCAACTGCGCAGGTTAGACCCGTTACTGGGTCGGCCGTAGAAGTTGCGGTATCTTCGTTTTGGTCAATATTGCCTCCCGCGAATTTGACGCCGCCCGCGAATTTCACGCCGCCTGCGAATTTGACGCCGCCGCCATCGTTGTCAACTGCGCCGCCGGCGAATTTGACCCCGCCCGCGAACTTGACGCCACCGGAGGATCCGAATGCACCCTCACGGGCGCCGATCTGCTGCAGATTGATATTCTCCGAATCATCGACGCCCGAGAACGGAGGGTCGCCCGTGATGCCGTTGTAGTTCACATCCACTCCAGGCGGATTCACCACGTCGGGCACGATGAAATCGTTATTCCAATCGAGCTGTCCGGTAACCGGGACTGGACCGTCTACCCGGATGGCAGGTACATCATTTGGTCCGAGTGGCGAACCGTCGCAGTGGCTCATTGCGATATGCCGCAGCTTCTTGTCGAGTGCGTTCGGAGTGGAATACCACCGCGTCTGGTGTGGGGCTGCTCCGATTCCGTTAGATTCACTAAGAGCGGTTTCATCCAGCGACCCAAGTGCCTGCGAAGAATAATCCAGTCCTCCATCCGGGAAGCCCCGCACCTGGAAGAGATAGTTCATCACGCTGAGATAGTTGGGCTTGCAGTTCAGCTCATAGGTCGGCAGGCTCGGGTTATTAGGATCCTCGAAATACCTGCCTCCGTGGGTCAATGATAACGAGTGACCCAGCTCATGCAGCAACGTTCCGGCCTGTTCCTGGGTGGTGCCGACACCATTGTTGCAGTAGGGGCCAGGCTGAGTTGGATCGGGTTGGCAGCCCGCTGGATCGTCGGCACCCCATAGGCCTAGCGTTATAGCGGAATCTCCGCCGCCGCCGAACTCCGATTGACCGGATGTGCTCGTCGGTCCCAGGTACGCCGCGGCCAATTGGGGCTCAGAGCTATAGGTGTAAGTTCCGTTTGACACGCCTTGCGTGCTGATCGTGAAGGTCGTTGTAATGACGCCGTTGGTTGTTGTCGAGCTCGCGTTGCTAAAGACATAGCTTCCATTCAGAACGGTCTGATTCAGCGCGCCCGTGATGCTGATTCGACCGTTGTTTGCATCAGTGCAAGCGGGAATTGCAGCGCTCGGACAATCCCCGGGCTTCGTAACTTGCTGAGAAGCCAGGGATGCGAGAGTGACCGTCGCGGTGCTCCCGGAGTTCACGATCGAAATAAGTTCGGGAAGCACCGGTGGCTGGGAGGCCTTTAGCAGGTAAGCATCCAATGTGGCGCCCACCGTGCTCCAGTACGAGACCGGCGATCCCATGGAGTGACCAGAAAGAACGTAGTGATAGCTCTTGGAGCGAACGAATTGATTATTTACGAATTGGAAGTTCGAATTCTTTATGGATTCGAAACCTCCCTTCCATCCGATTGCCGGCTGGCCGGGATAAGCGCAGAGCGTTGCTCCATCGGTGCACACCTGCGTGCCCTCGGAGATTTTGTTCCCCCCTGTTCCTCCGGAGATTACATACGGATCACCCTGATATACGGTCGGGCCTAAATCGAAATGCACATTTATGCCCTGATCAGATAGGACGCTACCCACGGTATCAATGGCCGCCTCTTTCGGCAGATGCGAGTGAAGAGGACCATTCGAACCGTTCAGAGCGTCCAGCCAGTCGAGTTCAACAAAGAGGTCTTTCTTGTTTGGATTGGCTCCTGGCAGCGACACCTGCTGCCCACTCACCGCATCGATGTATCCCTGATTGTTCTCCCAGACATCCAGCAGCCCATCTCCGTCGGAATCCTGGACGGGGGTGCTCAGGACTATGGCCCCCCAGGAGACGCATCCACTGTTGGTCGTGGAGGGCATCACCAAAGCGGTCTCGGAACTATCGGTGGTCTTTACGTATCCGAAATTACTCAGCACCCAGGTTGGGTTGTCCCAGCTACCGTAACGACCCGGGAATGGCGGCAATGATCCGTAGAGTGATGGAAGGGGCTGCGACAGATTGTTCAGATAGACCTGCTCGCTCTTATTGGGTTGGCCATTGGCAACGATGTGCGTGATCTTCGCCACCGTCATCAGTGTCGCCGCTGCCGGCTGGTAAAAGCCCGCAATGTTTTGACTTATATTCAGTCCTGCGTTGCTGGGAGCGAACACGCCATCGTAAAGAACAATGGCGTTCAGCGGAACCGCAGGCGCAAGCACGCGGTAGATGACCACCAGGGTTGCTCCCAGGGCAATGGGAACCGTATTGCCGTTGCTTCCGCTGTCTGCCAGACGGACCGGAATTTTTCCGTTGGCAATCGTCGCTCCAAAGGTCACAGATGACGGATTCGTGTCCAGCGGAAGGTAAGGGTGGACATCTGCGCGGTATGTCCGCATCGTCTTCGAGCCGTTCGCCGAGCCGGAACATCCGCCGGCACTCCAGGATGTGGGCGCGTTGGGATTGCCGAGCACTGCACCGGTGATCGGATAGCCGTTGAAGTAGCCATTCTCGCCCGCGAACGACGATTGATTGCCCTCGACAGTTGCCCAATAGAGATAGGCGGCCACAATATCAGCGCCGACGGGCACAGTCGCCGGTACACCAGCCTGAACGGGCTGGAGGGTGTCGGGAATGCTGATGGTGCCGGGTGCATAGCCGCTCCCGTCGGGCGCTCCTTTGCTCCACCCGGCTACAACGTAATCGCCGGTCACAAAGTAGTTCTGGAATATGTTGAGGGGGTTTACCCCGTTCTGTGCCTTTGCCGGCCGCGCAAATCCTACGATCAGCAGCAACCCCACTGCTATCGGGACAAGCGCTGCCCGGCGCGACGAGCGAAGTGAGCACAACTTCTTCTGCATCATGGCTTTCGACTGGCGAATTTTGTGGGGAGTGATCGAAGCTAACAATCAATTCAATCGAGTGTCAAGCGCCAAAGAAGAAGTCCAGCTTCAGCTCATAGGTCCATAGATCCCCCTCGGGGATCTTGCCTCCAGGTAAGTACTCCGTGGGCTCGATGAAACGCGCGATCTGTCCGTATTTAGCCAGTCCCCAACTCCTCGTGCCAGGACTCTGGGGGAAGGCACACCATTCGAAAGTTAATGCTGGCCGGAGTCGAGGCCCAACCAATGCATCGGCCTGGCAGCAGTGGAAATTTCAGCTTCCGGTTAGAAACCGAAATTTGGAGTCCTTCACGAAGCTCAATGAGGACATTGGCCAACTCACGTGCCAACTCGACGCAAAGCGGAGGGCTCCCCGGGGAGCGGTGCATAGATCCTGGAAGTAGTGCCGGTCTTTTCCGACCAATACCTCCGGATACCGGAAGGGCTGGCTAATACCGCGTCACATCCCCTTGCTTGCTGCCGACGGATAGCCGGCCCCACCGAAATAGCACTCAAGGGCCTCCACCTTCCCATCTCTGACCCGGAGATATTCCACGTTCCGGAATGATTTACCGTTCGTCGTGCGGCAAAGATACTTCACAAACGCCTCGTTGCCACTTGCGATCACTCGCTCCAAATCGGATCGCTCGATAAGCTGAGCCTGTGTATCCCAGCATTGCGTTTTGAAAGTGCTCCTACTGATGTGGTCGTCGCCGGCCGCGCTCGAAAAAGTGAAGTTGTCGGCCATCAGAGCCTCAAATTGAACCTCGTCCTTTTGCACCCACGCCTTATACCACTTCCGGATGATTTCTTCGGTTGCCGTGCTCGGCCCCGTCCCTGCGGGCGCGCTTGCCGTCACCAAGAGTCCCGCCGCTCCAGCCAGTGCGAAAGCTCCCGCTTCGAGCGCTTTCCGCCGTGATACTCCGATTCTTGTCATGTCCATTCTCCTGTTCCAGGTTCTTGGGTTAGTGGCCTCCGGGGCCGTCCTGAGTGTTTAGAAGGTCACCGCACTTGGCGTCCTGTGCTTCCACGTGCCGGGCTGCGCCTAGTGAGTACAGATCGGTTGGTATGCGGCAATATCGGCTCATCTTTACACCATCCGTTCAGCCCCGCTTGCGGTTGCCCGGCGTGCGCAAGGACCGCAGCCACTCCACGATGTTTCTGATCCCCTCTTCCATCACTTTCGCATCCTGGGCATTCTTGGCAAGCGCGCCGTAACCTTCGACCATGGCAATCAACAATCCAGCTGCTTGAGTGGGTTCCAGGTCGCGGCGCACCTTTCCATGCTTTTGACCATCCCGCAAAGCAGCGGCAACGCCGTCCTGCCAGTTACGAAATATTGTTGCGAGCCGTTGGCGGAATCCCGCGTCAAGGGGAGACATTTCCTGCGCAAGATTGATCAAAGGACAGCCGCCGCGCACAGCCTCGGGCTGAACTGATAATTCTTGAACAGTGCCAATCAAAGCGTCGATAGGGTCCTTGCAGTTCTCGAGAGGACTCAACCACTGGCCGCGATTGTCGGGGGCGATGATCTCTTCGACGATGGCGTATCCCAAGGCTTCTTTGCTGCCGAAGTGGTGGTACAACGCCCCCTTGGTGACTCCGGCTGCGGCCAGAATGGCATCCAGGCCGGCACTCTGGAAACCCGATCTGTACACTTCGCGGAACGCTGCCTGCAGCAAGCGCTCGCGGGTGCGCACCGGATCGCGCGGTGCATGCCCGCTGCGTCTCGGTCTGTTTCTACTCACCAACAGATCAATTGTACTCGGTAACATACCAATTAGTATGCAGCTTGCGACCCAATTTGTCGAGGCAGATTTTATGAGCTCCGGAGATCTCGATTACGTTTCGGGCCTGGGAACTCTCCGTGGCCGTAGCTCCAACTTGTCATATAAGTGGGGACGATAGAAATACGAAATTTGAGAACGTCAAAAGCCAAAAGTCAGGCGGATCAAATTGGGATTGACTTTCAGCCCAAACAACATACAC
>Ga0210396_10003290_pt1 | contig 16187 bp, 16 predicted proteins | sample IncBWH17OmetaG_FD_155466 | JGI IMG/M metagenome (GOLD analysis project Ga0210396, IMG submission 155466) | Forest soil microbial communities from Barre Woods Harvard Forest LTER site, Petersham, Massachusetts, United States - Inc-BW-H-17-O ... | reverse complement strand
GGCTCGTGTGGTCTCCGTCTATGTGTATCCAGCGGAAAGTGCCGGCCAGCCGCACCAGCTCAGGTTGTTGTTCCAGTAACCGCGAATCGCTCAAAATATATAGGGGATCTTTCCCGGTCAATTTGCGGACCGCCTCCTTGGCCTCAAAATCGTATAGGTCAACCAGCACCAGCGGTTCATCCTTTGCGCAATGAAGTCCAAGTAGGACAGCTGATTTACCGTGAAAGACACCGATTTCCAAGATGCCACCCGAGATTTTATTCGTCTTTTGAAACTCAAGCAGGGTATCCCACACCGCCATCGCCTCTGGCATCATGTATCCTGACATTGAGTCCAGAAGCCCGCTCAACTGTGTGATCGTCTTAGGCATAGAAAAAGCCGCTGCCTCAATTCGGGCTTCCTAATCGCAATGTCAAGCGCATCCCACTTGTCTTCGTCCGGAGTTTCTCTCGTCTCCTGGGACACACTATTTTACTCTATTCAGGCCTTCCCATGCACTTGAGTTTGGCGGCTCCCAGTGGATTTCCCTTGACTCAACCAGCTCCCGCAGCGATCGCCTCCGAACATGAAGCTGGCAGCTTTCCAACCCGGACGTCTTGTCCAGCGAAACCCGGATCTGGAATAGTGAATCACCCAAACTCCTGAAGCGAAGCCGGAAGGAAATCTCGTTTACATCCAATCATGTTTACCGTCCGTAAGCTGAAGGAACAGATAAGCAATACGAGTCAACGGGCGCTCGGTCTCGACGGGATCCGCTTTAATTTGCAAGTAGCCTTGGAACGGTTAGAAAAGCTTTACCAGATTGAGGGAAACCTCGCCGAATTAAAGGCAATGAGCGCGCGGATCGAAGCGATGAGCGCGCAGATCGAAGCAGTGGACGCCCGGACAGAAACGATAAGCGGTGAAATCAAAGACCGATTCGAAAACACCAGCTTGGATCACGCCTTGCGCCGTTTTCAGGGTCACCAGATCGAGGTAGCATCATTAATCGACGTCGGAGCTTCAAACGGCTCCTGGTCGAAGACCTTTGCCCGGCATTTTCCTAACCGGCATCACCTACTGATCGATGCGAATGAGGTACACTCAACCGAGCTCGCCAAAGCTTGCCAGGAAAATCCCGATTGGCATTTTGTGATCGCAGCCGTCGGCGAGAGAGAGGAAGAACTTTATTTCGACGCTTCGGATCCACTTGGCGGACATCTATCCAGACATCTTCACACGGAGAACTATCGCCCGCGTACATCCACTACCATTGATAATCTCCTAGAAAAACACCCGCTGCCCGGGCCATTCCTAATCAAACTAGACACCCACGGTGTTGAGATCCCCATCCTAAACGGCAGCTCGAATGCCCTAAAACAAACCAATGCGCTGGTTATCGAGGCCTATAATTTCAGCTTTAGCGAACCTGCCGTCCCGTTTTGGGAGCTTTGCCGTCATCTATTCGAACTCGGCTTCCGGCCGTTAGATGTTTTCGATCTTCTTCACCGCGAGGTTGATAACGCTTTTTGGCAGTTCGATCTGTTATTCGTTCGGAGCGATCTCCCGCTATTTAAGGATGTTCGTTTTTTTGTGACGGGACACCGTTGATACCTCAAATTGGGATTTCCCCAGCCAGCTCATGTCAATCCTACGTAAGATAAAGGATACGTTAAGCAGCACTAGCCAAAGAGCGCTTGGTATCGACGGGATTCGCTTCAACTTGCAGGTTGCGCTGGAAAGACTGGAACGAATTTACGAGATAGAAAGTAAGCTGGCCGAGCTGCAATCACGGAGCGCGAGTATTGAAGCGAGGAGCGCGAGCATTGAGGCCAATAGCGCTAGCACCAGCAACCAAATCCAGAATCTCAAGACCTTTCTAACTTGGTATAGCAATCGGGTTGAGCCCTGGTTTTGGACCGGCAATTTTTCTCAAACCGATCCAGAAGAAGAGTTGGCCGGCTTCCTTTTCAATTTCTTGTCCCGGCACACTCTCATTCAGTTGGGCTCAGCCAGCACTGGGTTCGCGAAGGCGGCCGCAGAGATTGGCTACGAAGTTCATAGCCTAGGACTGCCGGACAGCATTGGGTCACTGGCAGCTTCCGAAAGTTTGCCAAAGACAGTCGATTTTCTGAATATTACCCGCGAAAACGTGGATCAAGAGACGGTGAAAGCACTCGATTCGATTCGACCGGAGGTGATCCAAGCCGAATTTATCGATGAGGCGCCCAAGTCGGGTGACGGCCCAATCCAGGAAAAGGCGCCTATTTCTGCAAGCGAGCTAATCAAAGAACTGCGTAGCCGCGAGTATTATTGGAACGTGATCATCTTCCGAACCGAAGCGGAAGGCTTCATTCGGATGGGGACAAATCTTGCCAGTGTTCCCAACCAGGCATGGGGTAAGATGCTTTTCTTTCGCGATCACCAATTATTCTTGAAGGCATTTCATTGGTGCAAAACAACTCTCCCGCGTTTTCGAGCCGCACCGTTGGCCAGATAGTGGAACGGAAATAATTTCACCACAAAGACACAGAGGGCACGAGGGTTTGAAACAGAAGTTTTTTTGAGCTGTGGTGTGGCTCAGGGCGGTATCGCCGGTTTCGGCGTCGGCACCGACAGCAAGTCTCGTACTCAAGTTTGTGTACCCAAGGGCAGCGCGGCCTTGCCCGCAACGCCGCCCGGGGAGATATGCTCATTGACAATCGACCTGCATGAACTTCAAGTCTCGGAGGGAACTTTGTTAAATGATTCCAAGCGAAGCTGTGTCGGCACAACCTAGTACTTTCCTTAAGGAGGTAGAGAAGCAACCCACTAAAGCCGTGGAGCTCTCAATTATTGTCCCGGTACTCAACGAAGGAGCGTCTTTGCATGAGCTAGCCGAGGGGCTCAGACAGGAGATGGAGCAACTCGGCCGCCTCTGGGAAATAATCTTTGTCAATGACGGCAGCACGGATAATTCCGAAACGATTCTAAACGAATTGGCCGATCGGGACGAACGTATTCGAATTATCCATTTCCGGCGCAACTTTGGCCAGACCGCTGCGATGATGGCGGGATTCGACTTTGCTCGGGGAGATATTTTGATTCCTGTCGATGGCGACGGGCAAAACGATCCGGCAGATATCGCCAAAATGTTGGACTTGTTAGAACATGGTTACGACGTCGTTTCCGGGTGGCGGAAGGATCGACAGGATAATTTCATCCAGCGGAATGTACCCAGCATCCTGGCAAACCTGCTGATTTCGGCCGTTTCCGGGGTTCGCCTGCATGATTTTGGCTGTTCTTTGAAAGCCTACAAACGGACAGTGGTTGATGGCATCCGGCTCTATGGCGAGATGCACCGATTTTTGCCTATTTACGCCTCGTGGCATGGAGCGAAAATCACCGAGATCGTCGTCAACCATCATCCCAGGCGAGCGGGCCGTTCGAAGTATGGCTTGGAGCGGGTTGCAAAGGTTCTTTTGGACCTTTTGGTCGTAAAGTTCCTCGATAGTGCCGCTCAAAAACCGATGTATGTTTTTGGCGGTTGCGGCATCTTCAGTTTGGGGGTCAGCGTCCTTTCATTTCTCTGGATGCTTTACCTGAAGATCTTCAAGAACTTCGCTTTCATTACAACGCCGGTGCCTTTGATAGTCGTCATGAGTTTCATGATCGGTATGATGTGCATTCTATTGGGCCTGCTAGCCGAGATGATCATGCGGACCTTTTATGAGTCTCAAGGCAAGCCTATCTACAACATCCGCGAGGCCCGTAATCTCGAAGGGTGTAGCAGCGCAGTTCGCGTTTCGGCTAAGTCAACCTGAGCCGGACAAAAAGGTCGCGAGGCTACCGGGTCAGATCACCATCGGCCGGCCGAGCCTAACAGCTCTCTAGGTGAAGTCTGAGGTTACTATTCACCTCGCTTGCTCGCGAGCGTACAAGCCTGCCAATCTTCAGATCGCGGAGCTAACGGTTTCATCCAAGCATAGTGCTGAACATCCTTAAAGCCGGCGCTTGCCAATACTTCTTCCACTTCGTCGGGGAACCAATAGCGCATCGTATATCGCTCTTCGCTGACATTTGGGACGCCGGTGTCCTTCTCGATGATCCGCAAGGAGACAGTTAACTTCACCAGATGTTTGTCCGGTAGATCCTGCGGAACCGTAGTCCGCTCCACTCTCAGCCTGGCGTTATCAACCACCTTGGTCCGGATCGCGGGGGGATCCTTTACCACCCCGGGTCCGTGCCAATAATCGATCAGAAGGACACCGCCCGGATTCAGATTGGCAAACGCGCATTCGATGGCTTGGTTCAGGGCTTCTTCCGTGGTCAAGTACGAGAACACGTGGAATAGTGAAATGATAGCGTCACACTGAGAATCAGTTCGGAAGGTGCTGATATCGCCGTTCTGAAATTCTACATCCGCGGGCGAAACATCGGTCGCGGACGATAAATGATGGCGGGCCGCCGCCAGCATCGACGGACTCTGATCAACGCCGCAGACCTTAAAGCCGAGCCGCGCCAACTCGAGGGATCGCATCCCCGTGCCGCATCCCAGATCAAGTAGCGTCTTCGCGTCAGGGAACCGCGCCTTGATTAACCTGGCAGCATACTGCGCTTCTTCGCGGTACGGTTTCTCTTGGTAGAAAAGGTCGTAACATTCAGCGTGTTTACTGGCATAAATCATACTTTGCCCACCGCCTGCACCGCTTTGCCCAGGAGATCAGAGATCTCCTCGATCTGCCGCTCGGTCAGATTCGGTCCCGAAGGAAGATAGAAACCCCGCTGCCAGAGCCCCTCTGCAACCGGGCAAGGCACCGATCTACATTCTGCAATTTCTTGGAAGCACGGCTGCAAGTTCATCGGACAGAAAAAGGTGCGTGTGCCAACCCCCGCTCGTTCCAGCCATGACATAACCGATTCCCGCTTCAGACTCGGGTCGACCAAAATACCGTAAACCCAGTAAACATGTCTCCCTTCTTCGCAATTCGCCGGCAACGTAATGCCCGGAATGCCGTGAAGATACTGCTGGTACCAATCGGCCACTTGTCGTTTTCGCCTCAAGACTTCGTCAAATCGGCCGAGTTGGACTAACCCGAATGCCGCTTGATAGCCGGTCATCCGGAAATTGAACCCTGCTCGATCATGTTCAAATCGCGGTTGTTTAAATGCCATGTTCCGCAACAGCCTCATCTCCTCGGCCAGGGCGTCGTCGTTCGTAACCACCATGCCGCCTTCGCCGGTCGTAATGATTTTGTTGGCCAGAAAGCTGAAACAACCCATGTCGCCCCAGGAGCCGGAGGTTCTTCCCTGCCAGGTTGCACCATGGGACTCGGCGCAGTCTTCGATCACTTTCAGGTTGTGTCTTTCGGCAATGGCTTCTATTCGATCCATCCGGGCGGGATGCCCAAAGAGATGGACTGGCATGATCGCTTTGGTCTTGGAAGTGATTCGGTCTTCAATCAAGTCCGGATTCAGATTCCAGGAAGTCGCCTCCGAGTCGATCGGAACTGGAACCAGACCGTTATGCACGATTGCCAGCGCAGTCGCAATATTCGTTGAAGCACTCAGCAGGACCTCGCTTCCGGGCGGAAGGTGTAAGGCAGCCACCGCCAGATGAAGAGCCGTAGTCCCGCTGGTAACGGCAATTCCGTGGCGGCAGCCGACTCGAGCGGAAAATTGCTCTTCGAACGCAGTCAGCGATTTGCCAAAAAGTCCTGAGAACTCGCCGCTGGCCACCGCCTGCTTTACGGCCTCGGCTTCCTCCATTCCAACCCAAGGTTCATAGACAGGAATCATACAAACAACTTGTCTTTCTCGGTCCCCAAAAAAGGACCCTGCTTAACGCTAATGCATTGCATGTCTTCGATCACTCTGATGGCGTGAATCCCGTGAATTAGGACGATGGCGTCACCCGCTTTCAGAACGACTTCCCGCAACAATTTCTTATCGTCTGCGTACAGTTGCACAGCGACGACTCCTCGCTGCACCACAAACATCTGCTGTAAGTCGTCGATTTCGCGCTTCACTGGTTGATGCAAGTGCGGAGGCTCCTCGAAGCCGGCGCCGTGGGCCAACAGCCCGAATTGGAAAGAAGATTCCGCCGGTGAAAAAAACGTGGTCTGCGTTATCCGGGTATCCGCCCAGATGACCTGGGCATACTTAGTTCCATTGAATTCGATGGTTTCAACGCTCATGTTTTCGCAACCTCGCCGTCTCGTGTGCTGGTAGCCAGATTAATGGAGTAAGCTGAGTGTTGAAGTCTGGATCCCCTAAGATTTTGCTCGCCTGACCTGTATCCCGCGTTCGCACGACTGGACAAGCAGGCGGAATGAGCTTGTCGATGACCCATCTTTACGCGTCCCAGACAATCCATCGTTTTCCATACCTCACAAACATTTTTTACCCAACGCTGAAATATGCCTCGAAAGTCTTCATTTTCCGTATCTTTTCGGCGCCGACTCTTGCTCGTTCTGACAGGTCAGCAAGCGTTTCGATCGTCGAAGCCAGACAGCGGACGGTGTCGGAAACAGAATAATCCGCGTAGACGTATGCGTCTGGAGCGATTTGCTCGATAAACCGGCGCATCTCCGTACAACCAGTGGTAACCAAAAGAGGTTTCCCAGCCAACATGGCGTCCTGTACTATGCCTGACATCCGATCCTTGTAAGCCAGCGGTGAATAAAGTGCGTAAACCAGATCAACACTCGACATACACCCGAAATAAGTCGCCAGGTCTCTATCCTCCGAACTAGCCCAGATTGCATCATTGCCGGCACTGACTCTATCCATCAGCTCTTGCTGACCTGGCGGCAGAAAGAGCTTTATTAAGAATCGAGACCGCACCGCGGCATCGGCTGCGAGCTGCAGGAGAATTTGGAACCCTTTATCATCCAAAGCTGCACCAAAAAAACCGATCTTGATCCGCTCATCCCGCTGCCTCGGCGTTTGATTGGAGCCGTTACTTATTCCTCCGACAGCAACGCTTTGCACGGGAGCCAGCTTCAGAAAACACTTCCGGGACCGATGGTCAAAACGGATCGCACCGGTTTCTGAGTAGAGAACCACTCTTACCCTGCGCTTCAGTGAACCAATGGCGATATCGGACGCTACCGAAAGTATTTTTCGTGCCGCTGTCGCTCGCAACCAGAACGTCGGTGGAAGCATGAAGCCGAGATACAGCATGCCTGGAAACCGGCGAAGTGAACGACCAAGTGCGACCAGGTAAACCGGGTCGGCAGTGTGAAAAATGAGTTTGTCGTAACCGGAGAAGTCTATCTTCTGCAAATCCTCAGCAGCACATCTCAGCAGTGTCCTCCAAGGCACGGATCCTTTTTTCTCCGTATGAATCCACCGGTACTCATACGGATCGACCGAAAAGAAAGGCAGAGCCGGCAGAAAAGGTTCCGGCTGAAATTTTTCACTCGCTAAGATCTGGACATGTGAAGCGCCCTCGTACCGAATCAATTCAGTACAAAAAGCATGGTCGTGCCCGCTCGAGATTTTCAGCGTAGGTGCAAGGACGAGAATACGCATCGCTTAGCCTGAATTGATCGCACACAAGAGGCTCAGGCAAAGGCACAAAGACACTCCTTTTGGAGCGCTAAACTTATAATGCCGCTCCAGTTCGATGCCGGCGATTTCTTCCGCGATGTCGACTCGTTGATTAATTGTCACCATTTCGCTGCTGCCTGAGATTGGTCGAGCTCGAGCCCACTCCGTCCATGCCCGTGGCCAGGTTGTAGACCACACCGTGGCCGGCGACGGCGCTCTCTCATGCGTCTTTCTCTTGAAGATCTAGTCGCCGGTTATCGACCCGATCGAAACGCTGCTACCACTCGCTGCTCGGTTTAAGGTCCACGGCCCGAATGTTTGTGCACCCTTGCGGCAGCAGGTCTGCGACCAAATGCCCTCCAATGAACCCGCCGGTGCCGCAAACAACAATTTTTGAATTTTTATCCATTCGGGAGGTATAGGGGTTACTGCATAACGAGATTCGGTCAAGAAAAACCCGTCGCACCGTAGCGTAGCAAAGGCGGAACCCGTCACGCCGAAGGCCCTGTGGAGGCGGAAACTGCTGGCCGGCCCCTTAGTGGCCTGACTTATCATCCAAGCGAGCTTGCTGCTCGCTCGCCGGGACAAGGGGCTGCTTGTGTCGTGAATTCATTAGATTCTGCAACATCTTACGCACTGAAACGCGGCGGACCGCGCGAACGAATGCAGGCCCCAGTCCAGCAATAATCTTATTCCCTTTCTCCCGAGCAAGCTCCAGCGCTCTGCGACAAGTGTAAACAAAGTGAGCTAGAAGCAGAGTGTAGTTTGCTCGAATCGCCGATCTCGACCGGGTAGTGAGTATTTTAGAGATCTCATGCGCTTGAGTTTCCTGCACTTTCTTTAAGCGAGCGTGTTCTTTCTGCGCCAGAGATAGCTGCGAGCGAAGCCAAGTGAGCATTCCCGGGAGATCCATGGCCTGTTCGAGCCACCAGACGCTGGTTAGCGACTCGAGAAAACGAAAATAAAAAGTCACGTTGTCTAAATCCGGATCGACCGTAACCGGCAATGTGATCTCGTAATCTTTTATCGACTCCCGCGGCGAGTGCGCTAGCGGACTTTGGAAATTAGTGTGAGTTGCATCGCCGTTGTAACCCAGATTGGTCACGAGATTTCGACTCGGGAAAATATGCACATACTCATGCCGCCAAGACGAAAACATTACTTGGAAATCCCAGGTATCGATCAAGCCCGACTGGAGGGTCTTGAAGATCTCGAACCAATAGTTTGCCTGATTATTGACTGGGTTAGTGCGCCGTATGATCGCCTCCCATTCCGCCCACTCGCCGAGCAGCTTGAAGTCGTAGGTTTTCCAAAAGCGACGCCAGGTTGCCCAGCCCCAGATCTGGACATATTTGGAAAAACCGTACGGCTGTTCCATATGCAGGGATCGGGGTAGAAAATTGTCTCCCGAGACAGAACCGATCTCAGGCCGGTCGCGATAACGCTCCAACATCTCTTCGCAAAAGAGGAAAAAGCTCGGGTCAGGCAAGCAATCGTCTTCCAGAATAATCCCTTCCTCCTCTTGATCAAAGAACCAGTTAATCGCTTCACTCACCGCGATCCCACATCCGAGGTTTTGATCACGGAAAAGGGTTTGAACTTTGCAATCCCAATCGATGCTCTGTAATACCGCGCGAGTCTCAGCACAAAGACTCCATTCACCCGGTTTTTCGGGACGAGGCCCGTCGGCAGCTACGTAAAGACGGGAGGGCTGGTGGGCGCGAATGGCTTCAAAAACTTCCCGCGTCGGTTCAGGACGATTGAAAATAAGGAATAAAACTGGCGCTCTTCCTGGCATGAAACGTACTGGCTAAAGGGAACTCCGATGTACCTCGCCGTCTAAAATTAGACAGAATGACCAGCCGCAAAGAAGCGCAAAGATTGCAAAAAGAAAGAAGAAACCGGTATCTAACGCGTGCTTGAGAGTTGCTATACAAGTATATCTGGCCTACATTTGTTGTGTGCTCGCTATCCGTTTGGATCCTGAAACTGAAGAACGTTTGGCTCGCCTCGCCGAGAAAACCGGCCGCACTAAAACCTTCTACGCTCGTGAAGCCATTTTGGAGTACCTGGAAGACATGGAAGACTACTTCCTCGCCGTCGAGACTCTCCAAAACCCCGGCCGTATCTACACTCGTGAAGAGGTAAAGCGTGAGCTGGGATTATAAGTTCACCGAGCGTGCCCTGAAGCAATTAAAGAAACTCGGTCATCAGGCCCAAAAACGCATCATTGATTTTCTTGATACCAATGTCGCTAACGCCGCCGATCCCCGTCAGCACGGAAGAGCTCTAAGCGGTGAGTTGCACGGTCTGTGGCGCTACCGGGTCGGCGACTACCGCATCGTCTCTCAATTACAAGATGAGGTCCTAATCGTGCTGGTCATCCGCGTCGGCCATCGTAAAAACATCTACGACCGGTAGCGCACCGGTGCCGAAAGGTCTGAACGGTCCGCCTGCGGATAACAGCGACCTCGCACAAACGGTTTCTAGCTCCCTAACCGTATTCAAGCTTTAAAACGAAATCTGCGAAGTCTGCGGGTGTTTTGTCTTTTCTTTGCGCCTTCGCGTCTTTGCGTGAGATTATTTCCACCCTTAGTTCTCAGCCTTCTCGACGTTGACGGCGGTCGTGACGGTGTCTATTGGGTTACAGGTTATGTGCGGCATTGCTGGATTTGTCGGGAACGGCGATCGAACTGAGCTCGAGAGGATGACTCGCCGATTGGCTCATCGCGGGCCTGACGGCGAAGGGCTTTGGGTTTCAGATCGAAATCGCGTTTTTTTAGGGCACCGCATACTCGCAATCGTCGATCTGGCTAACGGCCAACAACCGATGTTGACCGCCGACGGCCAGCTGGTCATCACCTTTAACGGCGAGATTTACAATCACCAGGAGCTTCGCCAAGAACTCGAAGCCGCCGGGCACCAATTTCAAACCGATCATTCCGATACCGAGGTTCTCCTTTACGCTTACCGGCAATGGGGACCAAAGATGCTTTCCCGGCTGAATGGGATGTGGGCTTTTGCCATCTATGATGTCGCCAGCCAAATCCTCTTCCTTAGCCGGGATCGGTTCGGCAAGAAACCGTTATTCTATCATTTCGATGGTACCACTTTCGTTTTCGCCTCCGAGCTCACCTCATTAATCCTGCATCCCGACGTACCCCGCTCGTTCGACCAGGAGTCATTAAAAAAACTTTTCGCTTACGGCTTTATCCCTGCTCCCCGCGCTCTCTTAGAAAATGTCCGCAAACTGCCGGCCGGGCATTGGATGAAGTTCGACCTCGGGAAACGGCAGATTGAGATCCAGGAATATTGGCGATTCGAATTTGATCCTTTCCCAAAGATCCCGAAAAACCCCGAACAAGAATGGGGATCAGAGTTGATCCGGCTACTCGATGCCGCCGTTAAACGGCGACTTGCTGCCGATGTCCCGGTCGGGGTTTTTCTTAGCGGAGGCATCGACTCCAGCCTGGTAGCAACGCTGGCCACTCGCCATCAGTCCGTGGTCGAGACCTTCAGTATCGGGTTCACGGAAAAGTCATTCGATGAACGGGATTACGCGCAGCTGATGGCCAAACGCCTCGGTACCCGGCATTTCGAGGAAGTGTTCTCTATCGAGCATTGCCTGGAGTTTGCGCCAAGTGTGGCCCAAGGTTTGGATGAAGTCTTCGGGGATAGCTCGATTCTGCCGACAACGTTAGTTTCAAAATTGGCGCGTACCCGGGTAAAAGTGGTTCTTGGTGGAGACGGGGGCGACGAACTGTTTGCCGGCTATGATCCGTTCCAAGCTCTGCGGTTCGCTATCCCCTACCATCGGCTGACCCCCAAAGCCGGGCACGCTGCGGTCCAAGCGCTGGCAAATCGGCTCCCGGTTTCGCACGTGAACATGAGCCTGGATTTCAAAGTCAAACGCATGTTGCGTGGCTTATCCTATTCCCGGGAATACTGGCTCCCAACCTGGATGGGACCTTTGCACCAGGCGGAAATCGCCGACCTTTTCGGTACTCCAGTCGACCCGCAAGAATTGTATTCCGAGGCGGTGGAAGCTTGGAACGAGCCGTCGGCGCGCACGGACGTCGATCGGGCCATGCAATTCTATCTTCGGCTTTATCTCCCCGATGATATTCTCGTGAAAGTAGATAGAGCCAGCATGGCTTTCGGTCTCGAGGCGCGCGCCCCGTTCCTCGATATCGACTTCGTGAACTTTGTGCGCCGGATCCCCTCCGAGTACAAGCTGAGAGGTCGGACTACTAAATACCTGCTTAAAGAAGCGGCGCGCTCATTGCTTCCCAAAGAAATCATCGACCGGCGAAAGAAAGGCTTCGGAGTGCCGATCGGCCAATGGTTCCAGAGCGGTGCCTTAAGTCTCAATGGCTCGGCGACAATCGATGGATTAAAGCGCAATGTAGTTCACGACCGTCTGAAAAGACATACTCTCGGCAAGCACGACGACCGAGCCGCACTTTGGTGCGTCTGGATGCTCGACCGGTCTCCGCTGCGATAGAAGTGAGCGCCTGCTCGCTACTATCCCCAGCGGAGATATGACAATGACAAATTTTTTCGGCCTCGCACACACTGACACCGAAGTGGGGGCGTCCTATTATTTGTCATCTGTCATTTGTGATCTGTCATTCACCGCTCTTCCTTAGCGTCTTTGCGTGAGATTTTTGTTCATAAACTACGAGTATCCGCCAATCGGTGGGGGATCGGCGACTGCCTGCCAACAGATTGGGCGGACTTTCGCGGCGCGAGGTCACCACGTTGTAGTGCTTACTGCCGGGATCGGGTCGCTTCACGGCACCGTCACGGAAGACGCCGTTACCGTCGTGCGGATTCGGGCTCTGCGGAAAAGTCCGCATCAGTCGGGAGTTATCGAGATGGCAAGCTATGTCCTATTGGCGAGCTGGCACGCGGTCAGGCTGGCCCGAGAACATCAGATCGATTCGATGCTGGCTTTCTTCTCGGTCCCCGGCGGAATCGTTGCCCGATGGGTTAGCCTTTGGACCCGCATCCCGTACGTCGTATCGTTGCGCGGCGGAGACGTGCCGGGGACAGAGCCGCACCTGAAAATTTTTTATCGAGTCCTGCAACCCCTTCGCCGTGACATCTTTAAGCACGCCCGAGCAGTTTGCGCACCGTCACAAGGATTAAAAGCGTTGTCTGAAAAAACCGACCCCTTCCCAGTACAAGTGGTGCCGAACGGGATCGATACCGATCTTTTCCGGCCTGAGCCTGAACGCCGCGCTAAGGTGTCGACGTTGTTATCAGTTGGAAGATTACACGCCCAAAAGAATGTCGGCTATCTCCTGAATCTGGTGGCTGCGCTTAAAAACAAAACCGCGGTCAGAGCTCAAATCATCGGCGACGGCCCTGAACGACCTGCATTGGAGGCGACTGCCGCTGCCCTCGGAATAACCAAATCTGTTGAATTCAGCGGTTGGTTGCCGCGAGAAAAAGTCCGCGAAGCCTATCAATCCGCGACTTTTCTGGTTCACGCTTCCAGTTACGAAGGCATGTCCAATGTCATCCTGGAAGCACTCGGTTCTGGTTTACCCGTCGTTGCCTCTCAAATTCCGGGAAATACTGAACTGATCCGGGACGGCGCCAACGGATTCCTGTTCGATCCCGCAGGCGACCCAGCTCAACTGGCAGACCGCATTTCGCCCTTTTTCCAAGACCCAACCAATTGGGAACGCCTGAGTACCGCCGCCAGAGCAACTATCGAAAAACAATTTTCCTGGAACTACGCAGCCGATCTCTACGGAAAACTGCTTACAGAACAACCGCGGATGAACGCAGATCTACGCGGATAAAATCAACCGCGAATGGACACGAATTGACGCGAATGATATTCCTTTCGAAAGCTTTGCACTTTAAATCGGTTTAATCTTGGCGCTCTGGTCACGACGCGGCAGATTCTCCGCCGCCACTCGTTCGGTGACAGAACTCCATGCCCTCCTATGGCCCTTCGTCTTCATATTCGTGTCCATTCGCGTCCATTCGCGTTGATCCTTGGCTTTGTCCGTCATCCGCGTAAATCCGTGTTCATCCGCGGTTGAGACCCGCTCCTGGCGTCCATTCGCGGTTGCTGTTATTGTTCCTGGGTCATGCGGATATCTCGAAAAGCTGAATACGCGCTCCGAGCGCTTCTCTTATTAGGGCGAGATAATCCGGACAAAGTGCACCAAATCCAGGAGCTATCCGAGGCGGGACGAATCCCGGTCAAATTTCTGGAGCAAATCCTTCTCAGCCTGAGAAATCACGGGATTCTCTCTAGTAAACGAGGAGTAGGTGGCGGTTACACCTTAAAACGGCGTCCTTCGGAGATGACCGTGCTCGAGATCATCGAGCTAATGGATGGGCCGATCGCTCCGCTGCCTTGCGCTTACGATAAGAGTTCCGAGACTTGTACCTGCGCTGAACCCGCTTTTTGCTCTCTCCGCCCCCTGATGCAAGCGGCCCGGGAACAACTCTGCGAACTGTTCGGTTCGAAGACCATTCAGGATCTGGTCGATCAGGCAAGGGACCGGAACGTGATGGTGTTCGATATTTGAAGTTCACAGAGGGATCTTTCACCACAGAGACACAGAGAACACGAAGAAAGCAGTTATCAAAGGCCCCCAAAATCGATCCGGATTTTAACTTTCGTGTACTTTTGTGTCTTTGTGGGGAATTTTCTCGGTGTACTCCGTGCCTCTGTGGTGAAATTTCCTTTGTATGGCGACTGAGATTGCAACCCGAAGATTTAACGTCCGCGAGTTTCACAAACTAGCCGAAGTCGGCATTTTGGGAGAAGACGACCGGGTCGAGCTTTTGGATGGTCAGATCATGGTTATGGCTCCGATCTGCGAAAATCATCGAACTATTGTGGACTCACTGGCTGAGCTTTTTACTGATCGGCGCAAGGGTAGGTACCGTGTAGCGTCGCAGAATCCGATCCTGATCGATGACGAGGATGAGCCACAGCCAGATCTGGTTCTCTACGATAGAGCCGCGATCGGGCGGCATCCCTCGCCAAGAGACGTCTTTCTGATCGTCGAAGTAGCCGATACGTCATTGAACTACGATCAACGGTCTAAAATTCCCGTCTACGCCTCGGCCGCAATCAAAGAGGTTTGGATCATTGATCTGGCAAATTACTCTATTCAGACCTATCGAGATGCACAGCCGGCCAGCCGCCGCTACGCTAACGTTGAAACGCATGACCGAGCATCGTGGGTTTCTACGCTTGCTTTTCCAGATGTGCGTGTCCGCTTAAGCGATCTGCTCCAACAGGGTTAGCGGGTTAGGTTGTCTTCCCTGTCCTCTGTACAGCTCCAATAACGCTCCGCTTTTTTTGGCGAAGATTCCACAGAGGCAAGAATTTGAAACGCGAGCTAAGGGACGTAACAAAGGTCTTCGTTGCCTCTGTTCACTCCTGTTTAAACCGTCTTTGTCCCGATTCTTTGCGTCTTTGCGTCCCTGGCCGACGTAGCTAAAGGGGAGACGGGGCGAAATCTGCTTTGCGTGAGATTTTTCCTAAGGCACAACCGGCGTTAAGGGTGAGCGCCGTTCGCTAGTTCGGCTAGTCGATATGTCGACAACCGCTTAATGGCATAATTATCGAAAAGATTGTCCGCAATCCCCGCGGCCAAATCCCTCCGAAAAAGCTTGGCCAACGGAAGAGCAGCCGTGCACCAGCGCATCGTACGCTCGCTATATCGCAGCGAGAGCCCGTAGAGCTCCTTTCTAATCGTTTCCCGCTCTTCCGTGATTGAGCCCCGGATTGGTCGGTTCCGCTTAAGATGATAGGTCTGATGACCACCCGGTTTAAGGCCGCGAGTGATGGCAAATCCGTCATTCCGCACGGGCATCACAGGTTCGAGACCAATCGTAAGCAATATCTCAGTGAAATAAGGAAGATAGCCGCAATTTTTCTCGATATGAGAACCGTCCCATTGGTTCTCGAAACAGGCGAAAAAGATCAAATGGCCGCCTTCTTTCAGTCTGGCAATAACATCAGCCAACACATATTCGACGTCGTAGACGAGTTGCATAACGTCGAAACAATTCACGACGTCGTAGCGTCGATCCGGATCGAGATGCCGAACATCCTTCATTTCGATATTGCGCAGCTTGCGGATTTCGAATCGCTTCGAGGTGTTGGCCCTGGTATTGCTCGGAATATCCGCATAAGTGACCGAGGCGCCCAAGCGTGAGAACATGATTGTGTCCTTTCCACTCCCAGCGCCGTAATCCAAAACATCCTTTCCTTGTATGACACCGATCCCATTGATCAGGTGTTTCATAATCTCGACTGTGAACGGGATACGGAATGGTCGCGTTAGCTCCATCAGGAGCACGTTAAGGTCGTCGTCAATCTCAGTGGGCCTCTCGCCCTTACCGTAGTGATAGTAGTCCAGAAAGGATCTCACCAACCGGTTAGCCGTGTCCGAATCACAATCCAAAATCGCGGAAAGTTCGCTGATTGAATCCTCCACTGCATCAGCGGCCCTAGGACCATACTTAATAAGTTGAAAAATCTCGTCGAAGTCGCTCATTCCACGGCCTCTAAACAATCTGTTGCAGTCCGACCGGGTTTCATACTAGTCATTTCGCATAACCATCAAGGAGACTACTTCCAGGTTCTTTTCTGGTCACGCAAGGGAAAATCGGTGGGCAGTCATTTCGCGACC
>Ga0210396_10003287_pt1 | contig 16196 bp, 11 predicted proteins | sample IncBWH17OmetaG_FD_155466 | JGI IMG/M metagenome (GOLD analysis project Ga0210396, IMG submission 155466) | Forest soil microbial communities from Barre Woods Harvard Forest LTER site, Petersham, Massachusetts, United States - Inc-BW-H-17-O ... | reverse complement strand
CCGCAAAGCTTATCTGAGCGGTATGAATCCCCTTTCGTTTGTCACCATCTTCACCGTCGGCGAACTGGGAACCATGCTTGCCCTCTCTGTGAGCCTCGCCGGCGGTCTCCACTCCGTCGCAGTTCAAATTTTAGCGGCGCGGCATTTTGTCTTCTGGCTCTTCCTTGGAGGATTCTGCTGGGTCATCGGTGATCTCTTCCAGCAATACGCCACGAAGTACATCGGTATCGGCCGAGGCATCCCGCTCTCCAATACGAACCAGCTTTGGGGAATGGCCTGGGGCGCATTGGTCTTCGGCGAACTAGCCGGGCTTGATCGCTCGCATCAGCTTGTAATCGTTGCAGGGTCCGCCGTCATGATCCTTGGTGCGCTCGCCATCAGCACGGCGGCGGCATCCGCCGAGGAGCATCACTCGACCAGCCAGGCGCTGCTGCGCGAATGCAATCGCTACAACCTGGATTACCACCGCGCTCTGATGGCGCAGTCCGGTGTGGAACACGAGAGCCGGGCCAACTCCAGAAAGCGCTGGTGGGACTATCTGATCGTTGCCATAGCGATTGCACTGTTCGCGTGGCTCGCAACCGGCGCTACGATGCTTCCACTGGCCATGAACCTGAGCTGGGCCGCGGGATTGTGCCTGGTTCTCGCTGTCCTGCTCCTCGCAAGCGGCTGGACTTTGTGGAAGCGGACGAGATTTTTCTAGCGAAGGCGCCTGGTCACCATGCGATCCTGGCCGGGAAGAACTCCGCGAAGAGATCGTCGTAGTAGGGCTTGATCGCCGCGACGTCGGGACGCGCCAATCCCTTCGAATACAGATCGTAGGGATTGAACCTCAGTACCCACTTTTGGAACATTTCCTCATCGCGCGCGGTCATCAGGTGCCTGTAGGCACAATGCTGATGCGCCGCGTAGAAGGAGTGGTAACGAAGCATGTAGATCGCCTCTTCCGGCAGATAAGGTTTCATCACATGCGCGATGTAAGCGTCATGTCCCCACGACATATGGACCTTATCGAGGCCGCATTTCGGTTCGTAGATGCCGTAGAGCGTCTGATACTCCGGCACGTTCATATCCGGGTTGTTGGCGAAATATTCCGGAAAAACGATCTTGTCCGAGTAAGCGCATCCCACCGGGAAGGTGTCGCCCACCACCGCCCACTGTGGCTCTCCATACAGGCACAAAACCTTGCCCAGATCATGCGCGAACGCGGCCGCCACCATCCATCGCGGGTGGCAGTCCCGGCGCACTGCTTCAGAGGTCTGCAGCAGGTGCTCGATCTGCGTCAGGTCGGTATCAGGATCGCTGTCATCGACCAGCGTGTTCAGAAAGTCCGCCGCTTCCCAGATCGATCTTTCGCCCTTATTTAGCGCGAAATGCTCGGCTTCCTTGGCAAGCACGAAGTCGAGGGTCTGGTTTTCGTGGTTAAGCTTGTAGAACTCGGCGACCGTCGGCACGACCTTGGCGTCGTAGTTGCGGAACTCAGCCTCGCTCTTGCCTTCTTTGTAGCGTCCGCTCACAAATTCGTCCCACTGCTCTTCGATCTGCGCTGCCTGCGCCACTTCAACCGGATTCAACGTGGTGTTCATGAATTAACCCTCCGCGGACTGGAGACTGCTGTGCGGTCCACCTGTTTGAAAACTAAACCTCGCTCCGGGAAATGGCAACGATTACCCATCGTTTCTCATGCTGCCTTCCGGTAGAGTGGAGCCTGCACTCAAGGGTGGTTTGCGGCCGGCCGGTCGCGATAGAACCTCGGAGGTAATCTCTTGATCAAAGCGATTTTGACCGATCTACAGTTCTGGATACCGGTGGTCGTTCTGGTCGTTGGCGTCATTCTGCTGACCTGGCTTCGCTAAGCAGCCTCGCTCGTCACGATAGTTATGCTTGTGTGAACTATGTGCTTGTTTGTACGTGGTTTGCTCGCTAGTCTTGACTTGGGCAGCAAATGACGTCAAGCGACACTCAACTGGGGGGCACGGGCCGCTTTCCTCCGATATTGCGCCTCGCAGGCATTGGCCTCTTGCTTGGCCTGTTTTCCTACTGCGCCCTCCTGCTGAATGTGCGTTCCGGCGGCATCACGATATTGTGGCCGTCGAACGGGCTCCTTCTAGGAGTTTTGCTCCTGACCTCTCGCAGACAATGGCCCGCGTACGTCGTCGTTGGAGTTCTGGTCGACGTCGGCATCAATCTTAGTCTCGCGAATCCCGCGCCCATCTCGATCTATCTGGCCGGCTGCAACATGGTCGAGGTTCTGGTTGCAGCATTTCTTCTCTATCCGGTGCTTGTCCCCGCTCCAGACCTCACTCGCAAGCGTCAACTTGTCTTCTTTCTTGGATATGGAGTAATTCTGGCCCCGGCGATTGCGGCCTTCCTCGCGTCACTCACCCTGCAGCGCTTCCACACCAATCAGATGCCGCATACCTTTCGGCTTTGGTTTACCGCTGACGCGCTGGGCATCTCGACAGTCACTCCTCTTCTGCTGTCCCCGGTTGAGAACAGGCATTTCTCGAAGCAGTTCTTGTCCAGACTTGTCGGTCCTTTTGTTCTTCTTTGTGCGGTGACGGTATATGTTTTCTGGAGAACAGATGTCCCGCTCCTGTTCATGATCCTCCCCTGTCTGATCCTGATGGGCCTGCGCCTGGGCCTGGCGGGCTCGTCGCTGGGGTTGCTCGGGGTCTCGGTAATTGGTGGATACTTCACCACTGGCGGACATGGGCCAACCATGCTCATGCGAGCAGGTTCACAGGAAGACCACATAATTGCCCTTCAGTTCTTCATCGCTGTTTCGATGCTGTCCGTCTATCTTCTTGAAGTCGTCATGGCCGAGAGCCGGCGTCTACAAAAGAGTCTGCAGTCCAGCGAAGCGTATTTCCGCTTGCTCGCCGAGACCTCCCGTGACGTCATCGTGCTTACCGATCTTGAAGGTGGCCGCCGTTACGTTTCACCGGCCGCCGCCGAACTACTGGGCTGGTCACCGGAAGAGTTGCTGGGTGGCAGCTACCGCGACCTCGTTCACCCGGACGACCTTGGCGAGTGGAAAAGCCTGCTGGCCGACAGCCGCACTGGAACAACAGGAAAAATCCTGCAATATCGCTGCCGCAAGAAAGACGGCAGCTATCTGTGGATGGAATCCAACCTGCGCCTTTACCACGATCCGACCACGGGTACGCCCTTTGGCTTCGTGAACGTGGTGCGCGATATCTCCGGGCGCAAGGCTGCCGAAGAAGATCTTGAAAAGGCCTTTCGGTTAGTCGAAAGCCTGGCCAGCCTCGACGGCCTCACCGAGATCGCCAACCGGCGCCGGCTCGATCAGGTACTGGAACACGAGTGGCGACTCGCGACCCGCACCGTTTCTGACATCTCCCTGCTGCTGATCGACGTGGATCACTTCAAGGCATACAACGACATCTACGGCCACCTCGCTGGCGACGACTGTCTCCGCCGCCTGGCGAAGGTGATTCTGGAAATGGTTGCCCGGCCCTCAGACCTGGTCGCACGCTATGGCGGCGAGGAATTCGCGGTGGTCTTGCCCAACACCCCTCCGACCGGCGCGATGCAGGTCGCCGACCGGATACGGGCCGCGGTTCAGGAACTGGACATGCCGCACGAGGGAAATACGCACCGGGTTGTCACGGTGAGCATCGGCTGCGCAACTCAGACGCCGGAAATGGACTCGAAGCTCGACGGCTTGATCGACGCCGCCGACCACGCCCTCTACCGGGCTAAGAACGCCGGGCGGAATGCGATCGAATGTGCCGGTCAGGAGGTCGCTGGTGACGAGATATTGGAGCCGCACGACTCGAACAGTGCCTGACGGGAAAGTCTTGTCTGAGAGGCTGGTCAACCGCTGAGGTCGATCAACTCAACCTGCTCAATTGACTGCCCCAGAAACCGCGAGCCCAGATTGCGGAATTTCGCAACCGAGTCTGTCGCATAGAAGCGGCGACGGCGCGGTTCGCCATTCGGATGGCACGGATTCTCCGGCAGGCACAGTGCAGCGGTAACTTGTGTGGCCGTCGCTTCTGCGGAATCAATCACACGGATCGAGGGCGGCAGCGCCCGCTCGAAGTTCGCGCGGAGCAGAGGGTAGTGGGTGCACCCGAGCACCAGCGTATCTGGCTCGAATCCCGCGTAGTTGGAGTCTTCGAGCAGATCAGAGAGGTAGATACGCAGCACTTCTTCAGTGACCGCATGCTCGACCCACCCTTCCTCCACCAGCGGTACCAGCAGCGGAGCGGCCTTTTCGATGACGCGCAGGCCGCGCTGCTTACATGCGGCGGAGTAGGCGTGGCTTTCGACGGTTGCCGCCGTAGCCATCACCAGCACATCGCCCGTCCGCGTGGAAGCCTCGGCGGCATTCGCCCCGGTTTCGATCACGCCCAGCACCGGCACCGGAACCGCGGCTCGGATCGCGTCAAGCGCCAAGGCCGAGGCGGTGTTGCAGGCGATCACCAGGTAATCCGCCTGCTGCTCATCCACCAGAAAATGAGCGCTGGAGACCGCGTAACGCGCGACCGTAGCCTGCGACTTGGCTCCATAGGGCAGGCGGGCAGTATCCCCAAGGTAGGCATAGTCCGCGCCCGGCAGCCGCTCGAGTAGCGCCCGCAGGACAGTGAGGCCTCCGAATCCCGAATCGAAGACGCCGATGTTCAATTACCGACCCCCGCAGGGACTGTTTCCCCAGCCAGATAAGTGCGAGTGAGGTCCGCGTGCCCGGCAAGGGTCTCCTGTTGGCGGCCGTCGACGAGAAAACGAACCTGCGTAATCGCTCGGAGGTTGGCGTGAAGTGTTCCGATGACCGCAAGCAAAGTCAGCGTCTCAGGTTCAATCCCGGAGGGATGCGACTGGGCGAAAGCGGCGCTGAAGTTAACGACTGCCATCTTTCCAGCGCTTCGTTGTCCGGCGGCCTGGGGCGCCGGCATCAGAAAGACCTCGTCGATGTCAGGAGCATGGGTCTTTCCAGCGCCCGGAATACTCTCCTTGCTGCCCCCGATTCCCGCCCCCCCAAGCGGGTGAGTGGACTTCGGATCGTGAAATGCTTCAAGCAGTATTTCCAGCAGAACCCGCGCACGCGCACCGTCATCCTGGGGCAGCGGCAGATTCCGCTGGCTCTCGGCAATCGAGTTGTCAGCGTCGTTGGGGATGAGCAGTGTTACCGGGGTCGCCGGGACTCCAGCGGGTTCGACAGCCAGAGTGGGACCCTGCACGCCATGCAGCCGGTCTTCAGCGCGCTCGCGCAGCCGGATCAGGACAGCAGCCATCACAACCGCAGCCAGCAGCATCGAAAAGAAGAGGATGCGCTGTGCCTTGGAGATCATGGCTGCTGCCTCCAGTCGGTTCGCCACTCGTCAATGGCTGCGGTGAGCGCATCGAGAATCGACCGCTGGTAGGCAGTATCCGTGAGTGGCGTGGACTTCGTTGTTGCTCCTGCCGCCAGCGGAGCCACTTCCACCGCGACCGCCGGACAGGTAAGGCTATCCATGGGCTGCAGAAAGGTGCGGCCAAGGCTCACCGGGATCTCCGCATGCGCCAACGCCGAATCGATCTCCGACGAGAGCTTCAAACTCTGCGTGACGTATGCCGATTGCGCTGTCTGCCACGGCAGGAAGCGCGTAATTGAAGTTGGCGCGAGCGACGAGGTGTAGAGATGCACACCACTTCCGGTAGCCGTGGCGTGAATAAGAATGCACGCTGCCGCGGGCGAGTGGTTAGCCGTTTCGGCACGATTGGTTGGGGAGGGATTGATGTCTGCGTCGCGGGTGGTGACGACTCCGATCCCATGAGCCGAGAGCATGGAGCGAAGCCGTATTGCCAGACTCAGCGTGATGTCCTTCTCCAGCAGATGGTCGGAAATGCGGGCTCCGGTGTCATTGCCGCCATGAGCGGCATCCACGACTACCAGGAACCGCGGTGCCACATTGGGATTCGCCGGCGCGGGAACCGAGGGCACAGGTGGAGCAGGCGGCACCGGAACAGCCGGCTGGGTCTGCTGGGCAATGCCGGTTGCCGGCAAAAGCAACGGCACCATCGCGAGACTCAGAAAGCTGCGTCGCGCAGCCTCAGTCCAACGCATAGATTGCCAGGCCACTGAGAAGTTTAGGAAAGAAGTCAGTCGATTTCTGCGGCATTACCTCGCCCGCAAATGCAACCTCCCGAAGCTCGTCGAGGGTGACCGGATTCATCAGGAATGTGGCGTTTGCTTCACCCTCCGCGACCTGCTCCATGGCCTCAGACGCGTCGCGCAGATACCGCACATGGGTCTGCTCGCGGATGGCTTCCGCCGTTATTCCGAGAAGCCGTTCAAGGACCAGTCCATGGAGCTGCACGACATCGAGCTGACGCTGCCGCGCGGAGACAGCCTTCAAAGCACCGGCAACAGCCTCTGATTTAGCCAACATCAGATGGCTTCCGCCGCTTGTAACGGCAACAAACGCTGTCCGGTCCTTGATCGAAGCCAGGCGAGTCATGACCGCTTCAGGATCGTTCACAGACAACGGTTCAATCTCAAAATACCCTCGGGCGCGCACCAGGAACTCCGAGGGAACAAAGCCTTTTAAGCTATGCACCACACGATGTGTCGGCAGGATCACCAGCCCTTCGGAATCCATATTGACAAAGGTCATCATGACTGCCGCTTCCGGATACGGCGGCTCGGGCATCATGTAGGAATTGCGTCTCGCTGTCGACGAAGCAGCCGGAGCCCGCTCACGAGAATAGTTGAGAGCCGTCTCATATCTGTGGTGGCCGTCCGCGATGACGAGCTTTTTGTCTTCGAGGGCTGCCGTGAGCATCTTGACCGTGTTCGGGTCGCTCACCCGCCAGACGCGATGCAGAACTTCGTACTCGTCGGTCACCTCGATATCCGGCGCTGCCGTTGAGTCGAAGAGCAGCCGTTCGGCGCTCAGGCCGGGATCGGAATACAGCATGAAAATCTGGCCGAAGTGAGCGCGGGTGGCGCGCAGCAGGTTCAGCCGGTCGTTCTTGGGTTTGGATAAGGTCTGCTCGTGACGGAAAACGACTTTCTGGGCATAGTCGTACAGTTCGCCGAGAGCGATAAATCCGCGGCGCTCTATAGTTGAACGAGCCGATCCGGGGACGGTAAAGCGCTGCGAATAGGCGAAGACACAGGGCTCGCTCTCCTGTGTGAGGATGCCGCTTCGGCGCCATGACGCAAAATCACGCGCTGCCCGCGTATAGACGTCACCATCGGAGGCCGAATCAAAGAGTTCAGGCAGTCCCAGGATGATCCGCACCAAGTTATACGGACTGCGCTGATAGTAGGCTTCCTGCATCGCTGGCGTGATCTTGTCGTACGGCTGGGTTACGACGTCTTCCAGCCGAACCAGCGACGGGTTGTAGCGAAGGGCACGAAATGGGTAAACACGGGCCATGCAATGCGATGGATCGTACAAGCCGGACTCCGCGTGAGTCCGGTGATGATTGCCAAAGAATCCTGCCCGATTGTAAATCAGCGACGCGATTCGAGTTGCGCGAGGCGGAGCAGGGAACCGCGCCGGTTGCGGAACGTATTCCCATGTTGATACCACGTTGTGACAGCACGAAAGAAGCGGGCGCAAGGACTTCCGCAGCGTGCTAGGATGCAAGTCACCTGCAGCCGCAACGATTGCAGCACTGTCCGTTGTTGATGTTCTGATTTGGCAGAGAGCTCGACGCAGGAACGTGGAACCAAGAGCAATGATGGCTATTCAGAGCCCGGCCCCCATATCCTCCAGCGTCAGTTGTCTGGCTCGCAGACGCCGCCACCGATTTGTGTTGACGCTGTTCGCAGCGTCCACCCTCTTTATGTTGGCCTCTGTCCTGATTCCGGCTACCGCTGGCGCGCAGGAGGACCCGCTCAGCACGGTTCATGTGCAGCCGCCTCCACCTGAGCCAAGCAAAGAGCCGCCGCCCGCCGAAGGCCCGGCGGCGTTGAAATCCACGCGAGCCGGGGAGAAGATCCGCGTCAATGTGAACCTGGTGCTGGTGCCGTTGACCGTTACCGACCCAATGGACCGGCTGGTGACAGGACTGGAAAAGGAAAATTTCTTCATCTACGAAAACAACCACCTGGAAACGATCAAGTCGTTTTCGACCGAGGACGCGCCCGTATCCATCGGTGTGATCTTCGACCTCAGCGGCAGTATGAGCAACAAGGTGATTCGTGCCCGTGATTCAATCCTGGAGTTCATGAAGACCTCCAATCCCCAGGACGAGTTCTTCGTTATCGGCTTCAATGACCGTCCTGAGCTGATAGAGGATTTCACCTCATCGGTCGACCAGATCGAGGCCCGATTGGCAATCGTGAAGGCCGAGCACCGCACCGCCCTGCTCGACGCAATCTACTACGGCCTCAACAAGATGAAGCAGGCAAAATACGAACGCAAGGCGCTGCTCGTAGTTTCTGACGGTGGTGACAACCGCAGCCGTTACACCGAGGGCGAAGTGCGGGCAGTGGTACGCGAGTCGGGCGTGCAGATTTATTCCATCGGAATCTTCGATCCCTACGCGGCCACCACCGAGGAGCGGTTGGGCCCGCTCCTGCTGAACGACATCAGTGATGAGACAGGCGGACGCCTCTTCCGCGTCGACGATGTCGCGGAGATGGGCGACATTGCAACTAAAATCAGCGCTGAACTACGCAACGAATACGTGATCGGTTACAAGCCGGACAACGACAGGCATGACGGGAAGTGGCGTAAATTGAAGGTGAGGCTGGTGCCTCCGGCAGGGCTGCCGCAGCTCACAGTCCATGCCCGTACCGGATACTATGCGCCTTTGCAGTAATCGTCATTTCTTAGCAGAAGTCTTTACACTGGGCCTCCTTTTCGCGGCCCCGCTCTCCCTCACGGCGCAGAATGCGTCCGCGCCGCCGGTTGCTACGCCAAAATCCGCCGCCGCCCGGGCTCTTGCCGGCGAAGCGCCCGCCCCCTCCGCGCAGACGCAAGCGGCCCCCGCCCAGAAGCCCGAAACCCAACCTCCACTGAATGTGGATCGCGACCCTGTCCTCTCGCCCGACGCCGAGGACAATGAGCCAGTCAGCCCGGAGCACCCTGGCTCACCCAATCGCGGTGCTCAGACCTTGGAGCGCGGGGCGCACGGCGGTTTCACCTTGAAGCGAAACGTGGATGAGGTAGTCCTCAACGTCACGGTACTCGACGAAGGCGGCCATCTGGTGACCGACCTCAAGAAGGACGACTTCAAGATATTTGAAGACGGCGTCCCTCAGACCATCGCGTCCTTCCAGCACCAGGACATCCCTGTGTCGATGGGGATCATCATCGATAACTCGGGCTCGATGCGGGACAAGCGTGCCGCCGTTAACACAGCCGCACTGGACCTGGTCAAGGCCTCGAACCGCGACGACGAGGCCTTCATCGTCAACTTCTCCGACGAGGCTTTCATCGACCAGGACTTCACGTCCGACATCGGCAAGCTTCGCGAGGGCCTCGCTCACATCGATTCGAAGGGTGGCACAGCGCTGTATGACGCTGTGGTTGCCTCGGCCGACCAGCTTGCGAAAAACGCCAAGCGCCCCAAACAGGCCCTGCTGATCATTACCGATGGCGAGGACAACGCCTCTACCTTCAACCTCGAGCAGACCATTCGCCGGGTACAGGATCTGCAGGGACCCGTAGTCTACTCGATCGGCCTGCTGTTCGGGGACGAGGGTGGCCGTGAATCGCGGCGTGCCAAGCGCGCCTTGAAACTCCTGTCGGATGAAACCGGAGGCATCCCGTTCTTTCCCAAGTCGCTGGCGGACGTCGACACGATCGCCGCCGAGGTAGCCCGCGACATACGCAACCAGTACACCATCGGCTACCACTCGACCAAGCCGCCCTCGCAGGGCGGGTATCGGGTCCTGAAGGTGGAGGCCCACGGGCAAGGCCACAGCAAGCTCTTCGTCAGAACGAGAAGCGGCTACTACCCCAAACCGGTGGCGCCGGAATCGAAGTCGGCCCAGGCTCAGTAAGCTAGTTAAAAGGCAACTACCTGGGGATGATGCGTCTGCGCCGGCGGAAGCGCCGTTGCGTGCTCGGCCAGTACCACGCGGTTGCGGCCCAGATGCTTGGCTTCGTAAAGAGCACGATCTGAAAGACTTAACAGCTGATCCAGCGAGTCCCCATTGTTAGGGTACACCGCGACCCCGATAGAGATCGTCACTTCGCGCAGAGCCTGCCCGCGGTGATAGATGCGCAGCTCGCTGACCATGTGCCGGATGGATTCGGCTCGGCTCAGGGCATCCTCGGTTCCCAGCTCGGGCAGTATCGCGACGAACTCCTCGCCACCATAGCGGCACACCGTGTCCTCGCTGCGGACCGCCTGCCGCATCACCCCGGCGACCTCCCTCAGTACCACATCGCCGGCCTCGTGGCCGTAGGTGTCGTTGAGTTGCTTGAAGTGATCGATATCGAGCATCAGCACAGCAAGGGGTTTCTGGTGCCGCACCGCTCGACGCAGCTCGCGATCAAGAGCGATCTCCATGAAACGCCGGTTGAACAGGGTGGTGAGGCTGTCGCGAATAGACTGGTGCTCCAGAATAGTGCGCAGGTTGAGACCGGCGATGCGGATCGAAGCCAGCTCAACCATCTGCTGCAGAGCCCTCAGATTGGCGTCGACCATCGCCGCGATTCCTGAGGAAGCACATTCCACGCAGACCATTCCCAGCGTCTCTCCGTGCGCCGCCAGCGGCAGACAGATGTAGTTTTCCGGAGGCTTGCCGGCGAAATGCGTGCAGTGCACCTCGGACTGGCCCGCCCGGCGCCAGCGCATCCGTCCCGAGCGCAGCCCGCAACAGGCATCGGGAGCAAAGCCATCCATGAGTGTGGTTGACCCGTTCCACGTGGCTTCCACCTCAACCATTTGCCGTGATTCGTTGATAAAGCAAATGCCGCCGGTTGTTCCCGGAAGCAGCTGCGCAAGATAGCGCACGGCCGAATGCTGCGCCTCGTCGGCGTTCATGCAAAGCTGCAATTCATCCCGGGCCGCGGTCAGCAGATCCGATTCCCGCGCCTGGCGCTCCAGCGCCCGAATTGTCCCTGCGAGCTTATCATTCGTCTCCGACAGGCGTTGTTCGTATTTGCGGCGATGCAGCGCGTCGCGCAGCAGTAACCCGAACAGAACCAGCACCACCACCAGCGCTAGCACGGTGAAGCTTACGCTGATCAGCAGACTGCGCGAGGCATTGATCTTGGCAGTCTCCGTGCGGAGCGCGAGCAGTTCTCGTTCTCTCGCCTGCATCACGCTCAGGACCTCCCGAACGGAAAGCAGCTGTTTGCTTGGGAATTGCGAGTCCGTGCTGAGGACGTCGAAGGTTTTCACCAGGTCGGCAGCCTGCTTTTCCAGCACCTGGGCACGGGCAACCTGCCCCGGGTTATCGCTCACCAGCTGCTGCAGATGCAGTGCGCTCGAGTAGAAAGTAACGACGCTGGACTGCGCGTTGCGAAGGTTGCTCTCATCGTGAGTCAGCAGATAAAGCTGAAGATTCGGCTCGATCCGGTCGAGTCTCTGTACCTCTTGCTGAAGCTCGGAGATAACCGTCTGGGAGTGTTCCAGCCAGTCCCGCGATTCGTTGAGCCGCCGCGCCGAGCCATAAAGCAGCCATCCGGCTGTCCACACGCAGATGGAAACCCCAATCGTCGCCAGCACCAGCATGGACACTGCCCGGCTTTTGCCTGCGGATATGGATGGGGTTATCGGCAAAGTAATTCCTCGAGCGGATATTTCCGCGAGAGATCCCTTCGTAGTTACAGCGTGTTAGCAAAAGATTACAGGACCGTCATTGGAAACCCAAGCAAAAACAGGGCTCGGGATGCCGGAAGTAACCCGCGAAAACGCGCCATCCGCCTGCTACACTAAGGAGTTTTGTTATGAGTGGATCAAGCGCCGTTCAGCAGACTGGCATGGCCCCGCGGGTCGCCGAAGACATTACCGAATTGATCGGCCAGACTCCCATGCTGCGGCTCCGCAGAGTCGCCCGGCCATGCTGGGCCGCCGTATACGCGAAGCTTGAGTTCCTGAATCCCGGAGGCAGCGTCAAAGACCGTGCCGCCCTGGGAATGATCCTCGACGCCGAGCAGCGGGGGATACTCAAGCCTGGCTCCACGATCGTCGAGGCGACCGCCGGCAATACAGGTGTGGGGTTGGCCCTTGTCGGCGTAAACCGCGGTTATCGAGTGGTGCTCTTTGTCCCCGAGGGCTTCGCCGAGGAGAAGTGCATCCTGATGCGTGGTTTCGGAGCCACCGTCGTGCGCACCTCGGAGACAGAAGGCATGAAAGGAGCCATTCGCCATGCGCAGGCCCTGGCCGGGAACGATCCCAACGCCTTTGCCGCCCTCCAGTTCGATAATCAGGCCAACCCCCGCTTCCACCACGACACCACCGCCGTCGAGATCTGGGAACAGATGGACGGCCGCATCGACGCCTTCGTGGCCGGCGTAGGAACCGGCGGAACCTTCTCCGGGATTGCTAAGTTCTTGAAGGAACAGAATCCGGACATCTTCGCCGTCGCGGTCGAAACCCAGGGGTCTGTCCTTCAGGGCGGCAAGCCAGGTCCCCACAAGGTAGAGGGGATCGGGGCCTCGTTTGTGCCCAGGACCTTCGACCGCTCGGTGGCCGACGAAATCATCATGGTAGACGATGAACCGTCCTTCGCCATGGTTAAGCGCCTCGCAGCCGAAGAAGGACTGCTCGCCGGGTCAAGTTCAGGCGCCATCGTCCACGCTGCCCTGGCAATAGCCGAACGCCTCGGCACCGGCAAACGCGTGGCGACGATCATCCCCGATTCAGCCGAGCGCTATCTTTCCAAGAACATCTTCAACGAAGGCTAGCGCAGCCCCCTGTGCCAATTTCAAAAGTGAGGTCTAGTTTGACGGACTCAACCAGCCATCCCCACGGCTTCGCCACCCGCGCCATCCACGATGGACAGCATCCTGACCCGCTGACCGGCGCAGTCAACGTGCCCATCTATCTCTCCTCGACTTATGCACAGGAAGAGATCGGTAGCCACAAGGGTTACGAATACTCTCGCGTGTCGAACCCTACTCGCGACGCGCTTGAGACGAATCTCGCCTCTCTTGAAGGCGGCGCCAGCGCCCACGTTTTCGCCAGCGGCATGGCCGCCATCATGGCCATGATCACCATGTTTCGCAGCGGCGACCACGTGATCTGTGGTGAAAACGTCTACGGAGGAACGCCGCGCCTCTTCAACCAGATCGTCACCCGTTACGGCATAGAGTTCAGCTACGTCGACGCCTCCGCCCCCGAGAATGTCCGTCGCGCCATTCGGCCATCGACAAAGCTGGTCCATATCGAGACACCCACCAATCCCATCATGACGCTGACCGACATTCGCGCCGTCGCCGACGTTTGTCATGAGTGCGGAGTGGAGCTGGCCGTCGACAACACCTTCATGTCGCCGTATTTTCAGCGCCCGATCGAGTTCGGCGCAGATATCGTGATGCACTCGACGACCAAGTTCCTCAATGGCCACAGCGATGGCCTGGGTGGCGTTCTGGTCGGCACGAAACCGAAGCACAAGGAGAACTTCGCCTTCGTGCAGAAGTGCACCGGCGGCATTCTTTCGCCCTTCGAATGCTGGCTGGTTCTGCGTGGCGTCAAAACCCTTGCCGTCCGCATGCTCCAGCACGACTCGTGCGGCCGCAAGATCGCCGAGTATCTCTCCAATCATCCGAAAGTAAAGAAGGTCCATTATCCCGGCCTTGCCTCTCATCCGCAGCACGAGCTCGCGAAGCGTCAGATGTCCGGCTTCGGGGCTCTCATCTCCTTTGAAACCGGCTCGCTCGAAAACGCCAACGCCATGCTCCGCCAGGTGAAGGTCTGCACGCTGGGAGAGTCCCTCGGCGGAGTCGAGACGCTTATCTCACATCCGGCAACCATGACTCACGCTGCCATCGGCGCAGAAGCCCGGGCGAAGCTGGGCATCACCGACGGTCTCGTCCGCATCTCGGTTGGTATTGAAGAGGTGGACGACCTGCTCGGCGATTTGGACCAGGCACTCAATCACATCTGAAGATACAAATTGTTGCACCTATCTTCACGCTAGATTGAAAGGCAAAGCGGGACTGTCCCATCTATGATGGGAGCTGGGTTATTTTTAGAAACGTCGAAACTCACGGGACCCCGTCAGACCTGTCATGCGCATAATTCCAGTACTTCTGGGTGCGGTGCTGGGTGCGGGAGTTTCATTGCTTTCCGGCTGTGGGACCCACATGGGCAACAGCCTGACTTCGAATCCCCCCAGCAATGCGGACTTCAGCCTCACTGCATCGCCATCGACCCTCAGTCTGACCGCGGGTGCTTCCGGGCAAACCATTTCTGTAACAGCGACCGCGCTCAATGGCTTTACAGGCAGCGTGAGTGTCTCCCTTGCCGGACTTCCCGCCGGCATGACCGCGAGTCTGTCAACCTTAACCCTGACGCCCGGCGCAGCCCAGACGCTCACGCTCACCGCGGGATCCTCGGCCGCAACCGGGACGGCGACGATCACGTTTACCGGCAAATCCGGAGCTGATAGCCACACGACTACAGTGGCACTGACGGTGATGGCAGCTGCAGCGCCCGATTTCTCATTGACCGTGGCGCCCCCAAGTGTTGACCTGACGGCGGGAGCCTCTGGTCAGACGGTTGCGGTAACAGCGAACGCGCTGAATGGGTTCACAGGCAACGTGAGCGTGTCTGTGACTGGCTTGCCATCGGGTGTGACGGCAAATCCTTCGAGCCTCACACTCACCCCTGGTGCGCCCCAGAACCTGATCCTGACCGCTGCTGCCTCTGCCGCAGGCGAGATGACGCCGATCACCGTGACCGGGACATCCGGCACCCTGACCCATACGGCCCCCATTGCGCTGACCGTCAGCGCCGCCGCACCAGCACCTGATTTCTCGCTCACCGTTGCCCCGGCAAGTATCAGCCTGACGGCTGGAAGCGCTGGGAAGTCAGTTTCTGTAACAGCCTATGCGCTGAACGGATTTACCGGCAACGTGAATCTGTCTGTGAGCGGATTGCCGTCGGGAGTAACGGCGAGTCCGTCAATGCTCACACTAACTCCCGGAGCAGCCCAGAGTCTGACTCTGACAGCAGGTGCAGCGGCCAAAGCTGAAACAGCGACGATTACAGTTACTGGAACATCCGGCGGCCTGACCCATACAACATCCATCGCGCTGGCCATCAGCGCCACCGCTCCTGCACCTGATTTCTCACTCACCATTGTCCCGGCAAACCTCAGCGTGACTGCTGGAAGCGCCGGGAAGTCAGTTTCTGTAACAACAAATGCCTTGAACGGGTTCACAGGCAGCGTGAGCGTGTCACTGACCGGTCTACCCGCTGGTGTAATACCGAACCCGTCATCGCTCACGCTGACTCCCGGAATCGCCCAGAATCTGATACTGACTGCGGGGACCAGTGCCAAGGCTGGCACGTTGACAATCTCACTGACCGGAACTTCCGGCAGCCTGACTCATACGGCAACCATCGCGCTGACGGTGAGTGCCGCCGCCCCGGAGCCTGATTTCTCACTCACCATTGTCCTGGCAAACCTCAGCGTGACTGCTGGAAGCGCCGGGAAGTCAGTTTCTGTAACAGCAAATGCCTTGAACGGGTTCACAGGCAGCGTCAGCGTATCTCTATCCGGACTGCCAACCGGCGTGACCGCAAGCCCCTCAACACTGACGCTTACTCCCGGAACAGCCAAAAATCTGACACTGACCGCCGGGACGAGTGCCAAGGCGGGCACGGCGACAATCACGCTGACCGGATCATCCGGCAACCTGACCCACACCGCAATTATTGCTTTAACGATTGCGGCGGCAGCGCCGACACCGGACTTCTCTCTGATTGTTGCACCCGCAAGTCTCAGCCTGACTGCTGGAAGCGCTGGGAAGTCAGTTTCTGTAACAGCGAATGCGCTGAATGGATTCACAAGTAGCGTGAGCGTCTCTCTAAGTGGGTTGCCTTCTGGAGTGACCGGGAGCCCATCGGTTCTAACACTTGCTCCCGGAATCGCCCAGAATCTGACTCTAACCGCAGGCGCCTCAGCCAAGGCTGGCACTGCGACTATAACACTGACTGGCACATCCGGTAGCCTGACCCACACCGCAACGATTGCTGTGACAATTGCAGCGGCAGCGCCGACACCGGACTTCTCCCTGACCGTTGTACCCGCCACGCTGGGCCTGACC
>Ga0210396_10003284_pt1 | contig 16205 bp, 13 predicted proteins | sample IncBWH17OmetaG_FD_155466 | JGI IMG/M metagenome (GOLD analysis project Ga0210396, IMG submission 155466) | Forest soil microbial communities from Barre Woods Harvard Forest LTER site, Petersham, Massachusetts, United States - Inc-BW-H-17-O ... | reverse complement strand
GGATCCGTTCATACACATGGACCAGATGGGCGAGGTGGAGTACCAGCCCGGCGAGCCCAGGGGGACCGACTGGCACCCGCACCGCGGGTTCGAGACCGTCACCTACATGATCGACGGGCGGTTCGCACACCAGGACTCGCACGGCGGTGGCGGCTTGATCACCGACGGCGCCACCCAATGGATGACGGCGGGCGCCGGCATCTTGCACATCGAAACGCCGCCGGCCGACCTGGTCGAAAGCGGGGGCGTGTTCCACGGCATCCAGCTCTGGGTGAACCTGCCGAAGAAGGACAAGTTCGCGACACCCCGTTATCAGGCCATCGCTGGCGCTGACGTCGCGTTGCTGTCCTCGGACGACGGCGGAGCGTTAATCCGTGTCATCGCAGGGGATCTCGACGGTCACCGCGGCCCCGGTGTCACGCACACCCCGATCACGATGGTGCACACCACCGTTGAACCCGGCGCGCGGCTGAACATTCCGTGGAACCGCGACCACAACGCGCTGGTCTACGTACTTTCCGGGCGCGGATCGATCGGCCCGATCGGACATCCGATCGAGCAGGGCCAGTTGGCGGTGCTCGGTCCCGGCGACCGGATCACCGTCGCCGCCGCGGCATCGCAGGAGTCGCGCAGACCCGCGCTGGAGGTGTTGCTTCTGGGCGGCCGGCCGATCCGGGAGCCGGTCTTCCATTACGGGCCGTTCGTGATGAACACCAAGGCGGAGTTGATCCAAGCGCTCGAGGATTTCCAGGCCGGAAAGTTCGGCAGCATTCCGCCCGACGGGTTGATGCCTCACACCGCCGCGGGGCCGCACAGCTAACAACCAGCTTCGGCTAAGCAGGGCGGTTAAAAGTGTGACTTATGGCACAATTTATCCGTGGTGCAGCCGGCGAGCCGGGGACCGGGTCGCCCCCCTGCAGCGAAGGCGGCCGAGACGCGGAAGCGCATTTTGCGCGCTGCTCGCGAAGTGTTCAGCGAACGCGGATACGACGCAGCCACCTTCCAGGCGATCGCGATCCGCGCTGACCTGACCCGGCCGGCAATCAATCACTACTTCTCGAACAAGCGCGCGCTCTACCGGGAGGTGGCGAAGGAGACCAACGACCTGGTGGTGGCCGCCAGTATCCAGCGGGCGCAGCGCGAGGCGACACTGATCGGTCGGGTGTCGGCGTTCATCGATGCTGCTACCCAAGCCGACATCGAAAATCGAACAGCGGCGGCGTTTTTGATCACTGTCGCGCTCGAGTCGCACCGGCATCCCGAGCTCAACCACGACGAACCCGACTCGATTCGCACCACCCGGGAATTTCTGTCAAGGGCCATCGATGACGCGATCAAGGGTGGCGAACTCGCCCCGGACACCGACGCGTCGGCGCTTGCCGAGGGGCTGATCGCGGTCCTACTGGGAGTCGGTTTCTACCTCGGGTTCGTCGCTAACCGTGAGGAAATCGACACGGTCACCCGTCAGGTGCACCAGTTGCTGGCCGGCAGCCTCACCCCGCGCTCCGAAAAAGCGCCGTGATGTAGCGCACAGAACAGATAGGTTAACTAACTTATTCGGTAGCATGAGCGGCGCTATGACCGATTTATTCGAAGCGGGCTCAGTGCGTACCGAAGGGGACAGCTGGGACATCACCGAAAGCGTCGGCGCGACCGCATTGAGCGTCGCCGCGGCGCGCGCGGTGGAGACGGCAACCGCTGACCCGCTGATCCGAGACGAATTCGCCTATTTGTTGGTCTCGACGGCGGGTCAACCGTGGGCACGGCTGGCAAGCCCGGGCCTCGAGTGGATCGGCGACGACGAGCACGGACGACGCGTCCACCGGCTGGCCTGCGACTACCAGGCGGTGCGCACGCATTTCTTCGACGGCTACTTCGCCGACGCCGTCGCCGCCGGAATCCGCCAGATGGTGATCCTCGCCGCGGGACTGGATTCGCGGGCCTACCGCCTGGACTGGCCGGCAGGCACCACGGTCTACGAGATCGACCAGCCTCAGGTGGTCACGTACAAGACGGCGACTTTGGAGTCGGCCGGCGCCGCTCCGAAGGCCATCCGCCGTACTGTGCCGGTGGACCTGCGCGACGACTGGCCCGCGGCGCTGTCGGCAGCTGGTTTCGACCGGTCTCAACCGACCGCGTGGCTGGCCGAGGGCCTGCTGCCCTACCTGCCGGCCGAAGCTCAGGACCGGCTGTTCAAGATGCTCACCGAGCTGAGCGCACCCGGCAGCCAGGTGGCCGTCGAGGCGTTCAACCTTGGCTCGGGTGACCCCGATCGACGCCGCGCGGCGCGACGTCGCCGCTTTGAGCGGATGCGCGAACGCCTCGGCCTCGACATCAACGTCGAGACCCTGACCTACCAGGAGCAGGATCGCGCGGATGCCGCCGAATGGCTGACCGCGCACGGGTGGCAGGTGAGCGCGGTGAGCAACGCCGACGAAATGGCCCGACTGGGCCGGCCGATACCCGCGGACCTGGCCGAAGAGGCCTTCACCACCAGGCTGCTGCGCGCCCAGCTCGCCGCAGCTGACTGATCACCACATTGCAGGAGACGGGATAACGATGAGCACCTTGCGCACCCACGACGACACCTGGGACATCGCCACCAGCGTCGGCACCACGGCGGTGATGGTGGCGGCCGCGCGAGCCGCTGAAACCGATCGACCCGATCCACTGATCCGCGACCCCTACGCCAAGCTGTTGGTCAGCGAGGCCGGCACCGGCGTGTGGGAAAACATGCTCGACGGCTCCCTCCTCGACAAGGTCGAGGCGATCGATCCGGAGGCGGCCGCGGTGTTCCAACACATGCGCAGCTACCAGGCTGTGCGGACGCACTTCTTCGACGCCCACTTCACCGGGGCTGTCGCCGCCGGAATCCGTCAGGTGGTGATCTTGGCGTCCGGGCTGGACTCGCGGGCTTACCGGCTGGACTGGCCGGCCGGCACCACGGTGTACGAGATCGACCAGCCCAAGGTGCTGGCCTACAAATCGGCCACCCTGGCGGCAAACGGCGCGACACCGTCGGCCGACCGCCACGAGGTGCCGATCGACCTGCGTCAGGACTGGCCGGCCGCCCTGGTCGCTGCGGGCTTCGACCCGAAGGCGCCGACGGCCTGGCTGGCCGAAGGTCTGCTGATGTATCTGCCCGCCGACGCCCAGGACCGGCTGTTCACCCAGATCACTGAGTTGAGCGCGCCGGGCAGCCGGATTGCGGCGGAAACCGCGGCCAACCACGCCGACGAGCGACGCCAAGAGATGCGCGACCGGCTTCAGCGGGTGGCCGATGAGCTCGGCATTCAGCGGACCGTCGATATCCAGGACCTGATCTATCACGACGACGATCGCGCGGTCGTTGTCGACTGGCTCAACGACCACGGCTGGCGGGCCACCGCGCAGTTCTCCGACGACGAGATGCGCCGGCTGGACCGCTGGGTGGAGGGCGTGCCGATGGCCGACGACAAGGACGCCTTCGCGCAGTTCGTGACCGCGGAACGCGCATGAGCACGCCCGGCGACGATGCGGGCCCTGAAGGCCCGCTGAGGAGGCGGGCATGAGCACGCCCGGCGACGATGCGGGCCGTGAAGGCCCGCTGAGGAGGCGGGCATGAGCACAGGTCGTTCACACGACGACACCTGGGACATCGCGACCAGCGTGGGCGCGACGGCGGTCATGGTGGCTTCCGCCCGCGCGGCCGAGACGGCCAGCGAGCAGCCGCTGATCCGCGATGAGTTCGCGCAGATGCTGGTCGACGGCCCGGAACTCGCGCAGCTGGTGGCCAAGATGTCGACGACCTACACCGCCGATCCCGAGTTGGCGGCGGTCCGCGCACACATGGTCAACTACCAGGCCGCGCGCACGCACTTCTTCGACGCCTACTTCCGGGCGGCGGCCGCCGCCGGCATTCGCCAGCACGTCATCCTGGCCAGCGGGCTGGACTCACGGGCCTATCGGCTGGACTGGCCGGCCGGGACCAGCGTTTACGAAGTAGACCAGCCGAAGGTGTTGGAGTACAAAGCCGCCACGTTGGCCGCCCACGGCGTCCAGCCGGTTGTCGAGCGTCACGAGGTGGCGGCCGACCTACGGTTCGACTGGCCGAAAGCGTTGCGCGACGAGGGATTTGACCCGGCACAGCGGACCGCGTGGCTGGCCGAAGGCCTGTTGATGTTCCTGCCGGGTGAGGCCGAGGACCGGTTGTTCACCGATATCGACGCGCTTAGCGCGCCCGGCAGCCGGGCTTGCATCGAGGACTTCGCCTTCGACGAGGCGGCCCGCGAGGCATACGAGAGGCGCCGCGCCAAGACCGACGAACTGCGCCAGCGGCTCGGCGACGAGAACGTCTTCGACCCCGGCGACCTGTGGTACACCGAGGACGAGCGCTGCGATCCGGCGGCCTGGTTCGACACGCACTCCTGGCAGGTCGAATCGGTGGCCGGCCGCGACTACCTGACCCAGGTCGGGCGTCCGCTGCCGGAAGAACCCAACACGGCCGCGATCTTCCGGGCTGTCTTCGTCTCCGCCGAAAAGCCGTAAGCACGCGCGGGCTGCGCGACCTGAGGGCACCTGTTGCCCAACCGGCCGGTTGATTAGGATTGGGCTTTCGCCGGGTCAGGAAGGGAAGCCGATGACCACCGAAGCCGCCCCAAACACCGTCAGCGCCGCCCCGACTCACTCCGATATCCCGAAAGTTGTCGCTCGCCTACGGCAGACGTTCTCGACCGGCAAAACTCGCAGCGTGGAGTGGCGACGTGCCCAGCTCCACGCGCTCGAGAAGATGATGACGGAGAACGAGTCGGCGATCGCCGCCGCGTTGGAAAAGGATCTGGACCGCAGCCCGTTCGAGGCCTGGCTGGCCGACTCCGCGACCACGGCCGGCGAAGCCCGGTATGCGGCCAAGAACGTCAAAAAGTGGATGCGCCGCAAGTACCGTCTGCTCGAGCTGGCGCAGCTGCCCGGCCGCGGCTGGGTGGAGTACGAGCCCTACGGCACGGTGTTGATCATCGGTGCCTGGAACTACCCGTTCTACCTGACACTGGGCCCGGCGGTGGGAGCGATCGCCGCAGGAAATACGCTGGTACTCAAGCCATCCGAGATCGCGCCGGCATCGGCGGCGCTGATGGCCGAGCTGGTACCGCGCTATCTGGACAACGATGCGGTCGCGGTGGTCGAGGGCGACGGCGCGGTGAGCCAGGAACTGATCGCACAGGGCTTCGATCGCGTGTTCTTCACCGGCGGTACCGAGATCGGCCGCAAGGTCTACGAGGGCGCGGCGCCGCACCTGACGCCGGTCACCCTCGAGCTCGGCGGTAAAAGCCCGGTGATCGTGGCCGAAGACGCCGACATCGACGTCGCGGCCAAGCGGATCGCCTGGATCAAATTGCTCAATGCCGGCCAGACGTGTGTGGCGCCCGACTACGTGCTGGCCGACGCGAAGGTCCGCGATGAACTCGTCGCCAAGATCGGCGAGGCGATCACGAAGTTCCGGGCGCAAGAGAAGAAGCACGGGTTACGTATCGTCAACCAACGCCAGTTCGATCGACTGACCGAGTATGTGGCGAAGACCAAAGGCAAGGTTGCGTTGGGGGGCAACTCCGAAGCCTCGACACTGCGCCTGGAGCCGACCGTGGTGGTCGACCCCGCCCCCGACGAGCCGCTGATGAGCAACGAGATCTTCGGTCCCATCCTGCCGGTGATCTCGGTCCAATCCCTCGATGAAGCAATACGTTTCGTCAACTCGCGGCCCAAACCACTGTCGGCGTACCTGTTCACCAAGTCCCGTGCCGTGCGCGAACGGGTGATCCGGGAGGTGCCTGCGGGCGGCATGTTGGTCAACCATCTGGCCTTCCAGGTGTCGACGGCCAAGCTGCCGTTCGGCGGCGTCGGCGCATCGGGCATGGGCGCCTACCACGGCCGCTGGGGTTTCGAAGAGTTCAGCCACCGCAAGTCGGTGTTGACCAAGCCGACCCGACCCGACGTATCCAGCTTCGTCTACCCGCCGTATACAGATAGGGCGTGGAAGTTGGCGCGCCGGCTGTTCTAGCGTTTGCCGGCCCGCTGAATCCGTTGGTCACTGAGGAACTTGATCATCTAAACCGAAAGGAACTTCATGCCCGGAGTGCAGGATCGCGTTGTCGTCGTCACCGGAGCCGGTGGTGGCCTGGGCCGCGAGTACGCGCTGACCCTCGCCAAGGAAGGCGCCAGCGTCGTGGTCAACGACCTCGGCGGTGCCCGCGACGGCACCGGCGCCGGACACAACATGGCCGACCACGTCGTCCAGGAGATCAAGGACGCCGGCGGTCGCGCGGTCGCCAACTACGACAGTGTGGCCGAGTCCGAGGGCGCGGAGAACATCATCAAGACCGCTCTCGACGAGTTCGGCAAGGTCGACGGCGTGGTGAGCAACGCCGGCATCTTGCGCGACGGCACCTTCCACAAGATGTCGTTCGAGAACTGGGATTCCGTCATCAAGGTGCACCTCTACGGGGGTTACAACGTCGTCCGCGCCGCGTGGCCGCATTTCCGCGAGCAGAGCTTCGGGCGCGTGGTCGTCGCGACCTCTACCAGCGGGCTGTTCGGCAACTTCGGCCAGGCCAACTACGGTGCAGCCAAGCTGGGCCTGGTCGGCTTGATCAATACGCTGGCCCAGGAGGGCGCCAAGTACAACATCAAGACCAACGCGCTGGCACCGATCGCGGCCACCCGGATGACCGAGGACATCCTGCCGCCCGAGGTGCTGAAGAACCTGACGCCGGACTTCGTCGCCCCGGTCGTCGCCTATCTGTGCACCGAAGAGGTGCCTGACACAGGCTCGATCTTCATCGTCGGCGGTGGCAAGGTGCAGCGCACCGCGCTGTTCCAGAACGAGGGCGTCACCTTCAAGACGCCGCCGTCGGTCGAGGACATCGCCTCGCACTGGGGCGAGATCGACGACTTGTCGGCGGCTAAGGCGGCGAACTTCTCGCTACGGTGATCGAAATTTCATGAAAGCCTGTGTAGTACAGGAGCTTTCAGGACCCTCCGGCCTGGTTTACACGGATGTCGATGACATCACCGGCAACGACGACACGATTATCGTCGACGTCCGTGCAGCCGGGGTGTGCTTTCCGGACCTGCTGCTAAGCAAGGGTGAGTATCAGCTCAAGCTGCCTCCGCCGTTCATTCCAGGCATGGAGGCCGCCGGTGTGGTGCACTGGGCGCCGGAAGACTCGGAATTCGCAGTGGGGGACCGGGTCTCGGCGTTCGGTGTGCTCGGCGGCTACGCCGAACAGGTGATCGTTCCGCTGGCCAACGTGATCCACAGTCCCGCGGGACTCGATGATGCCGAGGCGGTGTCGCTGCTGGTGAACTACAACACGATGTATTTCGCGCTGGCTCGGCGTGCTGCGATGCGCGCGGGCGACAGTGTGCTGGTGTTGGGGTCAGCCGGCGGCGTGGGCACGGCGGCCATCCAGGTGGCCCGCGCGATGGGCGCCGGCAAGGTCATTGCGCTGGTACATCGCACGAGCGCAATGGATTTCGTCGAGTCGCTGGGCGCCGACGTCGTGCTGCCGTTGACCGACGGCTGGGTGCAGGCGGTGCGCGACCACACCGACGGCCGCGGCGTGGACATCGTCGTCGACCCGGTCGGCGGGTCGGCCTTCGACGACGCCATCCGGGTGTTGGCCATCGACGGCAAGCTGTTGGTCATCGGGTTTGCCGCGGGCGCGATCCCGACGGTCAAGGTCAACAGGCTACTGCTGCGCAATATCGGCGTGCTCGGCGTCGCCTGGGGTGAGTACCTGCATCAGGTGCCCGGTTCCGCGGCGCTGTTCGCTTGGGGCCTGAACCACCTCGTGTCAGCTGGGCTGAAACCGCCACCGCCACAACGTTATCCGCTCTCGGAGGGCAGTGCCGCGTTGCAGGCCCTGGCCGACGGTGGGGTGTTCGGCAAGCTCGTGCTGGAGCCTTAGCCGGCCAGTTACGGGATGAGGCTGGCGAGGTCGGCGGCGACCGTTTGGGCGGCGTTTGCGATGGCAGCGAAGTCGATGAGGCCGGCGAGCGGGATCAGCGCCTCGTCAGCCGCGATTGGATAACCGACTGCGTCAATAAGCCCGCTGGCGTTACCGCCGGCGGCTTCCTGGATTCCGTTCAGGAAGAGGGTGAGGTCGTAATTCGGCAACGTGGTCAGGAGGGCATTAGCGACGTTTGCCGCGGGAACCAGCGTGGAATACGCCGTGGAGGCCGCACCCGAGAGCGTGTTGACGATGTCGGTGAGCGTCGTGTCGAAAGCCGCCGGGGAACTCAAATCGCTCGACAACGCGGTCAAGAGTTCGGACAGCGTGATGCTCGAGGTGTCTGACGACGAACCCAACAGCGCCGACAATCCGCCAGTCTCGAATTCGTTGATCTCCGTGGTGATGTCGCTCTCAAAGTCCTGCCATCCCGTCTGCGCCCCGGTGATCAGGTCCTGTGCGACGGTGGAAAGGTTGACGTCGGGGAACAGCCCGAACGGAGTGGGCTCGTTGGCCGGAAGGTAGCCGTCCGGCCCGGCTGAGTAGCCGTAGTCGGGATTGCCGTAGCCGATGTTCACCAGCACCGTCAGGTCCGGTTGCAGCAGATCGGCCAGGGGATTTCCGACGACGGGGATGTCGCGCACCGGGTCCAGCAACGGCAGATCGGTAGTGGGAATCAGGTAATAGTTGGTCTCGGTGCCGAAAGCCGGATCGGTCGGCAACGGGATGGCATCACCACCGTCGGCTACCGGCGTGACTTGCTCGAGGGTGAGATCTTCGTACGTGCCGTGCACAAAATAGACACCTAAAAGCGCGTTTAGGTCAGAGAGGGGATCGATCGGATACTGCGGGAAGTCGGCGAAGCCGTCGTATTCCTGCGTAAAAATATCGGTCGGGTATAGGTCTGGCGTCGCGCCGTTGAAGGTGATGCCGAGACTCGGGATGCTCAACCCGTCGAAGCGCTCGAAGAGGCCGCCGGCCGGATTGTTGGGATCACCGGTCAGCACAAAGGCCAGTTGGTCGAGACCTGGTCGTTCGTCAGCGGGCAGCGCCGTTGGCCATTTCCATCGAGGAGATCGTGGAACTCTGAGAATCGCCGTAAACGACGACGTTGTTACCGTTTTCGGTCTGCGCCAGGATCGCGTTGTTCAGAATCTGAACGCCTTGGGCCTCTGACTCGTCCAAGGTCAGGCTTTGGACCGGGGTGTAAAGCGGGGAATTGCCTTCGGGCGTGGCCAAGGCTTGCGGCGCGTAGGCTCCGTAGCCGTTGGGCGTCAGGAACAACTGCTCGACGGTGTCGACGAAACTCTGGTCAGGTATCGGCGTCCCGCTGCCGCCGATGACGAAGGCCGTATCGTCGCCATAGGCGAACGGCGCGTGCATCATCGTCGTCAGTCCCAGCAGGCTTGCACCGGCACTTGCCAGTAGTCCAAAACCCAAACAACGCAACCTATTTCCGGGCATTGTGACCGCCTTAAAACAGACCCGAGAAGTCGGCGGAGATCTGTGAGGCCGCATTTTCGATGACCGCGAGTCCGAAACCGGCGAAAAGCGTTTCCATCCCGGTATTAGCCGCGATCGGCAAACCGATCGCGTCGAGGAGGTCACCGTTCGACAGATTATCCGTGAACAGCGAGAGGTCATATGCCGGGAGGCTGGTCAGCAGGGCGTTCCCGATGTCAGCCAACGGCAGCAGAGTTGAATATGCCGTCGAAGCCGCACTCGAGATCGCGTTGACGAGGTCGGTGAGCGTCGCTGCGGGATTGGCGGCGACGGTTCCCAGTGTCGACAGCAGCTCCGTCAAGCTCTGCTCCGACGAGGTCGGCTCCAGCAACGACGTCCACGCGGTGGGGTCCTGCTCAAGCGCCGTGATGCCTTGCTGGGTGTCGGTGGCCAGTGTGCTGAGCACGGTTGACAGGCTGACGTCGGGGAACAGCCCGAACGGGGTGGGCACGTCCGCGGGTGAATCGGCGTCCACTGAGTAACCGAGAGAGCCGTCGCCGTAGCCCAGGTTGATCAGGTACGTCAGGTCGGGCCCCAGCAAGTCTTGCAGCGGCTGCGGGAGTAGCGCCACCAGCGGCGGAGTCTCGTCGATCATGTAGTAGTTGGTGAGGCTGTCCGCGGTGCCAGAGTCCGCCGAGCCCGGCAGCAGAATCGCGTTGGCGATCTGCTCGGCCGTGGGGCCGCCGTGGCCGGGTTCAAACCCGTTGAGATACGTGCCGTGCAGCGTTGCGATACCCAAAAAGGCGTTCAGGTCGGACAGGAAGTTCAGCGGGTATCTCGGAAAGTCGGCGAAGCCGTCATATTCGAGTGAGTAGATGTTGGTCACGTAGTCATCGGATGGGGTGGCGCTGTCGAAGACAAAACCCAGGCTAGGGAGGTTCAACGGGTCGGAGACTGTTTGGCCCGATGTGGTTTCAAAGCCGGCGAAGCGCTCGAGCGCCCCGCCGTTGGGATTGCTGGGGTCAGCGACCAGTAGGAACTGAGGGTCCAAGGCTCCCGTTTGTGGCGTGCCGCTGGGGTCGAGTTGCTGCATTACGTAGCTGGCGACTGTGGAGCTCTGCGAGTAGCCGAACAACGTTGATCCGTCCCCGGCTGCCTGGTCGCCCGCTATCGTGCTTTCCAAAATGGCCATGCCTTGGCCCACCGATGAGCTCAGAGACGGAAAGCCATCGTCAGCTGTGGGGTAGTTCAAATACAGTTGGTGGACGCCGGCGCCGGTCAGCGGATAGAGCCCCTCGGGCGTGAACACGCCGTCGCCAAAGGGGTTGTCCGGGGTGGCTTGGTAGAAGGTCAGGTCGGGGTAGAACTGCGTGAAGGGGTTGTCGAGGTACTGCCCGTCAGCGGCCTCCACGTACAAGCTGCCGGGGATCGGTACGCCGCTGGCGCCAATCACCAACCCGATGTCTTCACCGTCCGCGTGGGCGAATGCCGGATTCATCATCGCGGTCAGCCCCAAGACGCCGGCACCGGCCGTTGTCACCAGTCCCAAACCCAGCCAACGAAGCTTGCGGTCTGACAATTGCGACCTCCCCGGACCTTGGGCGGAATCATCAGGGCAGGCAGCTGCCCCAGCGGCGCGAGTATTCAACACATGAGCTTTCATCGCCCGGCCGATCCTCCCGTAATCTCATGCGGCGAAGGGGCTTTTGTCCCGCCTAGAAGCCGATACTCGAGAAGTCGGCAGCGATCTGTGAAGCCGCGTTCGTGAGGATCTCGGTCGCGAAACCGGCGGCCAGCGTGTCGAGCGCGGTGTTTGCCGCGAGCGGCAGGCCCAAGGCGTCAGTGAGGTCACCGACTTGCAGGTTCTCGGTGAAGAGCGAGACGTCGTATGCCGGGAGGCTCGTTGACAGGAAATTCGCGATATCGGTCAACGGCAGCAAAGTTGAATAGGCTGTCGAGGCCGCGCTGGACAGTGCGTTGACGATCTCGGTCAGTGTCGGTGCCGCCGCCGGGATGGCTGTGGCAGCATCCGCCCCGGCCGATGCGGAGGCGGTCGCCGACGCCGCGAACGGGTCTGTATCGGTCATCAAGTTCTGGAAACCTTGCTGCGTGTCGGTGACTAGGTTGTCGAACATGGTGGTCGGGCTGACGTCGGGGGACAGCCCGAACGGGGTGGCCACGTTCGCCGGTGAATCAGCCGTCACGGAGTAACCGAGAGTGCCGTCGCCATAGCCCAAGTTGATCAGATACGTCAGGTCGGGCCCCAGCAATTCTTGGAGCGATCTCGGCAGCAGCGACACCAGTGGCGCGGTCTCGTCGATCATGTAGTAGTTGGTGAGGCTGTCCGTGGCCCCGAGGTCCGCCGAGCCCGGCAGCAGAATCGCGTTAGCGATCTGCTCGGCCGTGGGACCGCTCCCGTCAACGCCGCCATTCAGATACGTGCCATGCAGCGTTTCGATACCCAGAAACGCGTTCAGGTCGGACAAGAAGTTCAGCGGGTAGCGCGGGAAGTCGGTGAAGCCGTCGTACTCCAGCGAGTACATGTTGGTGACGAAGTCATCGGACGGGGTGGCCCCGTCAAACGCGATACCCACACTCGGCAGGTTCAACGGGTCGACGTTGTTCGGACTCACTATGTTTTCGAAACCGTTGAAGCGCTCGAGCAGCCCGCCGTTGGGAGCGCTGGGGTCAGCGATCAACAGGAACTGCGGCGCGCCCGCTGTATTCGCCGTCACGCCGTCCGCTTCGAGCATCTGCATCGTGATGCCCGATAGCGTCGAGCTCTGCGAGTAGCCGAACACCGTTGAGGTGTCTCCGGCTGCGGTGTCGCCGAGGATCGTGCTTTCCAGGATGGTGGCGCCCTGGCCGACCGAGGTGCTGATGTCCGGCAAGCCGTTGGCGTCCAGCGGGAAGTTGAGCGGCAAGGTATGGACACCGGTCAGCGGGTAAAGCCCCTCGGGCGTGAACAGGCCGTTCCCAAAGGGGTTCTCCGGGGTGGCCTGGAAGAAGGTGAGGCCGGGGTAAAGCGTCGTGCCCGGGTTGTCGAGGTAAAGCCCGTCGGCAGCTGCCACATAGTCGGGCCCAGGGATCGGCAGGCCGCTGCCGCCCATGACCAACCCGATGTCGTCTGCGCGGGCGAATGCCGGATTCATCATCGCGCTCAGCCCTAAGACACCGGCACCGGCGGTTGCTACCAGCCCTAAACCCAGCCAATGAAGCTTGCGGTCTGACATGTGGGACCTCTCCGGGCCTGTGGGGGATTAGAACAGGCCCGAGAAGTCGGCAGCGATCTGCGAGGCCGCGTCTTGGACGATGGAGATCTCGAATCCGGCTGCCAGTGTGCCGATCGCTACAGTGCCCGCGATCGGCAAACCGAGCGCGTCAACGAAGTCACCAGTGCTCAAAGTGTCCGCGAAAATCGAGGTTTCCCACGCCGGAAGGCTGGTCACCAACGAGTTGAGGATGTCCGTCGTCGGCAGCAACAGGGAGTAGGCCGTCGAAGCCGCACTTGAGATCGCATTGACCAGGTCAGTGAACGTCGCGGCGGGATTAGCGGCGTCGGCCGACAATGCCGACAGCAGATCCGTGAGGCTCTGCCCTGAGGAGGCCGGGTCGAGCGAGGCCAACATCGCGGCGGGATTCGCAAGGTCGTTCTCGAACGCCGTGATGCCCTGCTGGGTGTCGGTGGCCAGTGTGCTGAGCACCGTGGACAGGCTGACATCGGGGAACAGCCCGAACGGGGTGGGCACGTTGGCCGGTGAATCAGCCGTCACGGCGTAACCGAGGCTGCCGTCGCCGTAGCCCAGGTTGATCAGATACGTCAGGTCGGGCCCCAGCAAGTCTTGCAGCGGCTGCGGGAGCAGTGCCACCAGCGGCGGGGTCTCATCGATCATGTAGTAGTTGGTCAGGCTGTCGGCGGTGCCGGAGGCCATCGAGCCCGGCAGCAGAATCGCATTCGCGATCTGTTCGGCCGTGGGACCGCTGCCGTCGACGCCCCCGTTCAGATACGTGCCGTGAAGTGATTCGATGCCCAAGAAGGCGTTCAGGTCGGACAGCAGATTGATCGGGTATCGCGGGAAGTCCGTGAAGCCGTCATATTCGAGCGAGTAGATGTTGGTCACGAAGTCATCGGACGGCGTCGCGCCGTTGAACGCGATACCCAGACTCGCCAGATTGAGCTGGTCGACGGTGCTCTGACCCGACATCGTTTCGAAGCCGTTGAAGCGCTCGAACAGCCCGCCGTTGGGATTGTTGGGGTCAGCGAGCAGCAGGAATTGCGGGTCAAGCGGTCCCGTCTGGGGCGTGCCGGACGGGTCGAGCAGCTGCATCGTGACACCGGATAGCGTGGAACTCTGCGAATAGCCCAACACCGTTGAAGCGTCTCCGGCCGCCTGATCGCCGAGGATCGTGCTTTCCAGGATGGAGGAGCCCTGGCCCACCGAGGTGCTGGGGCCCGCAAGGCCATCGGCATTTAGCGGATAGTTGTAAAACAATTGCTGGACGCCTTGGCCGAACAGCGGATAGGCCCCCTCGGGAGTGAACAAGCCGTTACCAAAGGGGTTTTCTGCGGTGGCCTGATAGAAAGTCAGATCGGGGTAGAGGTGGGTGCCCGGGTTATTGAGGTAGAGCCCGTCAGCGGCCTCCACGTACGCCGGGCCGGGGACGGGGTCCCCGCTGCCGCCGATGGCCAACCCGATGTTGTCTGCGTGGGCGACTGCCGGACTCATCATCGCGCTCAGCCCCACGACGCCGGCGCCCGCCGTTGCCACCAGCCCTAAACCCAGCCAACGAAGCTTGCGGTCTGACATTTGGGGCCTCCCGACTTTGGGCGGAGTCGTCAGGGCCAGAGGCTGCCCCAGCGGCGTGAGTATTCAACGTATGTTCTACTCCATTTGACGCCAGTTGTCTAAGAAATACACAGGTTTTCCTTCAGCAAAACTCAGTACGTGCTGTCTACAGCCACAGGTTGTACATCAACCCCACAAGCCTCAGCCGCCTCGTCAATCACTGCCTGGAGGGGTGACTGTGTTCTGCAATTTGACGGCGCGGGTGATATCAACGCCAGCGGTGATATCGCATACGCCGTCGTTTCCAAACACCATCTGACGGCCGGTGCTAGGTGCTGGTGTGTCTGGTGTGAACTAAGCCAGTAGAGCGCTGCGCAGCCGGGTGACGTCGCCCTCGGTGATCCCCGCGCTGCGCAGGTAGCCATCGAGCGAGCCGAAGTTCTCGTCGATGGTCCGTCGCGCGGTGTCCAGGTACTCCTCGCGGACACCCAGAACCTCGTCGGACAGCCGCGCCTCGGTGAATGCCATCAACTCCGGCGTCACTTCGACGTCCGACCGCTGCCGGACCGCTTCCAGGATCCGGTCCCGCAACTGGGGAACCGCCTGGTTACTGCTCAGGAAATCCGCCATGATCGCGTCGCGCTCGACGCCCGCCGCTTCGAGCACAAGCGCCACCGTGAAGCCGGTGCGGTCCTTCCCGGCGAAACAGTGGGCGAGCACCGAGCGTCCGTCGGCCAGCAAGCTGACCACGCGGTGCAAGGCCTGCTGCGCGCCGTTGTACGTGGGAAACCTGCTGTACTCGTCGGTCATGTAGCGACTGGACGCCTCGCTGACCGGTTCGTCGTCGGCCTTGTCTTCCAGCAGCCGCCGAAACGCGTGCTCGTGCGGCGCGTCCCCATCCGCGTCGAGCTCGTCGGGGCCGAGATCCGGGATGGGCAGCAGATGAATCTTCACGCCGTCCGGCACCCGGCCGGGCCCGTGGCGCTCCACCTCACGGCGTGAGCGCAGATCGGCGACATCGGTTATCCCTAAACGGTGTAACTCGTCGCGGCCGTCGTCGCCGAGATCGCTCAGCTCGCCGGAACGAAACAGCCGTCCCGGCCGCAGCACACCGGTGCTGTCGGCAACGTCCCGAAAGTTCCAGGCTCCCTGCAGCTCTCGCGCGCTCAAGGCCATCTTAGGTGACCGCCGCAGCGAAAGCGCTTTGCTCCCGGCCAATCTCGGCGCGCGCGATGGATCGCATATGCACCTCGTCGGGTCCGTCGAAGATGCGCATCGCTCGATGCCAGGCATAGAGCCGGGCCAGCGCCGTGTCCTCGCTGACGCCGGCCGCGCCGTGCACCTGGATGGCGCGGTCGATGACGTCGCAGGCCACCTGTGGGGCCACCGCCTTGATCTGCGACACCAGCAGGTGAGCGGCCTTGTTGCCGTGCTGGTCGATGGTCCAGGCCGCCTTCTCGCACAACAGTCTGGCCTGGTCAATTTCGTTGCGGGACTTGGCAATTGCCTGCTGCACCAGGCCTTGGTCGGCTAGCGGGCGGCCGAATGCGATCCGGGTGTTGGCCCGGTGCACCATCAGCGCCAGCGCACGTTCGGCTCCGCCGAGTGCGCGCATGCAGTGGTGGATGCGGCCCGGGCCCAGCCGGGCCTGAGCGATCGCGAAGCCGGTGCCTTCTTCGGCGAGCAGGTTGGTGACCGGCACCCGGACGTTGTCGTAGGTGATTTCGCAATGGCCGGGCTGGTCCTGGTAACCGAAGACTGATGTCGAGCGCACCACGGTCACACCCGGTGTGTCGATCGGCACCAGGACCATCGACTGCTGCTGGTGGCTGGCCGCCTCAGGGTTGGTGCGGCCCATCACGATGAGGATCTTGCAGCGCGGGTCCGCAGCGCCCGACGTCCACCACTTGCGGCCGTTGATCACGTAGTCGCCGCCGTCGCGCACGATCGACGTTTCGATGTTGCGGGCGTCGCTACTGGCGACCGCCGG
>Ga0210396_10003283_pt1 | contig 16206 bp, 24 predicted proteins | sample IncBWH17OmetaG_FD_155466 | JGI IMG/M metagenome (GOLD analysis project Ga0210396, IMG submission 155466) | Forest soil microbial communities from Barre Woods Harvard Forest LTER site, Petersham, Massachusetts, United States - Inc-BW-H-17-O ... | reverse complement strand
TCCGCCTCTCGCTCGAGGGTCGCTTCGATCTCTTCGATCAGCTCTGGTCGCAGCGTCATGGCTTTCGCTCGCGGCAGTCGGGACACCAGTAGCCCGTCGTCCGCCAGACGTCGGACGACGCAGCAAGCTCGGCGGCGCAGCGGGCGCACACCAGCTTGCGACATGACACGCACTCGTAGTGGCTGCGGTGCGCGCAGCGCGGATCGCCTACGGCGGGAAATGTCGCGTTTGGATCTTCTTCGGGGTTCATTCGCCTCTCTCCCTGCTGCGTGAGTCGCGGGGATCCCGTGGAGATCGACTCACGCCGACGATCGCAGCGCCGACGAAGATGGCGATCAGGAACACCCAGTTCATCTAGATCGGCCTCACCGAGAGCTTGGTGGCGGTGAAGTCGCGGCCCTTCGGGTGAGCGACCTGCGCGGCGACGATCGCGTCTCGTAGGGACGCGGAGTCGATCATCTTCTGCTGGAACTTGCCGCGGCTGTCGCAGAAGTTCACGGCCCATCGGTACTGCAAGGATCTGGGCATCGCTCAGTTGCTGCCTTCCGCGCGCCTAGCGCGCTCCTCGCGCACGATCTCGAGCGCGTCGGCGAGCCCCGCGTCACAGAGCTGGCTGACCAGCTCGGTGAGGTGCTCGCGCAGATTTGCGTGGGTGTTGATGTCACCCGCGTGGTGCGGGGTGACGAGGAAGTCCTCCGGCCCGATTACCTTCGGATCGGCCGCCACGACTGTTGCCGGTATGACCGCAGTCCGCGTGCCGGGCGCGATCTTCTTGATCAGTGCGCCCAGCTCATCGCCGACCTCTGCAACCGCGTCGTTAGCGACGGCGATCCGCATGCGGAGCCTGTCACCGCGGCGGATCTCGAAGTGGGTCAGGAGGACGCGCGGTCCACGGGGAAGCTTCTTCTGTGTCGTTTTGCGCTCGCTCATCGATTCTCACTCATGGGACGCTCCGCGCAGCTTTCGTGAGCAACCTGGAAGGCGCGTTTCCACGCGAACAGCTTCTCGTCGAAACCCGCGGGCACATCCGCCGGACCGCGCGTGTTTGGCGGGAACGCGAGCGTCTGCTCGGCCCCGCACCGCATGCAGCGCTGGAGCAGCGCGTTGCCGACGAACTTGCTGCCGATCCACCCCGTGGCTGGTGAGGCAGCGAGGGTCTCGACAGCTCTCAGGGCTTCTTCTGGGCTCATCGTCCCAACTCCACCAGCGCCTCTCGCAGGTGCCACAGCGCGCGCAGGAGGCGTCGCCGCGAGGGCCAGTCTTTCATGATGTAGCGCCTCGGAGAGATCGCGTCGCGGTGGTGCTTCGTACGACTCATGCTCGAGGTCCTATCTGGCGCGCGCCTGCATGTCTGCGGCGGTCAGCGCCTCCATGGCGCGCGTTCGAGGCTCCAGCGCTGCCGACCACTCGCGGAATTCTGATCCCAGGCGCTTGATCGCCTCAGGCGTCAGCGCAGCTGGGGTTGGCAGTGGCAGGTGCCTGGTCATGCGCGCCGATCTTGGGCGATCCGCTCCCAGCGACGGAGCAGCTGATCGTCGGAAGACGCCAGGCACTTCTGGAGATCGCTCACGGTGAAGACAGGGGGCTTGCTCGAGCGCGAGACACGGACAGTCGCGGAGTTCACGAGTGCATCCTACCTACGAGAGGGAAGGACCGCCAACAAAGGGAGATCTCGGACTAGGGCACACCATTGGGCGCGAGCTTCCCGACGCGCGTCGGCGACGGCTTGGTGTCCCAGGCCTCGCCGCGCAGTCCGCTCGTCCACGTCTGGCCGCATCCGTCGGCCAGGCAGCGGTACTGCGGGCGCCCGTCGGAAGCCTCACCGTCGCGAGTCGCGGTGCGTCGGCCGCACCCGTGGCACTTGCCGCGCTCGACCCTCACGGCGCATCCGTGACTTGTCCGTCATGGGCGAACACATACATCACAGCGCGCAGAAAGCGAACGAGGCGTGACTGTCGGCGGCGGTGCAGCTCGTGGCGTAGGCCGAGCAGCGCGACGCTGTCGCGTAGCGTGATGCGCCTGCTGGCGACGAGGTCGTTGATGTGCCGTCGTGCTTCCAGCTCGGTCATGCGTGATCTGCTCCTTCCTCAAGGTTGAGGCCGCGCGCGTCCTCGACCCGCTGCGGCCGGCAATCGATCAGCAGCGGCTTTCGTCTCGTCATGCTTCAGGGAAACTCGAAGACCACGATCTGGAACGAGCTGTCGATCGGGTTGCCGCTTGAGTCGAACGTGAGCACGACGATCTGTCCGAAGACCAGATAGATGAGGCAGCTAAGCTCCACATCTACTCCAGGAGTGATCGACGGCAGGACATTCGCGAGCGCTGGCGGCGATGACAAGGCCAGCGTGTACTCACCCATACCGGAATGCATGATCGATGAGAAGCCAAACTGCGCTGATGCGGTGCCCGTCTGATCGACGATCGCTGCGGCGATCGCTGAAAGCGTGGTGTTGGCAGCGGGACCAGTACTGCCTGTGCTCCCTGTCGGGCCGGTTGGGCCAGTGGGACCCGTGGGGCCTGTGTCGCCAAACGATCCCGTAGAGCCGGCACTGCCCGTAGGACCCGTCGGTCCAGTTTCTCCTGAAGGCCCCCTCGGTCCGCGGGGTCCACGTTTGCCGGGCTGATCATTGAACATGGCGTTGTCTTCTTCGAGAGGGTCAGGCGGCATAGACCACGATCGAAAAACTCCTGTCTGTGGGATTGCCGGAGTTGTCGAACGTGAGGACGGTGATCGTTCCGACCCCGGAGATGGTCGTGGATTCTCCGGCCGTGTTGTCTAGTACGAGGGTGACGATCGGCAGCGGAGTCGCTGGTGGCGCGGCCAGCACGCACACATAGACGCCCGGAGGAGCCGGCGTGATAGATGCGAACCCTACCTGGTTCACGATCGCCCCCGTGCTTTCGACAACAGCCGCGGCATTGATGGGGAGTAGCGCGCCTGGACCGGTGGTCCCCGTGCTGCCGGTCGGTCCCGTGAAACCCGTGGGGCCGGTTGGTCCCGTAAAGCCCGTCGGTCCAAACAACCCGCTGCCCCCCGTACTGCCCGTCGGTCCAGTGGAACCCGTCGGACCTCGTGGTCCTTCGTCTCCTTCGGGTCCTCGCGCGGCAGTGTTTTCGATCTTCGTGTCTGACATGTCAGTGAACCTTCATGCTAGCGGTGCTAGCTCAGGTCGTAAACCACGATCGAGAAACTGCGGTCCGACGAAGTGCCACCCGCATCGTTCGTGAAGACATCAACGAAGATTCCGATTTGACCGACCACGACGTTGGTGCCGATCTGCCCCGGCGAGTTGTTGAGGATGAGCGTGGCCAGCGGGAGGATGTCAGCTGCTGGTGGCGGGGCGCTCAGCGTGAACGAATAGATGCCCGGTGAAGGATGAGCGAGCGAAGCGAACCCCGACGCGACGATAACAGTCCCGTTGCCTTGGACCATCGCGAAGGCGATCACGGCTGGAAAAAGGCCCGGCCCCGTCGGCCCCGTGAACCCAGTCGGCCCCGTCGGCCCCGTGAACCCAGTCGGCCCCGTGAAGCCGGTGCTGCCTGTGCTGCCAGTTGGACCCGTCGGGCCAGTCGGTCCCGTATTTCCGCGCTCGCCTTGTGGTCCCCGTGGCCCGCGAGGACCTCGACTCTCTAGTCCTATTTTGATGTCCGACATCGATCAGTTTCCGGCATCCAGCGCTGGAGAGCTTGACGATCCTGCGATCGCGACCATGGCTGAAGGCTAGGCTTTTCGGAGAAGTGTCGCAAGAAAAGCGCCTAGCCCGCAGCTGGCACACGACTGTGGCGCGCGGCTGCCGTGATCTACGAGTATTCCTCGATGATCCAGAGGCCTGGCGCGCCCACGCCGCCGTTGACCGCGATCGAGTTCGTGCTGCCGCCGCCGCCGCCAGCTCCGTTGCCCTCGGCTGGACCGCCGTTCGCCGGGCCGACGAGGGCCTCGAAGCCTCCCAGGCCGCCGATCCCGTAGTCGCCGCTTCCGCCCGCACCTCCCTTGAAGACGCCGCCGTTGATCGAGACGCCGTCAGCTCCCACGTCACCGGCCTGGTAGTCAACCCCCGTGGCCAACGTCTGCGCGTTCGGAGGCGTGATCTGTCCAGTCGTCGAGCCGGTGCCGCTCGAGGTACCACCCGTGCCACCGGGCGCCGTCAGCGTGACGCCGCCGATCACGAGCGTCGAGTCGACGCCGTTTCCTGCTAGTCCAGAACCAACGGCCCCCGCTCCACCAGCTCCGACCGTGACGGCCCCGCCAGTCAAAAGACCGCCCGGGTTGATCTCCGTTTCGATCCCGACTCCAGAGTTGCCGCCAGACGCCACCGCGGCGCCGCTCCCCACAGGTCCAGCTCCTCCACCGCCCCCTCCACCGCCCGCCCCGCGAACGATCGCCTTGCGGGCTCCAAGTGTTGGCGTGTACGTGCCGCTGCTGGCCGTAGTATCGAAGACCTGGCGACCGATGAGCGCTCCAGACGAGGGGCCTGCCGGACCCGTAGCCCCGCGCTCGCCACGCTCGCCACGCTCGCCACGCTCACCCCGCGGTCCACGTCCACCTTCCGTGACGACCTTGATGTCGGACATGGTCGGATCGTAGGGTTATTGGCGCGAGAGCACCAATTTTTGGCCGTGCCCTCAGATAGTCTAGGATCGCGGAAGCGTGCGCCACGTCGACCAGACGACCTACGGCCCCTACGACGGCAACTGCTTCAGCGCATGCCTCGCCTCGATCTTGGAGATCCCGATCGAGGAAGTGCCCTTGTTCTTGGGGACGTACTGGGATGACTTCTTGCCGTGGCTCAAGGCGCGCGGACTTGGGGCGTCGCTCTACCGCAAGAGCGAGCGTCGCTTCCCGCTGGGCTACTCGATCGCGGGCGGACCGTCGAAGCGCTTTGCGGGCAAGATGCACGCGTGCGTCGCGTACGATGGAATGATCGTCCACGATCCGCATCCTAGCCGCGACGGACTACCTTACGGCATCGAGGAGTACGTCGTGATCCACGGCTTCAACGGCGAGAGCCGGTGGTTCAACGGCGTCGATAGAGGCGCTGGATCCGGTAGTGGACGTCGCTCTCTTCGCGATCGACCAGGCCCTCGCTAGGCCAGCTCGGATCGATCACGAAGTCGCGACTGAGGTCGGGGACGCGCACGTCACAGTCGAAGTATCCCTGGACGCGCGTGAGGTAGATGTGGCGCAGCGCGGGATGCGCGATCGCGAGCTGGTAGATCTCCGCGCCGCCGATGATGAACACCGTCTCCGCGTCGCCGCGCTTGTCGAGCGCGTCGTCGATCGAGGTCGCTGCCACCACGCCTTCAGGCACGGTGATCGCGCGTCGCGAGACCACGACGTTGAGGCGTCGTGGCAGGGGCTTGCCCGCGATCTCCTTGCTCTCCCACGTCTTCCTGCCCATCACGATCGCGTTGCGGCGATTGGCGCTCGCGGTCGACGTCACAGCCTTGAAGTGGGCGAAGTCGCCGCGCAGCCGCGGCCACGGCAGCGCGTTGTCCTTGCCGATGCCCCAATCCAGGTCGGCTGCGATGACGACGTCAAAGCCCATCGGCCGAGGCTACTCCTTCGCAGACCGCGACTGGAGGACTTCTGCGACCTCTCGATTGAGCTGTTTGGCAGGCTTCTTCACACGCGCGCCGGCCGGCGACGTCGCCACGATCCGCTCGGCAATCTTGATGTCGGTGCGCGCGGTCGGCAGACGATCCTCCTCCACGGCGTAGAGTGCCAAGAACTTTTGCTTGGGCCGCGAGAGGGCGTCACCAGGTTTGCGCACGAGGCGTCCGATGCGAATCGGTTCGTCGACGACGATGTGATCGGCGCCCCCGTACGTGGCGGTCTCCCGCGCCGTGTACGCGTGAGCGATGTGCCAGCGGAATGGCAGCTGGGCGAGCAGCTCGCGCAGGTACGCCGCGCGACGCTCTACCAGCTTGTCGTGCTGGCGTGTCAGCTCCGTGTGCTCGTTGGAACCCCAAGGAGCACGCATCATCCGTTTGTACGCGGCGCGGCGCTCTTCTTCGATACGTTCGTAGTCGCCGACGGCCACGCGATCACGCTAGCACGGTACGACGAGACCCAAGATCAGCCGCCGTGCAGTAGCCTGACCGTTGCCGGCGCTTCCGCGATGAGAAGCGCCAAGATCGACGAGAACAGCAGCATCTCGCCGATTCGTACGGCCTTGCTGTTCGAGCACAGCAGGTACATGAGGAGGCCAGCGACGAGGGCCACGATGAGGACGTATGCCATGGCGCTATCGTACGCCCTGCGTCGCGCGGTCCCAACAGGCGCAGAGGCCGTAAGCCAGCTGACTAGATGTGGTGGAGGCGGGGGGAGTCGAACCCCCGTCCGAGAATGCGTCTGAGCGTGCGTCTACGCGCGTAGGCTCGTTCTTTGAGGTCTCGCTTCCGCCGGCAGCGGCCAGCCTGCGGAGCGACGATCTGGCTAAGTCTCAGCCTTCCTGCGCCAGCAGTTCAGAAGGCCCAGTCTGATTGTTGTCGGTGATTCACGCCTCCAGACGGAAGGAGTGGTCATCGTCGCGGCTTGGTTGTTCAGGCCGCGAGAGCAGCAGCGCCGTTGTCGTTCGCTGTTGCAGTTGTGCCCCTTTTTACGTGGCCCGGGGCGCCACGACGCGCAGCACGAACGTCTACATCCTCGTCGAAACCGGTACGCCCCCTTGTCACAGAACGAAGGACGACTATCGCAGGTTCGCTCGACAGGTCAAGTGCGCCACGAGCCTCAGGGCTCGACCGCGATCAACCGGCCGAAGATCTGCCGACGCGTCACCCACCCGTTGATCCGTCCGTGGTTGTTCCCGATCTGGTAGCGGTCGCCCTGGATCGCCTTGACCAGATGCAGGTACTGGTTGCCGTTCACGCGGCACAGCACGACGTCGCCGGCCTCGAGCACGTAATCGCCGAGTGGCTCGACCGTGCAGAGGTCCCCGCTCGAGATCTTGCCGACCATGCTGTTGCCGCGCGGTCGGAACTTTACCGTCACGCCTCCCTGCAAGAGCTTGATGTGCCCATCCGCCCAGCCCATGATCGCCAAGCTAGCAGATCAGGCTGTGGCCTTATCGAGCTTTTCTCGCAGCATCTCGAGGGCCTTCACCTCGAGCTGGCGAATGCGCTCGCGCGACAGGTCCATGGACTCGCCGATCTGCTTCAGGGTTTCCTCGTCGGAACCTCCTAGGCCGAAGCGCCGCCGCAGGATCTTACCGAGCGGCGACGGCATGTCCGCGATCGCGGCGGCGATGTCATCCTTCTGCCGAAGATCTGCCAAGACCGCGTCGACGGGCTCGTCGCTGCTCGTGAGTTGCGACGGCTGCTCTCCATCTTCGCCAACCGAGTCGAAGGAGGGCAGCGACTCGCGGTGCTTGAGCCAGGTGCTCTCCAGCGTCGCGAGGCTCTTCGGGGACACCTTGAGGAGTCGCGCAAGCTCGGTCTGCGACGGATCACGCTCGTGCTTGTGGTTAAACGCGTCCTTCGCGCGACGCGCCTTCGACGCGAGGTCGTGCAGGTGAACGGGTACGCGTACCTCAGTCGCCTGGTTCTGCCGCGCGCGGACGAGGAAGTGGCGGATCCACCATGTCGCGAAGGTGCTGAACCGCAGCTTCCGCCGATAGTCGAAGCGCGGAATCGCCTTGAGCAGCCCGAGGTTTCCCTCCTGGATGAGGTCCTCCATCGAGAGGCCCACCGTGTTTTGGTAGCCGTGTCGACGGATCGTCGATGGCACCAAACGCAGGTTGCAGGTGGCAAACCGATCGCGAATGCGATCGGCCTCGTGCTCGAGCTTGCGCAGCGCGGCGCGCTCGCGACGCAGCCGCTGAGCCGTAGCCTGCCGAATAGCCGGATCCGCAAGACGCTGATCGAGCGCCGCAAGCACGCGCGTGGCGATCAGCCGATCGAGGTCAGCCGCACGCGCTGTCGCTCCGCTTGTCGTCTCAACGGGTGGATCGAGCGCTCGCAGGCATGCGCGTGCCTCGGGCTCCAGCGGGCCACCGATCAGGCGCCTCCAGAGGGCGACCTCAGCATCTTCGAGTCTCCGCGCAAGCTCCAGCTCCTCAGTCGAGGAGAGCAGGTGGTGATCGCTGATTGCTGACGCGTAGATTTGCTCGGCACTCAGCGCGGTGGCTTGCCTGCGGCCTGGTCGATCATCGTCACCGACATTCTTTTGTCGCAGCGGTTGTCGTGCTGCGCGTGTGGACGCTGGCGGGTTCACTGGTGCGGAAGGGCGTTGGGTGGTTGCTGGCGCAGGATGATCCTCGTCGTCGTCGCGCTTTCGTCGAGCCGGACGTGGTGCGGACTCGCGCTTGGCGGATGCGGGTCGAGCCGTTGCCGGGGATGTCGCCAGCGTGTGGCGCCTCCCTCGGCCTTGACCCTCCGATCGCACCAGACCAAGCTTGCGCAGCGTGTGGATCTCGGTGCTGAGCGAAGAGGCCTTGATCGGCCGCCGCTGCTCCAGCTCGCGACGGATCTCTTGGGTGGATCGCATGCGATTGTCTGCGAGCAGCCCGAGCACCGCCTCGCGAAGCGTTCCAGAAGAAGTTGTGGTTGAAGCCGCGAGCAAGAGGGGCACCTTGCCGTCAAGCTTTGGCACCCCGAGGTCAGCCTCGATCGTCGCGAGGAAGTATCCATAGTCTTCAGGCGCGAGGCGTCGGAACGCGGCCACAGCTTCATCGACGCGGGCGCGCCGATCCTTGCCCGCGCGCAGGTGGTGTGCGATCAGGGTGTCTTCTTCGCCCACTACTCGGTTCTACACGACGCACGCGGCCTGCCGCGAGGCCGATTTACCGTTGGTCGTAGACGAGATCCGCAAATTCGATCTGGTGCAGATCTCCTTGGTATCATGGGTTCATGAACGAGCGTGGGACGTATGGTCGGCAAAACAACCTGACGAATGGCTATGGATCGTACGGCCCGTACGGGCTCCAAGCCTGGAATGCCCGGCCACCGATGGTGGGCATGGAGCCGGAGATGCGGCGCGCTGCCATGACAGCAGGCGTGAACGCGCTCATAACCCTCGGCTACGTCCTCGTGGGTTCGTGGCTCGGCGGCAAGGTGACTCCAGACGCGCCCAAGAAGGGCAAGATCGTCGGAGGCGTGACGGGATACTTCGCATCCCTGCTGTCGCAGCAGGGCGAGGCCTTGTATCAGATCGCGCAGAACACCGCGAACCGTTGAGTCACGCGTGTCGCGCAGCGTCGCCGTGGTCGTCGAGGACGGGCAGGGGCGCGTGCTGCTCCTCCTGCGAGGGCCGACCGATCCGTGGATGCCCCTGCGGTGGAACCTGCCTGGCGGTCGGATCGAGCGCGGAGAGTCGGTCAGCGAGGCAGGGATGCGGGAAACGCGCGAGGAGGCCGGTCTTCGCATCTACGCGCTCTCTCCGCTCATGCAGGTGTCCTCGCCGGGCGGCAAGATCGACGTGCTCCGCGCCGACTACTGGGACGGCCGCGTGCAGCTGCTCGACGGCGAGAATTCGCGTTCGGCCTGGGTGCCACTGGCGGCGGCCTGGATGTGGGACCTGATTCCGCCGCATCGCGAGGTGCTACGGCGCCTAGCACGTGGGGCCTGGACCTGATCCCGCTGCGTCGATCTAGGCCGTTTTCTTGGGTTACTCCACGCGGCCTGTTACGATCGACCCATGCCCGTAGTCAGGACCAACAAGGTTCACGTCCCGATGGGCGCATGCCCGCCGAATCCGCCGTTCGTGACCACGAGCCCGGTCATGATCCTCGCGATCGACACGGGCCCTCTGCCGGACTTCCAGTGCTCGATGCCGTGCTTCCGGTGCGGTCGCCGTGGTCGCTACCCGGGTCGCTGCTGCGGTCGTCGCACGCGGTGCCGGTAGGTTCTGGTAGGCTGACCTCGTGGCCAGGCGCGTCGTCTCAGAACAGTACGCGTGGATGCGGAAAGTGCGCGGCTAGGAGGACAGATGACCGACGAGATCTACTTCGACGATGACGAGATCAACGCCGCGAATTCTTGGCATGGCGGCGGTGGCTCGATGCTGTACGCGATCGCATCAACGGGCGCACTTCGGCCAGGAACCCATCGACCCAGAGTCGATGGTCGCGAGATGGCCGACGATGAGTGGATGAGGCATCTCGCAGAGAAGCTTGAAGACGAAGCTAACGACGCCGCGAGACATGCTGGAGCTGACGCGAAGAGGGCCAAGGGTGCCGAGAAGAAAGAGCTGCTCGCCGACAAGCGGGCACTTCAGAGCATCGCCCTCAAGGCTGCTAGCGTCCACGAGAGCCTCGAGCGAAAAGCCGGAAGACTCCATGCGACCAAGCGGCAGCCCAAGTACGGCAAGAAGACGTCCGAAAAGGTCGAGCGAACGATGCGCGAGTTCAAGGAAGGTACGCTGCGAAGCAGCAGCGGCCAAAAGGTCACCTCACGCAAGCAAGCGCTCGCGATCGGACTCTCGCAGGCACGCGCGCGAGGCTACAAGGTTCCGCCAGCGCATGCGAAGATGCTCAGCTCGCCGCCCGTGCGAGTCGAGGATGTGATCATGCCGAACGGCACGCTGGCCGAGATCCACATCCATCACGGCAAGGGCGGCTACGCGGGCGTCCTCGTATTTCCCAACGGCAAGGAGCTGCCGATGTCGCTGGGCGTTCCTGTGCCGCATACCGCTGCCGAGGCGGTGCGTGGCGCGAAGAAGTTTCTCGCGACCGTGTACGGGAGGCGCAACTGATGTCGACCAAGTACGGTAAGAAGACGTCCGAGAAGGTCGCGCGGACAATGCGCGAGTTCAAGGAAGGCAAGCTGCGGAGCGGCAGCGGTAACAAGGTCACCTCGCGCAAGCAGGCGATCGCGATCGGTCTCTCGCAGGCGCGATCGCAGGGCTACAAGGTACCGCCTGCCCCGGCGCACGCGGTGAAGAAGACGTCGGCGCAGCTGGAGCGCGAGATTGGGCACGCGCTGCACGCCACGAAGAAGGAATACGACTGGAAGGCCTTCGCCGACGGTGCCGCCTTCGCCTTCTGGGCGAGCCCGTACATGGCCGAGGTCGAGAACCTCTACGAGGACGCGCGTGAGGCGAAGAACAAGGGCGAGCGCCGCAGGGCTGAGGCTCTTGAGGAAGCCTACGACGCGCTGTCGCCCGGTTCCGGCGGCAACTGGGAGAACGTGCTGCCGGAGGTGCCTCCTGCGGCCCGATCGGTCGCGAAGAAGTTCACCAAGGCCGTGCGCGAGGAACTTACCGACGCGCAGCTAGGCGAGATCGAGGCGGCATTCTCGCCATACGACGCGGGCTACCGCGGGGCGATGCAGTCGCAGGGGCACGGAATCGGCTGGTTCGACGAGAGCGTCAAGGTTGATCCTCCCAGGAACTTCGGCGAGGACGCGCCGATCTGGAACGCCGTCTCGCGAGCGATCTCCAAGGGCGCTCGTGAGGCAGGCGTCAAGACGCCGTTGCGCTAGGCGACGTACGTGAGCAGCTTTCGGTAGTGATGAGGGTCAGGGGCCGTGAGCGTTTGCTACTGGGACGACTTCGACTGCACGGAGGAGACGCGGCGAATCGCTCATCCCGACACGGTGCACGTCCACTGCGAGACCGATCGACAGGCCGGAGAGGCGTTCCTGCTCTTGTACGGGCACTGGATCCAACGACCTGAACTCGGCGAAGGCTTCGGGTGCCACGAGCGATGCCCGCCTCTCAGGTACGGGTGCGTGCGAGGACCGGGCGGTCTCGTGCGCGCGGTCGAACTGTAGACGTCAGTCGTCGTGCCCGACCGTGAGGATGTGCGTCTCCTTGCCGGAGTGGTCGTAGGGCCCGTCGGCGACGTGCACGGCCTCGGCGCGACACCCGTTGTTGTCGCGCGACAGTGCCTGCGCCCAGCCCTCGGCACCCGACTGGCTGTCGCTGTACTCGTGCACGCTCTTCTGGCCGGTCCACTTGCTCGTGTACGTGATCCGATAGCTCATCGTGACCTCCTCAGGGTCCGATGCGCGGTCCTGATTTTCAGGTTCAGGCCATCAGCCGAGTCGCGTCTCAGTGGCTAGAGACGTCGACTGACGGCACCGCGTCCCAATGAGCGTGCGCGGTACCTGCCGCGATCGCGAGGAAGACCAGCATCGCCGTGCGCGTCACGGCCCACGTCAGCTCCATCCAGTCGCGTTCCCAGATCGCACCCCACGCGGATCGGCACGACCACAGGCTGGCGATCCACAAGAGGCAGCTGAGCGTCAGGACGGCGAGGCTCACGACGACGATCTCGGCTTGCGGGTCTCTTGGATCCGCGACCGGATCCACGCGAAGACCTCGGGCGTCTTGCACAGGTCGTCGCCGTGATCGCCGTGCCTGAGCACAGGGCCCACGCGGCAGTTGCGGATAGCCGTGTAGCCTCCGGCGTAACCCAAGTAGGCCTCGTGCGTGCTCCGTACGTCGCGGGCCGTCTCGCCCCAGTCGACCACCAGGTGTCTGGTGCCCTCGATGATCTGCGCGAGGAGGGGCTTCTTCGCGCAGTGGTCGGTCGGCGTCGGCGTCATCGCCCCGCAGCTCACGCGACCACCGGCCTCGAGCCCGACGGCACCGTCCTCGAAGTGCGACTCGTGGTAGTCGATCGCGAGCACCATGTCGGTGTCGACGTGCCGAACGAGTCCGGTGCTGTCGTCGTAGATCGCGGCAGCGATCCGCGCGCACCATACGTGATCCCGCGCGTGCTCGACGGACACTTCTTCGGGCGCGAAGCGGTGAAGGCCCTCGATCTCCGCGTCGCTGGGCGGCGTGAAGAACGCGATCACCACTCGAATAATGACGGAGAGGGCCTGCATCGAGGCGTCGTAGCATGGCCCTCTGACGAGCGATCCGCGAATTTCGTGCCAGGGATCTGCGTAAGGTCAGACCTGGCTACGGGAGCCGCCAGCTAGCTACCAGCGGCTCGACTTGGCCTTCGCGACGCCCTTCTTCGTCGGCTTCTTCTCCTCGGCCTTTGCAGCGCCCGCCGAGGTCGCAGCGGCCGGGATGTTGATGGAGCCGACCACCGAGGCGAGGTCGTTTCCGACCGGAGCCGCAGAACCCTCGAAGGCGGACGCCGTGCTCGACTGAGCGGCGTTGCACATCGCGAAGTCGCTGACCAGCCCGGATGTCACGATCTCGCCTTCCAGATCCTTGTCCATCTTCGACACGCCCATGCCTCGCGCCGAGTAGCTCTTCGAGCTGCTCAGGTAGCCCTGGCTGCCCGCGTACGCCTGCGCGCTCACCAGGCGGCTGCCCACGTTGCTCGCGAAGGCGTGGAGCTTCTCGTGTCCGCGCGCGTTGAGCGAGGACTGGACCGAGGACATCACGGCGACCGCGTTCTTGAAGTCGCCCTTCTTGGCGTGCTCTTCGGCCTCGACCTGCGCCTTACCGACCTGGGCCATGCCGACGATCTGGTCGACCTCCTTCGTCGGCTTATCCTGCTCCTCACCAGGCTTGACGAAGCGGATCTTGGCCTTCGGATCTTCCTGGCGGTGCTCACGCTTGCCGTCGACGATGAGGTCGTAGTCGATCTTGACGTCGACGACGTTCATCTCGCGCGGCAGCGCCTGCGACTGCTCGGACAGCTTCATCGCGACGACGACGTGACGCTCTTCCTCGGAGAGCAGGTCGCCGATCTTGATGATGACCTTGCCGTCCTTCTCTTCGACGTCGACGTCGCTCACCACCTCTTCGATCTTGTGGCCGTTGTGCGGCGCGAGATCGAGCACGATGTTCTGCGCGTAGGTCGAGAGCAGGCCGCCCAGCTCCTTCCCGAACGCGCTGAGTGCCTCGTCGGGGTCCTTGATGAAGGCGTAGTTACCCTCTCCGCGCTTGGCCAGGTCGGCGAGCAGCTCCTGGTTCGCGTCGGTGCCGTAGCCGAAGCACGACACGGTGGTCCTGCCGCGCGTGTCGACGATCTTCGCGAGCCCCTGCGCGTCGACGACGCCGTGGTTCGCCTGCCCGTCCGTCAGCATGATGACGCGCACGAGCATGTTGCCGACGTCGATCGTCGCACCCCACTTGAGCCCCAGCTCGAGGCCGCCGGAGAAGCAGGTGCTGGAGACGACCTGCAACTCGCCGACCTTGGCCTTGAGCGCGTCCTTCGAGGACTGCGTCATCTTGACAGGAGCCTGGATCGGGTAGACGCTCGTCGAGAACGCGCCGAGCCCGCAGTAGTCACCGGGCCTCAGGTGATCGATCAGCTTGATCATCGTCTTCTTCGCGTAGTCGAGCTTGTCGCCGCCCATCGAGGTCGAGACGTCGATGACGGGGATGATGCAGACCGGGGGACGCTTGGCCTCCCAGTCGAGCTTGGGAGCCTTGAGGCTCACCACGAGGTGAATGTCATTGGTCTTGTCGTGGCGCACCTTGTCGTGCGTGAACTTGGTCGTGATCTTCATGTGCCGGGTCTCCTTCGTTCGTTTGTTGTTCTCGTCGAGGACGCGGAGGCCGGACTTCTTCCCGAAATCCTCGACAGCAGCAATCGTCCGATGAGGTGAGGTCCAAAGCCTTTCGGCGCGACAACCCTCGCAGCGATCGTTCTCCCAAAGCCGTAGCGCGGAGAGCGAGCAGTCAGATAGTACCGCAAGGGTCCCGCACGCGGCAATGCACAAGGCTGGGACTCCTGACCGGGTTGCTAGCTACCCAGGACAGCTCAACGCCGAACGTCGGCCGGCTGTACAGCAATCAGTTAATCACTGACGGGCTCGACGAGGATCCGCATACGATTCTTATTCGTCGCGCGGGTCGCATCGAATCTTCCAGGCCTGCACCGTTCCAATCTGGGCAGAATGAGTAACAATCGTCTCGTCTGACGGCAGCAAATCTGACCGGTTGCGAGATCTGCGTGCAGCTTTCTTGACAAGAGGCTTGCACTGCGGCGGGCGACGTGCTTGAAATGGTCCTCAGGAAAGGATCAAGCACGTGACCAACTATCAGAATGAGGTGCAGAAGATCATCGAGCAGTGCGTCGGGCAGATCAGCGATCTGTTCCGCGAGGCTGTCACCAATGCCCTCGGCGGCAGTAGCAACGGTCATCGCAACGGCCACAGCAATGGAAGCCGCGGCAAGGGCGAGAAGCGCCCGCCTGACGAACTCAAGGCTCTCGCCGACAAGTTCGTCTCGTTCGTGGCGAAGAACCCCGGCCTCCGCATCGAGCAGATCAACGCGCAGCTCGGCACGACGACCAAGGATCTGGCGCTGCCGATCCGCAAGCTGATCGCCGACGGAGCCCTCAAGGCGAAGGGGTCGAAGCGCTCCACGCAATACTTCGCGAAGGGCTAATCCCGACGCGCCGGTGGCGCTTGTGACAGATCCGTGCCGAAGCGAACCCCCAAACATTCCCGCGCAGCCGAGGCGATCACTCCGCGTGAAGTCGCGGCCCTTCGCGAGTTCGCCAAGGGTCCTCTTCGTGGCCCTCTTCGTTTTGAATCGACGCCCAAGGGCAAGAAACTGGAAGAGAAGCTGCGGCAGGCGTCAACAAGAGCGGCTCAGCTGTCGGTCCTCGTATCGCCGCAGTTGTTTGAGCTGATTGAATACATTGCCGACCTGCGCGGTGAGTCGGTCGACATTGCGGTGAACCACATGCTGGAGGAGATTGTCGAGATCGAGCGTATCCGCCACTTGTCCGATGAGGAATCGCGAGTCGAGCAGAAGCTCCTCGGTGCCTCCATGCACTCGCCAACACGTAAGCGCGCCAGGCGCAGGCTTCTTGCCATGCGTACAGCAGCGCTCGCGAAGTGGCGACGTCGGCGCTCGGGGCGCTGCTGATCGAAAGCTCTGCACGTTGGGATACCGTTACTCCGGTCAGCCTTCGAGCTAGAGGTCCTGGCAGGGCCATCCGACGCCGTCGCGCACGATCGCGATCGCGCTGGGCAGCATCGCGAACAGCGGAGACGGAAGATCGTTGAGCGCGTACCACGCCCAGCGGTCGACCTTGTCGGGCTCGCGAACCTCGGGCTCGCCGGCCTTCCACTCGGCGACGAACGCGAGGTCGACGTAGTGCTTCGGCGCGTACTGCGTCGCATTGAGCACGCGCAAGAAGCGCGGGGTCTCGATCAGGAGCCCGGTCTCCTCGAGCACCTCACGCGCAGCGCAGGCCTGAAAGCTCTCCAGCTGCTCGAGGTGTCCGCCCGGGCACGCGTACTCGCCCGCACCATGCGAACCGCGGCGCTTGCCGAGGAGTAACCGGTCGCGCTTCATGACGAGGACAGAGATGCCGACAAGCGGTCTGGCGGTGACGGTCACAG
>Ga0210396_10003280_pt1 | contig 16211 bp, 14 predicted proteins | sample IncBWH17OmetaG_FD_155466 | JGI IMG/M metagenome (GOLD analysis project Ga0210396, IMG submission 155466) | Forest soil microbial communities from Barre Woods Harvard Forest LTER site, Petersham, Massachusetts, United States - Inc-BW-H-17-O ... | reverse complement strand
CGGATGTAGTCGACTGCCTCGTCGGGCGTGAATATCCGGTAGGGGCCCTGCACCTCCCGCAGGGCCGCCACGTTGTCGGCGCGGGTGATGCTGGCCACCGAGTCGTCGTGGGGCCGATACGATGCCGCCGTCACCGCGTCGTGCACCAGGTGCGGGCCCAGCACCTGCCATGCTTCGTCAACATCGTCAGCGACGAAAGCCGCTGTCGGAGCGCCTGGTACCGGGAACTGAACGCTGCCAGGCTCATGCCCAGCGCGGCGGCACTCCGATTCGTAGAACTCCTTCAGACCCGCAGAGTCGGTCTGCGAGATGAAGCCGAGGCCATGAGTGGCAGCCCGGCGAGCGGCGGCCCGGCTGCCGCCCGCAATCATCATCGGCGGTCCGTCGGCGGACATGCAGGGCGGAGTGACACGAACCTGCCGGCCCCGGTACTCGACAACCTCGCCGTGCAGCAAATCGTCAAGTACGTCCAGGATCTCGTCGGCAACCCTGCCGCGGGTGGCCATGCTCACACCGAAGTGTTCGTACTCCTCGCTGCGATGACCGATCCCGAAGGCATACATCACCCGGCCCTTGCTGATCAGATCGAGGACGGCCATTTCTTCGGCAAGGCGCACTGGCTCGCACAGCGGAATCGGCACCGCGGCAAGCAGAATCATCAAATGCTTGGTTCGGGCGGCGATCGCCGAAGCCAAGATCAGCGGACTGGGAAGATGGCCGTCGTCGGCCCCGTGGTGTTCGGAGAGCACAGCGACGATCGCTCCGCGCGTCTCCGCCCACGCACACATGTCAACGGCTGCGGCGTACAGGTCGGCAGCCGGGGCGCCACAGGCTGGCGCGCGCATGTCGAACCTGAGCGTGAACATCGATCCTGTCTCCCACGGTGTTCGGGGCGCCCTCAACCTAACATTTGTTCGCCGCTTTCTTTAGCAGCGGTTTTCGCTGCGATTATTCGTAGCGTCGCTTCAACCGCCGCGGCCACACCCCGCGCGGTGTGGAGCAAAGATTAGGTACTCATGACACCTTTCGAGAGAGGATCGACATGGCAAAAAATCCACTACGTGTGGTGGTCTGGGCGACGGGCGGCATCGGATCGATCGCCATCCACGCCATTCGGCGACGGCCCGACATCGAGCTCGTCGGCGTGTGGGTGCACTCAGAGGAAAAAGTCGGAAAGGACGCCGGCGAGCTGGCCAACGGCGAACCGATCGGGCTTGCCGCCACCGATGACGCGGACGCGTTGATCGGCCTCAAGCCCGACTGCGTCATTTATGCGGCCAGCGGTCCTGAACGTGATGCACTGGCCATCCCGGACTACGTCAAGCTGCTCGGGGCCGGCATCAACGTGGTCACGACGAGCACGACGCGACTGGTCAATCCGCACTTGTACGAGCCGACGGAGTGGCGAGATCAACTCGTCGCCGCGGCCACGCAGGGCCAGGTCTCGCTCTACGCGTCGGGAATTGAGCCGGGCTTCGCCGCGGATTACTTGCCGCTGGTTCTGTCGACGCTGTCATCGTCGATCGAAAAGATCCACGCGTTCGAGATCGGATTGTACGACGACTACGGCGTTCCCGACATCATGATCAACGGGCTGGGCTTTGGCCAACCCCTCGACTACCAACCATGGATCAGCTTTCCCGGCGCGATCTCCGGCGAATGGCAGGGACAGATCCGGCTGATCGCCGATGCGCTCGGGGTCAAACTCCAAGAGGTACGCGAGGGCTTCGATCGCGCCGTGACGGATCGGACTCTGAACGTCGCGATGGGCACCGTCGAGGCGGGGACGTGCGGCGCAATACGGATGCAAGCAATCGGTGTCGTGGACGGCCGCGAGGCGATCGTCATCGAACACATCACCCGATTGGCTCACGACGTCGCGCCCGATTGGCCCATCGGTATCGGAGATCTGTCCTACCGCGTCGTCATCACCGGTGATCCCGACATCGACTGCACGCTCGCGGCAACACTGAAGGATCCGCGACGGGCCGGCGTCGCGGGGATGACATCCGGCGCCGGCGCGATGGTCGCTACCGCGATGCGCGTACTCAACGCCGTGCCCTATGTCGTCGCCGCAGAACCGGGTCTGCTGAGTTCGGTGGATCTACCGCTGACCATCCCGCGCAACGCCTTTGTCACGCAATAACTTAGGTGTCAGCGCGAGTCCAGAATGAGCGACCCTCCTGCGCGATGCAGATCAGGAACAGGCCGTCGGGCGCCTGCGCGACGTAATTCATAAACATGTGGCAGTCGGTGTTCTCTTCTTTGATGCCCGCCATCGGCGGTGAGCGGAACCATCTCGGCTGGTAACGCCTGGGCGAGCCGCAGAACATCAGCCGTCCGGGTTGGGTGGCTGGCACATAACCGCCCGACACTCCGAATGCGTAATAGGTGGTGTTGTCGCACGGCGCACCCAGAACCATGTTCGGCGCGATGCCCGGCGTACAGGCCGGGTAGTCGCAGACAGTCGGCCCCGCGGCAGCCGTCGGCGGCATCAACACGCCGACTCCGATCAGCGCAGCCACCACCGCCACGATGAAACGCACTGGAATATTTTTGCATGGGCGATAAGAAAATTCTCTTTTTCGGAGAAGATGACAAAGGGCAACAGCAGCACGGTGTTGCGCCTCCTCACACCCCGTCCGGCCAGCGATTTTGGGGTGATAACGTGATTCTCCGTGTGTATCCCGGAACGAGCCGTGAGTCGCGATGCGCTTGCGCCGGCGATTGCCCAAAACCAGTGACGGACTCCGACGCCGACCCGTCCACCACCGAGGCTCCAGATTCACTCGCGAAAGCGGAAGCAGAGCTCGCTCGTGCCCAGGAGCGCGCCGAGGCCGCACGAGCACGCGCGGCCGAATTGCGCCGGGAGGCCGAGGACGGTTCACGCGAACAGTCCGACGCGACCGACGATGCTGAGGTTGCCGAAGTCAACCCGGCTCGCTGGCGATCGAGGCCCCGGTGGCGATGGCGGATTCGTCGTCCGACCCGGAAAGCGGTGGTCGTCAGCTCCGCGATCGTGGTGCTCTGCGCCTCGCTGGCCGCCAGCGGCTACATCGTCTGGCAGCACCGCACCCTCGTCCAGCGTGGACAGCACGCGGCGGAGTTTGCCGCAGCGGCCCGGGAGGAAGTGGCGACGCTGATGTCGATCGACCCCGCGCACGCGGCAGAGAATCTTCAGCACACCATCGACGGCACGACGGGAGCACTTAAGAGCCAGCTGGAAGCGACGTCAAGCTACATGGCCAAGAACGCGCAAGACGCGCAGGTCACCACGAAGGCCACCGTGCAAGACGTCGCGGTCGAGTCCATGACGGACAATTCTGCAGTCTTACTGGTCGTTGCCAAATCCGACACCATCAATGCCGACAAGTCGAACCGACCAACGGTGTTCTGGCGACTCAGCGTCAATATCGATCGGGACGGCGACCGCCTCAAGATGTCGAAAATTGACTTCGTCCAATGAATTCCGAATCAGAGTCGCCACTCGACGATGCCGAGACCGCTCACGAGGATCCGGACTCACAGAGCGTCGGCACCGAGGCTGCTTCCGTCGACCAATCGCGTCCCGACCGGGCGGCCGCGATCGACCGGGTGGCCTCCCGCCTTCTCGCGCACTGGGGTTCAATCCTTCTTACGGCGTCGGTCGTCGCCGCCGTGGCATTGACCGCGTGCTTATACGTTCTTCAATACCGTCCGGATCGACAGCTCGATGACGCCGCGGCCCAGCGGGCGATCCACGCCGCTTCAGAGGGCGCCGTTGCGGCGCTGTCTTATTCGAGCGAGAACATGGATCGTGACTTCGCTGGGGCGAGGTCACATCTCACCGGGGATTTTCTCGCCTACTACGACAAATTCACCAAAGAGATCGTCATTCCGACGGTGCAGGAAAAGCACCTCGCGCAGACCGCCGCAGTGGTGAGAGCCGCCGTGTCCGAACTGGGGCCGGACTCGGCCGTCGTGCTGGTGTTCCTCAACGAGACCACGACAGGTAAGGACAAGCCGCAACCGCTGATCACCCCGAGCAGTGTGAAAATAACGCTCACGAAGGTCCGCGGTTCGTGGCTGATCTCGAAATTGGATCCGGTGGTATGAGCGCCCTGTCATCTCATTCGAACCCATATCAGGCCGAACCTGCCGGTGTTATTCTCATCAGGCGAGAACGCCAGTACCGGCGCGCGTCCAGGAGTAGACGATGCGACCATTTGGAACAGTTGCCACAGCAATGCTGGTGGCTATCAGTGCAGTTGGCTTTGTGGGTCCGGCATCCACGGCCCGGGCGTACACGAAGGAAGAAATCGCGATCAACGGGACATACCGCGTCACGTCGATCGGTAACTGGGCCAAGATCAACGATCAGTACAACGGCGAGCCGACGACCGTACAAACCTGGACGCTCAGCTCCACGTGCACCAGCTACCAGGAATGCGACGGCACGGTGAAAAGCGACGAGGGCTGGAGCACCCGCCTATACATGCGGGACGGGACCTTGTGGTACGCCAGACACGAAGTGCCGAACTGGGAGCGTTGCCAAGACGGCACTGCGTTCACCGGAAAGCAGACTTTCTCGTTCTATCCTGCAGATCCCGACGGTACCGGTGAACTCAAACTCGGATCGCCGGTAATGGCCGGCAAGAACAAGACAGTCGGCCCGAGCGGCGCCTGCGGGCAGAACCAGTGGCTCACTATCGAGCTGCCGATGCGGCTGGACAAGATCGGCTGACTGGCAGTCAATCGATCACAGACGTCGTTTATGTCGGAAGCAGGTCTTGCCACTTCTTGGGGGCCGTGGAGGTTGCCAGGTCCGACTGCTCGTAGAACTTCCCGTCCGGAGTGAGATAACGACCGGTCCGCGGGTCGTATGTGGCGACCGCGACTGAGGGGACGGGCTTATTAGTCTTGCCGTCGAACGAACTTGGCGCCGCCTGCGGCCGGCTTCCGTCGATCACGGCCGGCGGCTTCGGCGGCGCAGGAGGCCGGTGCAGGGTCGGTGGCGCCGACGGGACATCGAGCGGCGCTATCGACGGAAAGTTCGAGGCCTGCGTCGACATGTTGGCCGCCGACGACGGCGCCGGCGGTGCGGCGGCGCCCAACGTGCCCGGTGGTGGATTTGCTCCCCGCGGCCCCGCGGGTGTTCCGCGCGGGACGGCCCCCAGCGGCAGCGGTGTTCCCTCGATCGGGCCGAAGATTCGTTTGTCGGCGGTGACCCGGTCGTCGGGCGGTATGCCCTGAGCAAGCAGGTTGGGATCTATCGGAGAGGGGCCGAGCACATGCTGGCGCATCGCCAACGGCATGAACGGCTTGTCGCTGTTGCAGATCTCGACGGTGGGCGCGCGCTTACCCGGATGACCCATGCACGGATAGTTGCGGGCGCCGCGAACCGCAAGCGGCGAATCCTGCGGCAGCTTGCAGTACAACCCATCCGGGGTGTCGATATCGCTCGTGTCGGCCGGGGATCGCCATTGGTTCTGCGGCAAGAAACCGACCGTGCAAATGGGTGGATCGTCAATCGTGAGCGCGAAGTCACCCCTGGCCTGACCGTCGGGCCAGTTCTGGCCCTGCGCCGTTTGCTCGTAGGCAACCGCCGCAGGCAGCAGCACGAGCAGCTGTTCAATCGAGGGGTGGTAGGTGACGCCGATCTGCCCGATCGTGGTCAGGTTGGCAAGTAGCACCGGTAACGTCGGCTTGATCTGCTGGAAGAGCCGCGAAGCCTCATCCAACGCCCCGGGACCGTTCTGCAAAATCGTGCGGACACGGGAATCGTCGTTGGCCAGCACGTCGGAAATCCCGGCCAGGCTGTGCGTCCACGTCCGGATCGAGTCGGTCGTCTGTGCCTGCGCGTTCAGCAGCGGCTGGGAGTCTTCGGTGAGGGCACGCGTGCGGTCGACAATGCTGTTGGAGTCGGCGGAGATTCGCGACGCCGCTTCGGTCAGCGACCCCAAATCGTATCCGGCGCCGTTGAAGGCCTGGAAAGACTCATCGAGCAGTTGACCGATCTTGTTTTTGGGAAGGCTTTTCACCAAGGCGTTCACCTGGTCGAGCATCGGTCCGACCGCTTGCGGAATCGTGGTGTCGTGCATGGCGATAACTGAGCCGTTGTGTAGATACGGCGCCGAGTCGGTGCGTGGCCGCAAGTCCACATACTGCTCGCCCACCGCGGAGACGCTCAGCACGTCGGCTTGCAGGTTCGCCGGGATCTTGGGCGAAGTGCCAAGTGACAGAGTCGCTTTGGCGCCCTTCGCGGTGAGCGACACCGCAGTGACCTTGCCGACCTGCACTCCGCGGTAGGTGACGTTGGAGAACCGGTACAGACCACCAGTAGACGGCAGCTCGAGGGTGACAGTCATCCGGCCGATACCGAGCAGCGTCGGCGCCTGTATGTAGAAGAGGACCATGGCGATCACACCGACGATCCCGATGATCGTGAAGATCAGTAGCTGAATCCGGACGAAACGCGTCAGCATCTACCTGCCCCCCTCCGTCGGTGGAATCCCCGGTGGCGGTGCAGCATTCGGCGCGACCGGCCCGGGGGCCGAGGAAGCCGCGGGTCCGGGCAGTGGACCGAACCCCGGGGGTGCAGCAGCCGGTCCCGGCAGCGGCCGGGGCGGTACAGCCTCGGGTCCCGGCAGCGGAGCGCTGAACTGGAGATTCGGCTGCGCGGGGCCGGGCGGTGGCGGCGCCTGGGGCCCTGCTGGCGGCGGGCCAGGTGGCGGCGGCGCGCCCGGCGGCGGCCCAAAGCCCCCGTGCAATGGATCACGTGTGTACTGCAGGTACGGCGGATCCCCCGGCGCGGGTATCTGCTGTTCCCCGAGCTGTCCCCAGTGCGTCCCAAGGAACAGGCCCCGCTTGAGCCGCGGAATCGAAAGGTCCAACTGGACGTGCAGGTTGAAGTAGTCGCCTCGAACGGCGCGGTCGACGAAGTTCTGGGTGAACGGGAAGACCGACAACGCCGCGAGCGCCGTATCAATGTCCGGTCCGACATCAGAGAGCCCCTTGACGGTCGGCCCCAGATTGTTCAGATTTCTGACCAAGTCGGCCTCAGTGTCGTGGATCAGCCCGTTGGCCGTGTTGCTGAACTTGCGCAACTCCTCCAAAGCGGCGGTCAGTCGTGGCCGCTCCTTGATCAGCACATCGAGTGCGGGCGGTACCTTACGCAGCGCCTGGGTGATGACGTCGCGCTGGGCCGCGAAGCTGCCGCCGATCTGATCCAGTGCCTGGATCGACGCGACGATGTTGTCGCGTTGTTGGTCGAGTGTCCCCACGAAAGTGTCGAAGCGATTGATCAAGTCGCGAACGGCGCCCCCACGTCCGGCCAGCGCGGCGCTGAAATTGTGGATGATCTCCCCGACCTGCCCGAGTCCCCCACCGTTGACGACGAGCGACAGCGACGACAGGGTTTGCTCGGTCGAGGGATAGATCGACGATCGACTCAGCGGGATGGTGGCGCCCGGCCGTAACCTGCCCACACCGGTTTGCCCGAGTGGCGGACTGAGCTCCAAGTGCATGGACCCCAACAGGCTGGTCTGACCGACACTGGCTTCCACGTTGGCGGGGATGACCAGACCGTGCTTGACCGAGATCTGGACGTCGGCGTGCCAGTCTTTCACTGTCATCGGTCCCACACTGCCAACCACAACGTCGTCGATCATCACCGGCGAATTCGACTCCATGGTAATGACATTCGCCAGTTCGACGTGATAGGTGTCGGCATCCGGTCCGCGCCCAACCGCCCCGGGTAACGGCAGCGAGTTGAGGCCGTGGAAGGCGCAACCGGTGCTCATCAGCATCACGCAACATCCGATGGCGAGTACTCGCCGCAGGGCAGTCCGCGCGGTCACGGGTGCCCCGCTTCGGCCGGCAGCAGCATGCCCGGCAGGCTCGGCGCCGGTGGCGCCGGCTCGACTGTCGACGGCGGTGGCGGCTCCGGCATCGCCGCGCCCGGTATCCGGGGCAGCGGCACCGACGGCGCCGGCCCGGGCACAATCGAGTCACCGTTCAGACCGGTCCACGCCGAAATGGCGGGCGGAGTTTCCGGCGGTCCGGGCTTCGGGCCCGCGCCACCGGGCGCCAGGCGCGCTTCGCTGTACTCGACATTGGCCGGGTCGACCGACTTCTGAATGAACGGATCGATCGGGATCGGCAGGCTGTTGAAGTTCAGCACCCGCAAACCGGGGCCGAGGAACAGGGAGCACAGCTTGCCGGACTCGGTTGCCGTGACGTTCTCGATCGCTTGGACTTGTGCGCACCCGGGGATCGGTAGCGGAAGAAGCAAACCGGACGCCGTGGGGTTGGCGAAGTCCGCGATCCCGAACCCGCCCACGATCGTTCCGGTGTCAGCGTTGTAGTCGTTGAAGAAGTTGCTGAGCGCGGTCGGCGCACCGTGCAGAATGTTCTCCAGAGCCATGTGCTGATCGACGAGAGGCTGGATGGCCTTGCCCAATCGGTCAATCTGTTCACTCGCCTCGTCGCGGGTCCCGGCGATGAACCGCTGCACCTCGCCCACTGCGCTCGATAGGTCCGTCAGCGCTGCGTCCAGATCGGATTTGCTGTCGTTGACCACGCTGGTGAGCGTGGCCAACCGGTTGTTGAACTGCACCATCTGAATGTTGCTGTCACGCAGCGCGGTGACGAAAGTCTGCAGGTTCTTGATGATGTCGACGATGTTGCCGCTGCCGTTCGCGAGGGTCCGCGCCACCCCGGAGAGTTGGGCCAGCGTCTGGCGCAACTTCTCGCCGTTACCACCCTGTAGCGCGTTGGCGGCGCTGTCGATGAACCGCGATATCGACGGTGTCGACACCTTGGCGTTCGGACCCAAATCCGTTGCCAACCTCATCAATTGAGTTTTGACCTCGTCCCACTCCACCGGAACGGCCGTGCGCTCGACGGGTATCACCGCACCGTCAGCCATGACCGGGCCGCTGGTCCGGTAGGAGGGAGTGAGCTCAACGTACCGGGCGGCCACCAGGTTCTGGGTGATGATTACGGCTTTCGCGTCCGCCGGAATAGGCACGTCGTGGTCGACGTGCAAGACCATCTTCGCCTTCGTGCCTTGCGGCTCAATGGATTTGATGGTGCCGACTTTGACACCCGAGACCCGCACCTGGTCACCGGGATAGATCGCGGTGGCCGAGGTGAAGTAGGCGGTGATGGTCTTCGGGCCGAAAAAGATCTGTCGGACCACGAAGGCCGCACCGGCAACGAGAAGCCCGGCCAGGACTACTGCGGCGACGGTGGTGAGCCTGTTTCGCGGGAGCCTGGAGATCACTGCCCTCCCCCGATCCGTCCACCCAACGTACAGCCAGGGCACTCCGGTGCACCGTTGTACGGGAACGGGAGCAGCGACCGTGGTGTCGGCGACGGGAAGCCCGGACCCTTGCTGGTGTCGAATGTGCGGAATCCCCAGAGGTAATCGAGGAACGGCTGGAAGAGTTGCGGGACAAGGAAGTTCGGGACGAAAGCGGAGTAGGCGTACATATTGGAGATGGCCTCACCGACCGTGATCTCGAATTTTGCGAGGCCGGGTAATGCTTTCTCGACGTTGTCGCGGTTCTTTTCCAGCACCGAAGTCACCGAATTCAGCTTCTGCAGCGCCGGCGCCAACTTGCTTTCGTTGTCGTGCACCAATCCGGACAGCTGCTTGGACACCGCCGACGTGGCCGCCAGCAGTTGAACGATCTCATTCCGGCGCCCCGCCAAGACCTGCAGCAAATCGTCGGAGTTGAGAATCAGCTTGTTGACCTGTTGGCTGCGTTCGGACAGGATCCCGGTGACAGCGCTGGCACTCTTGAACAGGTCCGCCAGGCTCGTGTTGCGGTTATTCAGGCTTCTCGACAACCGGCTGACCGCGTCGAAAGTAGGCCCCAATTGCGGGGAGATCTGGTCGAGCGTTGCCGACAACGTGTCGAGTGATTGGTTCAAGGTCGCGGTGTTCGTCTGGTCGGCATAGGCCGTGAAGTCACTGATCGCTTCCGTCAGCGAATACGGCGACGAGGTACGGGAAATCGGGATGACATCCAGCGGATGCATCGTTCCGCTGCCAGACGACTCCAGGGTCAGCACGCGTTCACCCAGCAGAGTGCCGGTGCGAATGTGCGCGCTGGTGTCCTTGCCGAGCGGAACGTTGCCTTTCATCGTGAACGTGACCAGAGCATCGCCGTTGTGCAACGACACATCCGAGACCGTGCCGACCTTGATTCCCGACACCGTCACAGCGTTGCCGGTGGCAAGGCCACCGGCTTCGGAGAACATCGCCTGGTAGCGGACGTTGGTCGCCAGCGCCACAATCCGATCGGGCGACAGGCCCACCAGGATGATCATGCCGATCAGGACGGCGCCAATGAATCCGGCTTTGATCAGCCCGGTTCCGCGGTATTTCAGCATCAGTGCTCCTCCGGTTCCGGTTCCTCGCACCGCGGCGCATCGGACCTGAACCAGGGAGCTATCACGGTCTTGCCGGACAGATCCGTGCCACGGAGCGTGATTTGGCAGAGGAAGTACGGGATGGTGGCGCCGAAGACGCCGAGCCGGACCAGCTTGCGATAGTTCCTGGGCGCTTTTTGAAGCGCGGCATCGAGGCGGTCCTTGTCGCTATCAAGGTTGGGGGCCAACCGGCTGAGCTGGTCCACGGTGGCGGACAACGGTTTCCTTGCTTTGCCCAGCAAGTCGGCCAACGTGACTGTGCCGGTGCTCAGCGCGTCGATGGCCGGACCGAAGGTGTCGCGGTCGTTCGCCAGTCCGGTGACCAGCCTCTCGAGGCGATCGATTGCCCCGGAGAACTGGCCACCGTCCCTGTTCAGCGTTGCCGCCACGGTGTTCAGGTTGTCGATCAGGCGCTCGATCGTTTGGTCGTTGTCGGCCAACGTATTCGTGAATGACGTCGACTTGTTGAACAGCGACTGCAACGTGCCGCCCTCGCCCTGGAACACTTCTAACAGCGCCGACGAGAGCGCGTTGACGTCACGTGGATTCAGGCCGCGGACAAGCGGTTTCAGCCCGCCGAGCAGCAGATCGAGGTCGAGCGCCGGCGCGGTGTGATCGACGTTGATCTGCCCCCCGGCCGGCAACCGCCGGGTCGAGCCCGGGCCATCGACCAACTCGAGGTAGCGATCACCGACCAGGTTGAGGTAGCGAACAGCCGCCTTGGTGCCGTCGGTCAGCACAACCGACCGGTCGGCATCGAACTTCACCACAACCTTCTTGTCCCGTTGCAGCGCAACACCGTTGACGGTGCCTACCCGGACGCCGGCAACCCGCACCGAATCTCCGTCCTTCAGACGTGACGCATCGTTAAAGAGCGCCGAATAGCCGGTGACGGCACCGGTGCGGTACTGACCAAAGGTGAAGAACAAAAAGGCGGTCAGCACCGACATCACGACGGCAAAGACACCGAACTTGACCAGCGTCGGGCCCAGTGCGCCCCTCATCCTTGTTGTCCGACCTGAGCAGGATTGCGCGGTGGTCCGTCAATCGGCCCATACAACAGCTGTTTGAGGCCATCAAAGTTGAGCAGCAATTGCGGATTGCCATACACCACCGGGTTGGCGCCGGTATCTGCGATGAGAACCTTCGCCGTGCTGTTGAAGGGACGGTGGGGAAGACCCATACAGCGCGGGCCGCCCGTCGCCGCAACCTTGGGCAGGTTGGCCGGGTACCGATAGCGTTCGGCACCCCACGTGAGACTGGCCGAGATCGCGATGCTCGGTTCGGGCAATACCGGCCCGTGCGCGATTACGGCATCGCCCTCGAAGGTGCACGTCAGCGCCTCGGCGTATTCGTTGAGCAGATCGGTCGTCGGCGCCAGTAGGTGGAAGACGGTCGTCAACCCCTTCCGGTTGGCGCTCAGCACGTCATTGCCGACGTCGGCCAAACCGATCGCGCTGATCAGGAATGCGTCGAGGTTGTGCTGCTCGTCGACGATCGACTTACTGATCTTCACCGCGTTATCAAGGGTCCTAACCAGATCCGCCGACCCGTCGCCGTAGGCCTTGAATACCGGCGCCGACATCGCGATGTCGTGAGTCAGCGCGGGAAGGCTCGGTTGGAACTTTGCCAGGAACGAGTCCAGGTCGCTGAACGCCTGGCCGATCTTCTCGCCCCGCCCGCTCAGTGCCTGCGAGATAGCCCCGAGGGTCTCGTTGAGCTTCGCGGGGTCGAGTGTGCCCAGCACCGCCGTCAGCTGCTTGAACACCGTGTTGACCTCGACCGTGACATGTTGACTGTCGAGCACCTGGCCCGCGTGCAGGGATTGCGCTGACGGTTCGGCCGGCGCCACCAGCTCAACGAACTTGGCGCCGAACACCGTTGGCGATGTGAGGTCGACGAGCACATTGGCCGGAATCAGGTGCATCTCGGAGGGATACATCGCCAAGTGCAGGACGGCTTGACCATCGGGTCGCGACTCGATCGAGGCGACCTTGCCCACCTGCACACCGTGCATCTTCACTTTCGCGTCCGGGTTCATCACCAGGCCGGCCCGTGGAGACAGCACGGTCACCGGCATGGTTTCGGTGAAGCTGCCCCGGAATAAGCCCACGGCGACGGCAACGATCGCGGCGATAACAACCACGGTCGCCAGACCCGTCAGTGCGCGTATCCCATTGTGGGGCATCGACTTTGTTCCCTATCCCGAGAGGTTGAAGTTTCCGTTTGAGCCGTAAATCGAGAGCGAAACCAGCAGCGTTACCGACACCACGACGATGAGGGACGTACGTACCGCATTGCCGGTTGCGACACCAACACCCTCTGGCCCGCCTGACGCGAAATATCCGTAATACGTATGCAAGAGAAGGACGGCGAGGGCCATCAGCACCGCCTGCAGAAAGGACCACAACAAGTCGATCGGGTTCAGGAAGGTGTCGAAGTAGTGCTGGTATAGGCCACCCGACTGGCCGAACAACACCACGGTGGTGAATTGGCTTGCCAGGAAAGACAGTATGACGGCAATGCTGTACAGGGGGGTGATGGCGAGCATGCCCGCGATGATCCGGGTGCTGACGAGGTACGAGATCGGCCGGATCGCCATCGCTTCCAACGCATCGATTTCTTCGCTGATCCGCATGGCACCCAATTGGGCAGTCACGCCGGCGCCGAAGGTAGCCGCCAAACCGATTCCGGCGACGACCGGTGCCGCGATACGGACGTTGATGAAGGCCGCCAAGAATCCGGTGAGCGCTTCGATGCCGATATTGCCCAGCGAGCTGTAGCCCTGCACCGCGAGCGTGCCGCCGGCGGCCAGCGTCAGGAATCCGACGATCACGACCGTTCCACCGATCATCGCCAAAGTCCCTGCGCCCATGCTGATTTCGGCGACCAGACGCACGATTTCCCGCCCGTAGCGGGTGATCGCGAAGGGTATGCCGGCAAGCGCTCTGCCGTAGAACAAGGTGTGGTCGCCGATCGAGCTCAGCGTGCCGATGGGCCGCCGCCATTGGCCCGCTACCCGGAACGCCCTGGGGTAAGTGGCTCTCAGCGACTTCACTAACGTCACGGCAGGTGTCCCATCACTTCGTCGTGAATCGGATGCCGATCGCGGTAACGACCACGTTGACGACGAAGAGCGCCATGAACGCATACACCACGGTTTCGTTGACTGCGTTGCCCACCGCCTTGGCTCCACCGGAGACTGTCAGTCCGCGGTAACACGCCACCAAACCGGCGATGACGCCGAACAGCGCTGCCTTGACGCACGAGATGATCACCTCGGGCACGCCGGTCAGCAGCGTGATCCCCGCGGCGAACGCGCCCGGGTTGACGTCCTGCACGAACACCGAGAACACATAGCCGCCGACGATCCCGATGATGACGACCAGGCTGTTGAGCAGCAGCGCGACCAGACCGGACGCGAGCATCCGGGGCGTCACCAACCGCTGGACGGGGTTGATGCCCAGCACCTCCATCGCGTCGATCTCTTCGCGGATGGTGCGCGAGCCGAGGTCCGCGCACATCGCCGTCGCACCGGCGCCGGCCACAATCAACACCGTCACCAGCGGGCCGACCTGGGTGACTGCGCCGAACGCAGCACCCGCACCACTGAGATCCGCAGCGCCCAATTCCCGCAGCAGGATGTTAAGAATGAAGCTGATCAGAACTGTGAACGGGATGGCGACCAAGAAGGTCGGAAGTAATGCAACGCGCGCGATGAACCAGGACTGTTCCAGGAACTCCCGCCACTGAAACGGCCTGCGGAACACAAACCTGATCGCGTCCGCCGCCATCGCGAAAAGCCCTCCGACGCCCTGCATCGCCCCCGAGAGGCCGCTCGGCAAACTGATGCCGGAAGACCAGCGCTCCGCCCCCCTAGTCGCCATCGGTGCCTACCATCCCCACGCCCGTTCCTCCGTACCGTCCGCGTGAGTTGGCGCACCCGAGTAACGCGGGCCGGACAATACCCACTTCTTGAAGCGTCCGGCGATTATGACTCATGCCGCGTGCGGCGGGAGTGAAAATTGACAACCGAGGGACCTCCGAATTAAGTGACGGCACCGATAGTTTTGAGCTCGATGATGCGGTCCCAGTCCAATCCGAGCTCCATCAGGATTTCGTCGGTCTGCTCGGCGAACCCTGGGGCGGGCCCCGACTCCGGCGCTGCGACATCGAATTGCACCGGGTTGGCGACGAGCTCGAGTTCACCTGCCTGCACCATATATTCGTTTGCCCGGATCTGAGCGTCGTTGGCCGCCTGCAAGGTGTCCTGCACCGGCGCCCAGGGTCCGGCGAGCGTGGCGAAGCGTTCACTCCATTCCGCGAGGCTGCGCGTGCCGATCGCCTTGGTGAGGATCTGCACGGCCTCCGCGGTGTTGGCGGCGATCTTTTCATTGGTGTCGAATCGAGGATCCTCGGCCAGTTCGGGTTGGTCGATGTGCTGGCACACGTCGGCCCAGAACTTGCTTGCCTGCATCATCACGAAGGAGATGTAGCGGCCGTCCGATGTTGCGTAGAGCCCCACCAGCGGATTGATCGGTGAGCCGTGTACACCGGGTGGGAAGGCCTCCATACGCTGACCGAGATGCGTCGTCAATGCCACCGTATGTCCCAGCGACCAGAGGCCGCTGCCCAGCAGTGAGACGTCGACGATCGACGGTTCACCGGTGCGCTCACGTTTGAGCAACGCCGCCGCGATCCCGCCGGCAAGATTGGTGCCGGAAATGGTGTCGCCGTAGGCAGGTCCGGGCGGCCCGACCATGCCTTCCGTCCCGGGCGGGGTGATGGTGGCGGCGGTTCCAGCCCGACACCAGAACGCGGTCATGTCGTAGCCGCCCTTTTCCGACTCCGCGCCTCGCGGGCCCAAGGCGCTGCCGCGGGCGTAGATGATGTTGGGGTTGACCGCACGGATGTCGTCGACGTCGATGCCGAACTTCTTCCGGTGGCCGGGCAGGAAGCTGGTCAGGAACACATCCGACCGGCGAGCAAGCTCGTAGAGCACCTCCTTGCCTTCGGGCACCGACATATCCAGGCCCACGCTGCGCTTGCACCGGTTGGCATGCTCGATGTTCGGGTTGGGGTCGCCCTCGACGCGCAACAAGCCGGTCTGCCGAAGGCCGCGCTGCGGATCACCGGTCACTGCGTGCTCGACCTTGACCACATCTGCGCCCCACTCGGCCAGCACCGCACCGGCCGACGGGACGAACCCGTACATGGCGACCTCGAGAACGCGGATGCCCTCCAACGGTCTCATCAGGCGACTCCCTGAACAGACACCGCAAAGGCTCCTCGACATGTGGATAATTTCATTCTCATCCCGGGCGAATCTTACATTCCGCGAACGAGAATTCAACCAAACGCGAGAAACGAGACTGCCATACTCGGAGAGCATTCAGCGGCCCCGAATTCACAGTGTCTCCGCAGGAAGAATGGGGTTTCTCGGTCGCCTTGCGAGCCTGTGTAACGTGAGAGTAAGGTTCTCATAATTGGAAGGGAGATTCTTTGTGCCTGAGACGGTCTTTGACGGGGTCGCCGTGACAACGGCCGTCGTCACTGGAGGCGGTTCCGGAATCGGCCTGGCTGTCGCTGAGCGGCTCCGTAGGGACGGCTACCAAGCCGCGACCGTCGACCTCAAGCCGTCCGAGACGCAATTCGCCTTCACCGCCGATGTCACCGACCGTTCGCAAGTGGATGCTGCGCTCGCGGCGGTCCGCGAGCAACTGGGCCCGATCACCGTTCTGGTCAACGCCGCCGGACTGGACGGGTTCAAACGGTTCAACCACATCGCGTTC
>Ga0210396_10003279_pt1 | contig 16212 bp, 16 predicted proteins | sample IncBWH17OmetaG_FD_155466 | JGI IMG/M metagenome (GOLD analysis project Ga0210396, IMG submission 155466) | Forest soil microbial communities from Barre Woods Harvard Forest LTER site, Petersham, Massachusetts, United States - Inc-BW-H-17-O ... | reverse complement strand
CAGACGGCTGCCGGCGGTGCCGAACTCGTAGCCGTACTCGTCGTAGTCCCTGTCTTTCCAGCCGGATCCGATCCCCAGGATGAGCCGCCCATCAGAAATGTGGTCGACGGTACGGGCCATGTCGGCGAGCAGTTCCGGATTGCGGTAGGAGTTGCACGTCACCAATGCGCCGATCTCGATGCGCGATGTCTGCTCTGCCCAGGCCGCGAGAACCGTCCAGCATTCGAAGTGGGGGCCGTCGGGATCACCGTAGAGCGGGAAGAAGTGATCCCAGGTGAAGGCGACGTCGACGCCGATGTCCTCGCAGCGTCGAACGGCATCTCGGATATTACGGTAATGCGGGGCGTGCTGAGGCTGCAGCTGCACGCCGATACGAACAGGAAAGTCGGGGGTCATATCACCACCGTATGCCGTTTCGATTCTGCGGCCAGCGCCCACAATCGATGGGTGGAGGGGGCCTCACCGCGGGCTCGGCGCCTCGAGCGCAGACTCATTCCCCGTCGAGCACTCCGCGGAGCAGGTCGATCAGCGCGCGCGGCTGGTCGCTTTGCACCGAGTGGCCCGAATTGTCCACGACCTGGGTCTTGCGGAAATGGTTTGCGCGCCTGCTGAGTTCGGCTGCGTCCTCGTCGGTGACGAATCCCGATGAGCCGCCGCGCACCAGGGTGATGGGCGCAGACAGCGCGTCGACGTCGTCCCACAGACCCGCGAAGTCGGGGACTTCGCGGATGGCGTCGTAGCGCCATGTCCAGTTGCCGTTGTCGAGCCGGCGGGAGTTGTGGAACACACCGCGGCGCAGCGCCTTGACCTCGCGGTGCGGTGCGGCGGCGATCGTCAGATCCAGCATGGCCTGGAAACTGGGGAACTCCCGCTCGCCGTGCATCAGCGCCACGGTGCCTTGCTGCTCGGCGGTCAGCTCGGCGTGCCGCTGCAACGCCGACGGGGTGACGTCGATGAGGACGAGTTCATCCACCAGGTCGGGTGCGGTCGCCGCTAGCCGTATCGCGGTCAACCCACCCAATGACATGCCCACCACGAGTTCGGCACCGGAGGCCAGCTCGCGGAGCACCGGCGCCAGGGAGGCGGCGTTGTTCTTGGGCGAGTAGTCGCCGTCCGCACGCCAGCCGGAATGGCCGTGGCCGGGCAGGTCCACCGCCAGCGCCGGCTCGCCAAGGCCGACGATGACGGTGTCCCACGTGTGCGCGTTCTGCCCGCCGCCATGCAGAAACACGACCCGCGGCGTCTGACTCCAGCGCAGCCCGCTGATTCTGCCGTCCGGCGTGTCCACTTCGACCCGCTCTACTTCGGGCGGCGGACCGGTCACGCCGGCCTGCTCGGCGTTCTCGGTCAGCAGTGAGAACTCGGACAGTCCGGCCAGTTCGTCTTCGGAAATGTCGGTCACGATCTCTGACATTAGAGGACCACTAAAAAATGAAGCGACGCCGAATGCCGTGGAACCGCTCCCACATCGCGGCGGTGCGTTCCGCCGCGCTCACCATGGCGGTGTCCGCGGGGAGCGCGCTTGTCAGCTCGTCGTACTTGACCACCCGGGTGCTTAGCGCGGCGGGTTCGCCCGCCAGCATGTGGCGGTAGGTCAGGTTGCCACGTTCGAAGCCCTGGGTGTCCAGCCAGTTGTGGACGCAGGGATCACGATGAGCCATAACCAGCCGAATCCGGCCGTCGCGGTCGGTCTTCGTGCGGCTCGGCGTGTAGCTCACCGGGCGGTAGAGGTAGTCCATGCTGTTGAAAAAGACACCCATATTGGTGAACATCCACAGTCCGTCATGGGCGTCGAATTCGACCATGAGCGCCTCGTCGGGCTGCAGCTCCCAGTACATGTTGGCCGCGGCGCGGCCGCGCTTGCTGTCGGCGTCGGTCGCGTCCGCCTTCACAATGGTGGGAAAGGTGTTCGGATGGTCGGCGTCGACGCCTCCGTATGTGAAGGGAAACTCCGGCCAATCGGACATCAGACCGGTGACGAAATCACTCGCCCAGCCCATCGCTTCGACCATGGCCTCAGGTGTGGGCAGCGGCTTGGGGGAGGCCATGTCGATCCGCTCGATTCGTATTCTTGCGGGCAGTTCATCCCAACGGTCAAATCCTTGACGGATGAACAGTTTTCGCGATCCCGGGGTGGTGGGTAGCCAGTTCGGCCCACGCTCGGGCCCGCCGACGTAGAGTTCGAATTCGCCGTCGTCGGCAACGCTGAGTTGATGCCCGAACAGGTTGGCCTCGGGGGTGTCGCCGAATGGCTCGTGCAGCACTCCCGGCCCGGGTATGCGTGGACCCTGGACCGTGACGTTGAAGAATCGCGCGGTGCCGCGATCGCCGGTGAGCCGGTAGGTCGACTGCCCGTCGATCCACGCTTGCTGGTAGGTGAAGTCGGCGCAGTCGCCGCCGAGCTTGCGGGTCGGGCCGCAGAAGGTGTGCAGCACCGGGTAGCGGGTGTCGCGGGTCTCGAGCGCCAGATCGAAGGCCTGGCCCAGGTTTTGGGTAAGAAAGCGAAACGCGTCGACACGCTGGGCAGCGGAGGCGGTGTTGGCGTCTTTGAAGACTTGCTCGCCCGCGCGCTGCAGCTGCGCGCAGAATTCGGTCCACGCCGATTGCAGCGCCGCGTCGTCGGGGCCGTCACCGAAAGCCATGTCACGCACCCAATCTGTTGAGCATTTCACCGACGACATCACACGCGCGCCGGGCGGATTCGAGGCGGCCCTCTTGGTCGATTCGGGGGCCGATCAGTTCCAGGTCGAATCCGTGCGTGTAGCCGCCGGCGAGGGTTTGAGCGACGAATGCTTCCACCGGAATCGTGCCGTCGCCAGGGACCGCTCGGCCCGGCAGCGACCGATCTCCCAGCACGTAATCGCTCAACTGGATCAGCTCGGTTTGCGGCAGGGCGCGTTGTACCAGCGCTTCGAAGCCGCGTTCCGCCCAGCAGTGAAACAGGTCGATGCAAATGCCCAGCCCGCTCATTTGGGCCAGCGCGATGGTATCCCGCAGCGTATGAGCGAGATGGATGTCCGCGTACAGGCTGGAGGCGTTCTCGATCGCCAGCGCGATGCCGGCTCGGTTGGCGTGCTCGACACAGGGGGCGACCATCGCGCAGAACTGTTCGGCGGCCTGCTCCCAGGTGAGCGCGCCGCGCCCGCCGGTGAGTAGGTAGACGGTACGTGCACCCACGCCGGCCGCCGCGTCGATCACGCTGGACAGCGCATCGCGCGCGGCTGCCGGGTCGGTGGTGAGTCGGCCGCCCGCGAAAAGGTGGTAGACCGCTTCCACGGTGTAAGCGTTGCGCTGCAACAGCATCCGAAATTCGGGATCGGGTAATTGGGTATCGAGGATGCTCAACCGGGCCACACCGAGCGCCGCCCAATACTGTTCCAGGTCGGCCAACGCCGCGCCGTAAAAAGTGACGTTGTGCACGGACAGGCGTTTGTGGGCCGTCACGTCACGCCCGGTTCTCGATAGTGACGCCGAACCGTTCGCGGAATGGCTGGAATTCGGCGTGCAACGTATCCAGGTCTTCGCCGATGTCGGTCAGCACTTGGGTCGAGTAGCTGAACTTGCCGTGGCGGTCCCCTCGGTTGTTGGCCAGGTAGTCGCGCATCGCGGATTGTGCTTCCGATGTCAGCCGACGACCGCAGAACGTGTAGTAGCGCTGAACTGTGGCGACGGGATCGGCCATGAAGTCGGTGTAGCGGATGTGCAGGATGCGCGGATCGTCGACCAGGGGATTGCTCATCGTGTTGGCGATGCTGGCGCGGGTCATCTCGAGGTGCTTCTTGGCTTCGGCGTGCAGGTCGACGGGACCGACGATGCCGTCCATGATGTCGGCCATCATCATGGTGCGTGACGCGGCGACCTGCACCGGGTCGCGGTGCAGCCAGACCATCGTGGCATCGGGATAGGTCTCGAACAGCTCTTTGAGCCGAAATCCGTGAAAGCCCTTTAGCACCCAATATTTTCGCGGCCGGTTGTACTGCAGCTGTTGCAGCATGCCCTTGTGTATGCGGTACTGGGCTTTCCCATCGGTGGCCAGGCCGCCGACCAGCGACTGCATCGGCACCCGCCACCATGCGGTGGGCGTCATCACCCGGAAATCGAACGCCCAGGTGCGTTCGTCTTCGGGCAGGCCGTCACCGAGCATGTCGTTGTAGGGATGGCTGTGCAGCCATTTGGGCATCTTGGCGTTGATCTCACGCCAGTCCGCATCGGCCCGCTCGCGTCGGTCGTCATCCGGACTAGCCAGGCCCGGCGGCGGCGACGGATACATCACCTCCCAGAAGCGCAATGCCCGCGCGTGCGGATCGACGGACATCAGCGCATGCATAAGCGTTGTGCCCGAACGTGGTTCGCCGGTTACGAACATCGGCGCGGCGATCACTTCGTCGTCGATCGGGTAGCGGTTGCGGTCTTCGATGAACTCAAGACGCGATGTGAGCAGCCATCGACACACCTGCGCGGCTTGCCGAATGCCGTCGGCGTCCATGCCGATGTCGTTCAGATGGTCGACGGCGATGGCGAAGCGCTCCGGCAATGTGGGGTCGCCGTAGTCGTGCGATCCGGTTTGCGTTTCCGCGGCACGCAGCAGTCCGGCGGCGTCCAAGTTCGTGCTCACCGTTGGCCTCCGCACAGCAGCATCAGTTCGTCCTCGGCCGCGCGCACACTCGCCGCGGAGGACTCGGCGTACCTGAGGCCGGCCATGGCCCCGTAATCGAGGATCTTGGGCACTCGCAGACCCGCATCCACGTATGTCTTGACGATCTTCGCAACCTCCCTGGGCGTCCCGTGCGGCACGACGGCGAGGATCATCTCCGGCCGTACGTTGTCCAGGAACGTGATGATTCGCTCGCGGGTGAGCACCGCCGGGTCGATATCCTGAAATCCGCGCCAACCGTCGCCCATCGGATGTTCAAATCCGAAGCCGCGCAACGTCTCTGCTGAGACCTGCAGCAGAAACGCCTTGACCAGGGGTGCCCGCAGGATGTCGGCAAGCGCGTCCTCGTCCTCGCCGATCAGACACACTTGGATGAAACAGGGCGTGATCGCCATCGGATCGCGGCCGGCGCGGTCGGCGGATGCCCTTACCGCGGAGAGCATCTCGGCGTAGTGCTCCGGAGTCCAGGCGCCCGCCGGCCACCAGCCATCGGCGTGGCGCCCGGCGATCTCGAGCATGCGCGGGCCACTGGCGCCGATCCAGATCGGTGGCAACCGGCGTTCGTAGGGTTCGGTGTCCAATCGCGCTTGGTGCAGCGAGTAGAACCGCCCGTCGAAGTCGACTGGGCCGTCGCTTTCCCAGAGCAGCCGGATTACCGTCAGCGCTTCCTCGAAGCGGCTGACGGGCCGCGAGAAGTCGAAGCCGTAGGGGAGTGCGTTCTCGCTCTCGCCGCTGCCCAGGCCAAGGATGAATCGCCCCTTGGCGAGGTGATCGATGGTCAGCGCCGTCTGAGCCAGCAGCGCGGGGTGGCGGCGCACGGTGTCGACGACCGCGCTGACGAGCGGAACCTTCTCCGTCAGCACCGCGGCCGCGGCGGCGACCGCCAGCCCGTCCAGGTGGCGGTGCGGTGACGGCGAGGCGCTAGCCAGATCGGTGAATTCGGCAGTCCAAATCGCGTCTGGCCAAAAGCTGACCATGTGATCGGGCAGCCAGATCGAGTGGTAGCGGCCGCTGTCCAGCTCTTTGAGCCGCGATAGATCGAGGGGCAGGGTCGTTCGTAAGAACGCAGCGGGCTGAACGTCCATCAGCGGTAATGCTAAGCGACCGCACAGCACAGTGTGTGGCGAATGGCGCCAGGCCCAATTGTCACTCCAGTAACCACAAATTTAGGCATGTGAGTTTTGTCCGACTCACAGCGACAATCTTCCGGCGGGCGCCCCGGTCGTTCGACCTAGCCCGCGATGATGAACTCTTCGAGCTGGGTACGCGCGACATCGTCGGCCAGCTGCTGCGGTGGGCTCTTCATCAGGTAGGCCGACGCCGGAACCACCGGTCCGCCGATGCCGCGGTCCTTGGCAATCTTGGCTGCCCGCACCGCGTCGATAATGACGCCCGCCGAGTTCGGCGAGTCCCACACCTCGAGCTTGTACTCCAGGTTCAGCGGCACGTCACCGAACGCACGGCCCTCCAGCCGCACGTAGGCCCACTTGCGGTCATCGAGCCAGCCGACGTGGTCGGACGGTCCGATGTGGACGTCTTTGGCGTTGAACTCCCGATGCACGTTGGAGGTCACGGCCTGGGTCTTGGAGATCTTCTTGGACTCCAGCCGCTCGCGCTCGAGCATGTTCAGGAAGTCCATGTTGCCGCCAACGTTGAGCTGCATGGTGCGGTCCAGCTGCACGCCGCGGTCCTCGAACAGCTTGGCCATCACGCGGTGGGTGATGGTGGCGCCGACCTGGCTCTTGATGTCGTCACCGACGATCGGCACCCCGGCGTCTTCGAACTTCTTGGCCCACACCGGGTCTGAGGCGATGAACACCGGCAGCGCGTTGACGAAGGCCACGCCGGCGTCGATGGCGCACTGAGCGTAGAACTTGTCGGCTTCTTCTGAGCCCACCGGCAGGTAGGACACCAGCACGTCGACCTTGGCGTCGTTCAGGACCTGAACCACGTCGACGGGCTCGACATCGGACAGCTCGATGGTGTCGGCGTAGTACTTGCCGATGCCGTCGAGGGTGGGTCCGCGCTGCACCACCACGTTGGTGGGCGGAACGTCGGCGATCTTGATCGTGTTGTTCTCCGAGGCGAAGATCGCGTCCGACAGGTCGAAGCCGACCTTCTTGGCGTCCACGTCGAAGGCCGCCACGAACTTGACGTCGCGAACGTGGTAGGGGCCGAAGCGCACGTGCATCAGGCCGGGCACCCGCGATGTCTCATCGGCATTCTGGTAGTACTCAACGCCCTGGACCAGCGAGGACGCGCAGTTTCCGACGCCGACTATGCCGACTCGTACTTCGGTCGACGCCTGCGGCGCGTTCTGCTCACTCATAGGGCGCTCTCCTAACTCCATTTGCATCTGTCTCGGGTTGTCTTGTCTGTTCGGTGTGCTTGGTGTCATGCGTCGGGTCACGTCTGTTCGGCTGCTCGCTCCGCGGCGATCAGCTCGTTGAGCCACTTGACTTCGCGCTCGCTGGATTCGAGCCCGAGTTGATGAAGCTGTCGGGTGTAGCGGTCGAACGAGCTGCTGGCACGGGCTACCGCTTCGCGCAGACCTTCCCGGCGTTCCTCAACCTGACGGCGGCGGCCCTCCAAGATCCGCATCCGTGCCTCTGCAGGAGTGCGGTTGAAGAATGCCAGGTGCACCCCGAAGCCGTCGTCGGTGTAGTTGTGCGGTCCGGTATCCGCGACCAGCTCACCAAAGCGCTGGCGACCGGCATCGGTCAGTTCGTAGACCCGTCGGGCGCGCCGCACCGGGGTTCCGGCCGGCGCAGCATTCTCGGCAATCAGCCCGTCGGCTTGCATGCGGCGCAGGGCGGGGTAAAGCGAGCCATACGAAAACGCCCGGAACGCTCCGAGCAGGCCCGTCAGTCGTTTGCGCAACTCGTAACCATGCATCGGCGATTCGATGAGGAGACCCAGAATGGCGAGCTCCAGCATCGAGTCACCTCCTTTGCTTAGCTAGTTACGACGGTTCGACGCCTCGCGTAATCGTATCGTTTCGATATATTTGCCACAACACCACTTGGTGTTGGTGCGTGATTAGTCACATTCGCCAGCCCTGCAAGTGGGCCGCGGACCGGGGCCCCTCTAGGAGGGCGACTTCAGCCGTTTCACGGTGCCGTCACCGGCGAAGACGATCGACCCACCACCGTAGTTGCCGGAGATGTACACCGACAGCCAACAAAGCGCTCCCAAACCGGCGCGCAACAACGTCGGTTGCGTAACGGTGCTGCGGCAGGGCACGTACTCTGGTCAGCGTGCGACTGCAGCGACAGGTGGTGGACTATGCGCTTCGGCGGCGGTCACTGCTGGCTGAGGTGTACTCGGGACGCACCGGTGTGTCCGAGGTGTGTGACGCAAACCCTTACCTGCTGCGCGCCGCCAAGTTTCACGGCAAAACCAGCCAGGTGATGTGCCCGATCTGCCGAAAGGAACAACTCACGCTGGTGTCGTGGGTGTTTGGCGATCACCTGGGTGCGGTATCGGGCTCAGCCCGCACCGCCGAGGAGTTGGTCTTGCTGGCAACCCGTTACGAGGAGTTCTCCGTCCACGTGGTGGAGGTATGCCGGACCTGCAGCTGGAATCATCTGGTCAAGTCGTATGTGCTCGGCGCTGCGCGGCCCCCCAAGGGCACCCGCCGCCCGCGGACGGCGCGCAACGGCGCGCGCACGGCCAGTGAATAACGAAGGGCGCCACGACCAGTCGTCTGGGGACACGAGCGGGTCTGAGACTGAGCGCGTGGGTAAGCATGCGGAGACCGAAAAGGGCGCGCGTTCCGGGCCGGCCCAGCGCCGTCAGGTGCCCCCCGACGACCGGTTGACGGCGATCATCCCGGCCGTCACTGACCACCGATCGCCTGGGCGAGCAGACCCCATCGAGGAGGTCAAGGCGGCGCTGGATGCTCCTGCGTCGACGCCCCTGCATTCGGCGCCCCCGCGGCGGGACCCGATCGATGAGGTCAAGGCGGCGCTGGACCGGCCGGGCTCCGGGCGACGCCCGCCGCCGGGAGAACCTCCACCTCCACCCGGCCCCCGCGGGACGCCTAGGGGCCCCGATGGGCCTGGCAGGAGTACAGCCCGACCGAGGGTGAACCGGGACTGGAGCCAGCAGGTGAACTGGCAGTGGGTGCGGCGCGGTCTGTATCTCACCGCCGCGATGATCGTGCTGTTGCCGATCGTCACCTTCGCCATGGCCTACTTCATCGTGGACATTCCCAAGCCGGGAGACATCCGGACCAACCAGGTCTCGACGATCCTCGCCAGCGACGGCTCGGAAATTGCCAAAATTGTTCCGCCCGAAGGTAATAGGGTCGACGTTAACCTCAGCCAAGTGCCGGTGCACGTGCGCCAGGCGGTGATCGCCGCTGAAGACCGCAACTTCTATTCGAACCCGGGCTTCTCCGTCAGCGGCTTTGCGCGGGCGGTGAACAACAACCTCTTCGGCAGTGGCGACCTGCAGGGCGGCTCGACGATCACTCAGCAGTATGTGAAGAACGCGCTGGTCGGTTCGGCACAACACGGGTTGAGCGGCCTCACGCGCAAGGCCAAGGAACTCGTCATCGCCACCAAAATGTCGGGGGAGTGGTCCAAAGACGATGTGCTACAGGCTTATCTGAACATCATCTACTTCGGCCGGGGCGCGTACGGGATATCGGCCGCGACCAAGGCCTATTTCGACAAGCCCGTGGAGCAGCTCACCGTCTCCGAAGGGGCACTGCTGGCGGCGCTGATTCGGCGCCCGTCCTCGCTGGATCCGGCTGTCGATCTGACAGGCGCCACGGCCCGCTGGAACTGGGTCCTCGACGGCATGGTGGAGACCAAGGCCCTGTCACCGAGTGACCGCGCGGCACAGGTGTTTCCGGCGACTGTGCCGCCTGACCAGGCCCGCGCTCAGAACCAGACCACCGGCCCCAATGGGCTGATCGAGCGGCAGGTGACCAGGGAGCTAATGGAGCTGTTCAACATCGACGAGCAGACGTTGAACACCCAGGGACTGCAGGTCACCACCACGATCGATCCGAAAGCCCAGCAGGCAGCGGAGAAGGCGGTGTCGAAATACCTGGACGGGCAGGAACCCGACATGCGGACCGCGGTAGTTTCGATCGACCCGCACAACGGCGCGGTACGCGCCTACTACGGCGGTCCCGACGCCAACGGCTTCGACTTCGCGCAGGGCGGATTGCAGACCGGATCGTCGTTCAAGGTGTTCGCCCTGATCGCGGCGCTCGAGCAGGGGATCGGCTTGGGCTATCAGGTGGACAGTTCCCCGCTTACCGTCGACGGCATCAAGATCACCAACGTGGAGGGCGAAAGTTGCGGGACCTGCAATCTCGCTGAGGCGCTCAAGATGTCGCTGAACACCTCCTATTACCGGCTGATGCTCAAACTCAAGGGCGGACCCCAGGCCGTCGCGGACGCCGCGCACCAAGCCGGCATCGCGACCAGCTTCCCCGGGGTCGCGCACACGCTGTCCGAGGATGGCAAGGGCGGACCACCCAACAACGGGGTCGTGCTCGGCCAGTACCAAACCCGGGTTATCGATATGGCCTCGGCGTACGCCACGCTGGCCGCGTCCGGCGTCTACCACCGACCGCACTTCGTGCAAAAGGTCGTCAATTCCGATGGTCAGGTGCTTTTCGACGCCGGCACCGCTGACAACAACGCCAACGGCGGCGAACAGCGCGTCGACAAAGCCGTCGCCGACAACGTCACCTCGGCAATGCAGCCGATCGCCGGCTATTCGAATGGCCACAATCTGGCCGGCGGGCGGCCTTCGGCAGCCAAGACCGGCACCGCCCAGTTGGGCGATACCGGATCCAACAAGGACGCCTGGATGGTCGGGTACACACCGTCGCTGTCGACGGCCGTGTGGGTGGGCACCGTCAGAGACGACAAGCCGCTGGTAACCGCGTCGGGCGGCGAGGTTTACGGCTCGGGCCTGCCGTCAGACATCTGGAAGGCGACCATGGACGGCGCGCTGAAGGGCACCTCCACCGAGACCTTCCCGAAGCCGACCGAGATAGGTGGCTACGCGGGTGTTCCGGCTGCGCCGCCGCCGCCGAAGCCAGCGCCGCCGTCGGAGACCGTCATCCAGCCCACTGTCGAGGTGGCACCGGGCATCACCATCCCGGTCGGTCCACCCACGACCGTCACGGTCGCGCCGCCGCCACCGGTAGCCCCAGGCCCCCCACCCGCGCAATCACCACCGTGACCGGCGCTCAGCAGCACAGCGCCGCCATCTCGCCGAGGCCGCTGGCCTCCGATTTACGGAGCGCCGACAACCGCGATTGCCCCAGCCGCACCGACTATTTGGGCGTCGCTCTGGCAGATGTCATCGGCGGACCGGTAGGCAGGCACGCACTGATCGGCCGCACCCGGCTGATGACCCCGCTGCGGGTGATGTTTGTGCTCGCGCTGGTGTTCCTCGCGCTGGGCTGGTCGACGAAGGCGGCCTGCCTGCAGACCACCGGAACCGGGCCGGGCGATCAGCGGGTTGCCAACTGGGACAACCAACGCGCCTACTACGAATTGTGCTACTCCGACACGGTGCCGCTCTACGGCGCGGAGTTGTTGAGCCAGGGCAAGTTTCCGTACAAGTCGAGTTGGATCGAAAGCGACGTCAACGGCGTGCAGCAGATCCGCTACGACGGCCAGCCCGCCGTGCGATACATGGAGTATCCGGTGCTGACCGGGGTCTACCAGTATGTGTCGATGGCGTTGGCCAAGTCCTACACCGCGCTGAGCAGGCTCGTCCCGGTTCCGGTGATCGCCGAAGTGGTGATGTTTTTCGATGTCGCGGCGTTTGGGCTGGCGCTGGGCTGGCTGGCGACCGTCTGGGCAACCGCCGCCCTGTCGGGGCGCCGGGTGTGGGATGCGGCTTTGGTGGCCGCCTCCCCGCTGGTGATCTTTCAGATATTCACTAACTTCGACGCGTTGGCAACGGCATTCGCGACGAGCGGCCTGCTGGCGTGGGCACGGCGTAAACCGGTGCTCGCCGGATTGCTGATCGGGCTGGGCGCTGCGGCCAAGCTGTATCCGCTGTTGTTCCTGGGGCCGTTGTTGCTGCTGGGGATCCGCACCCATCGCCTGGGTGGCGTGGCCCGCACCGCAGCGACGGCGGCGCTGACCTGGTTGTTGGTGAATCTGCCGGTGCTACTGCTCTTTCCGCGCGGCTGGTCGGAGTTTTTCCGACTGAACACCCGGCGCGGCGATGACCTGGACTCGTTGTACAACGTCGTGAAATCTTTCACCGGCTGGCGCGGCTTCGATCCGCGTCTCGGCTTCTGGGAGCCGCCCATGGTGCTGAACACCGTGGTGATGGTGATGTTCGCATTGTCCTGTGCGGCGATCGCTTATATCGCGCTCACCGCGCCGCAGCGGCCGCGGGTGGCGCAGTTGACGTTCCTGGTGGTGGCGGCATTCCTGTTGACCAACAAGGTGTGGAGCCCTCAGTTCTCGCTGTGGCTGGTGCCGCTGGCGGTGCTGGCTTTGCCGCACCGCCGAATACTGCTGGCGTGGATGACGATTGACGCGCTGGTATGGGTGCCGCGGATGTATTTCCTGTACGGCAACGCGAACCGCTCGCTGCCCGAGGAGTGGTTCACCACGGCGGTGTTGCTACGCGACATCGCGGTCGTGGTGTTGTGTGCGTTGGTGGTCCGGCAGATCTACCGGACCGACGAGGATCTGGTGCGGTGGCAGGGACGTCTGGACGACCCGGCGGGCGGGCCTTTGGCCCGCGGGCCGGGGGGCCCGCCGGGTTGGCTACCGGACTGGCTGCGTCCGGCAGGGCTGCGCCGGTCGGTTGCACCAACAGTGCTGTCCGAGATCGAGACCGGCACCGGCGCCGACACCGAAGAAAGCGCCGGGGCCGGCGCAAGGCAGGCATGATGCTTGTTGCAATCCCATTGTTCGAGCGGTTCACCGCACTCGACGCCGTCGGACCCTACGAAGTGCTGCAACGCATTCCGTCGATCGACGTGGTGTTCGTCGGGCAGCAGCGGGGTGAGGTGCGCACGGAAAACGGGATGCTCGGCGTCACGTGTGACGCCACATTCGACGAAGTCGGCGCACCTGACGTCGTCGTCTTCCCCGGCGGCATCGGTACCCGCCAACTGATCCATGACGACGAGGCCTGCGGCTGGCTGCAATCGGTCCATCCGCACACCACGTTCACCACTTCGGTGTGCACCGGGGCCCTGATGCTGGCCGCGGCGGGACTGCTCGATGGCCTCACTGCGACGACGCACTTCAGCGCGGCTGGACTACTCAACGAGTTGGGCGCGCACTATGTGCCCGACCGCGTGGTCGAGCATCTCCCGCAGCGGATCATCACCGCCGCGGGGGTGTCCAGCGGCATCGACATGGCCTTGCGGCTGGTTGAGCTGCTCGTCGACCGGGAGGCGGCCCAGGCCGCTCAGCTGATGATCGAGTACGACCCGCAGCCGCCTTTCGACTCGGGCGCGTGGGCCAAGGCCGACGCGGCGACGAGGGCCAGGGCGGTCGAATACGCGCGAACCCGGAAGTGAATTTTCAGCTCAGCCGCCCATCCGGTAGCCTGGGGCGGTTGCCGACGCAGGCGACCCTTCTGCCACGGATCGACCGTGGCCGCACAGACCAGAGGAGGTGGTGAGGTTTCCATGCGTCCATACGAAATCATGGTCATTCTTGACCCCACGCTAGACGAGCGCACCGTCGCACCATCCTTGGAGGCGTTCCTCAACGTCGTCCGCAAGGACGGTGGGAAGGTCGAGAAGGTCGACATCTGGGGCAAGCGCCGGCTGGCGTACGAGATCGCCAAGCACGCCGAAGGCATCTACGTCGTCATCGACCTGAAGGCCGCACCCGCGACGGTATCCGAACTCGACCGTCAGCTCAGCCTCAACGAGTCGGTGTTGCGCACCAAGGTGATGCGCACCGACAAGCACTAAGCGCTGACTGTCCGCTGTCGGCGCCGTTGCGTAGGCTCTGCGAGAACGCTCGACCCAGGAGGAAATTGTGGCTGGTGACACCACCATCACCGTTGTCGGAAATCTGACCGCTGACCCCGAATTGCGGTTCACTCCGTCGGGTGCCGCCGTCGCGAATTTCACCGTGGCATCGACACCCCGGATCTATGACCGTCAGTCCGGGGAATGGAAAGACGGCGACGCGCTGTTTTTGCGGTGCAATATCTGGCGGGAAGCCGCTGAGAATGTGGCCGAAAGCCTTACCCGCGGGGCGCGAGTGATCGTCACCGGGCGGCTCAAGCAGCGTTCTTTCGAGACGCGCGAAGGCGAAAAGCGCACCGTCGTCGAGGTCGAGGTCGACGAGATCGGACCCTCGCTTCGGTACGCCACCGCCAAGGTCAACAAAGCCAGCCGCAGTGGCGGCGGAGGCGGCTTCGGCGGCGGCTCCCCCCGTTCGCCGGCGCCGGCGCCGGCGCAGGCGGGCAGCGCACCGGCTGACGACCCGTGGGGCAGCGCCCCGGCGTCGGGCTCGTTCGGCGGCGGTGACGACGAGCCACCCTTCTGACGTCAAAACACTTCAAGACACTGAGAAACGGAAAGACAGACACACATGGCCAAGTCCACCAAACGGCGCCCGGCTCCGGAAAAGCCGATCAAAGCGCGTAAATGCGTCTTCTGCTCCAAGAAGGGTCAGGCGATCGACTATAAGGACACGACGCTGCTGCGCACTTACATCAGTGAGCGGGGCAAGATCCGCGCACGCCGGGTCACCGGGAACTGCGTGCAACACCAGCGCGACATCGCGATCGCGGTGAAGAATGCCCGCGAGGTCGCCTTGCTGCCCTTTACCTCCGCGTCGCGATAGCCGACACCGCCCAACAGAAAGCCCAACGGAAAGTACGAAAACGATGAAGCTGATTCTGACGGCGGACGTCGACCACCTCGGTTCCGTCGGTGACACCGTCGACGTCAAGGACGGGTTCGGTCGCAACTTCCTGCTGCCGCGCGGCCTGGCGATCGTCGCATCGCGCGGCGCCGAGAAGCAGGCCGACGAGATCCGCCGCGCCCGCGAAACCAAAACGGTGCGCGACCTCGAACATGCCAACGAGATCAAGGCGGCGATCGACGCGCTGGGCCCGGTCTCGCTGCCGGTGAAGACGGCGGCTGATTCGGGCAAGCTGTTCGGCTCCGTGACCGCGGGCGACGTCGTCGCCGCCATCAAGAAGGCGGGCGGGCCAAACCTCGACAAGCGAATCGTCCGGCTGCCCCAGACGCATATCAAGGCGGTCGGCACGCACCCCGTGTCGGTGCGCCTGCATCCTGAAATCGAGGTCGTGGTTTCGCTCGACGTCGTCGCGCAGAGCTAAGCCGCATCGTTTGTTCTTTCCCGGGTTGCCTTGGTAGGGCGGCCGGGCGCTAGCTGCGGTCATGGTTGCTGGCCAGTCCTTTTTGGCCGTGGCCGCCGACGCATCGGTGCGCCTATGGTTGGAATCGTTGGCCTTGGCGGTGGCGTAGTGAGCGAGGGGGTCAGCGGTGGCGACGCAATTCGCTGGGGCCTCCATCGGGATGCCGACATTGAAGGTGCTGCGCGGCGGGGTGCTTGCGGCTTTGCTCATCGGCGCGGTGCCGCTGGAGGCGTGCGGGAGGCCGGTCGAGCACGCGAGTTCACCGCCGGCCGTCGACCAGCTGGCGAGCATGCTGTCCGACGAGTCGGTCATCAACACGATCATGGGCACCATCGCACTTCGGGTGTATTACACCTACCGGTCGCTGCCCGGGTGGCCCGAGGGTGAGGTGTATTCGCGACCAGAATGCCTGGCGCAGATCGCCAATGCGATGGAACCGGGGTATCACGACAGCCATTACGGGCAGGTGCGGGGGGCACGGCTGGCCGACAACGGCGGGAGCGACCCGCGCAGCATCGACGAGGCGGTGGTTGCGTTCGACACCGCCTCGGCCGCGCAGGCATTCGTCGCCGCCACGGCGCAGTCCTGGCGACCTTGCGCGGATGCAGTTCTGACGATCACGTCGACGAACAGACCGGCCCAGCGCTGGGGCATGCGAAGTCCGCGGGTCGTCAATGGGGTGCAGGTGGTCGACGCCGACGACCTCGACTCGACGTCGGGCTGGCGTACCTCGCACGCGATGCGCGCGGCCAACAACGTGGTGATCGATGTCCGGGTCACCGACCACGGGGTGAGCGATCAGGCGGTGCGCGTTGTCAACGCGATCGCCGGCCGCAATCCGATGTGAACCTTGATGAGTGTTTGCCCGATGCGTGGCTCCATCCGGTTGGGCCGGATAAGGTAACGCGCAGCTGCCCGCGCGAGCTGTTCACGGCAAACACCGTCGCCGCGCCGAAGGCCGGGTGCGCCGCCACGGCCGAGGTGCGCCGCCCCACTAGAATTGCGACGGCTGTCTGGCGCTGTCCCGCTGGCGAACTATTTCCACGTCGAGCCCGCACGGGCGCCGTTACCGGCCCGTAACGCTGCGAAAATCTGGCTGAAAGCCAACACGCCCGACGCAGTAACCTGGCCCGACACGCCGAAGAGATTCTTGTCCACACAAAATGTCTCGCGTTGTACGACCCTTATCTGCAGTGATGACATTA
>Ga0210396_10003275_pt1 | contig 16221 bp, 16 predicted proteins | sample IncBWH17OmetaG_FD_155466 | JGI IMG/M metagenome (GOLD analysis project Ga0210396, IMG submission 155466) | Forest soil microbial communities from Barre Woods Harvard Forest LTER site, Petersham, Massachusetts, United States - Inc-BW-H-17-O ... | reverse complement strand
CAGTTGACATCCTTAGAACAACTTCCTAAACGTAGACAACAACATCCCATAACAAGCAGATCTCTACGTTAGGAATGTCCACTAAATGGGATCAGGCCAGAAGACCTTCGTTTTGAGTTTATCAGCCTTTTTAAGAAGTTCACGAAGTGTCTGAACGTCGTCTTCCCGGCCAAAGAGGCGCTCAACTTTATGGGCAACTACCAGTCGCTCATCGAGATCAATGTTCTCGCCGGAAGACACCTCCGCGATGAGCGCCTGAAATATGTGTGCTTTATGCGTGCTTTGCAGCGCCGGATTGTGATGTTTTGTGAGGTCACGTGAGGTCTCCTGATCTGATGTATGTCCTTCTTAATAAGCGCATTGCAGCAATGTCCCCGGCGGGAATCGAACCCACATTTAAGGTTTAGGAAACCTCCGTTCTATCCGTTGAACTACGGGGACGGCGCTACGCGCTTGACCGATAGCCAATAGCCGAAAGCCAAGCGCTCAAGCGCCGAACAATAACGCAGCGAAGCGGATGATCAAGCGCTGCGAGAAAGCGAGCGATCGATAGCCAAAACGAGCGCCCCAAAGCAAACCTCGAGGACGAGGACGAGGACGACGACGAGTACGAGGACGAGAAGCCTGTGTCGGCAGACTTTGGGCTTGTTGGGGGGTCAGGGATCAGAATAAAAACAGCTCCAGCCAACAAGCTCGCAATTCGTTGGAGGAACCTGCCTGGAACACGTGGGACTACTCTTAAAGAATCGTTTCGGTGGATTGATCGCTTGGTTGAAGCGACATCCGTTGATCGGGACGGCGTTAGGGCTTTTTTTGGTGTACCTCGCGTACGAATTTTGCACGACCTTCTTGGTGGTCTGTCGGGACGCATACGTGACGGCTGATATTGTTACGGTCGCTCCCCAAGTCAGCGGCCCCATGCTCCGCCTTGCCGTGACCGATAATCAATCGGTCGCGACCGGCGATCTGCTTTTCACGATCGATCCTCGGCCGTATCAAATTGAGCTCGATCGCGAGAAAGCGACTCTCGCATTGGCCCAGGCGAACCTGGGCGGAGCAAAAGATCGCCTGGCATTAGCCCAAAATAATATCGACGCTAAGCAAGCGACTTTTGATGACGCGAGTGTCAACCGGGATCGCGGTCTTCAACTTCTGAAAGAGAATGTGGTTTCGCAGGAGACAGTCGATAATCTTGAGCGCAGTTTTAAGGTCGCCCAAGCCGAGTTAGCTCAGGCGCGGGCGGCCAAAGTTGTGGCTGAACAGGATGTCGCTGTCCAGAACGCTGAGATTCAGCGGGTCGAGACGGCAGTAGCCAAGGCGGAATGGGAGCTGAGCAAAACGGAAATCAAATCACCGGCTCGTGGCCGGGTGGCGCCGTTTCTGATCCGGCCAGGAACTTTTCTTGAGGTCGGTAAATCTGTGCTGGCCATTGTCACCGCCGATAATTGGCGGATCATGGCGAACCTGCCGGAACGACATCTGAGCGGGCTGCAAATTGGACAACAGGTTTGGGTGTCGATGGGCTCCGATCCGTGGCGAAATCTATACGGGCCATGTTCGCAGTATTGCCCCTGGTGTCGCCCGTTCCGCCAACGCGGTCAATGTGTTGCCTTATGTCGAACCAACCACAGAATGGATCCGGCTTCCGCGCCGTTTTCCGGTGGAGATCGATCTCAGCGATCTACCGGACAAAAAAGATCTGTTCCTAGGATCGAATGCAACGGTTTGGTGGATCCAATAATGAGCTCCGACCGCATAGAATCGGTCGATTTACGGCACAGTTTTATCACCGCCGCTTCCTGCTGGCTGGCGGCGACGTTCGTCTTTCTCTTTCATTGTGATAACCCCTGGTGGGGCGTGATTTCCGCTTGGGTCATTTCCAGCCAGGATTTTCATCAGTCTTCTCTGAAGGCGATGATGCGGGTTGCCGGAACTTTAGCCGGCTATTTTGTCGGCCTCATCTGCGCGTCGGTTACTGAAGGCGAACCAATCTGGCAAGCATTAGTCCTGTTTCTAATCGGTGCGATTGGTTAGGACTTAGTTATAACACCAAGAAGACCGAATCGATCAGCGCGGGATCCGCGACCGATTTAACTTCTGGTGAACTAAGGATGCTAATAATGATAGGCGGATTGGTTCCGGTGATTACGACTGTGCTTTGGTCCTGGTTACGTCTCCCTAGTTTGGTGCAAGCGATTGTTACTGCCGTTGTGACGCTTGATCGAAATGTCGCTAACGCTCAAATTCGAGTGACCCAGCGAATTCTGGGATGTCTTCTGGGGGGAGCGGTCGGACTTGTGGCGGCTGAGTTTGCAACTTCGTCGTTTTTTGCGTGGTCCCTTATTCTCTTTGGCGGGATTTTTCTTTTCTCCTGGTTGCATCTCAGTACGGGACCTTTTTCCTATGTCGGTACTCAGGCGGGTGTGGCCTACATTCTGGCGATTGTAACCGGGAACAATCCGCCGGACACAATCGGTCCAGTAGTCGGCCGGATTGCGGGTATGACCGGCGGCGTATTGGTTGTGGGCAGTATCTGTTTTGTTCTCAAGGTATGTTTAGAAAGATCTGCCGCGCAAAAGACTGGCTAGGGCGATGTCCCGCAGGGACTAGATGATAGTAGCCTGGCAGTTTACTGCCTGGGTATGGAGAGCAAATTGAACCGTCCCGTTAGGGAACGGTATGATCGGGTCGGAAGCAACGTTGTGCGACCATGAGCGGTGAATGCGCCAGTTGACCAACTCCGACCGTACCCTCCGGGACGGATCTTTTTCTAAACGCATTCCAGGCAATAAATTGCCTGGCTACGTTCATCTAGTCCCTTCGGGACAAATACCCCTGGGCGCCTGTCTGCATTTTCGACTCCACATCAAAAGCAAACATCGAGGACGAGGACGACGACGAGTACGAGGACGAAACGTCTGGCGAGTTAACCCGTCAGCAGGCTAAGCCAAAAATCTGCAAACTTGGCGCCGTCTACCTTAGTGACCACTCTCGTTGGTTTCCCGGCCGGATCCACCCGCTGGCGTAGCCAGCTATCCTGGATCTCGGATGCCACCGGAATTTCTTCGATTTCGATCCCGTCTTTCCAGCCAAGCGCGATGGCGCAAGCCAGCGGGTCATGCTGGAAGTTGATAGTGTCTTTCGGTAACCCGGCGCAGGTTTCACCGAATCTGGTCTCCATACGATGATCCTCGGCCCAAGCTTCGGCTTGTGCGGCGATGAGTTGTCCAAGAGGTCCCGCGTGGCCAAGAGCCGGGAGATCATCTCTTCTTAGCCACGTCTGCATCGTGATAGTCATCGGCACTAGAAGGGGGTTGGCTCGCTCCAGTACTAGTAGTGCGGATTGAGCGTCAATCTGCATGTTCCAATCCATGGTGTAATCCCACTGAGGAAATCCGTCAGGGACTGGAAATACCAAGCCTCCCATCAGGCAGAGGTTTGCTTTCTTTAAAAAACCGGGGTTGCGCTTCTCTAATAACGCTAGGTTGGTGTAGGCTCCGATTCCGAGGATCAAGTCGCCGTTAGTGATGCTTTCCTGAAGTAAATCCAACGCGGCATCGATTGGGCCTGGTGCAGCCGGTATCGGTTCCGGCCAGTAGCGATTCTCATCCGGTAGTCGCGGAAAGAATCGGTAGCAATCGAGGGAGGCATCGGCTCCGGCCACGACGGGAATTTCTGGTTTGCCAGCCAGATTGAGAGCGTAACGAACATAGCCGGCACGGGTACCGCGGTCGTCTTGATTTGTGGTGATCGCGGAGAGCTCGACCCCGGGCCATTTGCACAGCATTGCGAGGGCGCAGAGGTCATCGATGTCGCCGCCGAGATCTGTATCGAGATGCAGTTTCATAAAAGCCGCCACCCAAATTCCACAGGAGAGCAATCACAATAAGGAAAGATCACAAAGGACACTAAGAGCAGACACAGATTTTAAACAGGGCGAAAGGGAGGTCGCAGAGGTAAGAGATTTACAGGCGCTGACATGGAATGGTGTAAGATTGTCCTCCGCGTCCTCTGCGGACTCCTGTTTAAACCTGAGGGTCTTAGTGTCCTTTGTGATCTTTCCTTATTGTTGATTTGATGCTTCGCTGCCTTCCCGGCACGATGAGAACTTATGACGGCTCCTACCTTGGAGACTGAGCGACTCGTACTCCGGGCCCATCGGGTCGAGGATTTTTCTGACTTGGCTGCGCTCTGGGCTGATCCCGTGGTGACTCGTTTTATATCCGGTGTTCCACAGACGGCTGAGGAGTCTTGGAGCCGCTTGCTTCGCTACGCTGGCCACTGGCTGCTATTGGGTTTCGGATATTGGGCCGTCGAAGAGAAAGCCACAGGAAACTTCCTCGGCGAAGTGGGATTCGCCGACATGAAACGCGCGATTGAGCCACCGCTTGGGTCCGCTCCCGAAGCCGGATGGGTTTTCGCCAGCTCGGCACACGGTAAGGGTTTTGCTTTAGAAGCCGTGCAGGCAATTCACACTTGGGGCGCCAAGCATTTCCAAACATCCACTTCCGCTTGCATTATTCATCCCGAAAACGAATCGTCCATTCGCCTAGCTGCGAAGATAGGATATCGCGAAGCAGCCAGGAGCGTCTACAACGGAACAGAAGCGATCATTTTCTTTCGGAGTTGGGGCGCAGCGGGGAATAGCAAATAGTAAATGGGGCTGTTCACCCTCGCACGCGGCATACCCGCAACCCAAGCAAAAAAATCTCACGCAAAGACGCAAAGGGTTAAGACTAAGGGACTCGGGAGAAAGACAGAATTGCCGCTAAAGAAAGGCAAGGAGCGCAAAGAGCGTCGATTTCTGGGTATCGAAACGATCTAAAATGCACCCTAGAGCATTTCTTAGTTTCCGCTTTTTTTTGATCTTCCGCGCTTCGCTAAACATACGGCGCGACAGGTTTGCGGCTAATTCATGATTTTCCTCTTCCCTTTGCGCCTTTGCGTCTTTGCGTGAGATTTTTCTGTCTTTGTGATCTTTCCGTATTGTGATCTAAGGACGCTCTGGCTTCGTGTTCAGGCCGAGGGCTTTGATTCGGGAGGCTAAAGTTGTCGGTTTCATACCGAGCAATTCGGCGGCGCCGCGAGGGCCGGATATTTTGCCGTTGGCCTGCTTTAAAGCGGCAATGATGCTTTCGCGTTCACGTCGCTTACGTTCAGCCTCGGTCAAGATAACGGGGTCGGATTTCTCAGGGGAAGGAGCACTGCTAACTGGACCGGCCGGTTTTGAACCGGCCGGGGGCAGGAAATCGAAATGGAGGGCGCCGGTCTGGGCGAAGATCGCGGCGCGTTCGATGGCGTTCTGCAGCTCACGGACATTCCCGGGCCAAGCGTAGGTTTGTAACCGTTCAGTGTTGGCGTTTGTGAGTTTCGGGGGCTCCGTATTCATCTTCTTTGCGCACATCTTGAGGAAGTGTGCAGCCAGCAGAGGAATATCTTCGCGGCGTTCACGCAGCGGTGGGACTTCAATCGGGAAGACACTGAGTCGATAGAATAAATCATTCCGAAAATTTCCGGCTTCGATCTCTTTCTCTAGATCGCGATTGGTTGCGGCAATGACGCGAACGTCTACTTTTCGCGATCGGTTTTCTCCGACTCGTTCAAACTGTTGTTCCTGTAATACCTGGAGAAGCTTGGATTGAAGGTTGATGGGTATCTCTGCGATTTCGTCCAGGAAAAGTGTACCTCCGTCGGCCACTTGGATTCGGCCTACCCGATCTTTGTCCGCACCAGTGAAAGCGCCTTTGACGTGACCGAAGAATTCGCTTTCGAACAGTTTTTCGGGGATGGCGGCACAGTTTACTTTGATGAATGGCCGGTCTTTTCGCGGACTGCGCTCGTGTACTGCTCGGGCAATTAACTCTTTGCCGGTCCCGGATTCGCCGAGAATAAGAACGGTTGCCGTGGTGCTGGCAACCAGTTGGATTTGCTGGAGCACCTTTTGTAGCGCGGCGGATTGTCCGACGATCTCTCCGAAATCGTAGATTTCTTTAATCTCGGTCTGGAGATATTCGTTCTCTAATTCCAGTTTGGCCCGTAACCGATCGATCTCTTCGAACCGGCTGGCATTGGTAATGGCAACGGCTGCCGAATCCGCGAACGTTCGTAACCAGGCGAACACGTTCTCAGTGAGTCGCGTTCGGCTGAAGACACCAAGCACTCCCAGTACTTGCTGTCGAAACTTCAAAGGGTGACCAGCGAAACTGCGGATCCCTTCCTGCTTAATCCATTCGGGGCATGACACCCATTTCTGGTCAACGGCAAGATCGGGTATCAGAATCGATTCACCCGATTGACCCATGAACCCGACCTTGCTAACTCCAAGCGGAAATCGCCGGAAGGTTCCATTTAGCCGGGTCCAACTTTCATGTTGGTCCAGCGATTTACCGGCGCTCGCCACCAAATGCAGACAACGAGTCTGGTCAGGGCATTCCGAGCGCTTATAACATTCGGCGCAGATATCGCCTGGTCTGAACAACCAGAGCCGAGCCAGAGCGACGTTGGCGTCTTTGCCGATCCCGTCGGCGATCATCTTCATGACCGTCTCAAGATGTTGCTCTTGTGCAACCGCGAGAGCGACATCTTTGAGAAACTCGACGTTCATGGCGTTTGGCGTTTGGCGTTAGTACTTTTCGTAAGTTTATACGAGATCTCGTTAGTTTACCCGAAGATTCGTAATTCGGGATCCAGCTGGTCACTTATGCAAGCGTTTGTCGATTAGTTACTTACAATGCTTAAACGATCAGGCATGGGTTGTGCATTAGGTGAACTCGTTTGGAAGCAAATGATTCTATGGACACACAACTCGACAGGAACTCTCAATCAGTTGGGCGGCATAATCCGATCTCGGCGCGAGCGCTGGTGGCATCGGAAAAGCATGCGATCCACCTTCTGCTCTTCTTTACTCTTAGCGGGCTGTTTTCCGTGACGGCTGCTATATTCACTACCGTGGTAACGTACCACGCGTTGCGAGATATCTTCCTCGCTCTGACTATTGTGTTGTTCGCCGGGATGGTGATCGGAGTTACTTTGTTTTTCGTGAGTTATAAGCCGAGCGCTGCGCGCATGACCAATAGCCGATAGCCAGGCGGGGCGTTCAGCTTTTTAGGCACAACATCCCGAAACACTCTCACGAGGTATGTCTGTAAGCTTGTTGGATCACGTATGGAAGGGAGCTGTCCGCAAGGGCGATGCTCTTGGTATCAGGGACGGATTGTTTCGCCAGGTTGGTGAGCACGTGGCCTGGCGGTGTTTCGATGAAAAGACTGCAACCTAACTCTTGCAAAACAATGTTCGTTTCGTACCAACGAACGCCGTGAGCGATGTTATATGCCAAGTCCCAGGCTATCTCTTCTGGGTTGCGTAAAGCGCGCGCTTTGACATTGCCGACATAGACCATGCGCGGTGGGTGTAAGGGAAAGGTTTCGAGGGTTTGTGCCAGTGTATTTGCAACCGGTTGAAGCAGGGGAAAGTGCGAAAGCACGGCGACATCTAGTAGTTCCACTTTACGAGCGCCTTCCTGTAGCGCGGCGCTCGCTACTTTCTGCATACCACTTAATGAACCGGATATAACGATCTGGTCGGCCGAATTCACATTCCCAAGGTAGACCGGGTCATCAGGGTTATTTGCTTCCATGATCAGGGCGGTGACCTGGTCTTCTTTCAACCCGACAATGGCGGTTAAGCCGTAACCTTGCGGGGAATATTGTTCCATCAATTCGGCGCGCCGTTTTACTAAGCGAACTCCGTCGGCGAGGGTGATGACTTGGGCGTGAACGGCGGCGCCAAATGCTCCGACGGATAGGCCGGCTACTGCTTCCGGAATTACACCTTCTGATTCTAGAGCTCGAGCGGCGGCGACGCCCGCAGTTAGAAGGGCGAGTTGGACGGGTACGGTCGAATGCAAAGCTTCCGGTGTATCCAATGTGAGCACTTCATATCCTAGTTCGGTGCTCACTTCTTCGAGTGTTTGCCGGACTGCAGGATGGTCCGGCAAACGGTGCAACATTCCCGGGGATTGGGAGCCTTGGCCGGGGAAGAGGAGCGCAACGCTCATGCGGTTATAAGTTATAGGTTATAAGTTTTAGGTTTTAGGTTAAGAGGCTGAAACACTGCGCGTTACTGCCAAGTTGCTTGGCAACAACTTAAAACGTAAAACTTGAAACCCAAAACTTATAACCTACAACCTAAAACCCCTCGTCCCAGGGATCATCGCCAAGAATGGGGCCGGCAACGGTTCGGAGTAGAATCGTTTTGGTGGGGGAGGTTGCGTATTCGGTTAGAGAAAAGCCGCAGGTTGGAGTCTCAATTCTGATGTCGACGGTTACTTCGAGATCGTCGGCAGCGGCGAGTAGTCGTTGAGCATCCCTGCGCGATAAGGGGTCGTCCGCGTATATCACAACGTCTAGATCGCTTCTCATCGTCGTCGTTTGCCGGCCCGTAGCCACCTCGAAACCAAGGCTGCCGGCTGGTCCCCAGGGATAGGTGAGCCATTGCCAAGCTTTCATCAATGATCGCAACGCGCGGCGGGCAGGGAAGGCGTCTTGGTCGTTCACGGTTTCGACCTGAGTTAACAGGTCCATCGGTTTAACGATTTTCTGGATAGCGTAACGCGGATACCAAGCCGCCCATCGTTGGGAACGTTGGTGTCCGCGGATACCGATCGGTACCCAGTTCTCCGTGACCACGCCTCGACGGACTACGACAAAGTTTGTTTCTTCAAGTTCTCGCCTGACCGATGCCGGGACGCCAACATCGAATGAGCTGCCGTCACAGGAGATGGCGGCGGTATCGATCTTGAGAAGGTAATGAGGACGAATCGACCGGTAGTTCATTCACGATCCTAAGATTACGATCTAGACTTACCGGTTACACAGGTTTTGAGAGTTTCAAAGCAGGACCGTGGGACCGCGGCCCTGCGCCCCTCCAAAAGACAGAATTTAATATCCGCAGATTACGCAGATTACAAGACGGCTGAAATCTATTGGTTCCACTGCTGTTCTAGCCGGGCTCGTATTTGTCGAGAAGCTTTGCGAGCGGTGAGTGCAGCTTCGGATTCGAACCGGGTGCGGAGATCAAACGGTCCTTGGCGTGCGTCCGCAATGGCCGCGGATATGGTATCGCGTACCAGGGAGATTTCCTCTGGTGAGGGAGCTTCCGGATTTTTTATGTGCAGTAGTTGATAGAGCAAGCCGAGCTTAGCGTAGTCCTCGACATCGTAAGAAAGAGGGGTGACAGTTTTGGCCAACGCTTCCAATTGGGCGACGGTTCGACGGGTGATGCGGGCGGCCGGTTCTTTGTGCATCGCGTGGATTAGCACTTCTTTGTCCGCGAAAGCGATAAGCCGGTTGGCTTGATAGCCGTGAGTAAGAAAGCCGCCGGAGATGGCTTGACCTACGATAAGCGAGATCACGGGGTGACCGGCAAAGCGAGCGGTGGCATAGGCGTCGGCTGATGCGGCCGCTGCTAGATGGATACCGCCGATTTCTTCGCGTCTCCCATAAGCTTGGCTTTTGACATCCACGATCGCGATGATCGGGCGTTTCTTACCGCCGTCTTTGGCGTTGTCGGCGCCGATAATTTCGCGGATTCGGGCGGCTAACGTGTAGGCTTGTTCGAGGCCAACCTCGCCGTGGCTTGCGCAAGGAAAACGGCTGTCATGATCAGGAACGACGCAGAGAAAGCGGGCGTTGTCGTCACCGATCGGTGCATCAGCGGTTAGCACAGAAGGCGGATCTCCTGGCGTAGGCGCTTCATGGCCGGTGAGGGCTTTGAACCAGATTCGTCCGCGAATTCCGGTGAAGTTGCTCATTAGTGTTTCTCCTCTTCGTTAACCGGTTCTTGGTTCCGACCGGTCGACCTCGCAAGCGAGGCAGCGCTCCAGACGGAGGGAGCCCATTGGGAAGATGCATCAAGGGCGGCTATTCGGGAGCGGTATAGATCGACTTGTTGACTTCGGTGAACGGCGGGAACTCCTTTAGCGATCAGTTCTCGGACTGTTTTGATTATCTGGTCGGTATCATCTTCGACTAATACATCTGCCAGACCTTGGTTGTAGCGTTGTTGGCCGCCGAAGATAGACCAGATGAGAGAACGATCGCTCGCATCGAATTCGTCTACACCGGATTCTTCTTCGATTACTTCCGGACCATTGAGCCCAAGACGACCTTCCGGGGTCATCACGATGTAACTCGAGACACCGGCGGCTAATGACATTCCTCCGAAGCAACCGACCGGGCCAGCAATTACCGAGATCACCGGAGCATCCCGGCGCAGCGCAATGATGGAAGAGATAATTTCTGCCACCGCAGCTAAGCCTAGGTTCGCCTCCTGGAGTCGGACGCCGCCGGTTTCGAGCAGCATTACGGCGCTGGTGGGTTTGCCTTTTTCGTTATCAATACAAGCCAGATCAAGCGCGGCAGTCAGTTTGGCGCCGGAGACCTCACCGATGCCGCCTCCTTGAAAAGCGCCACTAAAAGCGATCACTACAGTCTCATTGCCGTCGATCGTTCCCCGCATCACGATGCAGCCGTCATCTGCCTGAGGTGTAACCCCCTGAACGAATAACCAAGGTGACTCGATCCGATCGAAAGGACCGGCTAGTTCACGAGCTGTTCCTGGATCGAATAGGCTCTGAGCGCGTTCGCGGGCGTTCAGTTCGATGAAACTGTGTCGCTGCAGATATTCTTGGGAAAGGGTCAAAGCAGACTTCGCCCGATCTCGCCCTGTAGCTATGTCGGCCGAGTCTGTCATGGTTGGCTGGCCTCCACCGCTTGTTGTAGTCGCAGGTAAACAGCGCCGGGAGTTGCTCCGGCGTCGTTGATTTCGATCCGGACGGCGCCGTCGTATTGACCGAAAAATCGATCTAATACCGCCTTCCATGTTGTTTTGAATCCATCAACGCTAGTCCGGACGCGGACCGTTGCTGTCGTACCGTCTATTGGTTCGAGTAAGACCTCCAGGTCTCCAGAACCAACTACGCCAATGTGCACTCTTTTGGGCGCTTTACGTTTGGCTGGATAGTTTAATTCGAATTCTTCCATAAGAAATTTCACCACAGAGACACAGAGGTCACGAAGGTCTGATTGGGGTTGGTCTTGCTTAAAGGAATCGAGCGGATTGTTTCGCTTCGATCGACTATTGTGACGCTCCGATCCAGCGCCGTAGGAGCGAAATCTTTATAGCCTCGATTAAACAAAACGCGTTTAGCTCCGTTAGGAGCGGCATCTGGCTTTGGGCGGACCCGGCGTAAACGAACCTCTTGTTTATATGTCGCTCCTAACGGAGCTAGGCGTGTCTTTTTGGACATTGTATCTATAAAGATTTCGCTCCTACGGAGCTAGGTTAGGAGAGACGGGATTGGTGAAAGGCCTGCCCTGAGCAAGCTTCGAGCGCGTCGAAGGGTGATAGGTTTGCGCTCTCGCTCAGCCGTCTCCGACGTCCAGGTCTCGGTTGGCTGCCGCTCGATGGCATCTAGAAAGAGAGTGCCCGCTAACAGGTCAGCACTTCCGCCGGGGGAGACGCCTAAATCCAGCAACCGCTTGTCTAGGGCGAGCAAACGTTCACGGCCACGAGATGTGCCGGCGCCGCCGGCGGCGAGCACTGCGGTCGCTCCTTGTTGAGCGGCTTGCTGGGCGAGTTTGCCGCCGCGGTACAACAAACAGGTGTCAGTAAGTCGAGCCATGATAGCCAATAAAGCGTCGAGACGGGCAATCGGCTCGGGAGCGTGTGCTATACGTCTGACGCGCAACATTGGTAACCCGACTTCTATGATATGCGGGAAGCCGTTGCTGGCTTCTCCACGCGCGCCGGTGACGCCGAATTTCGTGGCGACGATTTGGCCGTGGGATAGATCGCCGACTGAATGCATGTCTTCGAAGGAAGCGATTAGACCCGCGGTTCGAGCGATAGAGACGGGATCTAAGTTAAATCTGTTGGTGGCATTATGGTCCCGGATGAGCGGGAGCTCATCCCTACCGGCTGCGGCGGCTGCTGCCAGAAGGCCTAAGGCCCAAATGGCGCCTTTGTGGGTGTTGCTACCGTTCGTAGCTCGCAGCATGGCACGTTCTGCCGCTCTGCCGGTGGCGGCGAGGGTTGACCGGAGACGCGGACTCGGGCTTTCGTTCATGGATTGGAAGGCCATGTGATGAATGAACGGTTCGATCGCGAATGCGGACCGTTTCATCAGGGCGAGCGATAGATCAGTATGTGCGCCTGATCCGCGTCCATCGACTAGACCGGGTTTTGGGGTGAGCTCGGCTTCGGCGATTAGTGCTTGTCTGGCGAGCGCGGCTAGCAACGCACAAGGGTCGCGTGGCGACCCCTCTTCGGCCTCGCAAGCGAGGCAGCGCTCCACGGGTCGCGACCCGTTTTCGGTTTCGCGAACGAGGAGGCGTTTCAGGGGTGGCGAAGCGTTTATCGGGCGCGACCCTTTATTCGTGTGAATTCGTGTAAATTCGCGGTCCATTTTACCAGCTCTTGAATCGGGGTGGTGGCGTGTAAAGGCCGCCGGACCAGGCAACCAGATCTTCCATACTGCGTGCGGCCAACAACGACCGGTTGGCTTGCAGGCGTTGCACCCCGATGTCCTCTGGGTAAGCGACGACTCCTTTTTTGCGAAGAGCGGCGGTCTCGCTCGGTTTAGCTCTGAGCCCGACCGGGCTAACGCCCGCGACGGCGGCAAGCGCTCGCCGGCGTTCTTCTTGGCCTTCCGCTTTGTACAGGTAGGCGATGCCTTCTTCCGTCACGACATGACTGACATCATCGCCGTAGATCATCACGGGAGCGATGGGCATCCCGGCTTTCTCTCCGACCGCAACCGCGTCGAGTGTCTCAACAAAGGCTGGTGAACCTCCACTATGAAAAGTTTCCACAACTTGGACGACCAGCTTACGGCCGCGGACGATGGCGCCTGGGGTGGAGATCAGATCGAGCCAAGCGGGTGAGCTGTGACGTCTGCCATGCGGATCGTGTCCCATGTTGGGGGCGCCACCAAAGCCGGCTAGTCTCCCTTTCGTGACCGTAGAGGAATTGGCATCTCCATCTATTTGCAGGGTCGAACCGATAAAGGCATCGATTGCGTATTGGCCGGCGAGCTGGCACAGAACCCGGTTGGAACGGAGCCGGCCGTCTCTCCCAGTAAAGAAAACATCGGGGCGAGCGGCGATGTATTCGTCCATGCCGACCTCGCTCCCGAAAGAGTGCACGCTTTTTACCCAACCAGTTTCAATCGCCGGAATCAGGGTTGGGTGCGGATTCAACGCCCAGTGTTGGCAAATCTTACCCTTGAGTCCAAGCGATTCACCGTAGGTGGGCAGAAGTAGTTCGATCGCCGCGGTGTCGAAACCGATCCCGTGATTCAGTGATTGGACACCATGACGTTCGTAGATTCCGCGGATGACCATCATTCCCATCAGAATTTGTAGGTCGTCGATCTTGCGCGGATCCCGGGTAAACAAAGGTTCCAGAGCAAATGGGCGGTCAGCCTGAACCACTACGTCTACCCAAGACCCGGGAATATCAACGCGTGGTAATGAGTCGGTAATCTCGTTGACCTGAGCGATTACGATTCCGTCGTGAAACGCGGCCGCCTCGACAATGACTGGCGTGTCTTCAGTGTTCGGTCCGGTATAAAGATTGCCTTGGTCATCCGCTTTCTCAGCACATACCAGGGCGACATCCGGGAGGAGATCGATCAGTAGTCTGGCATACAACTCGACGTAAGTATGGATGGCTCCGATTTCGATTTTACCATCCTCCAGCAACTGCGCCAGGCGGAGGCTTTGCGGACCAGCGAAGGAAAGGTCTACTTTTTTTGCGATACCCAGCTCAAAAAGCGTCAGGTGTTCCGGTCGACTGACGCTCGATATGATGAGATGCAAATCTCGCAGCTTTTTGGGATCGACCTGCGCTAGCGAGCGAGAGAGGAAGTCGGCTTGTTTTTGGTTATCTCCTTCAAGTACGACGCGATCACCGCTTTGAATGAGTAATTGGAGCGCATCGATAATTTTTTCGGGAGACAGGATCGGACCTTGCAGCCAAGGTCGGACGCTTTCGAGGCGACGTCGCTTGGCGTCTCGCCGGGTCGTCCAAGACTTGGGTGCCGATTGCTGAGATTGATTGTTCATGATTTTCTCGATTTGCGCTTTAAGCATTCTCTCGCATCGACGGGGACCTTACGAACTTTGCTGGTCCTGACCGTCGCCAGAAGAGATAGTTTAGCCTTTACCCTAAAGGCCGATATAACTGGTAGGCGAGAAGTCATCGGTGGTTGGTAAGGTGTACTAACTGGCGGTTCAGAAATTTGCCACTAACTCCCTGGCCGCTTCCTTTCCGCGTTCGACACTATTCTTTCCTTTTTCCTCGCCGCGCCACGACGTGCCCTCTACCACCAGAGTCTTGACGTCCTGAACCCCGACCAATGGCAGCCAGAACTCCAAGTAGCTCTTCTGATGATCGAAGCGCGATGGTGGTGTGGGCAAGTCTTCGGCGTATTCGCCACCCCGGGTGAGGATCAACAGCGCACGGGGCGTCTGCAGCAAAGGGCCGTACGTTGTACCGTCGTAGGTAAAGAGCTGGTTACGTTGGGCCACCAGGTCAATCAATTGCTTGAGCTTATAGGGATAAGCGAAGTTCCACATGGGGACGCCAATCACGATGCGATCTGCGCGTTTAAAGCGGGCAACCAGCTCCTGGATGCGATCCCAAACTTTTTGTTCGGCCTCGTTCATCGGCTCTTGGTTAATGCCTTTGTATTTTGCGCCGATGGCTTCCTGGTCGAACTCCGGCAGATTCTCTTGCCAGACATTCAGGTTGTCTACGATGACCTCCGGACAAACTTGACGGTAAGCTTCAAGAAACGCGTCTGCGACTGCGATGGAAGCGGACCGCGTCCGGCGCGGTGACGATTGGATATTAAGTAAGTACATCCTTTGGACCCTCGTATTTAAGAGCAAGCAGGCTCAGTAAAGAGCAATTGTGATCAATAAAGAGCAAGCATGCTCACTGAACCGAAACGGTGGTCTTCACGTCGACGTTGCCCCGAATTGCGTTGGAGTAGGGGCAGATTTTGTGGGCAGATTCGACCAGCTCTTCGGCCTTTTTCTGGTCGATTCCGGTGATGACTATCGCGAGCGCGGCGGACAGCACGAAAGTTCCGGCGTCGTTCCGGCGGATACCGACTTCAGCTGTGACTTCAACGTCCGGGTCTGCGAATCTCAGCCCGGCTTCACGGCTCGCGCGTAAGAGCGCGTTTTCGAAGCAGGCGGAATAGCCGCCGGCGAAAAGTTGCTCCGGGTTCGTTGCATCTCCCTTGCCGCCGAGACTGCGGGGTAGGGCCAGCTTCAGATCAAGCAAGCCGTCGTCGCTGCGGATATGGCCGTGACGGCCTCCGGAGGCGGTAACCTTGGTCACATACAGATCGTTCTTCGTTCCGGTTGAACCGGTGGTCGGATTGGTTTCTTGTGGTGTCATCGTTGAACCTTTCGTTGCTAACAACCCAATTACCGGCCTAACCGTGAATAATTGAAATTGTTTGTTTTAGACCCTGTTATAAGGAATTCAAATAAGAGGGTCGGCGATCAATAGTGGAATCAGCACCGGCCAGTCACCCATGGAGGGGCGACACCTAGTCGAGAACCTTATATGCCGCTCCTAACGGAGCTGGTCGCCTTCAACATTACCGTTGCTATAAAGATTTCGCTCCTACGGAGCTAGGTCGATTATCGAAAGCACATTTCTGCACCGGATTCGAGTACGAGCACGATTTTTGTCGTTGCGATGGCGGACAGGACACTAGGACTTCTGGGCGACCGTCGCCGGCCGCACCGCCGTACCGGGCGATGGCGCCCCCCGAAAGGTCGTCACCACCGGCGTGTCCTTCGATAAACCGGCGGTCACTTCGGTGCGACCGTTATCGGTAAGGCCAATCTTGATGGCAAGGCGTGCGATTTGATTGTCGGTAACAGTATAGACGAAGTTACCTGCGCTATCCGTACCCACCGCCTCGGCGGGTATGGTGAGTGCATCCGGGTGCCGGTTCATTTCCAGCGAGACCTCCGCATACATGCCTGGATAGAGGCGTTCCTCGGGGTTGGCTAGATCGATTTCAGTGCGCATATTGCGCGTCGCTGGATCGAGACTAAAGGAGAAGCGAGTTACTGTACCGACGAAAGGCTTGCCCTCGAGGCCGTACGGCTTGACGATAGCCGGATCGCCGATGTG
>Ga0210396_10003271_pt1 | contig 16226 bp, 15 predicted proteins | sample IncBWH17OmetaG_FD_155466 | JGI IMG/M metagenome (GOLD analysis project Ga0210396, IMG submission 155466) | Forest soil microbial communities from Barre Woods Harvard Forest LTER site, Petersham, Massachusetts, United States - Inc-BW-H-17-O ... | reverse complement strand
AACGACCAAGCGCAGCGGCGCCCACCACGTCATCTGGTTCGCAACCAAGCCCCTGCCGGCCTCGCGCTAACGGATTAATTCATCCGGCTCCAGGTCTGGCCGCGGAAGGCGCAGCCTTGCACGCGCAGGGAATTCATGCGCACGGGTGGCCGCCAAGAACCGTACACCTATGGGTCACTGCCCGGCAAAGAGGACTTTTATTTTGAAGACTTCAAAAGACTAAGTCGCCAATCCCGCGCTGCGTCGTCGGCAGTACTCATAGCCGCCGAGCATGGCGGCTAATTGGGAAAGACCGGAAGTAAGCGCCACAAGGTGGAAGTGAAGCGTTTGACCCATCTCCGACGTTCGGACACCGGGCCATTATGCTGCAATTACTCACGCGCCCTGCTTTTGTGTTCCATATTGGTCAGATTGATCTAGATCAATCGTCGGTTTCGACTCCGGCTTTACGCACACAAATGTTCCTTAGCTTTAATCAGTATAAGATCTGCTGGAGGAAACTCATGAAAAAGCTTGCAATCATCGGACTAACGCTCATTGGCAGCACGATGCTTTGCGCGGTCCCTTTGTCTTTGCATTTCTCGCAAGCGACTGTCGTTTCGGTCGCGCTGGATACGGCGGATGCACGCGTCGGGCGGCCGGCGACGCCCGGCAGCGTCGCAGGTGTGGCGCGCAGATCTGCACGGCGCTGCGCCCGTGGCGTTACTTGCTAATAAGCCGCGCGGCTTAAGATAGCCCTCGGGGACGCGGACCGGCAGGACACGTGTTGAGGGTATCTGCGTCGCCAAGGACCACTATCAGCCATCTGCGCCGAGAAGTCCGAAGGTGCGAGCTATGGCATAGAGGCGCTTGCGCTTGGGCTTACTGAAACAGGTCTGCTTCTGTGAAGGTTTTCGGACATGGGGCCATGTCCGACTTGAGTCCGTTATCCGCACCAAAGCGGACGTCCGCCGTCCGCCCAGGTTTATGGGTTCACGCCCTAGCAGGCCTTGATGAGCAAGCCTTCATCGGTAAGCCTTCATCGGCAAGCCTCCATCCGTAAGCCTTGGCGATCACGCCTTTACGCGCGCGCCGCTGCGGGGGACGTCGAAATGGAATAGTTTCCTGTTCCCCGGAATATTTTCTGCCCACAGCCTTGCATGGATTTGCCTGCCGGATTTCAATCGCAGCACAGATCTTTGACGGGCCACCGGGTTTCATCACCTGCCGTCGGTCATCTTTTCTACTGATCCCTGTCGGCATCAACCGGCAGGGATTTGCAGTTTCGTCCGCACATCTTCAAGCAAATCCGAAAATGCTGCGACCGACTGCCGCAGTCTGGCGACCGGCGGCTTGATCGGCATGTATCCGCTTCACCGAACGCCATCACGAACGAGAACGATAGAATGATTGCGAAAACGATATCTAGACGAAGGCAGTAAGGTTCGTTGCAAAACATTAATTCGCCGGCCAGCCCGTCGTAAGGCGGCAAGTCCCATGTTGAGCCTCATGATCAGGCGCCAGCCGCCGTGTCCTCACTCCATGGAGACTTTGTTATGACAGATCCTCGATCCGATTCTTCCGTTTATCGTCATGTTCCGCGTCGGCTGTTCTCTGCGCGCAAGATCGCGCTGATGGCGTCGGTCGTTGCCGGTCTGGGCGTCGCCGCTTACGGCTTCGATTCACTGTCTGGTGGCGCCGGCGTTTTGACCAGCCCGGCACATGCACAGGTCAGTAACGACGTCAGCAAGGTCGCGCAGCCGATCGGGTTCGCCGACATCGTGCAGCGTGTGAAGCCCTCGGTCATCTCGGTCAAGGTCACGATGAAGGCACAGGCCGCCGATGCAAGCGATGATGGCCTGGACCAGCTGAGCCCGCCGATGCAACGGTTCTTCCGTCAGTTTGGCGGGCCCGAAGGCTGGCCGCCGGGAACGCGTAATCATCGCGGTCATGGCGTCGTGATGGGCGAGGGATCAGGCTTCTTCATCTCGCCGGATGGTTATGCGGTCACCAACAACCACGTCGTCAATGGCGCCGACAAGGTCGAAGTCACCACCGACGGTGGAAAGACCTACTCCGCCAAGGTGATCGGCACGGATCCGCGCACGGATCTGGCGCTGATCAAGGTCGAAGGCGGTTCGGACTTTCCGTATGCCAAGCTTGCCGCCGGCAAGCCGCGGATCGGCGATTGGGTGCTTGCGGTCGGCAATCCCTTCGGCCTCGGTGGCACCGTCACCGCCGGCATCGTCTCGGCCAGCGGCCGCGACATCGGCAACGGTCCGTATGACGACTTCATCCAGATCGATGCGCCGGTCAACAAGGGTAATTCGGGCGGTCCTGCCTTCAACATGCAGGGCGAAGTCGTTGGCGTGAACACCGCCATCTACTCTCCTTCGGGCGGCAGCGTCGGTATCGCGTTCTCGATCCCGGCTCCGACCGTGAAGAGCGTCATCGCCCAGCTCAAGGACAAGGGTTCGGTCAGCCGTGGCTGGATCGGCGTCCAGATCCAGCCGGTAACGCAGGATATCGCGGATAATCTCGGCCTGAAGAAAGCGGAGGGCGCGATGGTGCTGGAGCCGCAGGCCAGCGGTCCTGCCGCCAAGGCCGGTATCGAATCCGGCGACGTCATCACCGCGGTCAACGGCGAAACGGTCAAGGATCCCCGCGAACTCGCCCGGACCATCGGCAACCTCGGACCCGGCGCTGAGGTCAAGCTCAACGTCCTGCACCAGGGGAAAGATGAGACGCTCAGCCTGACGCTGGGTAAGCTTCCCGCGGTGCAGGAAGCGAACGCCAATCCCTCGCAGGGTTCGGATGTTCCGCGGCTCGGCCTGACGGTTGCGCCCGCAGATTCCGTCGCGGGTGCCGGCAAGACTGGCGTCGTCGTGACCGACGTCGATCCGAACAGTGCCGCGGCGGCCCGCGGCGTCAAGGAAGGCGACGTGATTCTCGAAGTGGCGGGCAAGAGCGTGGCGAAGCCCGGTGACATCAGCGACGCCGTCAAAGCCGCCCACGCGGACAACAAGAGCAGCATCCTGATGAAGGTTCGTACCGCCGACGGCTCGCATTACGTCGCGATCCCGGTCGCAAACGCAAACGGCTAACAACCCTAAGCCCAAGGTCGTCAACAAAGGCCGCCAGTGCATCGTCCACTGGCGGCCTTTGCGCGTTGGTGGCCTGCCTCAGTCCGCCGTTGCGTGACGTCTATCCGCGACAGCCGAAAGGCATCATGGCCGCCCGGGCCGATGATCGTCATTGTCGATTAGAAAGACATGAACAATGAATTGGATAAGTGAATTGGTTCTTCCTACCTAGGCTGTAGCCCTAGATACTGCAGGAAAATCCGGTGCTTATACGAGAACATTATAGTGGACCTACCAAGGTATAATGGTCCTACCAGGGTTCCCGAACACTTGACGTGCATCGGATGACCCTGTTCGCTCAGTTCGACGCGGCATGGTTCCGAGATCGTTTATGCGCGCGACATGCCGAAAAAGGGAGAGACGCGACGATGACAATGCCAAGAAGAACAGCGCTCCAGGCGATTGGATTGGGCCTTGGCGCGTGCGCGGCAAGCATGGTGAGCCCGCGACTTGTGTCGGCAAAGGAGAGCGAGGCCGCGAGCCTCGCGCCGCGCGATGGGCACGAACTACAGAAATTGTCGGATCGGTTGGCGAAAATTCCCAGACACCGCGACTTCAAAACGGTTCCCATGATCCTGACCGAGTCCGAACAATGGGATGCCGAGGCGCTCAAGGAAGTCATTGCCTACAAATCACCGTACAAGCAGGTGTGGGACAACACCGACATCACAAGTCCCTGGCTGAATTTGATGCGCAACTCGTTGAATGCGCAGGTCTGGTCATTCAAACATCCGGACTTCCTGGTTGTGTCAGCGACCCACGGCAGCGCGCACCTCGCACTGTTCGACGATGCGATCTGGGACAAATATCAATTGTCAAAGCTCACCGGAGATAAATTCAAATCGAATACGTTGTCCAAGAGCTCGTCCGCCGCGCAATCCGACCCAAAAAATTATGAGGATCCGAAGGGGGTCTTTTCTCCGGAGGATAATTCGATCCCGGTACTGATGAAGCGCGGTGTCGTATTTTTATCCTGCCACAACGCAATCTGGGAGGAAGCGGCGGCGGTGTTGAGGAACGACATCAACCCCGACAAGCTCACGCACGAGCAACTCGCAGCCGAAATGACCAATCATCTTCTTCCCGGCGTTATTCTGACGCCAGGCGCGGTCGGGACCCTTCCGGAGTTGCAAAGAGCCGGATTCCAATATGCCAAATAGCAATTCAGCGGCGCGATTTGCCTGGAGCCTGATTGCAATCGCAATGCTGTTGCCAACGCTTTCGGCCGCGAGCGAAGACGTGAAGGGCCGATCCGAAGCTGCGCGATATCAGCGTGAAGTCTTTCCGCCCTGGCAAAAGGGCGAGAACAATGACGCACTGAACCGCGGCCTCGAGTTCACGGTTCCTGAGATCGATAACCTTGCCGATTTTCACGGCGACATCACCGACCCGAAACTCGTGTTGTATGTCGGCGGCAATTATTTCTTTGCAATGGCGCCGCTGGTCAAGGCGTTTGAAGAGCGGCATCAGGAGTACAAGGGAAAAATCTATTGGGAAACGATTCCGCCAGGCTTGCTCGTCAAGCAGATCCAGGCCGGCGGAACGATCACATCGGGCAACATGACGTGGACGGCCAAGGCCGATGCTTATTTCGCCGGATTGATGAAAGTAAAGCAACTGATCGATGAGGGTCTGCTTGTGGCGCCTGCGGTGCCATACGTGACCAATATCCTCACCATCATGGTTCCAAAGGATAACCCGGCGCACATCGCCGGTTTAGCCGATTTGGGAAAACCCGCGGTCAAGCTGGCGATGCCAAATCCTGAATTCGAGGGCATTGCCAGGCAGATCGAAACTTCACTGCGCAAGGCGGGCGGAGAAAATCTGGCAAAAACGGTTTATGAGGACAAGGTAAAGGACGGCAGTACCGTCTTGACGCAGATTCATCATCGGCAGACGCCGCTGTTCCTGATGCAGGGCGTGGCTGAGGCAGGTGTGACGTGGCAGTCCGAGGCGCTGTTCCAGGAGCAGGTCGGCCATCCGATCTCGCACATTGATATCCCCGCCGATCAAAACACCACGGCGATCTATGCGGGGGCGCAAGTCCGTGGTGCACCTCACCCGGAGGCCGCAAAACAATGGCTTGAATTTATCAGGTCGCCGGAGGCTATCACTATCTTCCAACGCTATGGGTTCAAGCGCTACGAACCGAAGTCATCGCCGTAGCCAGAGTATATGCGCCTTCGACGGTTAGTCGGGGGCGCGGCTATGAAGCGAACAGAAACAGAAAGAAAGTCAAGCGCCACAACGGCGGCGGCCAAGGTGCCCCTGCGTTTAAAGACAATAGTCGGTCATCCGGAGGCAATTTTGCCAACAGCACGACGCGCCGAAGCTGCCGCTGCAACTGCAGATACACGGCATACATGGCTGCCTCAATGGCGGGTTTACTCCGTGAGCATGGCGGTTTGCATTATTCTGCTTGCTGTGCCCGGCGTGATGGAGAGGGCGCGCGCGGCGGATGGTCAGGCGATTGCTGCGAATGGCAACGGTCGTGATGCACCCGCGTGTTCGGCATGCCACGGCGAACACGGCGAGGGACAGCCTTCTGCCGCATTCCCGAGGTTGGCGGGTCTCGACAGCGGCTACCTTGTTGGTCAGCTGGACGCGTTTACGCAAGGCAGCCGCGACAATGATACGATGGCTCCGATCGCAAAGGCGCTGTCCACCGACGAGCGGCAAGCCGTTGCAACATTCTATGCCGGACTGGACGCCGCCAAGATCGAAGAGCCAAAAAAGCCTGACGAGAAGGCCGTCGCAATCGGGCGGTCTTTGGCCGACCGCGGCGACTGGTCGACGCAACTGCCGGGGTGTGGCGCATGTCACGGTGCCGCCGGGCAGGGCGTCGGAAAGACATTCCCCAAACTAGCCGGTCAATCGGCCGAATACCTAGCGAGCCAATTGAAGGCATGGAAGGACGGCAAGCGGACCGACGACCCCTTGCACCTCATGACCGGTATAGCGAGCAAGTTGAGTGATGATCAGTTGATTGCTGTGGCGGCCTATTATGCAAGTTTGCCTGTTGTAGCCGCCGCGCCGACAACACCGCAGGGATCAAAGCCATGAGCGACTACACGCCAAATCCGCGCCTTTGGGTGGCGGGCGTCCTTTTCGCGGGCCTCGCCGGGTTCATTGGCTACACGTTACCCAGAAATAACAGTGCCGGGAACGTCGAGCCTGTTGCTGAGAACGTCGAGCCTGTTGCCGCGAAACCCGACCAGCCGACCCCAATCGAGGTCGCGGAAAATTCCAAGGAGAATTCCAAGGAAAATTCCAAGGAAAATTTCAAAGAGGATTCCAAAGAAAATCCCAAGTCGGTGTTTAGCCCGCCGCCAGAAGACGAAATTCCAAAAAATGAGTTCGGTGACATGGTTCGTCTCGGTGAAAAGATTTTCCATGACACTCAGGGCCACGCAAAGGAGTTCGTCGGGAATTCACTGGTGTGCTCGAACTGTCATCTCGATTCAGGACGCCTCGCCAATGCTGGCCCGCTTTGGGCGGCATACGTTCTCTATCCTGCGTATCGCGCGAAGAACGGCCATGTGAACAGTTTTCAGGAACGGTTGCAGGGCTGTTTTCTTTACAGCATGAACGGCAAAGCGCCGGCGGCGGACGACAAGGTGTTGGTCGCGCTGGAAAGCTACGCCTATTTTCTGGCCAGGGGAGCTCCGACCGGCGTGCAATTGCCGGGACGGGGTTATCCAAAATTGGCAAAGCCCGCAAAGTTCGACTACGACCACGGCCAACAAGTGTATGCGGCCAAGTGTGCGGTTTGCCACGGCGCGGATGGCCTGGGACAAAGCGCAGCAGATCGTCAAATTGTTTTCCCGCCATTGTGGGGCGCCCACTCCTTCAACTGGGGCGCGGGTATGAGCTCCATTGATAATGCCGCGGGGTTCATCAAAGCAAACATGCCGTTGAGCCAGGGCAATACCCTGACCGATGAGGAAGCCTGGGACGTGGCAGCTTACATTGATAGTCAGGAACGCCCTCAAGACCCTCGATTCAATGGCTCGGTAGCCGAGACGCGAAAACTGCATCACGACTCACCGATGAATATGTATGGTCAGACCGTCAACGGCATTGTGCTTGGACAAAACTCTCCGGCAGCCGGTCCGCCGCCCTAGAGCGGGATGTTTTTGATTGAATCGCTCCGTCAGCGGGTGGGTTCACTTCACCTCTCCCCTTGTGGGAGAGGTCGGATCGCATCGGAGATGCGATCCGGGTGAGGGGTTACGGTTTATCGATAGACCTGAACCCCTCACCCCGACCCTCTCCCACAAGGGGAGAGGGGGCGCACTTCCGTTGCCAATCCAGATCGATCCAATCTCATCATGCTCTGGTTGAGGCAAACCGTTACCCACCCCGGATCAGGTCCGGGGCGGGCTTCGCGGGTAAACGCTCTATGGATAAGGCGCGGGCCCGATCTGGGCGATCAGCGGATTGTCGGTAGGCGCCGGCGAGAGATCGCTGGTGGCGCTATCGCTGAGGAAATGATCGAGCGTGGCCTGAATCTTCTCCTTCGCGGAGTCAGGTCCGCGGTCGCTCATCCAGGTGTGCTGGAATTGGGTGTTGACGATGTCGATGCCGTCCTGCTTGGCCTCCTGCGGGGTCGGCAGCACGCCCGGATCCGTCTTGAAGTTCGGGTCCTTGGAGCGGAACGACAGGATCTTCAACTTGTCGCTGAGCACGAAGGGGACGCGCAGGTTGTCGAGCGTGACGACCTTCGATACCAGTTCCGGATGCTTCTTGGCGAAGAACATCGAAACATCGCCGCCGTTCGAATGGCCGACCATGGTCAGATGATCGTAGTCGGCATTTGGCTGTATTTTCTCCAGCTGCCCGCGCACGAACAGGATATTGGCTTCGCTGCGTTCATAGATCGGCCCGCGGCCGACATAGGGCATGCCGACCTTGGTGACGAGCGGCGGATCGGTCGGAAGGTCCTGCTGGATGCTCGCCACCAGATATCCCCGCGCAGCAAGCGCGTTGGCCAGGAACGAATATTCGGTGTTCTTGACGGTGTTGCCGTTGCTGATGATGGCGACCGGAAGCTTCCAGTAGCCGGCATCCGCCTTCATCTCGTAATCGCGGCGCACTGCGAGATCCACACCGACCGGCCGCGATCGTGCAACATCGTACAGGTTCAGCGTTTCGTGCCGAATGGCCCACTTGCTGGCGGCCACATAGACGCCGCCGACAAGGGCACAAACGCAAGCCAATATGGCGAACGCCCTCTTCATGGTCTCCTCGCGATTTCCGTCCCGATAACTTTTCCTTGATTAATCAGATACGGATTAAACGCGTCGGGTTCGAGGCGCGGTCCATCGGCGCCAGATTAATTTTACGAAAGGAGTTCCTTACGAAAGGATTTTCCCGCGCGTAAGGATTTCCTGCGACAAAAGGATTTCCTGCGACAAAATGATGCGGAGCGGCAAGGGCCTGCAAACATTGCATCATCATCAACTGTAACACACCGCCGTGAAATCTCCGAAACTTTGTGCGGATTTTGTCACGATCCCGGCGGTAATTCAGGACCTCAGCCGTCGCAGTTTGGGTGATGCGCCGAAGCCGCGACACATCTCGATCCGCTATCCGCCAAGCAGGAGTGTTGCGATGCGAGCACGTGATCTCGCCCCCTTTGCCTTCATTATCGGTTTGCTGGTTCCGGCGGCGCATGCCGCCGATGCGCCGCACGACATCAAGGGTCTTTACCTGATGACCGACTACCCCGCGGTCACGGTCAGGCCCGGCACCACTTCGAACATTCCGTTGCGCCTGCAAAACTACGGACTGGGACCCCAGCGCTACCAGCTCTCGGTCACGGGCGTGCCGAGCGGCTGGACCGCGACGCTGTTGGGCGGCGGACAACCGGTCGCGGCGGCCTTGCCGGCGCCGGACGCCAGTGTCGCCCTTCAGCTTCGTCTCGACGTGCCGGCGAATACCGACCTGAGCGAGCAGACCGTAACAGTGAAGGCGGAAGGGCAGGGGACCGAGGCGACCCTGCCGCTGAACGTGGCGCTCGCCAAGGAATTGCCGGCCAAGCTGACGGTGACATCGAAACTTCCCTCGCTGCGCGGCAGCCCGAAATCGAACTTCGAATACGTCCTGACGATCAAGAACGACAGCGGCCGCGATCTGGTCGCAAGCTTTGCGGCCGAAGCGCCTGCCAATTTCGAGACTTCCTTCACCGAAGCCTATGGCAGCCAGGAATTGTCCTCGATTCCGATCGACGCCGGCCAGTCCAAGGACATCAAGCTGAAGGTCCGTCCGCCCTCCACCATCGGCGCCGGCCATTTTCCCGTGACGGTAACGGTCAATGCGGAGGACGCTTCGGCCAAGGCGGATCTTGCGCTTGACGTGGTGGGCGAACCGCAGCTCCAGGTCTCCGGGCGCGATGGGTTGTTGAGCGCGCGGGCGGTCGCGAACCAGCAAAGCTCGATTCCGATCGTGGTCACCAACACCGGCACCGCGCCGGCCGACAACATCACACTGGCGGCGACGGCGCCGAGCGGCTGGAAGGTCACGTTCGAGCCGGCCACCATCGACCGGCTGGTTCCCGGCAAGGATGCCGAGGCCCAGGCGCTGGTCACGCCGGGGGACAAGTCGCTGGCCGGCGACTACATGATGTCGGTGCGCGCCACGTCGCGGGGCGAGAATGCATCCGGTCAGTTCCGCATTACGGTGGCCACGTCGACGGTGTGGGGCATAGCTGGCGCCGGCGTCATCGGGATTGCGCTGCTTCTGATGCTGGGCGCAGTAGCGAGGTTTGGACGCCGATGAACGACGCAGAGGGCAAAGCCGTCGCCAAGGCAACCGAAAAGGCAGCCGAAACGACAAACGAAAAAATGAAGAGCGAAGAAATCGTCATCGCGGCGCGGAACCTGACCAGGCGCTACAGCGGCACCAGCGTCGTCGATGGCATCAACTTCAATATCGTCAAGGGCGAGGTGTTCGGATTGCTGGGGCCGAACGGCGCCGGCAAGACGACCACGATCCTGATGCTGCTCGGCCTCACCGAGATATCCGAGGGGCAGGTGCGCGTGCTGGGATTTGATCCGGTGCGCTCGCCGCTGCAAGTCAAGCGCCGGGTCGGCTACCTGCCCGACTCCGTCGGCTTCTACGACCATCTCACCGCCGCCGAGAACCTGTCCTACACCGCAAAGCTGATGGGACTTTCCCGGGCGGAGCGGCCACGGCGCATCGCGGCGGCGCTGGCGCGGGTACGGCTGCTCGATGTCGCCGACCACCGCGTGGCGACATTCTCGCGCGGTATGCGCCAACGGCTCGGGCTTGCGGAGATCATCGTCAAGCAGGCCGAGATCGCCATTCTCGACGAGCCGACGTCGGGGCTGGATCCGCAGGCCACGCTCGAATTCCTGAGCCTGATCGGCGAACTCAAGGCCGAAGGCGTCACGGTGATGCTGTCATCGCATTTGCTCGATCAGGTGCAACGGGTGTGCAACCGCGTGGCGCTGTTTCAGGCCGGTCGCATCGTCCTGATGGGCACCGTCACGGATCTCGCAAAGCAAATGCTTGGCGCCGGATTCGTCGTCGAGGTCGAGGCCGATGGACCGGGACTGGCGCGGCGGCTTGCGACCATTCCAGGGGTGACAAATGTCGAGACGATCGCGGAGGACCGTTTTCGCATGACCGCCGACCGGGATGTGCGGCCGGACGCGGCGCGCGCCGTCGTCGCCGCCAATGGATCGTTGCGCCGGCTCTCGGTCGATGAGCCGAGTCTGGAAGCGATCTATGCCCGTTATTTCCAGATCAGGACGGATTCTTCGCGAGGAGCGCGTCATGCGGCGTGAGGGTTCTCCATTCCAGGGTGTGGGTGCCGTGGCAGTCAAGGAACTGGCCGACAACCTGTCGAGCGCGCGCATGTTCGTGCTCGAGTGGCTGATCGTGCTGACAGCGCTGGCCGCGCTGTATGGCGCGATCGACAATCTGCGGCAGAACACGGCGCAAGACCCCTTCCTGCTGTTGCGTCTTTTCACGGTCGATCGCGCGCCGCTGCCATCCTTTGTCGCCATTCTGGGATTTCTGATTCCGCTGATGGCGATCGGATTGGGCTTCGACGCCGTCAACAGCGAGCACAACCGGCGCACGCTCTCGCGCATCCTGGCGCAGCCGATCTACCGCGATGCGCTGTTGATCGGAAAATACCTCGCGGGGCTTGCAACGCTCACGATCAGCCTGGCGGCGCTGTGGCTGATGGTGATCGGTCTTGGCCTGATCTTTCTCGGTGTGCCGCCGGGCGGCGAAGAGATCGCGCGTTCGCTGGCGTTCCTGGTGATTGCGATCTTTTACGCCGGGGTCTGGCTCTCGCTGGCGATGCTGCTCTCGATCGTGTTTCGCTCGCCGGCAACGGCGGCGCTGGTTGCGCTCGGAATCTGGCTGTTCCTCGCGGTATTGTGGCCGATGCTGGCGCCGGCATTGGCCCAGGTGATCGCGCCGCCCGACCCGCGCTATGCCGCGCTCGGGCTGGAGACGCCGGACACCGCGGTCTGGGCGCAGATGCTGTCGCGTCTGTCGCCCAACCATCTGTTCGGCGAGGCCATGCTGGCGGTGCTGTCGCCGACGACGCGGTCGCTTGGCCCGGTGTTCCTCGAACAGTTGCGGGGCGCGGTGATGGGCGCGCCGCTCCCGCTCGGCGAAAGCCTGCTGATCGCCTGGCCGCAAACCGTGGGGCTGATCGCCTCTACGATCGTGCTGTTCGTCGCCGGCTACGTCGTGTTCCAGCGTCAGGAGGTGAGGGCGTGAGGAGCGATGTGAGAGCGGGATGGCTTTTAATTGAATCGGTCTATCAGCGAGTACACTTACCTCTCCCCTTGTGGGAGAGGTCGGATCGCATCGCAGATGCGATCGGGGTGTTACGCTCTATCGATGGACCGTAACCCCTCACCCCAACCCTCTAAGAGCGAGCTTCGCTCGTCTCGGCCCACAAGGGGAGAGGGAGCGCACCTTTGTTGCCGTTGCAGATCAACCCAATCTCATCCGCGCTAACCCCCAGCCGCTTTCTGCCGGATCATGGCGACCACCGCGTCGATTATTCCGGTGATGGCGGTGCGCCGGTAGGTCCAGCGCTCGTCATTGTCGGGCACGGCGATCACCATGGTGGCGTTGGCTTCGAACAGCAGAAGGTCGCGTTGCGCATTCAAGCCGAAATCGATGCCGGCATAATCGAGGCCGAGCGCGTCGCGGATGCCTTCGAGCGCGCGATACGCCTTGTCGCCGAGCACCGCCGGCATGTCGGCGAGAAACGCCGCTTCCTCCAGCCGATGGTCCGGTTTGTCCGCCATGTCGGAGGTGAAGTAATGCACTTTCCAGTCCCGCGAGATCGCCAGATGCAGCGGATAGATTTTACCCCCGATCATCATCACGCGGTATTTGCGCGCGCTGCCGTCGCGGCCGCGGGCATCGAGATATTCGATCACCAGAAGATCGCTGCCCGGAAGACTCGCCGCCGCGGCGGATAATTCGGCGGCGCGTTCGACAATGATGAAATTGCGCCCGGTGTGATAGCCGGGCGAACGCAGCAGCAGCGGGAAGGTAAACTGGTGCCCCGCGATCGCATCGGCGCCTTCAGGTCCGGCGAGGATGTGACGCGCGATCGCAATGGTGCGCGGCGTCACCACGCCGGGCACCGCGCCGAGTCTAGTGGCATTGCTGATGCGCCCGGTCTTCATGACCGCGCGGGGATCGTTGATCACAGGCGCGGAAGTCCGGGCGATCAGGCGCACTGCGGCCTCGAGCGCGGGTTCACAGAGATCAGCATCGCCGATGGCGTTGAAGATCAGTTGATGCGGCGGCAGCGGCAGGGCCGGATCGAGATGGTCGGTGACCACCACCGACGTCAGGAAGATGCAGTCGTCCAGGAACGAGGCGGTCGGGATATTGCCGCCGCCCGACGAGACCAGCTGCAGCAGCGCCACCGGCGGCGCGGTGCCGCGATAGGGCAATGTCGAGATGGCGTGACCGTGAAATCCCCGGCGGAAATGCTCCTGCGCGCCGTCGCGGTCGCCGTTGTCGGCGAGCACGGCGCCGAGGCCCTGATGCGCCGGCGCGTGATCCGGATCGGCTTTCAAGGCCGCCTCGTAATGCGTGCGCGCCTGCTCGTGCTTGTTGGCGCGCAGCAAAAGATTGGCCAGGTTGACATGGCCCATCGGGTTGTCGGGATGGTGGGTGATCGCTTCCGAGTAGACCCGGCAGGCGGCATCGATGGCGCCCATATTGGTCAGCAGCGTTCCGAATTCGTTGAGCGCGCTGAAATGCGTCGGCAGCCGGCGCAGGATATCGATGAAGGCCTGCTGCGCCTCCGCTCGACGGTCGAGGGCGCCGAGCAGCGCCGCGCGTTCGATTTCGGTGTCGACGGCCTCGTTGTCGCTGCGCCGATGCACCAGCATTTTATCGAGCTGGCGCAGCCGCGCTTCCTGCGCCAGCCGGGGTCCCCAGCCGCTGCCGGGAGTATCAGGGGAAGACGTAGCGTTCTGTTTGGGGGCGGTCACGATGTGCAGGATTTGATGTCGGTTTTTTCGATGTAGCTGGTTTTCGCGCCACCACTATTGGCTGATTCGCAAGCTCGCGCGTACCGGCAAAAGCCTGCTGGCGGCGGCCGTCAGTATTGCCGGATATTTCCCGCCTCAAGCGTGAGCGGCTTCCTTATGCCGGCTTCTGATCGAAGGTCACGCCGATCCGCTTTTCCTTACGCCAGACAATCCGGCACGGCAGATGGTTTCCATCCGTCACCAGGGTGAATTGCGCGGGGATTCCGAGCGGGCTGGTGACATCGAGGGCCGCGCCGGTGGCGGAGATATTGCGTACCGTGCAATCGATCGCGCCGCCGCCGAACTCGATCGTTCCGGCCTTCAGGACGCGATGCCTTGTTGCAATCCGGTGCTCATTCATCGAATGGAATTTCACAACAACTTGTGGGATCGACAGTGGTTTCCCGCCGGAAACGCCGCTTTCTGTCCATCGCCGACGCGCCGGAGAGGCTAAGAGATTCGTCGGGTAGATGAAATCGGCAATACACGTAATTCGCGAAGATTGATCGCGCGGTAGAGGCCGCGCCTGCGGGGAATTCTCCCCCTGTCCTTCTTGCCTTCGATCTGTCTTTTGCGGGACATTCGTTGCAGATAGAGGGATCACTTCGGAGGCCCCAGTGATCGACGCCTTCACCCCGGATACGCCGCAGCAAATCGCGGTGCTTGGCGCTCCGATCGAGATCGGTGCGTCGCAGCGTGGAACCCTGATGGGGCCGGCGGCGCTGCGGACGGCCGGTCTGGTGACCTTGCTCGACGGGCTCGGCTTTGCTGTGCAAGATCACGGCGATCTCAGGATCGACGCGGTAGCAGACCTTGAGGACGCGCCGCCCGATAGCGCAAAACATTACCGGGAAATCCAGCGCTGGATCCGGACATTGAGCGCGCGGGCTTATGAGCTTGCGCGCTCCGGCGTGATTCCGATCTTTCTCGGCGGCGATCATTCGCTGTCGATGGGGACGGTGAACGGGGTCACGCGGCATTGCCGCGAAGCGGGCCGTGAGCTGTTCGTGCTATGGCTCGATGCACACACCGATTACAACACCCCCGCCACGACGATCACCGGCAATATGCATGGGATGTCGGCGGCCTTCCTGTGCGGCGAGCCCGGGCTTGACGGCCTGCTCGGCGATGAGCCGCGCGCCTCGATTACTCCCGACCAGCTGGAATGTTTCGGCGCCCGTTCGATCGACAAACTGGAAAGGGATCTGCTGCGCGATCGCCGCGTCAGCGTCGCCGACATGCGCCAGATCGATGAATTCGGGGTGGGAGTTCTGATCCGCCGCGTCATCGACAAGGTGCAGGCTCGCCGCGGCGTGCTGCATGTCAGCTTTGACGTGGATTTTCTCGATCCCGGTCTGGCGCCCGGCGTCGGCACCACGGTACCCGGCGGCGCGACCTACCGCGAGGCGCATCTGATCATGGAACTGCTGCATGATTCCGGACTGGTGCGGTCCGTGGATATTGTGGAGCTCAATCCCTTCCTCGATGTACGCGGCCGCACCGCGCGCACCGCGGTCGAACTGATCGGAAGCCTGTTCGGCCAACAGATAACCGATCGGCCGACCCCCACCAATGCAATTGGTTCCGATTATTAGGTTTGACAATTCCGGCTATTCGGTTTGCAACAGGTCGGGCCTTTCGATCGGCGATTGGAACTGGAACCGCGGAACCATCGTCGCCGTGCACGATTGACCCCATTAAGAAGACATAAGAGGAATCGTCAGGTGAGGTATCAATGAACAACAAGAAGCAACTGGAACGAACTGGTTCCCGGGCGCCTGTCTGGTGCGCGCTGGCCACCGCGATATTCGGCGTGCTCGCGATGCTGCTGGTCGATCATGGCCCGTGGAGCCGTCCTAATGCGCAGGCTGCCGAGATAGCTAAATACAAGACGACGGGCGAAGCCGCGCGCGCGGTCGGCGCGCAGGTGCTGCAGACTGAGCCCAAGCCGGCGATCGAGCCGGCGGCGCCTGGCCCAAAACCCGCTCAGCCGGCTAATCCCCAGACACCCTGATACGACGGTTGAGGCCTCGGTTCTAGTTAGAGAATCGGGGCTTCATTCTGTTGCTTGCCGCTTACACCAGCCGGATCCAGCCCGGATCGGGTCCGGCACGCTTTTGTTCGAATGCTTTCGTTCAAAATGCTCTAGCGAATGCTGACAAACGTGCCCCACAAGGCGGCGAGAACGGCGCCGACGAAAACGTAAACGGGATTGTCGCAAAACGTGCTGCCGTACCGGCACATCTGGCTGCCCAGTTCGCCGATTTCATTATGGCCGGCGGCGTAGAACAGGCCCGCCAGCACGACCAACACCGCGGCCACAACGTTCATCGATATCCTCCGTACAGGAAACGATCATGCCGAATTGCTGGCACGGTCGACGTCGGTTTCACTCCACTGTGCATACGAGACGATCTGAGGCCATGGCCATTACAAATGCGGAAACGAAATCCCAAGACTTTTTAATATCCCTATCAATTTCCTAAACTTGGGATGGCTTTTGCCGATCCGTGGCCGCGTTTGCAAACCGAAGGCGGCATCGCTGGTATTTGGATGA
>Ga0210396_10003270_pt1 | contig 16228 bp, 18 predicted proteins | sample IncBWH17OmetaG_FD_155466 | JGI IMG/M metagenome (GOLD analysis project Ga0210396, IMG submission 155466) | Forest soil microbial communities from Barre Woods Harvard Forest LTER site, Petersham, Massachusetts, United States - Inc-BW-H-17-O ... | reverse complement strand
CCGGCCGCTGCCAAAGAATGGGAGGGGGTGCCAGACAAGGAACAATATTTCTCACCAAATCCTGGCGAAGGCACCTGATGAAAGCCGGGACGGCATACGAAACCAATCGGCGCATTTGAATTCCTCAGAAAACTGGGCGGCGCCGTCCACGGGTGTCAATTAGTGCCAACGCAGCCGCAAGTGCCGGGGTCAAACGATGTCAGTGCCAATCCGGGAGAGCCACCGATCATCCGGTCCTTAAGACCCCATCTCCGGATTGGGGCTATCCTTCAAAGAAGCAAGCGTTGCTCGCTTCATGACGACGCAGCGGACATTTGCCTCCTGCCAACGAGACCGACACGTTTGGATGTCGGCACCACCGCCGCGACATTAAGCGGCGACCTGATGTCCCACATGATCGCTTAGGATTGCACTTTCCTCACAGGCTCGGCAGCGACCGCCATTGAGGGAGCCCGCGCAATGCGCCTTGACCCTATTGCCGCGAACCGCCAAGCCTTCTATTTCGTCACGCCGCTAGGACCCCGTCGCGGGCATTTGCTCGAGCCGGCTCGGTGCCTTCGGCTCATGGTCCAGCGCAGCGAGAAATCGGTCTGCCCAGTGTTGGATGTCATTGTGTGAGAGCACCCGGAACAAAGCGTCGTGCCGCTCGCGCCGCTCGGCGAGCGGCATCGAGAGCGCCTGTCCGATGGCCGCCGCGACACTGTCGGGATCGTAAGGATTGACCAGCAGCGCCTCTCGGCATTCATGAGCCGCGCCAGCGAACCGCGATAGGATGAGCACACCCGGGTCGTCAGGATTCTGCGAAGCGACATATTCCTTGGCGACGAGGTTCATGCCATCGCGCAGCGGAGTCACGAGCCCGACGCGGGCGGCGCGATAAAGCCCGGCAAGTGTCGAATGACTGTAGGTGCGGTTGACGTAGCGGATCGGCGTCCAATCCGCCTCCCCATAAGAGCCGTTGATGCGTCCCGCCGCCGATCCAATTTCTTGTTCCATGTCGGCATATTCTGGAATCTCGGTCCGGCTTTTGGGTGCGATCTGTAGATAAGTCACTTTACCCCGCCAGTCAGGTTGCGTTTTCAGAAATAGCTCGAAGGCCGAAAGGCGATTGGCGATTCCTTTCGAGTAGTCCAAGCGATCAACCCCGATGATCAGCGCCCGTCCATTGAGGCTCCCGATCACCTGCTTGACGAACGGCAACTGTATCGAACGTTGGGCAAGCTCGGCGAAACCCGCAGTTTCGATCCCAACCGGGAATACCGCGATCTGAATTGTCCGATCGGCGAGCACGAAATTGAAGTCGCGGCTGTGCAGGCCGCATTCTCGCGTAAGATATCGGCTGAAATTGAAGGCGTCATCGCCGGTCTGGAACCCAACGAGGTCGTATTCGCAAAGCGATGGAACAAGACGCTCGTGGTTGGGTAGTGCGGCAAGCATTTCCGGTGGGGGACACGGTATGTGAAGGAAAAAGCCGATACGATTCTTATGTCCGCGCTCACGCAGCGCCCTAGCAAGCGGAATCAGATGATAATCATGCACCCAGACCAGGTCGTCAGGTCCCAGTACTTGGTGTAATTCGCGCGCAAAATGATCGTTGACACGCAGATAACCACTCAGGTCTCGCCGCGAGAACTCGGCCAGATCGATTCGATAATGCAGGATCGGCCAGAGCACCCGATTCGTGAAACCGTTGTAGTATTCGCGATAGTCCTCTTTGGAGAGATCGAGCGTGACGTAGCTAATACCGCCGCGTTCCGCCCGCTGCGTCGAAATCCTGGTGCTGGCGCCGATCTTTCCGCTCCAGCCGAACCAAATGCCGGATTTTTGTTTGAGTGCCGCGTTGACGGCGACTTCAAGTCCGCCTGCGCGAACCTTTGCATTTCTGTCCGGAATCGCGACTCTGTTAGAAACGATGACAAGCTGCGGCAATAGCGCGCTCTCCGCGATACTGACCGGCCTTTGCCAAGCGGCCCGGCCAGCGATGCTAGTTCAGAGTTGGCGTTGATGCCAGCGTTGCCCGCGAAACTGATCGGCTCGGTCTAAGCGTGACCCGGCAGCCGTGTTTTTCTTAACCCTTCAATCCTGTGGGCGCCCCACAAATTAGGGCATATACTGGCCGCGCCGCTGCAGCCTACGGCGTCGTCTCCGGTCGATCGCTTCGTGCCAGGACGCGCGTCCGATCACGCAGCATGACCGGTCGGCTCGGATATTGACAAACCCGGCCGCGATAGATTGCGCGGGCGATCGTCAGGTTGTCATGCCGGTCGACGATCTCTTCCTGGCCTCGACATTCAGTCCACGCCGCGTGAGGGCTTACGCAACACAGGTTGAGGTCCTTGGCACCGCGCCCGAGCATGTGAGGACCCTGGCACTGATCGACAATGAGCTAGTCTTTGGCACTAATTGGCACTGACACTGATTTGGCCGGTTGCAGTCGCTACCCCCAAAAGGTTCAAGACCGCCGTCGGTGAACCCGTTAAGCATAAATCATTGAAGCATAGCGAGCCACACCCGAAACATCAGCCACCTTAGCCGCAATGCGCTCGCGCACAAGACCGCGGGAAATTTCAGCCTGTGCCAAATAGTGCCGCGCGGATCCGCTTGAGAGGACCCGAGACGCCCTGAGGTGCCAGTTCCGTAGCTTCCCGGATGGACCCTGAACTCGACAACCAACACATCTCCTTTCTTGCCGGATGAATAGTCGCTAGGCGGCCGCTGGTCGCTTTTATGCCGAGACATTTCCCGACAGCGCGGTGGGTACGATCCAACGAGCGTCCTCGGCGTCCTTGTCGTACCAAAGGCAGATGGTGTTCGCCATCGCGTATCCTTCTGTGCGTCGATGCAATCGTGACAAGCAGTCAATCGTAGTTCACCTTTGGGAAAAAGTCGCCGCGACCTTCGGGCGTCAGATCGAGAAGTCCCCACAGCGGATCTATCCTTGCCACCGACAGCGCTTGAACGGCTAACAGCACAACCAATGCAGGCGCATGACCGTCAAGCAGCCCATCGGGATAAAAGCCTCTCAATTGTTCCCGTGGAGGTGCCGGATTTCCAGGCTGAATCGATTGGTTAAGCGCCAGAGTCGAGTCGTTCCGAAAATCGGCTCCCGCGGAGCCACGCAGGCACGGTTCCGATGGATGCCCGAACTGCAGCTCAGACTCGCGCTTCCAACCCGAGGCGCGGCCGAGCGAGACAGTCGCGCCACAGACTTCGCTAGCTTCACAGCCCCGCTTAGCGCGGATATCGCCTGCCAAAAATATCCGAGCAGGCTGTTTTTGCCATTACGGCTCCTGCGCGTCCATTAATACGAAGGCGATGCGACAAGGCTCTTTGCCGTGGTTGAGCCAAGCATGGTTAGTCGCCTGCTGAACTACAACGTCTCCGGCTTTGAGGTGTACGGTACCCTCGTCGAGCATCATGTCGATCTCGCCAGCGACGACGATCGCGTAATCGACGGTACGGGTGCGGTGCATTAGAGGATTGGTTGGAGGCACTCCACGTTTCGGAGCGTCAGCGCCCACGACATTCATCATCGTGTTCACGTCAAGCTTATCTACTTCCGGCCCTACCGGCGGAAAGTCAACGATGAGCATGTAGCTGCCCCCATTTGAAGGGGCGAAACCCTTTCGCGCCGCAGAGCGGTCGGTGTCCCACGCAAAGTCGGCTGGACCTTTTTCGGTCACCCAAATGGAAGCCACGCCTTCTCCCGCGCCACCAATCTTGAGCGGTACTTTGCTATCGAACAGAATCGACGATTTGTTGCTCTTATCGAGCGTGGTGACGACACGATGAATCGTGTTGTCCTGCGCAAACGAAGGCGCCGGGTTCAGCGCCGCCACGCTCAACCCAACCAACAGTGTGACCAGGCCAGTACTCCTCTTCATCCGTCCCTCCCTGCATTATCTCTATGCCGAACTTGCTCTCCGGGTAGCCGGTACTGCTCGACTGAATTCGCATTGTGACCCTTTTGCCTCGCGAGGACCACAGGGTTCGTCTCTTTAAAGTGAGTCGCGGCCGCGCCCCATGCCCGTCGAGACCCTGCGAGGGCGTAAGTTAAAGAGTCCAGGGCAGGGAACGGCCGCGGCTGTCCGCACCTCGGACTCGGCTTTTGCCGCCGTTGTGCCCACGGTCAGGGTCGCGGCAATCTACGCAAAGACGAGCAACCTCAAGAAAGCTCGCATGGGAGGAGACGCTATGAACAGACACCCATTGCGTCCGATCACAGAAGAACAGGTCGCGCGTTTTCGCGAGGATGGTGCAATCTGCATTCGCAACGTCCTCGACCGCGAATGGTGCGAGCGCATGAATGCGGCGGTTGAGCGGTTGTTGCTCAAGCCGGGAAAGCGTGCGCGAGAAGCCACCAAAGCAGGCGATCCCGGCCGCTTCCACATGAATGTATTCATGTGGCGGTGGGATCCGGATTTTCGTGAGTTCGCGCTGCAGTCACCCTTGCCAGAACTTGGCGCGGCTCTGCTGGGCGCCGACCGAGTGTCGCTGTTCTACGACCAAGCGTTTATCAAGGAGCCGGGTACGCGGTCTGCGACGGATTGGCATCAGGACCTGCCGTTCTGGCCTGCTTTGGGTGATGACATCATTTCGCTTTGGGTTGCCCTCACGCCGGTGACGATTGAGGGGAGCGGCGTCGAATATGTGGCCGGCTCGCACAAATGGGGCAAATTCTACCGTGCGGTAACTCCGGATAAAGACGCGAAATTCACCAATGTGGAGCTGGAGGAATGTCCCGATTTTTCCCAGCTCAAAGACGCGTCGCAACATCGATTCTTGTCATGGGAATGCGACGCCGGTGATATCATCTGCCATCATCCGCTGGTCGTCCACGGCGCCGGTGGCAACGCGTCATCGAGTCGCCGTGCCGCGATTTCGGTTCGCTATGCGGGTCATGATGCCCGCTGGGACCCGCGCCCGAATGTGATGAAGATCGAGGGCGAGCCGGAGAAAGTGCTGCGCGCGGGCGACCCGCTCGTCCTCGACGGAGTGTTTCCGATAACGTGGGTGCGCGAACGCGCACAGCAAATAATATGACGTGAAGGTTGCCGGCAAGCGGACAACCGACTGGGAGGATCAAAATGGACCGGCGCAGGTTTCTAGCCGCCGCCGCGGCTGTGCCCGTGGCGACTATGCTTGGCGACAGCCGTGCTCGAGCGGAGGATCACCTGAAATGGACGGTGTTTACTCCGGATAATGAGGTAACGTTCCGGACTGTGATGAAACCGTTTGCCGAAACGGTTCAGCGCGAATCCGATAACGCCGTGGTTTTTGACCTCTTTCCGAACGGTGCGCTTGGCCGTAATCCTGGAAGCCAGCCGCAGATGGTCGTCGACGGCGTTGCCGACGTGGCCTGGGTCGTTCCGTCTTATTCGCCTGGACGCTTTCCGGATACCGAAGTCCTGGAGCTTCCCGGGCTGTTCAAAGACTTGCGAGAATCCTCTCTTGTGGCCACGCGGCTCAATCAGCGCAAGGCGTTCAACGATTACGGCGATTTCTATGTGATAGGTATGTGGGGCACGGCGCCCTATTCGATCCACACCAACTTTCCCGTCGCGTCGATCAAAGACCTCAAAGGCAAGACCATCCGCGCCTCAAGCAAAAACGAGAGCGCTGCGCTTCGCGCCTTTGGCGCCGTCCCTATCGGAATGCCGGTGACCGAAATCCCTGAGGCGATCAGCCGGGGAACCATCAGCGGCACGACCTCGCACCTGTCGCCGTTTTTCGACTTCGGGCTTGATCGGGTCACCAACAACCACTTTTTCATCGGGCTCGGCGTCGTTCCCCTGGCGATTGTCATGAACAAGAAAAAATTCGACGAGCTGCCACAGTCTGCGCGCACTGTGATCGAACGCAACGCGGGTGATCCGCTCACGAACCGATGGATCGAGTCTGTCACTGCATTCAACGAGGAAAATCTTGAAAAGCTCAAGAGCAATCCAAAAAACAAGATCGTATTTCCCTCAGAGGCGCAACGGGACGAAGCGCAGAAGCTGTTGGCGCCGGTGCGAGAAGGGTGGGTCGAGGCGAGCGACCGGCATCGAGAGCTGAAGAGCGCACTTGACACCGAGCTTGCGGCGGTCCGCGGAGAAGGGAAGGGCTAGCAGCATGCTCGCTCCAACTGTACCACTTGTCCCTTATTCGGCTCGCCGCGCTCGCCGGCGATATCTTGCGTGGTATCATTGAACCCAATGGTCGACGCTGTTGAGCGAAAACGGCAATGACACGGATCGACTTGGCGACCAAGGCGCTGGCGCGGGCGCTCGCGGTTTTAGGCCTTGGCGTGCTTCTGTGTTTTGCCGCGATGACGATTTTGGATGGGTTATTGCGGTTTTTCTTCGCCAACCCGATCGACATTGTCCGTGACGCCGCCAACCTTGTCGCGGCGTTTGCGGTCGCCTGCTGCATCCCGGTCGCGATCGTCGAGCGAAGCAACATTACCATCCGTTTCCTGCCAAGCATTTTCGGGAGCCGCGTTGGACAACTGGCCGACATTGCTGCGGCGGCTCTGGTCGAGCTCGTCCTGATCCTGATGACGTGGCAGTTCATCGTCTTCGCCAACCAGGCTCGGTTGAACAGTTCGGCGACGTGGATGCTGCGCATTCCAACGGCTCCCATCTGGGCAGCCGTAGCGTCCATTTTTGGCATCAGCGCCGTCCTACAGATCGTGGTCTCCATCAAGACGATGCGCGGCGATTACATGAATGGAAGTCCGACCAGCGCGGACTGAGACGTCGGGAGGAAGCAACTTGCAACCGGCGGTGATTGGCGCATTGGGGATCGCGGCGCTGTTTGCTTTGATCTTGCTGCAGGTGCCCATCGGTTTCGCGATGATAACAGTCGGGGTTGTCGGATTTGCGTTGCAGGGCGGCGGCTGGATGCCCGCATTTTCCTTCCTCGCGCAGGAGCCTTCTTTTGTACTTTCTTCCACCGATCTCGCCGCTGTGCCACTGTTCCTTTTGATGGGGGTGTTCGCCAGCGTCGCCGGCTTCTCGGAGGACGTTTATCGTGCCGCCGCGGCGTTTCTCGGCCATCGGCGTGGCGGCCTTGCTTACGCGACAATCGGCGGCTCCGCCGCGTTCGGCGCGATCTGCAGTTCAAGCACGGCAACCGCGGCCACCTTCGGCAAGGTCGCGCTGCCGCAGATGCTTGACCGCGGTTATTCGCCCGCTTTCTCGACCGGCGTGATTGCGGCGGGAGGCACGCTGAAATCGCTGATTCCGCCGTCGCTGGTTATGATCATCTATTGCGTCGTCGCAAAGACATTCATTCTCGACATGTTCGTGGCTGCCGTGGTTCCGGCGTTGATGACCATCGCCTTCAACCTCGTCGCCATAGCGATCGTGGTGCGGCTTCGGCCCCAAATTGCCCCCCTCAGCGCACGACTGCCCTGGAAGGAACGGCTCGATGCGCTTCGGCGGGCGGCGCCATCGCTCGCGCTGCTCCTGGGCGTCTTTGTCGGTATCTACAGTGGCATTTTTACCGTAAACGAGGCCGCTTCGGCCGCAGCGGTCCTTGCGCTGCTGCTCGCCCTCGCGCGGCGCCGGCTGGCCTGGAGAGGGCTGGTTCGCGGCATGTACGAGGCGGCGTCCGTGACCGCGATGCTGTATTTGATCCTGATGGCCGCGCCGATCTTCACGTATTTCATCAATCTGGCGCACGTGCCGGACGCGCTGGTGCGGTGGATCGACGGCCATCGGTTTCCGCCGCTCGGAGTGATTTTCACGTTGACGATGGTCTACATTCTGCTCGGCACGTTTTTCGAGGAGATGTCGTCTATCCTTATCACCCTGCCGCTGATCCTGCCGATTATCGTCAATCTTGGATATGATCCGCTGTGGTGGGGCGTTATCTGTTTGATCCAGGTCGAAATGGCGTTGATCCACCCGCCGATGGGAATTATCGTTTTCCTGCTTCACGCTATTGCGCCAAGGATACCTATGAGTACGATCTATCGCGGCGTGGTTCCGTTTCTCATCGCCGATTTCGCCGTGCTGATCATTCTTATTTTGCTACCGGGAATCGTCCTCTGGTTGCCGCGCACCTTCGTGCATTAATGTTCAGGTGCAAGCATCGATCATCCTACCGGCGCGATCGCGTGTTGCATCCGCGATGCGGCTTGCGGTCAAGATGAGCAGCGGCGAAAACTCGATCTCGGCCCGTTCGATCGTCAAGGCCGATGAAATCCAGATCAGCGATAAGCTTCCGAGTACGCGCGTCCCCTGACGAATAGGCACGGCGATACCCGTGGTCTTCGGATTGATCTCGCGGTCCTGGATCGCATAGCCCTTGGCCCGGATCGCGTCCAACAGCACAGTCAGGCGCTCCCTCTCGCGCGCTCCCCGATCCTCGGGAGCCTTCGATCGCGAAAGCATCTCGAGGATCACGCGCCGCTCCTTCGCCGGACAGAGCGCAAGATAGCAACGGCCGGCGGCCGTGCGCAGCATAGGTAACGAACGTCCGACCATCCCGTGATCGATTGAGAGCGTACTCGCTTCGTGGGTGGTTTCGCGCACCAGCATGCGACCCGCTTCGAAGGTCATCAGTGCCACGGGCCACACCACCCGGCGCGTCAATTGCGTCATCATCGGCGCCGCAACGTCGGCTATCCAATCATCCTCGGCGAAGCCGTCGCTCAGCGCGCGCACCCGGCTTGTCAAGCAGTAGCGGTCGTGCGGGCTGCCTCGAGCCACGAAGCCGGCGCGGCTTAGCGTTTCCAATAACCGGTACACGGTCGGTCGGGGCAGATGCGTGTCGTGTGCCAGTTCGACGACGGATGGAAGCCTGCGGCGGTTCATGGCAACCAGCAAAGCAAGGCCGCGTTCGAGCGAACGCACATTGCCGCCCCGTGCCTTACCGTTTCCTTGTACCATGCTCGATGATCCTGCCCGCCGATTGTCCACTCTGCGGACATGTAGTCAAGACCGCTGGCCGCGGTCCGTTCTCACGTTTTAATTTGCTCCAAAATCGGAGGGAGGAGCCGACATGTCCGTGGCAGCATCTCACATCGAAGGTCGGCGAGTGCCACTCAGCATGAGCCATATTGGACTCTACGTTCACGACCTCCCGAGGATGGAAGATTTCTACACCCGAGTGCTCGGGTTCACCGTCACCGATCGGGGCAAAGTGCGCGGCGCTGACATCGTTTTCACGAGCTGGGATCCCAAGGACCACCATCAGGTCGCCTTGGTGACCGGGCGGCCGAAAGATCTCGCTTATAATCACATCAACCAGATTTCTTTCCGCGTGAACTCTGTCGAAGACCTGCAAGCGGTTTGGAAACGCGTGAAGAATGAAGCGGACGTCACCGATATGCGGCCAATGGACCATGGCAACGCTTGGTCGCTGTACTTTCGCGATCCCGAGGGCAATCGCCTCGAGGTATTCTGTGACACGCAATGGTACATCGAGCAGCCGTGCATCGAGGAGCTCGATCTTTCGCTGCCGGCCGATCAGATTCGCGCCAAATCGGACGCCTTTTGTCGTAACGCGCCGGGCTTCAGGCCGATCGAGGACTATCAGGCCGAGATCGCCGCCAAAATAGGCCTGAGCAAATCCTGACGGCCAGGTCAGCCAGCATGGCCGCGCCGGATTTTGATGTCTGCATTATCGGTTACGGGCCGATCGGTGCGAGCCTGGCGAATCTGCTCGGACAAAGTGACATGAAGACCGTCGTGCTCGAGCGCGAGTCTTCGGTTTATCACCTTCCGCGCGCGGTAGCGCTGGACGGCGAAGGCATGCGTCTCGTTCAGACGATGGGGCTCGCCGACGAATTGTTGCCGCAGCTGAACATCAGTCGCAACATCCGCCACGTCAACGCGGAAGGCAAATTGCTCCTGCTACTGACTCGCAGCGGCGTCGGGCCGGAAGGCTGGCATAACGCCTATCGTTTTTACCAGCCGGAGTTTGAGGCTGTCTTGCGTCGCGGTGTGTCGCGCTATCCGTCGGTCGATGTGCGGGAGCGCTGCGAAGCGTTCGCACTCGAGGAAGCCGACGACTATGTCCGCGTCCGCTACGATAATCTCGGCGATGGAACGATTGCTGAGTTGACCGCGCGCTATATCGTCGGCTGCGACGGTGCACGTTCGACGGTCAGGCGCTTGATGGGAGCGGCGCTGCAAGATCTGCGCTCGCACGAGCGCTGGGTGGTGCTTGATATGATTCTTGAGCAGCCGCCGGCCGGCGTCCCGGAGGCTACCGACGCGACCGGTCGCGTCGTCGACGCGATACAGTATTGCGATCCGGCTCGGCCGACGACTTTCGTTCCAATGCCCGGCAAACGTCACCGTTGGGAATTTATGTTGATGCCGTATGACGATCCGGCGACGATCACGCAGCCGGACCGGATCTACCAGCTGCTAAGGCCTTGGGATATCGACCCGGCGACTTCGTCGATCGAGCGGGCCGTCATCTACACATTCCATTCGGCACTTTCCAACAAATGGCGGCTTGGGCGGTTGGTGCTGGCGGGGGATTCCGCGCATCAGATGCCTCCATTCCTTGGGCAGGGTATGTGCTCAGGTCTGCGTGATGTCGCCAACTTGGCGTGGAAACTTCGTGACGTGATCCGCGGAACAGCAACGGACGATTTGCTCGACAGCTATGAAACCGAGCGCACCGAGCACGTGCGTGCTTTTATTGAGCTCGCTGTCGATCTGGGCAGCGTTATCCAGACCACCGATCCCGAGAAAGCGCGGCAGCGCGACCACGACCTCGTCGCCAACCCGACAATGCTGCGACCGATCGCGCCGCGGCTAGGCCCCGGTCTGCACGGCGATGCGCCGCCGCCCGCGGCGGCCCGCGCTGTGCAACTGCGACTGGCCGATGGAAGGCTGCTGGATGACCACGTGGGCTATCGCTACGCGATGTTAGCGGATCATCGCTTTGTCGATGCGTTGCCAGCCGCAACACGCGCCGTGCTTGATAACGAGCTTGTTCTAATTGTCGCGGAGGGCGAGGCGGTTGCCTATCTCGAGGATCTCCGCGCCGATGCGGTCATCATCCGTCCGGATCGGCATATTCTGGGAACTGCATCGTCGCTCTCTGAGCTGTACGCAGTGCTCGAGCGCAGACAGTTGCGCGCGCAGCCCGAGACGTTTCCCAATTTGTCGCCGAAAACTGCGACGGCATTCTGAGAAGGACGCTTCGCCATGGCCCCGTCTCGCGTTCCTTCAAATCCAGTCGATCACGTCGGCAGCTTGAAAAGACCCGCGGAGCTGGTCGCGGCGTGGTGCGGGTGGGAGTCCGGCGAAATCGATTCCGGAAAATTGCGCGAAGTTCAAGATCGAGCAATTCGCGATGTGATCAGGATGCAAGAGGACCTGGAACTTCCGATTGTCACTGATGGCGAGTTTCGCCGTGCCGGTTGGTCGCGCGGCTTCCTTAATGCGGTCGAAGGATTCGACTTCGCTTCGTCGAAGCTTGTCTTCCGCTCCGACGACGGATTTACGACCGCGTCGCCGGCGCCCGTTGCGACAACAAAAGTGCGCCGCGCCAGGGCAATCGTCGTCGAGGACTTCAAATTCATCAGCGCCGTCGCTAGTCGGCCGGTCAAGGTGACCATGCCGACCCCGTCGCACATGCACTTCGGTCATTTCAAGGACGCCGTCGACCCCACGGTCTATCCGAACGTCGGCGCCTATTGGGACGACCTCGTCGCGATCTTTCAGCAGGAGCTCAAAGAGCTCTACGCGGCCGGGTGCCGTTTTCTGCAGCTTGACGAAGTCCCTCTGGCGTTGCTGTGCGACCAAAATATCCGCGCGTTGACGATGAGCGAAGGCGAGGACCCCGACGCGCTCGTCCACCTCTATATCGACGTGCTCAATCGCGCGGTCGCCGGGCGGCCCGCAGATTTCACTATCGCCATGCACTTGTGCCGCGGCAACATGGAAGGTCTGTGGATGGGAGATGGCGGCTATGACCCGATCGCCGAGGCGTTGTTCAACCGCGCTGACGTCGATGCATTTTTGCTCGAGTACGATTCGCGGCGTGCCGGAGATTTCGCGCCGTTGCGCCATTTGCCCGCGAACAAACGCGCCTATCTTGGGATTATCAGCACGAAGAATCCGACCGTGGAATCGCCCGACGAACTCATGCGCCGGATCAATGAGGCTTCCCGTTATGCTCCGATGGAACGGCTGGGTATCTGTCCGCAATGCGGCTTCTCCAGCGCGGCGATGTCGAAGTTCGCTGTTCGGCCCAGCAAAGTGACGGCCGACATCCAAACGCTCAAGATCGAGCTCTTGGTCGACATCGGCCGTCGTGTCTGGGGACGGTCGTGAGCCAAACGGTTGCGGATCGGGATAGCTACGGAATATTCAGCGCGGATGCCGTGCAGAATCCCTATCCGCACTACCGAGCGATGCGCGAGCGTGAGCCGATACACTGGTCGGAAAAGGCGCGTGCCTGGTACTTCACGCGGTATCGCGACGTCTTCGATCTGCAGGATCGTCCGGATCTGAGCGTCGATCGCATTGAGACGCTTTACTCCTATCTGCCGCGCGTAAATCCGGAGCGATTCAGTGATATTGTCGACCACTATCATCGGTGGCTGCTTTACCGCGACGATACCTATCATGATCGTCTGAAGGCGCTTTTCTTGAAAGCGATGACGCCACGGGCGGTTGAACGCCTACGCCCGATGGTGCAGCGTCGCGTTGACGCCATCATCGACACCTTGGCAGAACGGGGGGCGTTTGACGCCTATCTCGACTACGCAGCACGGCTTCCTACTCAGGTGATGCTCGATCTTCTGGATTTGCCCGATTCCGACGAGCTGATGTTGCGGCATTGGAGCGACCGCTGTTCAAATTTCCTATTCCAGCCTGTATCACCCGATAAGGGCGCGATGGCGCAGGAGCAGCGCGAAATTCTTGACGCTCAGCAAGCGTATTTTATGCCGCTCATCGAGGAACGCAGGCGTAATCCTGGCGCAGACATGATTTCGGCGATGGCGCGGGCCGAAGTTGATGGCGAGCAGCTCACCGACCTTGAGATTCTTGCGACCTGCAACATGATGGCAACGGCGGGCGGCGGTACGTCGCGAAGCGCGATTGCCATGTCACTATGGTGGCTACATAAATTCCCCGACCAGCTTGCAAAGCTTAAGGCCGATCCCACGCTCGTCGATTCGGCCGCCGAGGAATTCCTTCGCTACGATGCGCCAACGCAGCGCGGCATCCGCACCGCGCGGGAGGATTTTGAAATTGGCGGCGTTCGAATCCGCAAGGGTCAGATCCTTCATATCATGATCGGCGCCGCCAATCGTGACCCCGACCAGTTTAGCGATCCCGACCGGCTCGACATCAGCCGCAATCCCAACCGTCACGTGACGCTCGGTCACGGCGTGCATTATTGTCTTGGCGCCGCCTTGGCGCGGCTTGAGTTGCGGGTTGCCGTTGCCAGCTTTCTCGATCGCTTCCCGAATTATCGGCCGGCGAGCGACCAAATCGTATTCATGGATCGCACTGCGAGCCGGCGACCGACCGGTGTGCCGGTCTTCGCGCGGTGATGCGCAGTAGCTTGCAATATGGAAAGTGAGCTCAACCAATGCCGCAGGCCTATCACAGCATTTGGACACAATTGCTCGCCACGCCCTTTCGGCAAGGATGGATAGACGCCGGCGGGATCAAGACGCGGTTTGTGCAGGCCGGTGATCCGTCGAATCCGCCGCTGGTCATGCTGCACGGCACCGCGGGCAGTTTGGAGAATTTCGCGGCGAACATTGCGGCGCACGCACAACACTTTAATTGCGTCGCATTCGACATGATTGGATCGGGGATGACCGCGAAGCCGGACTATGATTATGAGACCAATCACTATGTTGCCCATGTTGTTGATGTGTTCAAAGCCATGGATATTAAAAAAGCATCGATCATCGGATTGTCGCTTGGCGCTCGCGTCGCGAGTCGCTTTGCCATCGACCACCCGGAAATGGTCGAAAAGCTTATTCTTCTTTCCGCCACCGCCTACTTTCCAGCACGGCCAATTCAGGGAGACATCAAAGGTAGCAGGGCTGCGGCAGCGGCCAATCCGACATGGGACAGCATCCGTGAGATCTTCAAGGGACTGTTTCACGACGAAACGGAGATTTGGGACGACCTCATTGCTACCCGGCTTTCGCTGTACAGCCAGCCGGATATGAAGAGGGCGATGTCCCATATTCTTGCGCTGCTGGATCCCGAGGTCTACAACCGAAATAGAATTCCAGACGAGGACTGGAGGCGTTTGCGTGCTCCCACCCTAGTTGTTGCGGCTGTCGATCACCACGATGTCTTTCTGGATACTGCGCGAGCGATCGCGAAGCTCATCCCTGACATCACCGTGTTCGAGATGAAGCACTGCAGTCATTGGCCGCAGATGGAAGACCCGGTCACCTTCAATGAGCAAAGTCTTGCATACCTTTTCGGCGGCAAGTGATGAGCGGTGACGGCGTTATGCCCACTATCTCTGCCGCAAAATAATTATGGCACAACCCTCCCCGGCTTTCGGCGCTGTCGAGAGGATCAAAGTCATGGTGGCGTCCCCGAGCGGCGTTTCGATTTCAGCAGATGTTCTGCTTGCCAGCGACAACGACAACCCCGCGGTCCCCAAAGACTGCGTGCGGTGCGCGTCTCAGTCCATCCGCAATCGTACGCTCGGCGTCTAGATCGCGGGGGTTAGTTTCTGAGTTGGCCAAACGATCGAATAATTCGCTTAAGAGCTCTTGCTCTTGCGGTGTCATGGCGGCTCTCCTGCATCTCCAGCCACCGTTTATGTGGGTTAGTAAACGGGCCACGAAAGAGGGGTTGGCACGCAAAGGAGTCGCGGAGACGTCGGATCGATTGCCGGACCCTCCAAGAGGCCGTGATTACATGGCCCTTGCCGCCTGTCTCTTGAGAAAAGCACCGCATCCTATCGCAGGGAAGATAGTGGCCCGTGCCGGCGCCTAGCCAACTTAGGCTTTATCTACAGACGAGTTGCGCGAGCAGGTCACGCGCCAAATCGGAGTTGGACCGGTGCGGTAGACTCTACTTGTCTTCATCACCGTCACCGGCTTAATCGCTTGATCGCACAGCAAGGAGGAAGGCGACGGCCGACCGCGTCGAGACCAATATCGTCCTGATCGGCTCGCGGCAGTGGTATCGGGCCGCGGATGGCGCCCACTGGGCTGCAATGAAGGTGTGGCCGTACCGCGTCACGGTCACCGACCGCGGCAAGGACTACGTCGAGGTGCGCCACGGCACCAGCCTTAACTCCGTGCGCGCGCTGGTCGAGAACGAGCTAAACTTCGCCGCCGAGCGCATCGTCATCGAGCGCGTCAACGAGGACTAGAGATGATCAGACGAACCATCGGACGGCCGAGCCGAGAGGCGACCTCTACGGCTCAGGCGCTTTTATCTTAGACGTGCAGGGTTTCCGACGGCGATCGCCCCAGCGGGGACATCGCGTGTGACAACCGCGCCAGCGCCGATGATCGCATCGTCTCCGACGCTGACCCCGGGTATAATGATCGCGCCGCTCCCGATCCATACGTTGGATCCGATCGTGACGGGGCGCCCCAATTCTAGAAGCTGCGCACGGAGCTTGGGATCGCGCGGGTGATCGGCTGTCAGAATCTGAACGGCCGACCCAATTTTGGTTCTGTTGCCGATCATCACCTTAACGACATCAAGCACGACGCAATTGAAATTTATGAAGGACCCGTCGCCAATACTGATATTGTATCCGTAGTCGCAGAAGAATGGCGGCCTGATATTTACGCCCGCCCCGACGTGACCGAGTACTTCCTTAAGCATCGAGTGGCGTTCATCAGGCGTCTTTGATAGTGCGGTATTGTAGCGGCTCATCCACTCGGAAATGCGTTTGTTATCCTCGGCAAGTTCCGGACAGTCAGCAGTGTAGAGATCCCCGGCGAGCATTCGTTGCTTCTCCGTTCGCTTCTCCTCCATCACATTTGAACTCCTCTCTGGTCATCGAACTTACGGAACATTCAAGTGCGGAGCCGTAAACCGCTTAGGCGGTATGGCAAGCGCGCAAAATTGTGTGCCAATCAGCGTCATGGCGGTCGATCACAATCAAATGGTGCCAGCCTGCGCTGGCGCAATCGCAATGCCAATCAGTGCCGCATGAGGTGGTTGCCCTTCAACCAGGGATGCTCCGATGGTGCATCCTGCGACACCGATTAAGAAGCTTAGTCAAACACCTGCCTCTTGAAGTGTGCTACATTTGCTGAAATCGGGAG
>Ga0210396_10003269_pt1 | contig 16228 bp, 14 predicted proteins | sample IncBWH17OmetaG_FD_155466 | JGI IMG/M metagenome (GOLD analysis project Ga0210396, IMG submission 155466) | Forest soil microbial communities from Barre Woods Harvard Forest LTER site, Petersham, Massachusetts, United States - Inc-BW-H-17-O ... | reverse complement strand
CCGTGTTCGGTCACGAAGATATTTGCGGGCTTGATATCGCGATGCACCACTCCTTTCCCATGCGCCGCCCCCAGCCCATCAGCAATCTCAGTAGCCAGTGTCAGCAGAGTGTCAAGCTCCATGGGCCGACCCGCGATCAGCCAATTTAGCGCCGTGCCTTCCAGGTACTCCAATGCGATGTACGCCCGTCCGTCTACTTCCCCAATGTCATAGAGGGTGCAGATGTTCGGGTGGTTCAGGGCCGAGACAGCCTGCGCCTCCCGCCGGAACCGGGCGAGTGCCTGCGCATCATCGCTAACGTTTTCGGGAAGAAATTTCAGAGCGACAAAACGGTGCAGACGAGTGTCCTCCGCCTTGTACACCACGCCCATGCCCCCGCTGCCGATTTTTGACACGACACGGTAGTGCGCGATGGTCTTGCCTTCTAAGGCCCGATCATCGCTTTGTTCTGGAGCTTGCGCCGGAGAATCCTCCTTTGCCAGCGCCTTGGCTGCTACTTGCAAGGCAGGTGCTTCCATGAAGCTGTGAGCATCCTTCTCGAACGCCAGCAAGGACTCTACTTCGGCGCGCAGGTGCTTGTCCCCGGCACATCGCCGCTCCAGGAACTCGAACCGCTGCTCCTCCGCAAGCTCTAAAGCCTCTTGCACGAGCTGCTCGACTCGGGATTGATTCTCAGGCTCCAACCCGCTTGCCTCCACTCATTTCCCGCAGCAGCCACAGTTTAGCCAGCTTCCAATCCCGCATCACCGTTTCAGGTGAAACCTTCAACACTCCAGCCGTTTCTTCTACACTCAATCCACCATAAAATCGCAACTCGACAACCTGACTTCTCCTGGAGTTAACCTCGGCAAGAGCCTTTAAGGCCTCGTCCAATGCGACCAGGTCAGCACCGCGCTCAGGGGATACGACCAGTGCCTCGTCAAAGCAGACATGCCGGGCTCCCTTGCCCCGCTTCAGATATTGTTGGCTGCGGGCCCAGTCAGTAAGAATGCGACGCATCAGTTGGGCACAGACGGCGAAGAAGTGGGCGCGGTCCGCCCAGCTTACTTCCTTGAAAGCGACCAGCCGAAGGTAAACCTCATTGACTAACGCTGTCGTTTGCAGAGTGTGGTCGGGTTGTTGCCGGGCCATGTAGCGCTGGGCCGCTCGGTGCAACTCCCGGTAGACCAGAGGCGTCAACCGATCCAACGCTTCTTCATCCCCGGCACTCCAGGCCCGCAATAATTGAGTGATCTCGTGAACTGAGGGTGGCCCCATTGACCCCTCGCGTAAGCCGATAGCCCTGACTGGTCACAAAGAGTAGCACAGCTGGATAACCCTTTCCACAGAATGAGTTCCCGGCGTTCACTCTTCACCAACAAGTTTTTTCTTGGGGGCATTGCAGTTCTTGTCGCTGGTTCTCGTTATAGAAGGTAGAGCGGGGAAGAGGATGGCAAGCGACTCTCGAACCGCCCGTAAAAGCTCGACAACAAATCAGTGTTCCCAAAATTTCTGGAGGCTACTATGCACAGCAAAACTTTCTTCTGGTCCGTAGGGGCGTGGGTTCTCGGGCTCGCGCTAGCGACAAGTGCGGCGGCGCAAGATTGGCCAGGCAGGCATTACAGTGGCGTGATCAATGACTATCCGTTATCGGCCAACCCGACAGCCGGTCCGTGGGAACTTCGCGGCCCGTGGTCCTTGAGTCTGCGATCGTTCGGAAGTGCAGATTTTTCGGCATCTCTGACGATGGAGTTTTCCGATTTAGGATCCGGCACTGGGTACAGCACCGACTCCCGACACCAGCACACGCACCACATAACGATGAAGGGCGCGACGCTAATTTGGAACCCGCCTCAAACCGATTGCCCAATCGGCATCACTCCCTTTCCTACCTACACTTGGGTTCTGGAAGTGAACGGAATGGCGGATGTAGCGGGAAATGGAGGATCTCCCTTTACCGGGCCAGTGCCGCTACAGGTCTGCCTTGGCGGCGGCCCGGACCTCGAGATTTCGAACATCACGCTGGTGTTTACGAATCTCTCACAGGCAACAAATCATTTCGGACAGCAGCCGATCCACGGGGTCGTTCAGCTTCCTAAAGAACCTGAATAGGGTGACAGAGACCAGGATTGAAGTGGACAGCCGGACTGGAGCGGGAGGGTGCCATGAAAAGCGAAGCAGCGCGGGTGAGAAAGCTCGCGGTTGGGGGGATTGTGAGCCTCCTGCTCCTTGCCGGATGCGGAGGCGGCACCAGTCCATCATCGATCAATCCGCCCGTGTCTAACGGATCTAATTCCACTCCAACAATCACCTCAATCTCTCCGAGCTGTACCGTCCCTGGCGCTGCGGCTTTCGTGCCTACAATCAATGGGATGAATTTCGTGGCAACTTCTATGGTTAACTTCGGCGGGTTGGCGGCCGCCACCACCTTCGTCAACTCTACGCAATTGACGGCGGCCATCCCTGCTGCCAGCATTGCCTCAACCGACACGCCCGCCGTGATGGTGACCAACCCCGCTCCCGGCGGGGGTAGCTCGAACGCGTCGACCTTCACCATAACGACAGGAACTGTTAATCCGCAATCCTTCGCCTATGTGGCGAGTTCGGGGGATGTGTGGGATATCGATTTTGGCAGCGTTGTGACGTACGCCATCAATCCCACGACCGGGATTTTAAAGCCCACTGGACCGATAGCCACGGAGCTGTCTCCTACCTCGATAGCCATCCATCCGTCGGGAAAGTTCGCCTATGTGACGAATTCTGGCTCGAACAGCGTCTCCATGTACAGCATTGACAGTGCGACCGGGGCTTTGACGCTCATAGGGACAATAGGCACATGAAAGGCCGGCTCTGAAGCAAGAAAGAAACAGGGAACAGGAAGAGGAGAGAACCATGATTTCCAAAACGTTTCGCATCGCTCGAATGATTGTTCTTGCCACCTTTGCGCTCCGTTCCGCTGCCACCTGAGGGTCAGCTATCCCCCCTCACGGTTTGCGTTACCGGAGGGGCGCAGGTTGAGTCTTCGAACATCACGCTGGTATTCGGTGCACCTGCGAGCGGACATTTCGGCTCGCAACCGATCAACGGCGCCGTTCGTGACCGGAAATGAGGCGGTCGGATGATCCATAGAAGCACGCAAACAAAAAACGGGAATGCCTCAAACACGAACCTGAGTTTTGAGCCAAAAACATAAGGAGAATCAAAAATGAACAAGATTGGAAAGTATTTTCTTCTCGTGACGGGTTTCGCGCTCGTTGCACCTTTTGCCCCCATTCCGGGGGCCAACAACAAGGTTCATGCCCACGATCTGAGCTGTAGCGTGGCCAGCCTCAAAGGGAAGTACGCCTTCCGCAGGTCGGGCACGATCAATCTCGTGGGCGGTCCCAATTGCCAGGGCTTTACCGACTGTGGCCCCGTCGCTGAAATGGGCGTCGCCACCTACGACGGAAATGGGACGCGTGGTCTTATTCGCACCACCAGAAGCACCGCTGGTGAAATCCGACCCTGGGGCGATCAGCCCGCACCGAACGGAACCTACACCGTCGATCCGAATTGTACGGGATCATTCTTCGATACGACCGGCACACTCAGGGACGACGTCGTCGTCGTTGACGGAGGCAAGAGGTTCTTCGTGCTCAGCCAGGACCCGGGCACAGCCGTCATGGAAGAGGGAGTAAGGCTGGACGAGTAGAGGGACTAACACTGACTAATTGGCTGCACACTTCTCTATTGAAGCGGTTGTGCATCTCGCCGACGGTCGGTGATGTGGAGTGGGGAACGGAATGGAGGGTGCCATGAAAAGCGATACAGTGCTGGCTAGAGGGCTCGCAGTTGCGGGGATTGCAAGCCTTTTGCTCCTTGCCGGATGCGGAGGCGGCACACCTTCGACGGTTAGCCCGCCCCCCACTCCCACTCCCACTCCCAACCCCACTCCCACAATCACGACAATCTCGCCGAATAGTACCGTTGCAGGCAGTGCGGCTTTCATCCTCACGATCAATGGGACAAATTTCATCGCAGCTTCCATGGTCAACTTCGGCGGGTCAGCGGTTGCCACCACGTTCGGCGGCTCTTCGCAATTGACGGCGGTCATCCCTGCTGCCAGCGTCGCCTCAACCGGTGCGCCAGCCGTGACAGTAACCAACCCCGCTCCTGGCGGTGGCATCTCCAAGCCGATCAGCTTCACCATTACCACGCTCACTCCCCCGACAATCAGTAATCTCTATCCAACCTGCGTTCCGGCAGGAGGAGAGTCCTTTCCATTGCAAATAGCTGGGCCATATCCGGGGTCAAATTTTGTGACCACTTCAGTCGTTCGCTGGAACGGCAACGACCGGCCGACCACTCTGAGTGGCATTAATGGACTCGTTGCCCAGATTTCGGCGAGTGACGTTGCCGCAGCCGGAACAGCGGCGGTCACAGTCTTCAACCCTGGAGCCGGCGGCGGCAGTTCGAACGCGTTGCCCTTCGCCATAACCACAGGAACAGTGGGTCCGCAATCGATCGCCGTGGACCCTGCCGGACAGTTTGCCTATGTTGCGAGTCTCGGCTGCAATGACGACAGTGAGGGCTACGTGCTCATGTACACGATCAACTCCACCACAGGGGCCCTGTCCAAGGGATCAACGGTGCCTTCTCTGGATTACAGCCCCGAATCGGTGACCGTAGATCCGTCTGGCAAGTTCGCCTATGTGGCAAATTTTGGAGATGATTATGACAGCGATGGCAGCGTTGCGATGTACAGCATCAACGCCACGACTGGGGCCTTAACGAATACAGGAGGGATAAGCGGGGACAATGGGACCTTTTGCTGTTTCGATTCGGTGGCGGTGAATCCATCCAGCAAGTTCGCTTATGTGGCGAAGGGGGGCTGCTGTTCAACCAGCGTCTCGATGTACACCATCAACGCCACCACGGGGGTCTTAACATCTATAGGGGCAATCGCCGCAGGAGGTATTCCGGCCTCGGTGGCCGTGGATCCATCCGGCAAGTTCGCTTATGTGGCGACTACGGGCGACAGTTTTGCATCGGCTGGCAACGTGTCCATGTACACCATCGATGTCACGACCGGGGCGTTAGCGTCCGTAGGGACGATCGCCGCAGGAACAGGTTCCAACTCCGTGGCCGTCGATCCTGCGGGTAAGTTCGCCTACGTAACGAATGCCGCCTCGAACGACGTCTCCATGTACACCATCGACGCTACGACCGGGGCCTTAACATCTATGGGTTCGATTCCCGCCGGAACACATCCTGTCTCCGTAGCTGTGGATCCTGCGGGCAAGTTCGCCTACGTGGCAAATTGGACGGCTTCTGACACTGACGGCAGCGTCTCGATGTACACCATCGACGCTGCGACGGGAGTCTTAACGCCCACAGGAACGATAGCTACGGAGCTATCTCCTACCTCGATAGCCATCCATCCATCCGGTAAGTTCGCCTATGTGACGAATTCCGGCTCGAACAGCGTCTCGATGTACAGCATTGACAGTGCCACAGGGACCTTGATGCTCATAGGGACAATAGGCACATGAAGGGGCCGGCTATAAGCAAGAAAAAAACGGGGAAGAGGGTGACGCTGTGAACCGCAACTTCACCAGCATTCTCGCGTTGATTTTGGTTGGCTTGGCTTTCGGGTTCCTGACGGGTTGCGGCAGCAGCAGCAGTTCGGGTACGCCGCCTCCGCCTCCCACCATCGCGATCACGGCGACCAGCGGATCAGGACAAAAAGCAAACGTCGGTGACGCCTTTACCAACATGCTGGTAGTCACCGTGACATCCAACGGAACTGCGGCCGGCGGGGTAACGGTTACGTTCACGCCTGTTCCGGGACCAGCCGGTCAGAGCTGCACCCCCTCCTCCACTACTGTTACCACCGCCTCCGATGGCACGGCATCGATCACCTGTACTGCAAACTCGACGCCCGGCGGCTACTTAGTAATGGCTGCGGCGACGGGAAGCACAGCACCCGCCAGTTTCACCGAAGGCAACACCGCTCCCCGCGTGTTCGTGTTCTATGTGAACGGGCTGGAAAACAGCGCCACCGACGGACCCGTTTACTACGGCGTCGCAGGCGCGGTGGGCTTTGACTTAAGTGGCAACGTCCTCGGCGGTGAACAGGACTATAACGACGGGCAAAACGGCTTCGCGTCACCGGCCTACACAATCACGGCAACCGGCAGTTCGATGACGGTGGATCCAACCACCGGCACCGGGACACTCATCCTTAATGTTTCGGCCAGCAACTCTGGTGTCGGAGTGAACGGCATCGAGACCTTCGCCGTTCAGTTCATAAACGCAAGTCATGCGCTGATCACACAGTTTGATGGATCGGCAACTTCCAGCGGAAGCCTCGACCTGCAGACGGCAACGAGTGCTGTCGATGGCAATTTTGCCTTCACCCTCTCCGGGCTAGACCCCGCGGGCTTCCCGTTTGCGTATGGAGGCGTGTTCTCGAACACCAGCGGCAGCATCCGCGGCACGTACGACGAAAATGATTCCGGGAAGGTGCTCGTGGGGAATACTCTCACAGCGACGGACAACGGCGTCGGAGCGGACGTGTATGGGCGGGGCAGCATCACCGGCTTCACGGATCCCAACAACGCCAACGAACCCATCTCGCTCGTCTACTACGTTGTTGGTCCAGAAGTATTACGCATCATCGATGTTGACGCCGACGATACGTTGGTGGGTTCAGCCTACGGTCAGGGCAGCGCTACCTCCTTCGACAGCACGGTGCTGTCAAAGGACGTGTTCGGCATCCTTGATAACACGGAGGACGAAGTCGTTGTCGCAGCCGGGCAACTCGTTGCCGTTAATACCGCTGCTGGAACGTTTAGCGCCACATTCACAGGCGAAGGCGATGATGACGAAGGGGGCGCTGTCGTCAGCGGTACCCCGGGCGGAGTCGCAGGCAACTATTCCTTTTCGAACACCGTGCTCGGTTATGGCAGCATGACCGGCATCACGGGGTTGGGATCCATTCACACACTCGGGCTGTATGCGACGGATCCAACGCTCAACCTTCTGGATCCCAACAACACCACCGCCAGCAACCTGGGAGCCGCGCTTGTCCTTGGGTTAGATGATTTCGCTCAGCCCACGGGAGTCGTGATTCCGCAAGGGACCGTAGCTTCCGACGGATCGGACCTCGACCACAGCTATGGCTTCGGCGCGCAGGCCTTCGTCGACAACGGCAGCTTTCCTAGCGGGAACCCGGGCTGGGAGTATGACTTCGTCGGGCAAGGAACATTTTCGTCCCTTGCTTTCACGACCGGGAGCCCTTCAACTCTGGTGGATCTCAGCGATCCGTTCGCGTCCTTCGTACCGGGCAAGCCGGGTGAGTACACTGCCGTCCGGATCACGGGGACCGCAGCCGCACCTGACACCGCGGGCCGATACACATTCCATTCGGCCACGCCATTTGCCGTCGGTCCTGTCGGCGCTGGCGGTCCAACCGTTGACTTCACCGTGGTCCTGTACGAAGCTGGTCCGGGGCTCGTGTTCTCGATCGAGGAGGACGCCGACAGCGAGTGGGTGGGCACCTTCCAGCAGAAGAGCGCCGGCCCGTTGACACCAATGCACGTGAAGAAAGAACCGCTAGTCAAGAGCCAAGCGAAACCGAAACGCTAACCAGCAAACTAAACGAGGATTCCCCGGTAGGGCCAAAAAGAAAATTTCTGGCTAGCTAGATGAACGCAAACCAGAACAGGAAAGAGAAGAGAACCATGATTTCCAAAACGTTTCGCATCGCTCGAATGATTGTTCTTGCCACCTTTGCGCTCAGTTCCGCTGCCTGGGCGGCGACTTGTTCAAACGCCTCGCTGAGTGGCACCTACGGGTTTCTGCACGACGGCACAGATAGCAACGGCGCCCCTGCCTCCGCCGCCGTGACCCAGCTCACGTTTGACCCAACCACAGGCACGTTTGCCGGAGAGAACACAGCATCCCATGATGGCGTGATTGTCACCGCACCCGTCACCGGAACGTACGAAGTCGCCTCGAACTGCACCGGCACGGGTAACCCCGCGGGAGCCAGCCCCTTCTCCTTGGTGGTTACGTCAACCGGATTTTTGGCTCTTCACATTTTTTCGGAGGGATTCGCCGTGAGGCAGGGCTCCCCGACCTGCACCAATGCCGGAGTTAAGGGCAATTTTGGGTTTGAAACAACCGGCCTCTTCGTCGCAGGGGCGCCCACCACGGGTTGGGTGGGTTTCATCGGTGAGTTGAAGTTAAGGGTCAACCCTTCTGGAGAAGGAGTAATAAGCGGACATATAGCGGGTGCCGAGGGTAGCATGACGCTCGCAGAGGAGCCCGTCACCGGTTCTTACACGGTCGACACGGACTGCAAGGGCACGGCTACCATAACACCGAAGGGACAGCCCGAGATGCACTTCAGCTTCGTGGTTGTGGACTGTGGGAAGGAACTGCTGGCCGTTGAGACGGACGCTGACACGATTGTCAGCGGGACTCTGGCGAAGCGCGATTAAGTAACGAAGACGGCATCTGTGCAAAGGACTCACCCGACAACCTTCATCGCTCGAGAGAGGGGCGAATCCTGCTCATTGGGAGGTGGCGGCTAACTGCCGTTATCAGGCCATTTGCTGAGACGCTGCTGGACCGTACCCCGTCAGTTGACTAAATCAGGCATTTACACTCATTGTCCTGATTGTTGAATTGAATCGCGATGTATGACCGGGCGACGCAAGCTGTCCAGCATCGGTGGGGGTGTTGGCTTAGCGGGACTGGGTGGGATCAAGGGCGGAGCTTGCTGCGGATTCCGACGCCAGGGTAGCGTTATGCCAGTCGCTGATTTGCTCGACGGCCTGGGCTAGCGAGGCCACGATCCGGTCGGGACGGGTGCTGCCGAAACGGTCTTTAGCTTTGTCGAGGTCGCCGGTGAATCCCCAGATGCCGGCCACGATCCTGATCTGAGGGAGGTGCATGCGGATGCGCTGGCAGAGGGTGCGCGCCTGGGCAAAGGCGAAGGGAGGAACGGCGGAGATGCAGACCACATCCTGGGGCTCGGGGAGGAGATTGGTCAATATCTCTTCGACGGGGGAAGCGACGGGGAGTGAGAGGACACCGTGGCCGGCACGCTCGAGCAATTGAGCGAGCATGGAGGAAGTGATTTCATCCGCCTGATCATTGGCTGCGAGGCAGAAAATACGGACTGTTGAGGGCGTGGGTTCGGCGATGCTTGAGGGTAAGTTTGGTTGCGGGGTCGACCGCCAACGGGATCTCAGCTTTCGGGATTTTGGCGCGACTTCTTCCGGACGGTAAGCCGCGAACTCGGAAACGATTTCGCTTATGCTGAGAAACAGGTAAGACTCGCGGGCGTCGTCTAGTGCGCCTTTGTGACGATCTTGTTCGGCCAGGGTTAGAGCGGGAACGAGTACTCGATCATAGAGGCCGACGAGGGGATGGGTTTGCAGGAAAGTAACGGCGATGGCTCGGGCGTCTTCCTGGTCGAGTGCGAGCAAGCGTTGATAGAACTGAGCTTCGACGGAAAGAGCAGTTTCATCGCCCAGCAGAATATGGAGGAAAGAAAGGCGCGGGACGTGACGGCCGAGCACGACGGCGACGACGGTGAGCGGGACGGCTAAGACGAGGCCCGCCCATCCCCAAAGCATGGTCCAGAAGACGGTGGTTACCAGAAGAGCTAGAGCGGAGATTCCGGTGCGCGCCCCGTAGAGCACGGGCTCGACAAGATTGGTTGCGACCAACTCGAGCAGCGCGAATAACAGGATGACTAAGACTGGCGGTCCCCAACCGTCGAACAATGCGAGAGATAAAACCAACGGAAACGCTGTAGCGGTTAGGACGCCCGCATAGGGCACGATGCGGAAGACGCCGGCGAAGATCCCCCAAAGGATGGCATTCGGAATCCCGATCAGGAAGAGACCGGTTCCGAAGCAAACGCCGTAGCTGGCGTTTACGAGGAACTGAACTACGAGGTAGCGGCTGACGCGGTTGGAGGCGTCGTCCAGGGCGAGGGTCATGGTATTTAACTGGGCCACGCCAGCGAGGCGCAGAACGCGATTGCGCAGGTCGACCTGCGTGATCAAAATGAACACCGTAAAGATGAGGACCATGCCCGCGGTGCCGAGCGGCCGGAGGGCGCTGCCCAGCATTTGGCTGAGATATTGCAGACCGCTGGCGGGGGGTGCGACAACTTGAACCGGCACGGGCGCCACCGGCTGTGTCGAAGTCTTCGCTGGGGAAGCTTGCGCAGTCAAGCCGGCGGGCGGAATCGCGGGGGTGGGGCTGGAATCAAAATCCTTGCCGATTTCGCTTACGCTGTCAGCTGCGCGGCCGAGGGCGCTATCGGGCGCAAAGTGAAGAGCCTCGATCTTGTTATGGATATGTAAACGATATTTGGGGAGATCATTGGCCACTTCCAGCAATTGATCGGCGACTACCCAGCCCACGCCGGCGACGACGGAGACGGAAATCAGCATTACCAGCGCTACGGCGGGTACGCGCCGCAGACCGAGCTTTTGAAACCAGAGGACCATCGGGGTCAGCAGGAAGTTGAGGGTAAGGGCGAGCGCGAGAGGGATCAGGACCGCACGGGCAAAGTAGAGAATTAGAATGATGCCGGCCAGGACGACGAGTGGGTTCAGCGCCGGCGAATCTGGTCGGGATCGACTCATATGCATTGGAACTTTACTCCAAGTGCGGGCTAAAAATCGCGTGGAATCGTTGTCCTGCCTGCATTTTGGCGCATTCAGGGAGATCTTGGCAGCCTTGGGAGCAGGTCGGTGGACTCTGGTTACTTGCCGGTGATCTAGTTTCGCGATGCAATTGAATTCGGAAAGAGACCTGGGAGGGGCACATGAGCCGCGTGTTTGGTTTTCTCAGCGTGGTTATCGTATTGGGGATCGGGATGTACATTTATTCCCGGCAGGCGCAGAGCTCATCTGCTGCGGCGGGAGCGAGCAACCCGAAGGCTGCCATCAACATCACCGGGGTAAAGAGCGATCTGATCGGGATCGCTTCGGCGGAGCGGCTGTACTTCGCGAGCGAAGGGAAATACGCTTCTCTTGACGAGTTGATCGCGAACCACGCCGTTACGATGCGGCAGCGTCCTCCTTACACCTATGAAGTCGAGACCAGCTCGAGCGGATTTCGCGTGGTCGCTACGCGGTCCGGGGATGACGGCTCGGGCACGCCGGCGCAGCTTTCGGTGGATGAGAACATGGAGTTCAAGACTTCAGAGTAGGGACTCGCGGCTTTATCGAGGTATGGAATGGCGATTCATCGCCTATTGACTTGACCCGCCCCTGTCTAAAGCCTCACAGATCGGGTTTAGGCGTGGCGGAGATTTCTCTTAGTACTGACACGGACTTGTAATTGCGGATCACGCTGCGCGTCTGATTCTGCGCAGCCACCCTTCGAAACGCGCGAACGGCGGGGCCGCCTCAAGGACCCCAATTCACCGGTGACCGGTCGACATTGTATTTGTACGACCGTATCCTCGCCAATGTCGCATTCTGTTTCTTCTCCAAAAATGCGCTGATCTGGTCGTTCGATGCCTGGCGGATGAGCGCCAGCTTGCAGTTACGGACCTTCCTGGATAGAGACTGGTCTGACTCCACAGCCTCCAATTGCGACTTCGCTGACTCCAAAGTGTCGAGCATCTGCGATTGCTGGTGTGCCGTCAGGCTCAGTTGCTTGCTCAGTTCCTCTGTCTTCTTCGACGGATCGAAATGTCCATTCTGATACCACTCCGGTGACGATACGGGCATGGTGCACGCGCGGGGGTTGGTACACTCTCGGCATAATGGACGACGCTTCTGATTGTCCATGAGGGTCGCGATGTTCGCATCGATGTTCGCGACGTTCGCTGGGTCGCTTGGGTTTTGCGCAACGGCAGAGACCGCAAGCGAGCCTATGAAGCCCAAGGCCGATAGAAGCAGGCATTTTTTTAGCATAGTTTCCCCGCGTGCGAACCCTCGACTTGGAGACGCCTACCAACCAAATTATTGCTCCAGAGTGGTAGAAGTGCACTGTCTTTTACGAATCTTTACTGGATAGTCCAACTGTTTCTGCGTGGCGAAGCACTTTAGTACTCTTCAATCCATATCTTCCGCGGCTAATAATCAGGCTTGCGACGCCTCGAGGGTTCAATCTGATGTTTCCTTCAGCGTGCTAAACAGGCACCAGGAGAAAAAGAGTATGAAGAAACTACTGGCAGTTGCTGTTCTGATGGCCGGTGTAACCATTGGTCTTCGTGCGTTTCACCAAGGAGCCACGGTAAGCGGGGCGACATTTACCGTGGACAGGGGCAATCCCTATGTCGATTACGAGGATCTACGGCGTCGAAAACTGCCTGACGATGGGTTTTCAATGACGGGATACCAATTGGAATCGGATAACACCCTTGATCTGCGTTTTTACACGCATGGGAAGCCGGACGATAGCAAACGGATTGACCCGACGATCGAAAGGGTGAAATACCTTACGCAGAATCTGAGCAAGCAGTATCCCATACACATTGTTTTTATTGATGGGAATCCTTTTGTGAAGATGAACGGCGTGACTGAAGGAACCGGGGTAGTGATCCGAGAGATTGACCTTCCGGTTACGCAATAGCCGCCGCAAAATCAGACCTGCGATTGCCTAGAATTGTTTTCGAAGGAATTCGAAGAGGATGTAACCGATCAGGGCGGCGATCAGGGCGATTTCAAAGTTGGCCGTCGTGAAAACATCTTTGATGGCCCAGGCTATGCCTTTCTTCTGTCCCATGCCGGAGCGCTCAAATTCTCCCATCAGGAGATTGGCATAGAACAGGAAGAGGATAAAAGATACTTCGATCACCGCTCTCCATAGATTTTTCATCGCGGTATCAGCTTCCTGGTCGCCTCAGTTGTTTATCTTCGGTTGTGCGTCTTCAGTCCTTAATCCCTCATCTTCAGTTGTTTATCTTCGGTCGTTTTACTTTCGGATCAGCAATTCGGAGAACTGGAAAATACGATCGACGGCGACTGCGGCGATTCCCGTCCCGATTACGGTTGCCATTTTGATACTCAACGCTCTCGTAACGGCTTTGTCCTTGGTGGTTCTCCAGATAATGGGCAGGTTCACGGCGGCGCTGGTCAAAGAAGTGAGCACCGTGGCGCTGCCGGCGAGGGCAGCGGTTATTTTGCCGTGCTTAGCCATGGTGGCGGCGGCGGCCGTGGTGCTGGCGCTGCTCACCAGGCCGCCGAACGCGCCGGTGGCCAGCATGCCTTCACTGCCAAAGTATTTGGTGAGGAGAGTTCCGGCAATTTGTATGCAGATGAACACGGCGCCAAACCAGATCACTTTTGTGATCGAGATGGGAGAAGTCAGGGTGAGAGTTCCGGGAACATCTTCAATTTTTCGGTCGCGCCAGACCCAAAATACGGCCACGAGGGTCATGGCCCCAAGCGGGATGAGAGTCGCGCTCAGGGAGGCGGGCGAGAAAATGGTGGCGAGGATGAGATTTCTGGCAAACATCGCGATGGTCGTCAACAAACACAGCGTGGCGGTGCGGCCGACCATCGATGTTGCCTTCAGCCTCGTCCCTAACTCGGCTACCGTAGCGCTGCTGTTTACCAAACCGCCGAAGAGGGCTCCGAAATAGAGGCCGCGCGTGCTGTAGATGCGGAGGAGCACGTAATTCACGAATCCGATTCCGGCGATGGCGATGACGCTGATCCAGGCGTCGCTGGGGTTGAAAAGTTGCCAGGGATCGACATAGCGGTTGGGAAGAACGGGGTAAATGACGAAACCGATCAGGCCGAGCAGGACGGCGCTGCGGATTTCCGACGGTTGCAGGCCTCCGGCAAAGCGGCTGAGTTCTGTTTTCCAGGCTAGAAGCATGGTCATAACGATCGCTCCCGCTACGGGAGTGAAGATATGACCAAGACCGACCAGAACGCCGAGGACGTAATTCACCATCAACGCGGCGGAGGTGGTGATCTCGAGGGAGCGGTTGTCGAGAATGCTGCGCGTGTTCATGGCGGCAACCAGCAGGAACACGCCAATCAAGCCGGCGATGGCCACACCCGACCCAATCAGCGAGGTGAGCATGCCGAACAAAGCAACGATGGCAAAGGTCCTGATGCCCACGTCTTTGTTGGACCATTCGCGCTCCATGCCGGCGAGCATTCCAATGCCGATGGCCACCCCCATTTTCAGGGCGATGGGAGTCACGGGGAAATGGGTGGAGTCAGTTTGCATGCTGTTCACGTCAGGCAACAACGTCCTGGTAACGATGTCCTGGGAACGACGCCCTAGTAACCCAGTGAATCCTAATACATGAAGAGCATCCAGTGACAAGGGCATTTGATTCGCTGCCCGTATAATGTTTGGATGCGGCTGATTTTCGACATTTTCGGGCAGACCCTGCGGACGCTGTGGGGGCACAAGCTGCGGTCGTTTCTGACCATGTTTGGAATCGCCTGGGGAGTGTTTTCGCTGCTGCTGCTGGTGGGACTGGGAGAGGGATTCCGGTCGGGAAATAAGAGGCAGTTCGACACGCTGGGCGAGAACGTAATGTTCATCTGGTCGAGCCGGGCTCCGATGATGCAGGGGAGTTTCACGGCGCTGCGGCAGTACTACCTGACGGACCGCGATTACCAGGACATTTTGCAGGAGGCTCCGAGCGTGGGAGCGGTGGCGCCGGTGATCAGACGCAACGATATTCGGGCGGTGAGCGATTACTTCCAGTCGAGCGGCGACCTTATGGGAGTGCCAGCGATGTTTAACAAAATTCGTTACCTGCCTATTAAGGAAGGGCGCTGGCTGAATGCGATGGATTTGGCGCAGAAGCGGGCGGTGATTGTGCTAGGAGATGAGACGCAGCGGACATTGTTTCCGGGGCGGCCCGCGGTGGGCAGCACGATTCTGTTGAACGGGCAGCAGTTTGAGGTGATCGGAACGCTGCAGCGCATTGGACACGGCGATAACAATACGCAAAACCTGAAGTGCTTCATGCCGTTCACTACTATGCGGGAATATTTTCGGCTGACGAACGTTGGGGAAGCGCCGGATGTGATCAGCATGATCGAATACCAGCCGAAGACGCGTGCGTTGCACGAAGCGGCGCGGCAGGAAGTGCACCGGATCGTGGCGCGGAACCATGGGTTTGATCCCAGCAATCCGAATTCGTTCGACGAGTGGGATACGGTCAACACGGTCGACCAGGTGGGAAAGATTTTCGACGCGATGAATGCTTTCTTAGGAAGTGTCGGCCTGGTGACGCTGGGGCTGGGAGCGATTGGCATCATTAATATCATGCTGGTGGCGGTTGCCGACCGCACCCGGGAGATTGGATTGCGCAAGGCGCTTGGAGCGACGAACGCGAGCATCATGTTCCAGTTTTTTGTGGAGGGCGCGTTTCTAACGCTGCTGAGCGGGACCATTGGGATTGGCTTGGCCGCGGGGCTGATGGCGCTGCTGGCGGGGGTCGATCTGGGGGATGGATTTGATCCGCCGAAGCTGGTGGCGTCGACGGCGGCGTTGGCGGTAGTATCGCTGACGGTTGCCGGGGTGGTGGCGGGATTATATCCGGCGCGGCGTGCGGCAATGCTGCAGCCGGTGGAGGCGCTGCGGAAGGAGTAGAGCAGTGGCCAGGGGTCAGTGATCAGGGGCCAGTTCAAAACCTTTTCTGCACGGATTTATGCCGATTTAAAACCTAAATCTTTAACACAGAGGGCACTGGGGAGCACAGGGTAGATCAATTATGCATCGGGATTTGTTGGGACAGGCTTTTGCGGCTATGCGGCATGATCTGCGGAAGACTACGCTCACCATGGCGGGGATGGCTTGGGGGATTGCCACCGTAGTGTTGCTGCTGGCTTATGGGAATGGGTTCGCACAGGCGATCACGAATATCTTTCAGAGTTTTGGGGCTACCGCGGTGGGGATATTTCCCGGACGGACGTCGGAGCAGGCCGGAGGGGGCAAGGCGGGAGTGGAGGTGCGCTTCACCAATGATGATGTGGAGCTGCTCCGGAACAATGTGCCGCTGTGCAAACACGTGGTGCGAATGTCGCAGAAGGATTCGCTGGTGCAGAACGCAAACCGTGCATTCACGCTGCCGGTGCTGGGCATGGATCCGGCGATCCAGGAGATTTGGAATCTGGATATGGATCAAGGCCGCTTCCTGAACGAGGAGGACAACGAGCGGCATCGGTTGCTAGCGGTGATTGGGGCTGAGGCGAAGGACAAGTTATTTTCGGGGATGCCGGCCGTGGGTGAGGACATCCGGGTAAATGGAGTG
>Ga0210396_10003268_pt1 | contig 16229 bp, 12 predicted proteins | sample IncBWH17OmetaG_FD_155466 | JGI IMG/M metagenome (GOLD analysis project Ga0210396, IMG submission 155466) | Forest soil microbial communities from Barre Woods Harvard Forest LTER site, Petersham, Massachusetts, United States - Inc-BW-H-17-O ... | reverse complement strand
TGCCATGAAGGACGCCGGCAAAGAATTCGAGATCAAGATCTATCCTCCGTATGGCAAGTCCACGCAAGATGGGCATACTTTCGGCTATTTCGGAAGCTTAGGGACCTCGCAACAATAAGTTGCCATTGATAGGGTTAACTCCAACATGTAGAGCCGCTCAATGAGGCAGGGTAAATCCAACCCTGGCCTTCCGAGATGGGCTCCACTGGCTCGAAGGTATCCGATCGGTATTCCCCGCCGGGATTCAGGTGATTATGTTACAGTTCTCACTAAGTCATGCAAGGAGTGTGTACTCTAACATTATGCGACCCACTTCCTTCGATCCATCCGCCCTGCGCCAACATCTCCGTCGTAACAAGATCGCCGATCTGCCCGAGCTGAAACGCGTCCTCGGCACAGACACCGATCTCACGGTCTTTCGGAAATTGAAGCAGCTTCAATATCTCGCTAGCTACACTCATCGCGGCCGCTTCTACACCCTGGCCGAAATCGCTCGTTTCGACGATCGCGGACTGTGGTCGCATGAAGGTGTCTGGTTCTCCCGTTACGGCACGCTGCTGGCTACCCTAGAAACCTTCGTCCACCAGTCTGCCAACGGCTACTACGCCCATGAATTGGCCGATGCCCTGCACGCCGAAGTGCAGCAGCCTCTCCGCCATCTGATCGAGCAACAGCGCCTGGCTCGAATGGAGGTAGATGGCCAGTTTCTCTATACCGCCATCGAGTCCATCCCACGCCGCAAACAGTTGCTCGCCCGGCGCAGCGCTCAGGCCGTCCCGGTGGCCGTCCATTCTGCCGACCTCCAGGCTTCTCCCGATGAACTCAAGGCCGCCATCCTGCTGTTCTATGGCCTGCTCGATGAACAACAGCGCCGATTGTTTGCCGGGCTGGAGTCTATCCGCCTGGGCCACGGCGGGGACACTCTGCTCGGCGATTTCCTGGGCTTGGGCGTTCACACCGTAGCCCGCGGTCGGCAGCAACTGCTGGATCAGAATGTGGTCAGCGGCCGATCTCGCCGCATCGGCGGTGGTCGTACTCCGGCGGAAAAAAAACGCCCGACCTAATCGCCGTTCTCCATTGCCTGCTCGAACACGATACCGCGGGCGATCCCATGACCGGCTTACGCTGGTCTCGCCGTACTACTACCACCATCGCGGATGAGCTGGCTAAACTCGGTATTGCCGTCTCCCCCAATACCGTCGCCCGCCTGCTCCATGACATGGGCTATTCTCTGCGGGTCAATCAAAAGCAGATCTCCACCAGTTCGAGTCCCAACCGCAATCTTCAGTTCCAATATCTGGCCGAGCTGCGCTACCGTTTCCAACGCCGTCATCTGCCCATCGTCAGCGTCGACAGCAAGAAACGCGAGCTCGTCGGCAATTTCAAAAATCCCGGCCGTCGTTGGGAATCTGCTCCGCGTTGCGTCTATGATCACGACTTCCGCACCGATTCCATGGGGGTCGCCATTCCTTATGGGATTTACGATGTTATGGAAAATCGCGGTGCCCTCGTCGTTGGCGTTTCCCATGACACTCCCGCCTTTGCCGCTCCTGCCATCGCTCACTGGTGGCACCAGGAAGGTTCCACTCGCTATTCCGGTTCCCGCCAACTGCTCATTCTGGCTGATACCGGCGGTAGCAACAGTTGCCGCTGTCATGCCTGGAAAACCGAACTCCAGTCCCAACTGGCGAACTCCTTTGCCCTGGCTGTGACCGTCGCCCACTATCCCACCGGCGCTTCCAAATGGAATCCCATCGAGCATCGCCTCTTCTCCGAAGTCTCACGCAACTGGGCGGGCGAACCGCTGGACTCCTACCAGAAGATCCTCAACTATGCTCGCACCACCCAAACCCAAACCGGACTTCAGGTCACTGCTTATCTCGACCGCCGACTCTATCCTTGCGGTCTCAAACCCACACCCGATCAAATGGCTTCACTTCGATTGCAGCGCCACGAAACTCTGCCCGAGTGGAACTACACTATCAAGCCACAACTGTGAACTTGTTCTTGCGTGATTCCTTAGTAAGCACTACCGGCAGACTTTACGACCGTGGATTGCACGGCAGTGAGCGTCTGGGTTTGAGTGTGAAGGGTGGTTGTGTCCCAAGGACCGTTGATGGAGCAGGCGACGTAGATGAGATTGGTGAGGTTGGTCAAGGTAAGCCAACCGTTTACCACCAAAGTCGTACTGGTCGTTGTTTGTCCTTCAGCGGTAAACGCGAGTCCCATCGTTGCGAATGCAGGCTGCCCCATGTTCATAGGGCTGCCGCCGCCATCGGAGGCATAAAGATCGCATCAAGGGTTGACGAAGCGGTGACCTTGCGGATCAACTCCGTAGGCGAGAGTGATATTCCCAGTTACCAAATTGGAACCCGCAGGGATGTTCGTCAGTTGGATCACTCCCGGCGACTGGATGCCCGCCGACCCGCTTACCTGAGCGTTGGTGAACGTGGTGTTCACGTAAGTATTGGCGGGGGTGTTTGTTCCGTTCGCGCCCGGAATTCCTTGGGTACCTTGAGCGCCCGGCAAGCCGTTAATCCGGTTAATTCCCGGTGCGCCGTTAATACCGTTGATGCCGTTGATACCCGGTGCTCCGGGAGTTCCCGGTGTCCCAGCTTGTGCCATCATTACCCACGGAAGCGCGCCCGGTATGACAGTCTTCGTCGCTACGGCCTGGCGAGTAGCCCGCAGAGGGGCTGCCGGGGTATTATCTTCTGGCCGGTAGTTCGTGGCGGGAGTAACTCAGTTGGTAGAGTATCTGCTTCCCAAGCAGAAGGTCGCGGGTTCGAGTCCCGTCTCCCGCTCCAACTTTTCAACAAATATTTTCGGCCCAGAACCATACTGTCCATACCCTCCAGCAAGGGGTGTAAAAACGGTCACAGCAAGCAATCAGGGCGCTGTATGCGGGAAAGTGCAAGACCTGCAAAGCCGCGCCAGACAAGCCATTGCGCGGAACCGCCTTCGCGTTAGGCAGATAGACTACACGGACGCGGTAGAACGCCAGCTTCCCAAGCTGGATGTCGCCGGTTCGATCCCGGTCTCCCGCTCCATGAATCCGGCCGAGATTGAATATCCAGATCAACGAGGATGCCCTTGAACCCCTTGAACAACGATGAGAGCAACGACCAGGCTCTCCATCACGATGCAACGCCGACGATCACCGAACCGATCCCACCCACGCAACCGTTAACTCTCCACAGCATCTTCATCGGCAAAGACGGTCTTCGCGCTGGCTGGAGCCTGCTCATCTTCGTCGCCCTCTTCGCTGTGATTATTTACTGCGCGAACCGCATCGGGCACAAGTTCTATCCGCCTTCCCCGAAAGAAGCCGACCCCGCTGCAGACATGGCCCCGCTGCGCGGTTTCATCTCCGAGCTCGTTCCCCTCCTCGTGACCCTTCTCGTCACTTGGATCATGTCGAAGATCGAACGCCGCCCCAACTCCGTCTACGGGTTGGGCGATAGCCGCACGTTCTCGCACTTCTTCGCTGGACTGGCTTGGGGAATTACTTGCCTCACGCTTTTGATCGTGACGCTCTGGAAAGCCGGACTCCTTGTCTTTAACGGCCGGCTACTTCTTGGCAGCAACATTTTCAAGTACGGAGCCATTTGGCTTGCAGGCTTCTTCCTGGTTGGCATGCTCGAGGAGTACCTCACCCGCGGCTACCTTCAGTACACGCTCACCCGAGGCCTGGCTGGCTTCTATCAGTGGGCCTTCAAAACGCGTCACAGCGCGGCCTTAGGTTTCTGGACCTCGGCCGTCATCTTCTCCATCGTCTTCTTCCTGGGCCACACCAGGAATCCCGGCGAATCCCCCATCGGGCTGCTCTCCGTCTTTCTAGCCGGCATGGTCTTCTGCTTCAGCCTCTGGCGCACCGGCTCGCTCTGGTGGGCCATCGGCCTACACACCTCGTGGGACTGGGGCCAATCCTTCCTCTACGGCGTCGCCGACAGCGGACTGATGATTCAGCACCGCCTCCTCGCCGCCCACCCGGTGGGCAAGCCGATCCTCAGCGGCGGAACCACCGGACCCGAAGGCAGCATCTTCATCGTCGGTATCCTGGCCCTCATCATCCTAATCATTCTCTTCACACTGCCGCAGTCTCGCTATGGACGGGCATCCACGGCGTTCGAGCAGCCCACGAGTTGATAAAATTGCCAGGCGGAGTATTCTCGCAGGCTGCTGAGAAACTCTGGTTTCGGGTGGCGCAGCGCTGCCCCAGCTTGCGGAAGAAAGTCGAAATCGCGGCTGGAGCCTCGGAAGGGCTCGGCTCTAAGTGTGTGCGTGAAGAATTCGTTTTCAGGAAACTCGGTGGGACGAAATGCGCGAAAATCTAACCCCGGAGGGGCGAACTAGCTTACCCCCGCGCGACAGCGCTGGCAAAAAGTGGGAGTAACGATTCGAGTCCCGGAGGGACGATCCAGTTCTCACGCACACACTTTAAGCCGTGCCCTTTCGAGACTCCAACGCCGAGAGTTTTCCGCGAGCTGTTCCAGCGCTGCCATAAATGCTCCCGGGTCAGTGATGGCTTTAGCCGCTAAGGTAACCGAATCGAGTTTCTCAACAGCTTGTCAGGACTTTAGACATGAAATGCGCAGCCATAGGGATTCGCATGCATTCCGGTTGGGGAGTGCTGGTGGCCGTGTCTGGAGATGCCGCCTTGCTGGAGGTTCTAGATCGGAGGCGCATCGTCACTATCGATCCGGAAATCCACGGTTCGAGCCAGCCCTATCACCATGTCGCGAACCTCGGACTTCCTGAATCGGAGAGGTACCTCGCCAACTGCGCAGCTATCTCGGAGCGCCTCGCGTTCACTGCGATCGAAAAGGTGGTCAGGGAACTGGACGCGCGTGGCTGCCGAATCGTAGGTTCTGCCGTTCTCTTGGCCTCAGGTCGCCCGCTGCCGCCACTAGCGAAAATTCTCGCCTCGCACCCGCTGATTCATACCGCGGAAGGGGAATTCTTTCGCAATGCGGTTAGCATAGCTTGCGAGCGTCTAAAGATTCCAGTCACGGCAATTCGCGAGCGAGAACTCGAGCAGCAAACTAAAACAACACTCGGCAACGCAGCCAGCGGAGTACAGCGCAGGATCTCAACTCTCGGAGTTTCGATCGGCCCACCCTGGACCAAGGATCACAAAACAGCAGCCCTCGCCGCTGCCACGCTGCTCGGGTAGGACGGACACTCCTGTCCGCCGCCCTGGACTCTGACTCTCACTCTCAAATTGTAAAGAGTGCCGCCTCCCGCCGGACGCAGCTTTATTGCGGATACCAGTCCAGTACCCGAACTTCAATCCCAGTTCCTTCCAATCCTTTTTGAAATACGGCGAGATCAGAGCCGCGATAGTGATAAGGGATCACAATCTTGGGATGAAATGCCTTGACCGCATCAGCTGCCTCTTCAGGCGGCATAGTGTAAGGCAAATTCATGCAAACGAACGCCACGTCAATGTTCTTGAGCGCACGCATCTCTGGCACGCCTTCCGTGTCTCCCGAAAAGTAGAAGCGCTTGCCGCCGTAAGTCAGCACGTATCCATTGCCGCGGCCCTTGTCGTGATAGAACTTGCCATCGCTCGGGCCCCGTTTCAGGTTGTACGCGGCGATCGCCTCAATCGTCCACGCGCCCCAGGTTTTAGTTTCTCGGTTGGAAATTGGCTTGGCATTGGTGACAGTCTGAACCACCGCAGGCGGGGCGAATATTTCTGTGTCAGCTTTGCTGATTTCCTTGATCGAGTCCGGATCCATGTGGTCACTGTGGATGTCCGTAATCAAAATCAAATCTGCCTTGGGGTGCTCCGAGAATTTCACAGGCTTGACAGGATCAAGATAGATAACCTTGCCTCCTGCCTCGATAAGCGTGCTCGCATGATACAGCGGGGTAATCTTGACCGGCCCCGCCGAGGTGGAAAAGACTTGCGTCTGTGCTGCAGCATGGCCCAGCGGCGAAAGAGCGACAAGCAAGAGGATCAAATTCGCGAGTAGTTTCAAGGTCAACCTCATGTTCGGCCCACAGTTGCGAGCGAACTATATTTTTCTAAGAACTATACCTGCCGAAAGTTTCTCAGGAAAGCGCTGCCGCGTCTACGGGTTAGGCCGGACCGACCAAATTCCGAAGTCGCTCTTCTTGCCCTGATAAAGAAGAGGGTGCCCCATTCTGCGTTTGTTGCAAGGGTGGGAGGTGACGCCGCAGAGGCCGCATTTAGAATCATGCCATACCCTGGTGCCGTCCCTGAGGGCTGACACAGCCCTTTCTTTTCCGATTTCGACTCACCAGGTTGCCATGTCATTGTGCCCGGTGTTTTGACGGACGACGTCGCCCACACCACCATTTTTACGTTGACCCGGGGCTCCAAAACGGCTAACATAATGACATCACCGTTAGCTGTTTGATAACAGCGGTTGTCTCTAGCTCTTTGACAATTCAAAATTACCTTGCAGGCGGAATCCCATTGGGATGCCCGAAAGACCCGCGTCCTTCCTAAACGTAACCCTGCGTCGTTCCTAAACGTCCTTATTAAGTCCTTTAGAAGACATATTTTAGGTTTTTTAGGGGGTATCCCCAACTCGCTTTCTGTTTTCATGGACTTACGAAGCAGCGAAACCCCGCGATATCCTCCCTATAATCCTTTAGAAGGGATATTTTACGAAGTGTATTTCTAATACAGTGCCCTGGTTTTTCATAGACTTGGGCAAGAAAAACGCGTTTTGGGGGTACATACCCTGTTGCTGCTAATTTGGAACTCGCGAACTAATTGCAGTTACTAAAGAGTGAGTAGTCGCGATTTGCGAAACCTGTCCAATTGATTTGGCGCGAGCCGGGCTGCACACGACTTCGAATTCTTTATCGTTCTCGCAAGCTGCGAACAGACACGAGGAGAAATGACCCTCGAGGAGTTCCGAGTATCGCTTGAAGGAGAGGCTCCACCCATAGGCCTGTCCGCCCCGGTCGCAGCGCTGTGGTGGGAGGCAAAGGGAGGTTGGTCCCGCCGCTCACGCGCCGGTTGACGAACTCGAAACGGTAGAAGGCATGGCCGTCCACGCCTACCTGCATCGCAAGGAAGGCTCTGCCTCGAACGCTGACTACTGGTATCAGCGCTCCGGTCGCAACTTTTTCCCGCTCACGCGCTGGTTGACGAACTCGAAACGGTAGAAGGCATGGCCGTCCACGCCTACCTGCATCGCAAGGAAGGCTCTGCCTCGAACGCTGACTACTGGTATCAGCGCTCCGGTCGCAACTTTTTCCCGCCCACGCTTGACGCCGAATGGGAAGCGCTGGTCGAAGGGTTGCTGTAAAGGCATGAGCAGCACCGCATCTTTTGCGCGGAGGTAAATGGGTAAAACGCCAAAGCGAGTGGCGAAGAAAGTGGCGCAGAGAGCGTTAGAAGGGAAGATTGCCCTGGTTGCAGGAGCAACCCGCGGAGCCGGTCGAGGAATTGCGATCGCCCTGGGCGAAGCCGGCGCAACAGTGTATTGCACCGGGCGCAGTTCGCGAAAGCACTCTCGCGGACGACCCGCGACTCCCGGTCGACCTGAAACGATCGAAGAAACGGCTGAACTCGTTACCGCCGCTGGCGGTCACGGCATTGCCGTAAGGGTGGACCACACCGAGCCGGAAGATGTGAAAAAGCTGGTCGCCGGCATCAAACGGTGGCATAAGGGCCTCGACATCCTGGTCAATGATGTGTGGGGCGGCGACGCGCTCACCGAATGGGGCAAGACATTCTGGACAGTCAATCTCGAAAACGGCTTGGGCATGCTGAAGCAGGCAATTCATTCCCACATCATCACTTCCCACTACGCCGTTCCGCTGATGCTCGGTCGAGGACGAGGAATTATCTTTGAAATTACCGATGGCGATGCTTTCTACTATCGAGGGAACCTTTTCTACGACCTGGTGAAGATTTCCGTCATACGGCTGGCCTTCGCCATGGCCCGCGAGCTGCGCAAGCGAAACATCGTTTCAGTGGCGTTGACTCCGGGCTTTTTACGTTCTGAAGCCGTGCTGGACCATTTTGGAGTCTGCGAGGCCAATTGGAAGGGCGTGGTGAAGAAGTCAAAGAATAAAGACAAAAACAGCGGAAGCCAGAACGACGCGCCCAACGATTTCATGGTGTCAGAATCGCCGAGGTACATAGGCCGCGCAGTGGTAGCCCTCGCAGCAGATCCGAACGTGAAAGCCAAGAGTGGACGCGTCTTCAGCTCCTGGGCGCTGGCCCGGGAGTACGGATTTACTGATCTCGACGGCACTCAGCCGCATTGGGGCAACTATGCGCGAAAGAAGTACGGCAAGTACAAAATCTGCGATGAGCAATTTTATTCCTACTGGGTTCCCGGCCTGGTGGAGCTGATTTTTCCTGATTGGTTTTGATGATGAGCAAGTCACGCAACCGTCCACTATCGTGCCACTTAGGGTTTCGTCGTAAGTGCCTCGCAAACCGTCATCTCGTGTTGGATCGTTGTGACCCGGTCGGCGCCGTTGTAGTCCGACGGCGCGTGATCTCGAAGAAACGCGAAAGCGGGAAGACATTTCTGGAACCACGAGCTGGCTTCACGGCAATGCTCGATCTTTTGCTGAGATGGGGTTTGTGAGGAAGTCGCCAACATGATATTGGCCTTGCCCAGGAAGAACTGCCCGGATACAAGAATGTACCCGATCCGCGATTGCGGGTTCGTCGCGTTGGACATCGACTGGGCCGCGTTAATGGAAAGATGAAGCGATTCAATCGCGTCTCCGGGCTTCCCGGTGTTGACCAGAACTTCGCCGATCTCGCTGCGGACTGCAGCAATATCCTCCTGGAATTGTGCGTTGGCCGGATCGTATGCGGCGAGCTTTTGAAACGACGACAAGGCCTCCCGATCCTGGGCGAGCGCAGCACTGGCGTCCTTCATGTTCGCCAAGAGCTGCCCCATGGCGAATTGGTCGTAGGCAACCATCCGGCGGAAATCTGTGTTGTTCGGATCCGCGACGATCAGGGCTTGCGTGGTGACGATAGCTTTTTTGTATAGCGCCAGAGCCTGCGGATAATTGTTTGGATCATCTTTCAGAACGTCGGCGGCTCGGAAATAGCTGAGACCCAGCAGCCGGCGCACTTGCACGTTCTGCGGATCTTCGGACACCATTTTCTCGAGCATCGCCGATCCCTGGTGAAGCGTCTCCAGCCCGCCGGCGCGGTCATTGCCTACCACGGCTTGCTTGTAGCCGTAGTCCATGCGATAGGCGGCGAGGAGCGAGCGGTTTGCCGGATTGGTCGGATCCTCCCGATACAGGGCCTCCGCGACCGTGATCTCCTTGCGCGAATATTCCATTGCACCTTTGAAATCTCCTTTGTTCCAGAGCAGATCACTTAGCTTGCTGTAATTAGGTGTAAGTTGCCGACGCACTTCCTGGTCTTTCGAATCCGCTGCGGCCAATGACTCTCGTATGGCGAGAGCCTTTCTATAGCTTTCCTCGGCGCCGACGGTATCGCCGAGATTTGCCTGGCGCGGCATGCCTTGGACGTCTCCGATTTTTTCGTAAGCGGCAGCCAGTTCCTGTTGCAAGGAACGGTCGCCCTTTGCCTCTTGGCTCAAGCTGTCCAGGTATTCGAGTGCCCGGCTCACCAAGAGCTTGCGCGCCGGTGTCGATCCGGGCAGGTCTTTGATCGAATCATGAACTTCAAACATCAAAGAGTTTGCCAATTTGCGCACGTCATTGAAGCGGGCTTCGGCGCGGGCGCGCTGGGAACGAGCGATCGACGCTTGTTCGCGGGCGATCTGCGCTTCCCGCAACGTTGCGACGATTCCAACGATGAGAATAATGATTGCTGCAGCGGTAGCTGCGACGCCGGCTTTATGCCGGGCGACGAACTTCGATATGCGATATCCGGCCGTGTCTTTACGGGCGAAGACGGGAAGGTTCGCGAGATGTCGCCGCAGATCTTCAGCGAATTTATCGACGGATGCGTAGCGGCGTTCCGGCTCCTTGCGCAAGGCCATGAGCACGATATTGTCGAGGTCGCCCCTAAGCCGCTTGCTCAGCCTGTCCGCAGAGCTTTCACCTAAAGGAACAGTGGTGCCTGAACGAACCGTTGTTCGCCCACCCGGCGAAGGCGAGCCTTCGGTTCGCCGGACGACCGTGCTGGGTTTTTCCGGATCGACCTCGCAGACCGCCCGGGCAATCTGATGCGGCGTGGAGCCGGGAGCGGAGTACGGGTGTTGCCCGGTGAGCAACTCGTAGAGCACCACTCCCAGCGCATAAACGTCGCTGACAGTTGTGATGGGCTCGCCTTTCACTTGCTCGGGACTCGCGTATCCGGGGGTGAGGGCGCGAAATATGGTCAGGGTCGCCGGCCCGGTTCCAGAATCTGTGTCGACAATTTTGGCAATACCGAAATCCAGGAGTTTCGGCATTCCCTCATGGGTTACCAGGATGTTGCTGGGTTTTATGTCGCGATGGACGATCAGCCGCTGATGGGCATACTGCACGGCCGAACAGACCGACGTGAACCGTTTGAGACGTTCAACAATCGGCAGGTTGCGCGAATCGCAATATTCGGTGATGGGCTGGCCTTCAATCAGCTCCATCACAAAGTACGGGACGCCCTCTTCAGTCGTGCCCCCGTCGAGCAGGCGCGCGATGTTGGGGTGATCCAGACTGGCCAGGATCTGTCGCTCATTCTTGAAGCGGCGGATGACGAAATCGGAGTTCTGGCCGGCGCGCAGCAGCTTGATCGCAACTTGCTTGCGGTACTGATCGTCGGCACGAATAGCACGATACACTTCGCCCATACCGCCGGCGCCGATTTGCTCCACGATCTCGTAAGTCCCGAGACGCCGGCCGATCATCGGTTCGCGATGGTCTGGATTGAGGTTGTTCGGCGCAATTGGATCTGCCGCGGCTTGCGGTGGGGGGACGTTCAGAAAATCCGTGCCCGCCTGCTCATGAGAAGCGATGAGTGATTCGAGTTCCCGGCGCAACTCGGGATCAGCGGTGGAGACCTGGTCAAGATACGCAGGGCGCTGCTCGGGCGCAAGTTTCAGAACTGCGTCGAGCTTGTCCTTGATTTCGTGCCAACGCTCGATCCCGTTCCAACCATCAGCCATTGCGTCCCTTGTTTCCACCGGCAAGTCACCCAGCCTTTTTGCTCAGTTCGCGATGAAGCCAAGCCCTGGCGGTCGTCCACTCCCGCTTTACGGTTGCTGGAGAGATACCTACGACGGCCGCGGTTTCCTCGATCGAAAGCCCTCCGAAAAATCGCAGTTCAACTACCCGAGTCTGCTGCGGGTCCAACCGCCCGAGTTCGTTGAGCGCTTCGTCCAGGGCCAGGAGGTCAAAATTGCCTTTTCCGGGAAGTAATGCAGCCGCTTCACTCAAGGTCAAATTGTCAGCACCATCGCCGCGCTTGGCGGCACGATGGCGCCGGGCGTAGTCGACAAGAATCTGACGCATCAGGTGTGAAGACACTGCGAAAAAATGGGCCCGGTTGTTAATCTCAAGATCCTGGCGCACCAGTCGCATGTAGGCTTCATTTACCAGAGCCGTGCTTTGAAGGGTGTGTCCGGAACGCTCGCGATTCAGATGATTATGCGCGAGGCGGCGAAGCTCATCGTAAACCAGCGGGATCAGAGCGTTTAGGGCTTCTCGATTTCCCTGGCGCCAGTCTGCGAGAAGTTGAGTCACCTTATTGGAGACAGCTGACTCCACCGTTTTTACTCTCTCCTCCAGCCATAAGCTATGGGGCGATGAAAGATACCCCGGTCTTGGACGAATGTCAACCGATTAATAACGCTGGACTTAGAGCATACCGTGGCGAGTTTCTGTTCGTCGGGAGGCCGCGATTAGTTGGCTAAGATCTGCGATTTGGCACGCACGGAATTACGGAGCGACGAATGGTTCCTACGTCCGCGTGGCTTCGCTCGGTCTAAGGAAAACGCTGCACGTCGGTGAACCCGGGAGTGACTTGGTCATACCCACAAGTGCTGATAAAACAGAAATTTACCGTTGTTTGACGATTCTTTACGTCCGTCCTGCGCTTGACTGTGTTGGAATATATATGGCGAACTCCAGGCGACCGTCGCGAGCGGGAGAGATGAAACTTGTTTCATTTCTTCGTGTCTATGCGTGTCGGTTTCGGGTCCAAAATTTACCGACGCACCAACTGAACTAATGGACAGACCCAGGTGCAAACCTTGAGGCGCAGGCCACGTGTTACACATCAGGATTTCGTGGGCCATGAGTTGCGAACCATGAGGAGAGAATGAGATCGACAAGATACACCGCGTTTGGGCTTGCTGTCTCGGCGGCGCTCGGGTTGGCCTGCTTTAGTGCCTTCGCGCCGAGCTACGCTTCTTCGAATGAGGCCCAGGAGGCTCAGCCACCGGCGTCGGCTAGCGCGACGGCGAAGCCCGTAGGAGTAGTCAAGGACATTTCGGGAAACACCATTACTCTGATCACCGACGCGGGATCAACTGTCAATATCGTTGTTCAGGACTCCGCCCGTCTGGTTCGCATCGCTCCCGGACAGAAAGATCTGAAAGAGGCGACGCCCATCCAGTTGCAGGATGTGCAAGTGGGTGACCGAATTTTGGCCAGAGGCACCGCCTCGGACGATGGCGAGTCAGTGGCCGCTTCATCCGTCGTCCTCATGAAGGAGTCCGACGTCGCGGCGAAGCAGGAGCGCGATCGCGAGGACTGGCAGAAGCGCGGAGTGGGCGGATTGGTGAGCAAGGTCGATGCAGCAAACGGGGTCGTTACACTTGCGGCCCCGGCCATGAGCGATGCCAAGCCGGTTACGATTCACATTTCGAAGACCACAATTATTCGTCGATACTCGCCCGACTCGGTCAAGTTCGACGACGCCAAGCCGAGCACGCTGGATCAGATCAATGCCGGCGACCAACTACGCGCGCGCGGCGTGCGCAGCCCAGACGGCACCGAACTGGCGGCGGATGAGGTGGTTTCTGGATCATTCCGGAACATTGCGGGCACAGTCACCTCAACCGATGCAGCAAACAACACCATCACCGTAACGGATCTGGCTACGAAGAAGCCCGTGACCTTGAGAATCACCGCAGACTCGCAACTCCGAAAACTGCCTCTCATGGTTGCGCAGCGGATTGCCCTGCGATTACGAGGCGCATCTCCAGACGGCGGGACCGATGCGCCGGCTGCCGGCGGAGGTTCATCTGCTCCCGCCAGGGTAGGCGAGGCCAGGCCCAACGGTGGTGCGGGAGGGGGCCGTCCGGGCGGTACGCCCGACTTTCAGCAGATGTTGAAGCGAATGCCGGCTGTAACCCTCGCCGATTTGCAGAAGGGCGACGCCATCATGATTGTGACGACGGAAGGCAGTGCCAATACCCAGCCGACCGCGATCACTTTATTAAGCGGAGTGGAACCCATCCTTTCGGCCTCACCCAACAGCAGTCGGGCGGCGATGCTTCTTTCTCCCTGGAACCTCGGAGGCGGTGGCGGCGAAGCTGCAGCGGGTGCAACACCATAACGCCAAAGGGCAGCTTAGAGTTTTGCTTCAGGAGAATTGATGAAGTCTGGCCGGTCCCGAAGTTCTGTATTCATATTTGTCACGCTTTTCGTCTTGCTGATCTTGACGGCTGCTTTGCCTGCGCAAACCGGGTCGGGCACGCTTCGGGGACGGGTCACAGATCCCACTGGCGCAGTAATCCCACAAGCCAGCGTCACCGCGACCGGAGCTAAGGGACAAAAGGCTACTGCGGTCACCGACAACCAGGGTGCGTACGAACTCAAAGGATTGTCTCCGGGGACCTACACGATCACGACTTCTGCAAAGGGCTTCGCAGTGTCCACTGAGCAGAACTTCGCGATCTCCGCAGATCAAGTCCAGCGGTTCGACATCGCACTTGAGATCCAGGTAGAACAGGAAAAAGTTGAAGTCCAGGAAGAAAGCACAACCGTCAGCGTGAACCCGTCGGAGAATGCCAGCTCTATCGTCATCAAGGGGAAGGACCTCGAAGCTCTGTCCGATGACCCCGACGAACTGCAGCAGGAGCTCGAAGCGCTTGCGGGGCCTTCGGCGGGCCCGAACGGCGGCCAGATCTATATTGATGGATTTACCGCGGGGCAGCTTCCGCCCAAGTCGTCGATTCGCGAAATCCGCATCAATCAGAATCCGTTTTCTGCAGAATACGACAAGCTGGGCTATGGCCGGATTGAGATCTTTACCAAACCGGGTACCGATCAATTTCACGGCCAGTTTATGGTAAATGGCAACTCCTCCGCCTTCGATGCACTCAGCCCGTTCGCCCCCGACCAGCCGCCTTTTCACTCGGAGTTGTTCAATGGCAGCCTTAGCGGACCTCTGGGCAAAAAGGCTTCGTTCTTCTTTACTGCCCAAGTCAGGGACATCAACGACTCCAGCATTGTGAATGCGGTCGTGCCCACGACTGCTGATCCAAACCCAACCACCGCGAACTTCACTCAGGCAGTTCCGAGTCAACAGACTCGGATCAATCTCGGTCCTCGACTGGATTTTCAGCTTACGCCGAGCAACACGTTAACCGTCCGCTACCAGTACTTCCGGGACAGTCAAAACAATGACGGGATCGGACAGTTTTCTCTTCCTTCTCAGGCTTACAACTCGGTCTCGACCGAGGACACCGTGCAGATCAGCGACACCCAGGTGGTGAGCGCGAATATTGTGAATGAAACTCGGTTCCAGTATCTCCATGACAGCAGCAATCAGACGGTGCAGAGCTTTCAGCCAACGGTGACCGTATTGGGAGCGTTCACGGGCGGAGGGAATCAGATAGGAAATGGGTCTGACATCCAGAACCACTACGAACTGCAGAATTACACCTCGATCGTTCACGGCAACCACTTAATAAAATTTGGCGGGCGGCTGCGGGCGGTGACGGATTCCAACGTGTCGTTGACGAATTTCAACGGCGCGTTCACCTTCTCTACGTTGGCTGCGTATGAGCCCAATGTGCAGGCTGGAAATTCATGTTTGTCGACGTTGATGGCAGCATTGCCGACGGTGCCGACGCCGGCCGCATTGGCGAATTGTGGCGCCAGCCAGTTCTCGATCACCACCGGACGGCCGCTCTCGGAAGTCACCATGGTTGACGCGGGGCTCTATGCGTTGGATGACTGGCGGATCCGGCCCAACATGACGCTCAGTTATGGCCTGCGGTTCGAAACCCAGAACGACATTCACGACCACGGCGATTTCGCTCCTCGGATCAGCTTCGCCTGGGGCCTTGGCGGTGGCGGTAAAAAGGCAGCGCCCAAAACCGTATTGCGAGCTGGATATGGGATTTTCTATGACCGCGTCCCTTACAACCTTGTGTTGCAGACGGAGCGTCTAAATGGGTTTACCCAACAACAAACCATTGTCGCTGCGAATACAGCCATGGGGCAGACTTCTCCGACCAGCTACCAATTCGCTTCGGGCTTGAGAGCGCCGTCGACCATGCAAACGGCGATCGGGGTTGAGCGGCAAGTTGCCAGGAGCACCACTGTCGCCGTTACCTACATAAACTCCTACGGTGAGCATCAGCTCTTCCTTCGCAATGCCAACGCGCCCTTGCCGGGGACGTATCCGTTAGATCCCATTCGGCCGTTTGGTGGTACGGACAACATTTATCAATACGACTCCGAGGGAATCTTCAGGCAGAACCAGGTGATCGCCAATTTTCGGACGAGTATTGGAACCAAGCTTTCGCTTTTTGGTTTTTACACCCTCAACTATGCGAACAGCGACTTGGGTTCCGGCGGAGGAGGAGGTGGAGGTGGTGGTGGTGGTGGTGGTAGTGGTGGCGGGAGCACATCAGTCAGCTTTATTTCGCACCAATACGATCCCATGGCCGATTATGGCCGGTCGCAATTCGACGTGCGCGATCGCGGCGTGGTTGGCGGCACGATCTCGCTGCCCTATGCATTTCGCCTGAATCCCTTTATCATCGTTAGTTCGGGACAGCCGTTTAATGTCACCGTAGGGCAGGACGTGAACGGCGATTCCATTTTCAACGATAGGCCTGGACCGGTTACCGCATCGACGCCGCCAAACAATATTCGAGTGACGCAATGGGGCACGTTTAACGCTGCGCCGACTCCCAGCGCGCCCACGATCCCGATCAACGTTGGTACTGGCACCACATTGTTCACCTTGAATTTGCGGCTCAGCAAGACCTTTGGTTTTGGGAAAGAAGTGGGTGCAGGGCAAGGTGCCAGGACGGGACAAGGCGGAGGCGGCGGAGGGCGAGGAGGCGCTCCGG
>Ga0210396_10003264_pt1 | contig 16245 bp, 14 predicted proteins | sample IncBWH17OmetaG_FD_155466 | JGI IMG/M metagenome (GOLD analysis project Ga0210396, IMG submission 155466) | Forest soil microbial communities from Barre Woods Harvard Forest LTER site, Petersham, Massachusetts, United States - Inc-BW-H-17-O ... | reverse complement strand
TGGCTGGAGCCGGCAGCGCTCGACCCGGCCACCGGCATGGCGGTGCTGTGCTTCCAATCCTATGTTGTCAAGACGCCGCACCACACGATTCTGGTGGATGCCTGCATCGGCAATGACAAGACTTTTCCGCATCGCCCGACCTGGCATCGCAAGAGCGACGGCAACTGGATGCAGGCGCTGAAGGCGGCCGGTGTTACCGTCGACGATATCGACATCGTTATGTGCACGCATCTGCATGGCGACCATGTCGGCTGGAATACGCGGCTGGAGAACGGCCGCTGGGTCCCGACCTTTCCCAATGCCAAATACCTCTTCTCGAAAAAAGAATACGAATATTGGGACGGCATTCATCGCGAAACGCCACTCGACCCGATGCGGGACAGCGTTCTCCCGATCGTCGACGCAAAAAAGGCCGAGCTCGTGACCAGTGACTATGCCGTCGACGACCACATCCGGCTCAGTCCGACACCCGGCCATACACCCGATCATTTCGGGGTCTGCGCCGGGCGCGGCAGCGACAAGGCGGTGTTCACCGGCGATCTGATCCACTCGCCGATCCAGGCGCGCTATCCGGATCTCGTGATGCGGGTCGATTACGATCAGAAGCAGGCCGCGGCGACCCGTCGCGCCTTTCTCGAACGCTACTGCGACACCAGCACGCTCTGCTGCACGATGCACTTCCCCTCGCCTTCGGTCGGGCACATCAAGCGCTGGGGCGACGGCTTCCGCTGCGCGCCGGTTGCCGACTAAGAGCCAGGTCGGTCATCGCCGGCCGCAGGCCCGCGCGTCTTTTTGAGCTCCGAGAAATCTGCGGCCAAACACGTCGATCACCCAATGCGGGTGATAGGGGTTGAACACCGTCACCGGGTACCGTGTCGGGTATGCCCTCGGCGCGGGGACTGATGGATAGACCGGCGAAACGAGAGGCGCTGTGGTCGACCCCGGGCCACATGAACCAGGTTTATATCTGGTGGCACATGATGGGCGACCGAGTATGCAGCGATCTTGTGGTGTAGGGAAAAAATTTGGTCCTTCGTCTTCCGAACATCAGCGGGGATCGGCCGGCACAGCGGTGGGGGCCGCGACGGCCGGCTCGCTGTGACGGATCGGCGCGGCGCCGGGAGGGGGCAGGTCAGCGGCGCGATCGAAGGTGGTGACCGCGAGCACCTCCCGCTTGCCGCGGATCTCGATCTCGTGGCGCGGGTATTCGGAAAAGTCGAGGCCAGCGCGGGCGACGGTCTCGTCGGAGACGACGAGCTCGCAGTCATATTCCTTGGTCAGCGTTTCGAGCCGGCTGGCCGTGTTGACGGCGTCGCCGATCGCGGTAATCGCTGCGGCGTTGCCGTATCCCATCTCGCCGACGATCACCGGCCCGCTATGGATGCCGATGCCAATGCGCAGCGGCCGATCGAGCTCGACCTGCAAGGATAGGTTGAGCTCGCCGAGCCGCTCCGACATCAGCCGCGCGGCGGCGAGCGCCGCGCGGCAGCCGGCCTGGGCACCGCTCTCGATGCCGAACAATGCCATGACCCCGTCGCCGATAAACTTGTCGACCCGCCCTCCGGCGTTTTCGATCGCGCGTCCCATGGCCGAGAAATAGCGGTTGAGCACAAACACGACGTCGTAGGGCAGCCGGCCCTCGGCGAGCGCGGTGAAGCCGCGGATGTCGGCGAACAGGATTGCGATCTCGCGCTCGCTGCCCTGCACGAAATCGACCCGGTTCCGTCCGTCGGCGGCCAGCGCAAGCGGCGGCAACAGCGGGGTCACCTCGACCGTGCCGCGCGGGCGCAGCATACAGGCGAGACGAATGTTGGGCCGCGCGCCGATGCGGCGCAGCACCCGCATTTCGTTGGCGGACGGTGGATCGATGGCGTGCACTTCGCCGCGCACTCGCACGCGGCAGGTCGAGCAACGGCCCCGGCCGCCGCAGACCGAGGCGTGCGGGATCCCGGCGATCCGGCTCGCCTCGAGCACGCTGGTGCCGGGAGTGACCTCGACAAAGCGGCCGTCGGGATAGCCGATCCGCACAACCCCGTGCCGACGCCGCCACAGGCGGCGGGCGATTCGGGCGAGTAGCACCACCGCCACGACGCCGCCGAAAAACCAGCTCAAGCCATCGATGATCGCGTCCAGCGCTTGCCGGGTCTCCGGTGACGGGAGGGTCATGCGGGCGAATGCTTCTTGTGTCCAATTCGGATCGGCGGCGAGGGCCATCACCTGTCGACCCGCTTCGATCATGCCGAGCAGGGATAGAACCGGGACGAGCACGGCGATGACGAGAGCCCCAGGTTGCAGCCGAGCGTACCAGGGCCTGACGCGTAGCCAGAAATGCAGGCCAATCATTGCGTGCGCCCAGGCGACGACCAAAACCAGGATCTGCAAGTAGCCGTACTCGGGAACGCGGACGAAATAGAGCCACAGCAGGTAAGCGTAGTAGCCGGTATCGGTATGGAAGAAGTTGTCCGCGATTCGCGTGCCGACGACGTGGCGGGCGAGCAGGATGGGAATGGCAAAACCGAGGACGATCTGACTGAGCTCGGACGGGCGGAGCCGCAAGGTCTGCCGCTGCCACAATGCCCACAAGGCGAGCCCGTAATGCACGAGGAAGCTGCCGTAGAGCAGTACCTGCGCCGGACGGTTCGACCAGATACGGAAGACGTACCACAGCACGTCTTCCATCGCCTCGAGGGAGATCAGGCCGACGGCGTGATTGAGGAGATGCATCGTCACGTAGGCGAGCATCACCAGACCCGAAGAAAGCCGCAGTTGCCGGATCATCGAGGATCCTGTGGGCGGCAGCGCCGGATTACAAAACCTCTTGTCACGGGAGCCTGATTTCTTTATCCGGGCGCGCCGCGGGCAGGTACAAACGGGCCATCATAGGGGATTCGCTGGTATGCTGGAGATCCGACAGCTCGTCAAATCCTTCGGCCCCTTGGTTGCCGTCGACGATGTTTCCTTTACGGTGCCGCAAGGCGAAGTGTTGGGTTTTCTCGGCCCCAACGGTGCCGGCAAGTCGACGACAATGAAGATGATCACGGGTTTTCTCGCGCCCACCGCCGGTACGGCGATAATCTGCGGGTACGACATTGCGACGCAGCCGATCGCTGCGAAACGGCATATCGGTTACCTCCCCGAAGGCGCACCCGCCTATCCGGACATGACGCCGGCCGACTTTCTCGACTTCATCGCCCATATCCGCGGCTTCTCGGGCGACGAAGCATTGCGGCGCATCGGCCGTGTTGTCGAGATGATCAGGATCGGCGAGGTCATGCATCAGCCGATCGAAACATTGTCGAAAGGTTTCAAGCGCCGGGTCGGCGTCGCCCAGGCGCTGCTGCACGATCCTGATGTCCTGATCCTCGACGAGCCGACCGACGGGCTCGACCCCAACCAGAAATACGAAATGCGAACGGTCATCGCGGCGATACGGCCGGCCAAGGCAATCATTATCTCGACGCATCTGCTCGAGGAGGTCGAGGCGGTATGTAGCCGGGCGATCATCATCGCGCATGGCCGCATCCTCGCCGATGGGACGCCGGCCGAGCTCGCCCAGCGCTCGCGCCATCACAACGCCGTTCGCCTCGGCATCGCCGGCGGCGCGGACGCGAGTGTCAGGGCCGAGCTTGCGGCGCTGCCGGGAGTGGTGGCGGTCGAGCCGGCCGGCGGGGCGCTGAGCGACGGGGTCATCGTGTTCCCGCGCGGCGGACACCCGGTAGTTGGCGAAATCGCCGAGCTCGCCCGCAATCGAGGCTGGACGATTACCGGCCTGCAGGTGGAGCGCGGGCGGCTCGACGACGTCTTCCGCGAGATCACCACCGCGCCGCCCGGGCCAATGGCCGCCGCAGCCTGACTTATGGACCACCTCTCTTTCTTATCTAAAACCTCCCTCTCCGCCCCCGGGGGCGGAGAGGGTCGGGGTGAGATGGGGGAGCCCAAGCTCCGAACCGCGGAGCGACCCACCTCACCCTCCCCGTCGCCGGGGCGACGGGTCCCCTCCCTCTCCCCCCGCAAGCGGGCGGAGAGGGCGTTGATGACCTCGGATTTCTCTCTCTGCCGGCCACACCGGTAAACCGCCATGCGCAATGTCCTGACCATCTTCCGCCGCGAGCTGGCCGCGTATTTTGCGACGCCGCTCGCCTATGTGTTCATCGTCATCTTTCTCGTGATGGCGGGGATATTGACGTTCTTCGTCGGCAACTTTTTCGAACGTGGCCAAGCCGATCTCCAACCCTTCTTCACCTTTCATCCCTGGCTCTACGTCGTGCTGATCCCGGCTCTGTCGATGCGGCTGTGGGCCGAGGAGCGCCGGAGCGGAACGATCGAGCTCTTCCTGACATTGCCTATCCGCATGACCGAGGCGGTGGCTGGAAAATTCCTCGCCGCGTGGTGCTTCGCCGGGATCGCGCTGATCCTGACCTTCCCTTTCTGGATCACCGTCAACTTTCTCGGCCACCCGGACAATGGCGTGATCCTCGCCAGCTACATCGCCAGCTGGCTGATGGCCGGGGCCTTTCTGGCGGTCGGGGCCTGCATCTCGGCGTTGACCAAGAACCAGGTCATCGCCTTCGTCGTTACTGCGGCGCTGGTTTTTGTGCTTACTGTCGCGGGCTCGCCGATCGTCCTCGGGGTGTTCCAGGGCTGGGCGCCGGAATGGCTGCTCCATGGGATCGCCCAGGCGAGCTTCCTCGGCCATTTCAGCGCGATCACCCGCGGCGTAATCGATCTGCGCGACCTCGTTTATTTCCTGTCGATCATGATCGCCTTCCTCGCCGCGAACGCGATCCTGATCGACCTCGAAAAGGCCGAGTGAGAGCAACAATGGCATCAGTTCGTCATTCCCGCGCAAGCGGGAATCCAGGACCCCAGTTCTCACCCATCGTCCTGGACCCCCGCTTGCGCGGGGGTGACGACGGGGCAGGCTTGTAATGGCCGTCCCGGATCGCCTTCGGGGCTTCTTCGCCTCGCGGCGCGCTGTCGCCGCCGTGGCGCTGGTCTGCATCGCGCTGATGCTGATTTCGGTCAACATCATCGCGGCCCGACTCTTTGCGTGGCGGCTCGATCTCACCCGTGAGCACCTTTACACGCTGTCTCGCGGCACCGAGCGGACGCTCGCCAGGATCGAAGAGCCGATCACCTTGCGGTTCTATTTTTCGAACCGTCTCGCCGACGAAGTCCCGTCTTACGGCGTCTATGCCCAGCGCGTGCGCGAGTTACTCGATCAGTATGTCGCAGCTTCTCACGGCAAGATCCGCCTCGAGGTCTACAACCCCTTGCCGTTCTCGGATGCCGAGGACCGCGCCGTCGCGTTCGGGCTGCAAGGGGTGCCGCTCGATGTCGGAGGCGAGCAGGTCTATTTCGGTCTCGCCGCGACCAACTCGACCGACGACCAGCAGGTCATTGCGTTTTTCCAGCCCGAGCGCGAGCGCTTTCTCGAATACGATCTGACCAAGCTCGTCCACAGCTTGGCGTTTCCGAAGAAAACGGTGGTCGGGTTGATCAGCACGTTGCCGCTCGAAGGCGACGTAATGGCGATGATGCGCGGCCGTCCGGCCGAGCCGATGGCCATCATGGAGCAATTGCAGCAGCTCGATACGGTCAAGCCGCTGGCCACCACTCTCGATGCGATCCCGCCCGATATCGATGTGCTGATGCTCGTGCATCCGCAAAACCTGGCGGAAAAGCCCCTGTTTGCGATCGACCAGTTCGTCCTCAAAGGCGGCAAGGCGCTGGTCTTTGTCGATCCGCTCTCCGAACTGCAGGCCTCGCATCCGAGCCAGCTCGACCCGCCCGGCTCGCCGACCGCCAGCAATCTCGAGCGGCTGTTCAAATCCTGGGGCTTCGAGGTGCCGGCGAATACGGTCGCAGGCGATCGCCGCGACGCACAACGGGTCGGCGTGCCAGGCTCGCGCGGCGGAACGCGGCCGCTCGATTACATTGCCTGGCTCAACCTGAAGACCGACAACCTCAATCGCACCGACATGATCACCGCCGACCTGAGCCACGTGATGTTGGCTTCCTCCGGGATCATCGAGCCGATCGAGGGAGCCAAAACGACGATCGAGCCGCTGATCACGACATCGCTCGACTCGATGAAGATCCCGGCCGAAAAGCTGACCGGCCTGCCTGACGTCGCGGGCCTGCTTGCCGAGTTCAAATCGGACGACAAGCGCTACATATTGGCCGCCCACATCACCGGCATGGCGGAGAGCGCCTTTCCCGACGGCCCGCCGAAGCCGCCGGAGCCCGCCAAACCCGAGACCAAAGAAAGCGAGACGGCGGCGGAGCCTGCGGGCCCCGCAGCCGAGTGGTTGAAGCAATCGGCCAAGCCTATCAATGTCGTCGTGGTCGCCGATACCGACATGCTGGACGATCGGTTCTGGCTGGAGAAGCAGGAGTTCTTCGGCCAGCGGCTGCTCGTACCGACCGCCAACAACGGCGATTTTGTCGCCAATGCGATCGAGGTGCTGGCCGGCGGCGACGATCTGGTCGGGCTGCGCAGCCGCGGCACCTCGGCGCGCCCGTTCGAGGTGGTCGAGCGGATTCAGACCGAGGCGCAGGCGCGTTACAGCGCCGAGGAGCGCGCGCTGCAAGCGAGGCTCAAGGATACCCAGGCCAAGCTCGCCGGCCTCACCGGCAAAGACCAGGCGAGCGCGCCTGCCAGCCTCTCGGCGGAGCAGACCAAGGCGATCGAGGAATTCCGCGCTGACATGGTACAAACCCGCCGCCAATTGCGCGACGTGCAGGCCGCGCTTCGCAGCAACATCGGGCGCCTCAAGACCGGGCTCGAATTTCTCGACATCGCGCTGATCCCGATCATCGTCGCCGCGGCCGCGATTGTCCTCGGCGCGCTACGCCTCCGCCGCCGCAGCCGGCGCATTACGGAGGCGTGAACCGCAGTTCTAACAGATTGCCACGCCCCCTCCCCCACCCAGCCCTGGCGGGCTGGGGGTCTGGCGAATTGACGAGACACAGCAATGCAGAAACGCTCTCTGATCCTCCTCGCTTCTGCGACAGCCGTTCTTGTCGCAATCGCGATCGTCGTGCTCGCTACCGGCGATCGCGGCGTCAGCCGCGCGGCGCCCGGTCAGCCGGCCTTTCCGGCCCTCGCGGCGAAGCTCGGCGACGTTGCGTCGGTCACGGTGTCGCGGAACGGGACGACGATGACTTTGATCCGCGACGGCGACAGCTGGCTCGTCGCCGAGAAAGGGGATTACCCGGCGAACGCCGCCAAGATCAGCCAGATCGTGAGGGCAATGGCGGATTTGACTTTGGTCGAGCCAAAGACCCAGAACCCCGATCTCTACCCGCGGCTCGAGGTCGAGGACCCGGGCAGCGGCAAATCCGCCCTGGTGGCGGTCAAGGACAAATCGGGCGGAGATCTGGCCCAGGCGATCATCGGCAAACGCCGCTACGATCGGCTCGGCGCCGGCAATGACGGGGTCTATCTGCGCAGACCCGGGGAAGTGCAGACCTGGCTCGCGCGTGGCACGCTGGATCTTTCGGGCGACGCCGCGAGCTGGCTCGACCGGCAGATCATCGACATCTCCGAGAAGAAGATCGCCAAGGTCACCCTGACCCAGCCGGACGGAACCAAGCTCGTCATCAGCCGCTCGGCACCGGGGGCAAAATTCGCCGTCGAGGACGCGCCGGCCGACGCCAAGTTCAAGAGCGAGACCACGACCAGCGGCCCCGCTACGGCGCTCGAGACCCTCGATCTCGACGACGTCAAACCCGCCGCCGAATTGTCGGTCCCCGATAAGGACGTGGTCACCGCATCCTTCACGACCTTCGACGGACTGACCGTCGATCTGCATCTCGTGGAACGCGACAAGAGCAATTGGATCGCGATTTCCGCGACGGGCTCCGGCTCAGCCGAGCCCGAGGCGAAAAAGATCGATGAGAATTCGCACTGGACCTACGCGATCCCGGCATACAAGGCGAACCTCCTCAAGACGAAGCTCGCCGACCTCGTCGAGCCGGCCAAAGGATCCTGATCACCGGTTAGCTGGCGCTCAGCTGCATTCATGCGAGCGGCGCGGCGTCCCCATTCTCGTCTTCCCGGCGAAGGCCAGGGCCCATTACTGCCAAGGGCACCGGCCCCCTGTTCCTGCCAGGGGCAGGCTTCGCCGGTGTGACAAGATTTTGGTTCCAGTATTGGTCTGCCGTCGCCCGGTAAATCTTGTCACGGGCCTGAACACTAGTACGCGCCGCCGAGCTTGCGGTGATCCCAGCTGGTGACCTTCTCCGGGGTTAATTTCAGCACGACGCGCTTTGGCGCGCTGTCGGCCGATCCGCGCGGCCGTTCGCCTGGCGGGGCGCCGCGCGCCTCGGCCATTGCAGCGAAGATTTCGCGGACGGCATCCGCCCCCTCGATGATCTCGCATTCGCCGCGGATCATGACGCCGCGCAGTTCCGCGTAGTTGTTTCCGGTCTCAGCCATGAGGGCGACCTTGGGGTTGCGCCGGATGTTCAGCACCTTCTGGGCCTTCCCGTAGGAAGTCATGTAGAAGGCGCCGTCCTTCGCGAGGAAATTCATCGCCACGACATGGGGAAACCCGTCCCTGCCGATCGTCGCCAGCGCGGCCTTGCGGTGTTCGCGCAGAAACGCGGCTTGCTCGTCGGAGGTGAGTTGAATTTGCCGGCGCCGGTTCATCTTCATCCCTTTCGGACATACTGGACTGGGCATTGGTGTACCGTTCAAGCCGGAATTATGACGCAAACACACCTAAAAAGCCCACCGGCACGTCCTTCTTTCGCGCAATTCCGAGTGGTACGAGAGACGCTTTGCCGAGATGGGCGAACTTCAGGAAAATGAGGCGATGGCTGACAACACCACGGAATTAGCTGTTCGCGGCAAGGTCGTCGTTATCACGGGCGCTGCGCGCGGGATCGGTCAGGAATTTGCGCGAAGTTTATCCGCGGCAGGAGCGTTGATCGTTGCTGCGGACATAAACGACTGCTCGGCGACGCTCGACCTCATAAAGGCGGAGAACGGGAAGGCTATCGGCGTCACGCTCGACGTGAGAAGCGTCCAATCCGCCTCGGACATGACCAATGCTGCGACCCTGGCGTTCGGGCGCGTCGACGCGCTGATCAACAATGCCGCGCTCTACGGCGCCCTGCGCGGCGGACGCTTCGATGCGATTGCCGAAGCGGATTGGGATGCCGCCATGGGGGTCAATGTCAAAGGGATTTGGAACTGCTGCAAGGCGGCGGTGCCGGCGATGCGGCAAGCCGGAGGCGGCAGCATCATCAATCTCGCCTCGCTCGCCGCGACTTACGGCATGCCGTTTGCCCTGCATTACACGACGTCCAAAGCTGCGGTAATCGGCCTGACCCGCGGGCTAGCCCGCGAGCTTGGACGGGACGGCATCCGCGTCAATGCCCTGGCGCCGAGCGCGGTGCTGACCGATGGCACGCGAGAGTTCTTTGGCGACAAGGCCGGCCGCGCCCTCGAGGTGATCAAGACCGGCCAGTCGATCCAGCGCAACCTCACGCCGCCCGACCTCGTCGGCGCCGTGACTTGGTTAGTCTCGGATGCCAGCTGCTTTGTCACCGGTCAGACGATCGCTATCGACGGCGGCACGGTCATGCTTTGACCGCCGCGGGAGGTTAGCAATGAAGCTCACCGGAAAGGTTGCGCTCGTCAGCGGAGCCGGTGGCGGCATCGGTCGGGCGATCTGTCTCGCCTTCGCCGAAGCCGAAGCGGCCATAACCTGCTGCGACATCGATGCGGCCTCGGCGGAAGAAACCGCGCGTCTTGTCCGAAATGCCGGAGGGCGTGCAATCGCCCAATCCTGCGATGTTTCCGTTCAGGCGCAGACCGAAGCCGCTGCGGCAGCGGCACGCCAGACATTCGGGCGGGTCGATATCCTGGTGGGCGCCGCCGCTCCTCACGATCCGAGCGGCACCGTCCTCGAAACGAGCCTTGCCGACTGGGACCGCGTCCTGGCAGTGAACCTCACTGGCTCGTTCCTGTTGAGCCGCGCGACGCTGCCCTACATGATCGAGGGTGGTGGCGGCTCCATCATGTTTATCGCCTCACAGCTCGGTCGCGTCGGGAGCGCGGGGCGCGCCGCCTATTGCGCGACCAAAGGCGCGCTGATCCAGCTCGCCAAGGTTATGGCGATCGATCACGCCGGACAAAACATTCGCGTCAACACACTTTCCCCGGGAGGGGTGGAGACGCAGAGAACATTGCTACGTTACGGAAGCTTCGAGGCCGGTCGGCAGACCCTTGGCCCGAAGCATCTATTGGGCCGCCTCGGCCAACCGCAAGAGATTGCCGCGGCTGCGCTGTTTCTGGCCAGCGACGTGTCGAGCTTCGTTACCGGCAGCGATCTGCTGGTCGACGGCGGCTATACCGCGATTTGACCAGCCGGGTGGGAAAGGCCGACGCGAAACTCACCGGCGCATCACGCCTCGGCGACCTCGACGAGATCGCCGTCGATGCCGAAACAGGCAGCGATCAACCTGCCGCCTCGGCCGGCGCCGCCGTCGACAGACACGGCGAACTCGCGTTCGACGACACCGCGCCGGTCCCGGTCGACGCCCCTCACGATGCGCCTGAAACCTGCGAACGGCTCCTTCAGTTCGAGGATCTCCTCACGCCCCCACCAGAAGGCGTCTCGTTGCTCGGAAAGCGGCCGCGACGAATCGATCGCAGCATGGACGAAGAGAAGGCCGCGATCCTCGGTGAAGGCGGCGTGGCGGAGCGCCGCGAACAGCGCGGTATGACCTGGCGCCGCATTCATGGCGCTGCGCAGAGCGCTCGTCCATCGGGTGATCGTGCGGGGGCCGTCGCGGCACGCCGCGAACCCTTGTCGCAGGTCGCCGCCGTAAGCCCGAACTGTCGTGTCAATGCCCGCTCGGACCATCCAATCGAGGAGCTCGCCCGGATTGGGCGCAAACTGGAGCTGCAGCAATTTTTGCCACATCTCTTCTTGCGCCCCGCGCAGAAAGACGACGTCGCAGGCCGCTCCGCCCGGGCGTCCCAGAACGCGGCGCCGAAAGTCGAGGAGCTCGTTGACGCTAGCGAACACTGCGCCGCCAGGCCCGACGTAATTGCCGAGATAAACGACCCGGTCACCTGCCTGGAACCGTTCGCTGATCGTGTCGTGCAGCTGCGCGAGGCGGCGCGCCTCGCCATGAATGACGGCGGTCGCCCAGACCCGGCGGGCGGCGTGCAACCGGGCAAATCTCGCGTCCGGCCTCGATTCTACTGCGCCGCGGCGCGGCGCAGACCTCGTCACCCTCGAGCGCTTAAGCGGTCAGCAGTTGTTCGACCCGCTGGGTTGCGGTGGTCTCGTCGATGCGCTCGACGGCGGCAAACTCGCGCACCAAGCGGTCGAGAGCCGCCTGATAGATCTGCCGTTCGCTGTAGGATTGTTCCGGCTGGCCCGTGTTGCGATAGAGATCGCGAACCACTTCGGCGATGGACCCAGGGTCTCCGGAGGCGATCTTTGCTTGGTATTCCTGGGCGCGCCGGCTCCACATCGTCCGCTTGGCACGGGATCGCCCGCGCAATTTCGCAAGCGCGGCGTCCATTTCCTTGTGGCTGGACAGCCGTCGCAGGCCGGACACCTTGGCTTTGGCGAGCGGCACGCGCAAGGTCATCCGGTCCTTGTCAAAATGCACCACAAACACATTGAGCGTGTGACCGGAGATCTCCTGCGTCTCAATTGCAACTATTTTGCCGACCCCGTGGGTCGGATAGACGACGAGATCACCGGCGACAAAGGGAGGCTTCTCGGAGTTCATATCCGTCTCTCACAATCGACCCACTTGGCGCTGCCGGGACGCTTCAGTTGGTCGCTGGACTGGGCGACGGTCACATCCGCCACTCGATCAGGAGAGCGGCACGCACGGTCAACGGGCAACAGCACCACGATGACAATACCATGAAAAAGGGCCTCATGCCAGCCGGTGGGCGCATATCCCCTCCGCAAATCCGCGGCCGGGCCTGATCTTACCAAGACTATGTCTTCTTTCAGCGTCCGCCGGGATTCGGGCTGAAGTATTTGTCGTATTTGTCGGTGACCTCCTTGAAATCGTCGGCATCCTCCGGGAAGGGCTTCTTGCGGGTGATATTCGGCCAGCTCGCCGCGTACTGGCGGTTGAGCTCGAGCCATCGCTCGGCGGGCGGTTCGCTATCGGGAATGATCGCTTCAACCGGGCATTCCGGTTCGCACACCCCGCAATCGATGCACTCGTCAGGGTGGATCACCAACATGTTCTCCCCCTCGTAGAAACAGTCGACGGGGCAAACCTCCACGCAATCCATATATTTGCAACGGATGCAGGCTTCGGTGACAACGTAGGTCATGGTCTTCGATTCTTCTCCTGAACTTGGGCGCCTTCGCCTAGAGACGGATCAGGTCGGGGGATCAGGTTGCCTGGTCGAGGCCGAGCCGATTCAGCACTCGCCGACGGGCCTCACCTCGCTCGCGGTCCGGGACGTAGATCAGTCCTCCGAGCCGGCGCAGCAGACTGTCCTCGTATTCGTCGAGCACCCCATCCGCATATGCAACTTCCCACAGCATCTCGATCAGCTCCACTCTCTCCCCAAACGAGAGCCGCTCGTTGACGATCCTGGTGAAGTGGAACAGCTCGGCTGATTCGGAGGCCGCTATCTCGCCGGCCGCGAGTAGCTGATCCGCATCGGACCGAGACAGGCTAAAGCGGCTTTCCAGCAACCGCGAGATAACGCCGCGCTCCGTCTCGTCAAACCGGTCGTCGCTATTCGCCGCTTCGATCAGCAGAGCCGTCAGAGCCAGCTGTAACGCCTCCTGCCGCCTGCCCGTTTCCTTCCGGTGATCCGGCGAGTTGCCGCTGATCCACGCCCGGATGCTGTCAATCATCGCTCTGCCTAACACGTGGGTCGTATCGGGGCAACCCTATGCAGTTTGGGGTTTTCGCCGAAGAATTTCGGGCTTCAATGCCGGATATGGAAGTCACCACCCGCGCCGACCGTTGTCGTCGAATTACCCGAAACCGCTTACGGACGCGACCGTGATGCAACGCGGCGACATTATCGTTCTTCATTTCGCCGGTCGGATGCCGCTGGCGGGTATTGCCTGGCAGGCCATGCATTACCTGATCGGGCTCGAACGGCTCGGATACCGATGCTGGTATGTCGAGGATGGCGGCGCCAATCCCTTCGACCCTAATGCAAACAGCGTTGTCATGGCGTGCGACTACAATGTCCGGTGTCTACAGCGGGCGATGGAGGAATACGGGTTCGGTCAGCGCTGGTCCTATTGGGACGCAATTCACAACGTGCATTACGGCTTGCCGCGGAGTGAGGTGCGCGCCCTCTATCGGCGAGCAGATGCTGTTATTAACCTCTGCGGCGCGACGCGACTGCGGGACGAGCATCTCGCCTGCCCCATCCGGATCATGATTGATACGGATCCGGTGTACGAGCAAATCAAATACGCGACTGCCGACCGAGAGTCGCGCGCCTATTTGGATGCGCATACTCATTTCTTTACCTATGGAGAGAATCTCGGGTCCGAGGACTGCCCGGTGCCGTTGTGCGGTGTTTCATGGCGTCCGACCCGGCCTCCGGTAGACGTCGACTTGTGGCCCGCATCGCTCGACGCGCCGAGATGCTTCACGACCATCGCCACCTGGGAGAACAAGGGCAAGAACATCGAGTATGGCGGCTCGAGCTACGTTTGGTCGAAGCACGTCAATTTTCTCCGATTTCTCGATTTGCCGAAGCAGCGGCCGGACAGTTGTTTTCGCATGGCCATGCTGCCGCCGGACGATGGGGTACGCGCGGCCGTCGCTGCTGGCGGCTGGGGCCTCGTCGATCCGCGCCCGATCTCGGCCGACATGCAGTCCTACCGCAACTTCATCGCCCGTTCGCGCGGCGAGCTTACGGTGGCGAAGGATATTTATGTTCGGGCCAACAGCGGATGGTTCAGTGATCGCAGCGTCTGCTATCTCGCGGCTGGCCGGCCGGTGATAACCATGCGCACGGGTTTCAGCAAATTTTGCCCGGCCGGGGTTGGCTGGTTTGAGTATTCCAATCATGAGGAGGCGCTTGCCGCGATCGACGCGGTTGCCGCGGATTACGCCGGCAACAGTCGGGCGGCGCGCGAACTGGCCAGGGAATATTTCGCGCCGGATCGCGTTCTTGGCGCGCTAATCGCGGATTGCGGGTTGTGAGCCGGCCACGCCTTGCCTTGCCTTGACAGCTGGGATAGCTGACGTTCACATGCTCCGTGCAACGGGAAAGGCGTAGCCAACGCGTGGCGAGCCTGGCGGAATTGCTTCTCCGTACGCCAAGGGCGGGTCTGACAAGGCATTTCTTAATTCCGTTCGGATCAACCTCGACAGCGACATCGCGCTAGGAACCAGAACATGGGCGTTTTGACAGCCAGGCTCGCTGCCAAGCCCGTTGCCGCGAGGGGTCTCGCCGGCAAGGCGCCGTGGTTTCAGCAGTTCGATGCGAAATCATGGTGGGACCAGCTGTCGCTTGTTATCGTGCTAGTTGGCGGCGCCCTTGTACTGTCGACTTTCCGCGACTACGGCGTCACCTGGGACGAGGATGTCCACAATTGGTACGGGAATTTCGTCCTCGACTATTACTTGTCTCTTTTCGGCGACAAGACGGCGCTGCACTGGCGGGATCTCTATAACTACGGCGCCGTGTTCGACACCGTGGCGGCGGCGCTGAACCGCGTCTCCCCGATCGGCGTCTACGAGACCCGGCATCTGCTGAACGGCCTCGTGGGAATCCTCGGATTGATCGGGTGCTGGAAGCTGGGCGGCGCGGCGGCCGGCCCGCGTGCCGGGTTTATTGCATCTTTGCTACTGATTTCGATTCCGAATTATTACGGGCAGATGTTCAATAATCCGAAGGACATACCATTTGCAGTCGGCATTGTATGGAGCACCTATTACTTGATCCGCATTGTGCCGACGCTGCCGAGGCCTCCCTTGGGGACGCTGGCCAAACTCGGTGCGGCAATCGGTATGACGATGGGTGTGAGGGTCGGCGGCCTGTTGCTGCTGTGCTATTTGATCCTCCTCCTGGCCCTGGACGGGATCTGGCGCGTCGTCTCCGCCAACCGGTTCGACGAGCTAGCTAGCACCGCTTGGGTCAGTTTCTGGCGAGTTCTCCTCCCAGTCGCAGGCGTTGCCTATCCGGTCATGTTGTTGTTCTGGCCGTGGGCGCAGACCGACCCGATCGAGAATCCGTTGCGCGCCCTTGCCTTTTTCTCACATCAGTCCTTCCCGTTTTACACATTGTTCGACGGCCAGTTTGTGCCGGCGAGCGACCTGCCGTGGACTTATCTCCCGACTTATATCGCCCTCGCGCTGCCGGAGCTCGTTCTCGTCCTGTTACTTTGCGTTCCGGTTGCAGCCGGGGTCGCATTTTCGCGCGGTAATTTCCGCTTGAGCCGAGAACAAGCGCTCGCGAGCTTCGTCCTCGGCATCGGGATCGTTTTCCCGGTCGCGTATGCCATAGTCATCAAGGCCGTTTTGTTCGACGGCATGCGGCATTTCATCTTTATTCTGCCACTGATCGCAGTCGCGGCGGCAATTGCCGCAGACAGCGGTCTCGATTGGTTGTCGCGGTTCCCGTACCGACGGCCGATCTGGGGCGTGCTCGCTCTCTATGGCTGCGCGCATATTTCGATCATGGCCATGCTGCACCCTGATCAATATGTTTATTACAATGCCTTTGTCGGCGGGGTCGAGGGCGCCCAGCACAAGTTCAAGCTCGATTATTGGGCCAACTCCTATGCCGAGGCGGTGCAGGGGCTCGAAGATTATCTGCGCGCCGAGTATGGTGCGGATTTCGAAGAGCACGCGTTTACGGTCGCTGTTTGTGGACCGCCGATCTCAGCGGGCTATTATTTCCCTTCGAATTTCCGGTTGGTTCGCGACCGCGCCCTGGCTGATTTTTTTATCGCCTTCACCAAGGACAACTGCGAACGATCACTGCCCGGCCGGCCGATTTATCGGGTCGAGAGGGTGGGTGCGCTCCTGTCTTTGGTGCTTGATCGGCGCGAACTTGCTGCGGACCGGCGGGCTCCGAAGCAGGTCTCGGCGGCGTCCGCTTCGAGGCCGATCCTCGGATTGCCGCCGTTGCGTTTGCCTCCATCGCCGTAGAATAGATCTCAAGTGAAACCTTCCGAGTACGACAAGCTCGACCGGATCGAAGACCGGATGTGGTGGTTCGCCGCCATGCACGCGAACCTCCTCGCGGCGACGCAGCGATCAGCG
>Ga0210396_10003262_pt1 | contig 16251 bp, 13 predicted proteins | sample IncBWH17OmetaG_FD_155466 | JGI IMG/M metagenome (GOLD analysis project Ga0210396, IMG submission 155466) | Forest soil microbial communities from Barre Woods Harvard Forest LTER site, Petersham, Massachusetts, United States - Inc-BW-H-17-O ... | reverse complement strand
GCCACTTAAGGCCACCTAACCTTTCGAGGTCTGCTGGTGAATATCGCCGATCACGCGATCACAGCCACAGAGTCGCCGGCGCTCATCATCGCCGACGGCGACACGATCTCGTTCGGCGAGCTGTACGCGCGCAGCCGACGGGTCGCCGCGGTGCTGCACCATGCCGGGCTGCGCCGCGGCGACGGCGTCGCGCTGGTCCTGCCGAACCGGCCCGAGTTTTTCGAAATCACCTGGGGATGCCAGCTTTCCGGGCTCTACTACACCGCCGTCAACACCCACTTCACGCCCGACGAAGTCGCCTACGTCATCGATGACTCCGACGCGAAGGCGGTCTTCGTCGACGCTTCGATGGGCGATCTCGCGGCGCATCTGCGTAGCGCCAACACCGCCGTCGACGTCCATGTCGCGGTGGGAGGCAAACTGGCCGGCTGGCAGCCCTACGACGACGCGGTGGCGACGGCCGGTGACGCGCCGCCGGCATCGGACGGGTCGGAGATGCTGTACTCGTCGGGTACCACCGGACGGCCCAAGGCCGTTCGCCGGCCGCTGCCGAGCGACGGAAACGGCTCGTGGGCCCAGTCGGTCCTGGAAATGGCGCTGACCCACAAGTACGGCATGAGCCCCGCCAACGTGTATCTGTCGCCGGCACCGATGTACCACGCCGCCGGCGTGAACTACACGATGGCGGTCAACCGGGTTGGCGCCGCGGCGATCATCATGCGCAAGTTCGACGCGGAAGCCGTGCTGCGCTTGATCGAGACCCACCGGGTCACCCACGCGCAGTTCGTGCCGACGATGTTCGTGCGCATGCTCAAGCTGCCCAAGGCGGTCCGGGAGCAATACGACGTCTCGAGCCTGAAATGTGTGATCCATGCGGCCGCCCCGTGCCCGGTGGACGTCAAGGATCAGATGATGAAGTGGTTCGGTCCCATCATCCACGAATACTACGGGGGCACTGAGGGATTCGCGGGAACTACTATCGGGCCTTTAGCGTGGCTCGCCCATCCGGGTTCGGTGGGCATACCGATGGCTCCGGTCCACGTGGTCGGCGAGGACGGACAAGAGCTTCCCGTCGGGCAGTCCGGCGAGCTTTACTTCGAAGGTGGACCCGCCTTCGAGTACTTCAAGGACCCGGCCAAGACCGCGTCGGTGTCCAACGCCCGCGGGTGGCGCTCGTTGGGCGATATGGGTTACGTCGACGAGGACGGATACCTGTATCTCACCGACCGGTCGACGTTCATGATCGTCTCCGGCGGGGTGAACATCTACCCGCAAGAGGCGGAGAACCTGCTGATCATGCACCCCAAACTCGTCGATGCGGCGGTGTTCGGCGTCCCCAACGACGAGTTCGGTGAGGAGGTCAAAGCCGTCGTGCAACCGGTCGACGGTGTCACACCCGGGCCCGACCTCGAAGCTGAGCTGATCGAGTATTGCCGAACACACCTCGCGGGCTATAAGTGCCCGCGCACAGTTGAATTCGACCCGGAGTTGCCGCGGGACCCGAACGGAAAGCTGTACAAGCGGCGAATCCGCGAACGGTACTGGCAAGGACGGGTATCACGGATCGTATGAGCCAACGCAAGGAACAGTGAGATGGCCAACCCAACAACCACTGCGCGAACCGATGTGAACTGGCAACCCCTTCCGGTGCCGTGGGCGGTCCAGGCCGCCAATCGAATCCCCAAGCAGCGCTACTACGATCCGGATTTCTACGCGATGGAAGCCGAGTTGTTCTGGCCGCGGGTGTGGCAGATGGCATGTCGGCTAGAGGAGATCCCCAAGCCGGGAGATTTCGTGGAGTACGAGATCCTCGACGAGTCGATCATCGTGGTGCGGGTGGACAGCGAAACCGTGCGGGCGTACCACAACGCATGCCGCCATCGCGGGGTCAAGTTGGTGGAGGGCAACGGAAATCGGCGCACCTTCGTCTGCCCATTCCACGGCTGGTGTTGGGGCATCGACGGCCACAACACGTTTGTGTTGCGACCTGAGGTGTTCGCCGAGGAGAACATGAGCCCGGACGACCTGCAACTCGTCTCGGTCAGGTGCGAGCTCTGGGGCGGATGCGCCTGGATCAACCTCGACGACAATGCCCCGCCGTTGCGTGACTGCCAGGAGCCGTTCGCGTCGATCTACGACGCCTGGAAGGTGGAATCGCTGCGCGTCGAATGGTGGCAGTCGTGCCGGCTGCCGGTGAATTGGAAGCTGGCGACTGCGGCGTTCATGGAGGGCTACCATGTCCCGCAGACCCATCCACAGTTGCTGCCGTCAGCGCAGACCGGCAGCCCGTCGGAAGCGGTGCACCCCGTCGTCGCGAGCAGTCTCTACTTCATGCGGACCCTGGGCGACGGCATGGGAGGCATGACACACGAGAACGACATCCGCATCGCCGAGGGCCTGCAGACCATCGAGTTACCCTCCGATCCGGCCGAGGCGATGAGCGCCTGGCGCGGCGCTGTCAACGACGCCGTCGTCAGCTGGCATCGGGCGCGGGGCAGCCAGATGCCCGATCTCAACGACCTCATTCGCCGCGGGATTACCGACGCGATCGGGTTCTGCTTTCCGCACCACTTCATCCTGCCCACCTACAGCAGCGCCTCGTCGTATCGGATCCGTCCACTTGGCCCCGAGGAAACCCTGTTCGAGATCTGGTCCCTCACCCGGATGCCCTCGGATCTCTCTGCGGGAAAGCCGACCCCACCGGAGCCGATGGCACCGGACGACCCGCGCTGGCCGCCGATCCCAGCTCAGGACTTCTCGAACCTGCCGCGACAGCAAAAAGGGCTGCATTCCAAGGGATTTGAGTACATGCGTCTGTCGGACCAGATCGAAGGGCTGATTTCGAACTTCGAACGCGTCGTCGACGGCTTCCTCGCCGGATTGCCCTACGACACATTGGTACCGGCGATCCAGAAAACCAACACCACCATCGACGTGCCGATCGTCGATCTGGGATTCACCGCGGAGGCGCCATGACCACCCAATGGGACCACTCCGTCGACCTGCTCATCGCGGGCAGTGGGGGAGGCGGGATGGTAGCCGGGCTCGCCGCCCTCGACTGCGGGCTGCAGCCGCTGATCGTCGAAAAGCAAGGGCTGGTCGGCGGCTCGACGGGACTTTCCGGCGGCATCGTCTGGCTGCCCAACAATCCGCTGATGCGGGCGGACGGCATCGCGGACTCGCACGAGGACGGGCTTGCCTACCTGGCCGACGTCGTCGGCGACATCGGTGCACCGTCGTCACCGGAGCGCCGGGAGATGTTCCTCACCGCGGGCTACGAGATGATAAATTTCCTGATCCGCAAGGGCGTCCAACTGATCAGGTGCGCAGGCTGGAGCGACTACTATCCGAACCATAAGGGCGGCAACGAAGTTGGCCGTGCGGTGGAGGGAATTCCGTTCGATGCCGCCGAGCTGGGTAGCTGGAGTGACAAAGTGCAGCCGCCGCTGGCCAAGAACTACGGGTACGCGGTGCTGACCAACGAGCTTCGTTCCGTTCAGTATTTCAACCGTGCGCCACGCGCCTTCGCGGTGGCCACCAAGGTGTTCCTGCGCACCGCGGCGGCCCGGGTCCGCCGGCGCCAAATCCTCACCAACGGCGCCTCGCTGATCGCCCAGATGCTCAAAGCGCTGATGGATCTCAGCGGCGGCCAGCCACCGCTGTGGATCAACGCCGCGATGGACGACCTCATCGTCGAAGATGGCCGAGTGGTCGGTGCGCGCATCGTCCGCGACGGCAAACCGCTGAATGTCGAGGCGCGCAATGGAGTCCTGTTGGCTGCCGGCGGATTCGGGCACAACGCCGAGATGCGGCGGCGTTACAGCGGCGACCAACCCAATGAGGCCAAGTGGTCGATCGCCAACGCGGGGGATACCGGCGAAGTGCTTCAGACCGCGATGCGACTGGGCGCAAAGACCGATCTGCTTGACGAAGCGTGGTGGCTGCCTTCGGTTTTCATCGCCAACGGCGGCGCTGTTGCCGCGTCGCTGGGCTCGGGACGTCAGCGGCCCGGGGCCATCTACGTGGATTCGACGGGCAGAAGGTTTTGCAACGAGTCGAACTCCTACGTGGAGGTTGGCAAGGCCATGTACGCCAACAAAGCGGTGCCGTGCTGGATGATCTTCGACGACGGGTACGTGCACAGATACGTCACCAGTGCCAACCCGCTGAAGCGCAACCAGCAGCTGCCCCCCGAGCTGATCCAGTCCGGAGCGGTCAAACGCGCCGACAGCATCGACGAGCTGGCACGCCAGATCGAGCTTCCCGCAGACGAACTGGCTCACACGATCCAGCGCTTCAATCAGTTTGCGGCCAAAGGCTTGGATCCCGACTTCGGCCGGGGGCAGTCCGCCTACAACGACTGCCTCGGTGATCCGGGGTATCGGCCCAACGCCGCCGTCGGCCCGCTGGACAGGGCGCCGTTCTACGCGACGAGGGTGTTACCGGCCGACGTCGGGACATGCGGCGGCGTGATCACCAACGAGTATGCACAGGTTCTCGATGAGGAGGACCAGGTGATCGACGGCCTGTACGCCACCGGTAATACCACTGCGACAGTGATGGGCCGTACCTATCCGGGCGCCGGCGCGAGCATCGCCAGCTCGATGGTGTTCGGTTACGTCGCCGCGCGGCATGCGGCAGGGCGCAGGCTTGCCGGCGAGCGGAGCCGATAGCTGTCGCATGCGCGCCGAGTGTGCAGCCAGCCGCACGTTCGGCCGCGAGTATGCGGCCAGCCGCACATTCGGCGGCTAGGGTTCAGATTCGTCGCGGTCCACGAAATCTCTTGGCTTCAAGCCTGATTGCATGAGCTCGGTACGGCGGGCCTGAACGTCGGAAGCCGCGCCGACCATGTTGGTCAAAATGTGGCTGACCTGAAGGTGCACCCGCATTCCCATCAACTCATAGGCCCGCTTGACGTTGTTCTTCACCGCCATCAACGTGGTCAACGGGATCTGGGCGATCTTGTGAGCCATCTCCTCGACGACGTCCTCGAGATCCTCGCGCGGAACCACCTTGTTGAGCAGCCCCCAGTCGAGCGCTTCCTGTGCCGACAGCGTCGGCGCCAGCAGCAGCCAGTCCATCGTGCGATGCCAATTCATCAGCAGCCACGGCTCGATCATGGTGTGCCCGCCGGGTTCGCCGAGGCTTTGCGCTAGCGGCATCTGAAAATACGCGTCCTCCGACGCGACGCAGAAGTCGGTCAGCAGGCCCAGATAGATGCCACCACCCATGCAGTACCCGTGAATCTGCGAGATCGTCGGCTTCGGGAATTCCCACAGATACAGCGTCGGCCACAAAAACAGGTCGGCGGTGCCCTTGTAGAGATCCTCGAAGGTGTCCCCGAAGTCCGGATACGGATTCTCGTCCGGACCCCAGCGGGCCACGTGCCCACCGCAGAAACCTTTGCCGTTGGCCTTGATGATCACGACTTTGATCTCGCGGTCACGGTCGGCTTCGTGCAGGCAGGTGTCGACTTCGGTGACCAGCGTCGCATCTTTGGTGTTGGCCTTGTCTCCGCGGTTGAGGATGATCCGGGCAATCGGTGGATCGCGTTCATAAATGACCGCTTCCAGGACGCGCCGCTCCATCCCGGTGACATTACCGGACACAGCCATAACGGAATTCGTTTAACGGTTGCGCGATGTTCGCGGTAGGAGTGAAGTGTATTGAGGGTGTTCGCCGCCCCGATAGGGCAATCCGCGAGAGCGGCCACAGCCCAGATCGTGATGACGAATGGAACTGAAGATGACGACTCCGCCGGACCGAGTGGCGCATCTGGACCTGGTAGCGCGCCTCAAATCTTCCTACCCGGAACTCCCGGACGCGCCCACGCCCGATCTCATCGATCACGAGCGATTCACCGCCTACACCAAGACCCCGCACGACGTCGGCGGTGAACCCTCTGCCCCCCTCGAATTCGAGAACAAGCAGTACGAAGCGTGGGAAGAGAACACCTACGTCACATGTGAGGTTCTCGGCTGGCGTGGAATCTGGCATTCGGAGGAACGACGCCGGATAGGCAACGTCGACCTCGGCCGCACGATCTATCTCGGACTGCCGTACTACGGGCGGTGGCTGCTGGCCGTCGCGCGCATCCTCGTCGATAAGCACCACATCGGCCTGAGTGAATTGGCCCAACGCACGGCCGAGGTGAAGGCACGGTATGCGGGCGGCCTGCAGGGAAAGCCCTTAGAGGCCAAACCCAAATTCGAAGGTGACCCTACCAAGGTCAAACGCAACCGGCACCACACGCACGCGGTCGGCAAAGGCGACCCGCAAGTCTTCGCCGGACAGGCTGGCGACCCGAAGTTCAAGGTCGGCGACAAGGTTGTAGTGCGCGAACTTCCCGTGCTGTTCTACACCCGCACCCAGGAGTACCTACGAGGCGCGAAGGGTGAAATCGCGGTCGTCTCATACGAAAGCCCCGCAGCCGAGGACGAGACCTGGGACGGGGCTGAGCAAAAGCCCGAGTGGTTCTACATCGTTCGGTTCAACCTCTCCGAGCTGTGGCACGGCTACACCGGGCCCAGCAATGACACGCTGCAGACCGAAATCCCCGAGCGGTGGCTCGCGGCGGCGGGCTGACTGCGCCGAGCCAAGCCGTCGTCCAACTGACTTCATCCTGAAAGGACTTCAGCATGACCGCTCACGATCACGATCGCACCGCCGCACCCATGGTGGATGAGATCACCGACTTCGAAGTCCTCGAGATCGCCCTCCGCGAATTATGCGTCGAGAAAGGCATTTTCACCGCGGAGGATCATCGCCGCTTCACCGAGTTCGCCGAACAGATCGGTCCAACCCCTGCCGCGCATCTGGTGGCGCGGGCCTGGATTAGTCCTGAGTTCAAGAAACTGGCCCTCGCGGATCCGCTGGCCGCCAGCAAGGAAGTCGGCGTCGACTGGTTGCAACCCACCGGTTTCGGAACACCGAGTGATTTCACCGCGCTCCATGTGCTCGAAGACACCCCGACCCTGCACCATGTGATCGTCTGCACGCTGTGCTCCTGCTATCCGCGTCCGATCCTGGGCAATTCCCCCGAGTGGTACCGAACACCCAACTACCGCCGCCGCATTGTGCGCTGGCCGCGACAAGTGCTCGCGGAGTTCGGCGTGTACCTGCCGGAGGATGTCGAAATCCGGGTGGAGGACTCGAACCAGAAGCACCGTTTCATGGTGATGCCGGTGCGTCCGGAGGGAACCGAGGGCTGGACCGAGGATCAGCTGGTCGAAATCATTACGCGCGACTGCCTGATCGGCGTCGCGTTGCCGAAGGTTGGTGTGACGACCAACGCGGTGACCAAGACCCGCCCGGCTATTCATCCCGTGAACCCGTAAGCGACGGGGGTAACCGGTGAGCAACTCAGGGAGACTGGATCCGGCCGAGGGTCCCTCGATCGCACCGTTGGCGAAAATTGTTGAACGAAACCAGGTCTGGCGCCGGATGGCGGCAAAGTATGGCGTTGACAACCCTGTGCCGCCGTGGAAAACGAGCCTCGATGGGATCTGCGACGCACTCGACCAAAGCAGTTGCGGCGCAGGGATACCTAGCGTCGACCGGCGTAACGAAGAGGACGCGCTGTCGGCAACGGTCTACTCCGGCCTGCCCTACCCGGAAAACCGGTTGGTCGCGCTGGCGCACTCGCTGGTACGGCGCGGGCTCATCGACGAGGCCGAGCTGGCGGAACGACTGACCGCTGTGCGGGCCAGGCTGGAAGCCTGACGGTCGCGTTGGTAGAGGTAGCGACGCCCGACGAATCAGGCTGACACTGGTTTCTTGGCCGGCTTGGACACCTTCATCAGCTTCATCAGGTTACCGCCCATGATCTTGGCGACATCCTCCTCACCGAAGTCGGCGAGCTCGTCGACGAAGGTGATTGGGTCCTTCAGGCCCTCGGGGTGCGGCCAGTCGGATCCGAACATCACCCGGTCGGTGCCCACCATGTTGACGATCTCGGTGAACCGGTCCTCCCAGAACGGGGTGATGTAGACGCAGCGTTTGAACGCCTCGACCGGGTCTTCGCTGAACGACTGCGGCATCTTCTTGTAAACGCCCTTGAGGCCCTTGAACAGGTCTGGCACCCAGTCGGCGCCGTTTTCGATCGACAGGATCCGCAGTTCGGGGTTGCGGGACAGCGCGCCGTGGCACACCAGCGCACCCATCGCGTCCAGGATCGGCCGATGGCCCATCGCAAAGCTGCGGAACGCGGTCGGCTTGAACGGCAGGAACTCGTCGCCGGGCTCCCACACGTTCGCGAACTCGGAGTACCCGCTGTCCGAAGCGTGCATCGAGACCGGGATCTCGGCCTTGATGCAGGCCTGCCAGAACGGGTCGAACTCCTCGAGGCCGAATGACCGGCTGCCGCGGTAGCCGGGCACCGGCGCCGGGCGAACCAGCACGGTACGGGCGCCGCGCTCCAGGCACCATTCGAGTTCTTCCAGCGCGCGCTCGACGATGGGCAGCGTGATCACCGGGGTGGCGAAGATGCGCTCTTGGTAGTTGAACGTCCAGGTCTCGTGCATCCATTCGTTGAGCGCGTGGATGACGTCGTGGGTCATCTCCGGGTCGTCTTTCATGCGCTCCTCGACCAGGCTGGCCAGGGTGGGGAACATCAGCGCGTAGTCGATGCCGAGCTCGTCCATGACCTCAAGTCGTGGCCCCGGTTCGCGGAAGGCGGGGATGGCCTTCATCGGCTCGCCCAGGATCTCGCGGTAGGTCTTGCCTTGCGCGCCGTTGCGGAAGTAGTCCTCCTGGGCGCCGGGCTTAGCGACCTTCTCGAATGTCGGGTTGGGGATGTATTCGCTGATGTGGCCACGCACGACGATCTTGGTGCGACCGCGAACCTGCACGTAGTCGATGACGTTCTTGCGCTTGTCCGGCAAGAACTTGGTCAGCGCTTCCTGCGGCTCGTACATGTGGTTGTCGGCGTCGAACACCGGGAAGGAAAGCTCGCGAGACGGCATGGCGATCTCCTAGCAGAAGGCTGGATTCTCAGCGGGTGGTAATGACGTTACCACCTCTGTGCAACAAGGCGTAATCGGCTTGGGGCCGGGTCAGGCGCGCGGCCAGTCGGGAACCTTCGGGGTCGCCCCGTCGATGACGGCGAAGTTGACGGTTGCCGTCGCGAGCAGCTCCTCCTGGCCGTCACTGCCGTCGCCGTAGACGTCGATCTGCATCACCATCGCGCGCCGGCCGCTGCGCAGCATCCGCGGCACCGCGAACGCCGAGCCTTGACGGATCGGCCGGAGGTAGCGGATGACCAGGTCGGCGGTCGTCATCGTGGTGCCGTCCTGCAGGTAGTCCAGGCCGAACTGTCCGGCCGCGACGTCGACGAGCGTGGCGACCAGTCCACCCTGCAGGGCGCCGGAAGTGTTGACCACTTGCGGGCTCACCGGCATCGTCATCGCGAATTCGCCATTGCGAGCGCCCGGCCGCATTCCGATCTGGTGGAACAACTCGCTCAGTGTCGGCGGCGCCAACTGCACGGCGCCGTCGTCGGTGCCCAGGGCACGGATGCAGAAGTCATACAGGTGGGCCGCATCGATTGGCGCACCGGTCAATTCGGCTCCCAGCCAATGCAATCGGAGGGCGCCCAAAATGGTCTGCATGACGATCGCCGCGGCGGGCCCGAGATCAAGGTTGGGTCGGAAAACTCCCTCGGTGACGCCGCGCTGCACGACGTCGCGAATCAGCTCGTGCAGCGGGGAGAGCACCCGGGCATAGTCACGTGGCCGGGTTTCGGCCAGATGTTGGTTGTAGAGGTTCATCGCCCGATTCAGGCTGTCCTGGGTGCTCGACTCAGGCTCGGCGCTGATCCGGTCGATGATCAGTTTGATCGCACCGGTGCTGTCCAACCCGGTTGTCTCGGCGCGCCAGGCCCGCGCCGACTGCGCCATCGTCCTCTCCAATAGGGCGATCAGCAATTCGTCTTTGCTGCTGAAGTGTTGGTAGAAGGCCCGCAGCGACGTCTTGGAGCGGGCGACGACTTCTTGCACGGTGAAGTCGGTACGCCCGGTCTCGCCGAGGATCTCGACCGCGGTCTTGATGAACCGGGCAGCACGGGTCGTCGGTTCGGCGTCGTCGTCCGGGGCCATCCCGCCTCACTCTCTAGCGCGCTGGTCACGCTGTGAGAATGAGGTTACCGCGGTTTGGCAAGGGACGGTCACAACGGGTGCGGTATGGCTGCGGGGTCGTTGCCTAACGGCCCACGGGACACGACGCGGCCGTTGTCATCGAGCTAGAACCTGGGTCGGGCAGTTCTCACTTCCCGATGTCCTCCAGGTTCACTCCCGCGGTCTCGATCCGGAACAGGTAGGTCACGACCGCTCCCAACACGAAACACACGACCAGACCCCAAAGCAGCGCGGTTGTGCCGATGGTCTTGAGCAGGATGGGAAATAGGAACGCCGTCAACACCGCCCCGATCTTGGCGAAGGACGCGGCGAAGCCGGCGCCCTTACCCCGGACCTCGGTCGGGAAGACCTCGCCGGCAAGCAGATAGGTCATGGCGTTCGGACCGAAGTTGACCATGAAGTAGAACAGCGTGAATCCGAGAAAGAGCAACCACATGACGTTAGTGCCGTCCGGGCGGATGGACAGCCCGGCCATTAGCAGACCCACCGCGGCGCCCATGAAACCCACGATCTGCAATTTGATACGCCCGACTCTGTCGACCAAGAAAATAGCGACGATGACACCCAAGACGAACAGCACGTCCATCATGGCCGAGCCCTTGGCGCCCAGAATGTCGTTATGGATGGTGTCCGCCAGCGCGTGCGACTTCGACTCCTTGCCGATGACGGCGCCCAGAATCGTCGGTGTGAAGATACCGATGCCGTAGACGCCCAGGTCCTGCAGGAACCACGGAACCGAGGCCAGGATCGTCGCGCGACGGTTTTTCTTCTTGAACAACGCCGCGTAGGACCCGTGACCTTCGGCGGCCTTGGCCTTGGCCTGATCGGCCAAGTGTCCCAGCGACACGTTCTTGGGGTACTGCGGGTTGCGCTTGAGCAGTTGGGTGGTGGCCTTCTCCCCGTCCGTGGTTCGGCCCTTCGCCACCAGCCAGTGCGGGCTCTCCGTGACGTACAAGCGCCCGACGACGACGAGGATCGCCGGCACGATCGCCGCCGCGTACATCATCCGCCATGCGTTCAAGTCCGGGTTCGCATACAGGACGCCGAAGCCCAATGCTGTGCCGAAGAACGCTCCGACGGCCTGAAACGCGAAGGCGCTCAGGACGAGCCGGCCCCGCATCGAGGTTGCGATGCTCTCCGAGATCACCATATGCGCGGTCGGGTAGTCACAGCCCAGCGCGATTCCGGCCCCGAACAGACAGATGACCAGCGTGATGAAATTGGGGGCGAACGTCAGCGCCACCAAGAACACAGCGAAGATAATCATCTCCGCGATGAACATCCGCTTGCGCCCGTACGTGTCCGCCAAGCCGCCAAGGACCGTGGCACCGACCAGGATGCCCGCCAGCGAGGCCGCGGTAACCAAGCCTTTGTCGGCTGCGTTCAGGTGGAATTGGATCGAGATCAGCGGCAGGGCCACCCCGGTCATGAACACGACCATGCCCTCGAAGAACTTGCCCGCGCAGGCCAGCGCCCAGATTCGGAACTGCATGGCGGTCATCGGCGTCGTCGGCAACATCGTGCCGTCAGGCCAGGTGGGCCGCTCGTCGATGTATTCCTGCACCGTCTTTCCGGTGACCTTCGGTGCCTGCGGTTTGTCGAGCGTGTCGGTCATCGCACCTCTCCCAGAGTCATCGCCATCGACCTCGCCTACCTGACGCTGTACGTGCGGCGGTACAGCACAGTTTCGCTGGTGTGCACAACTCACTGACCAGCGTCAACTCCGCAGACGCTAAGTCAGGTAACTGAACGGGTGCTAACGGCTGGATGAATTCGGCAAACTCTGGCGATCTCTGAACACAGCCCGCAAGAACGCTGTGAGTCCGAGACGCGTTGACGCAATTCAAAGCGATATCAGCGCCTTTGAGCAGTCCGAGATCCGTGGCCCTCCGAGACATTAGTGCCCGGACGGACGGCAACCCACCGACCCCGACGATGGCTTCACCTGTTGTTCGCTTCCGGATTGATTCGATGTCGATATTGGTGCCGTTTAATGCGAGCTGACGTGCTAAAACCGACGCGCGGCGTTGAGGCGCGTACGAGATAGCATTTCGGCCCGATAAAGCGGGCAGCCGATGTGCGGCTGACGGTTGTTTTCGAGGAGGCAAACATGAAGCAGCGCAACGGATTTCGTGCCGCCGCTGGTCTGCTCATCGCGGGTAGTCTTGCACTCTCGGCATGCACGCAACTCGACACGCCGCCGAAGTACGCCAAGGGCGTCAAGGTCGACTGCGGGGGCAAGCAGGACCTCACGGGTAGCGGTTCGACCGCTCAAGCCAATGCGATGAACCATTTCATCACCGGCTACGAGGAAACATGTTCAGGCAAGCAGCTCACCTACACGGCCAGCGGATCCGGAGCAGGCATCCAGGACTTTGACGCCGCCAAGACCGATTTCGGCGGCTCGGACTCACCGCTGAGCGGTGACGAGTACGCCGCTTCCAAGCAGCGCTGCGGAGGGGCCGACGCGTGGAACCTGCCGGTCGTCTTCGGTCCGATTGCGATCACCTTCAACGTCAAAACGACCGACGTCCTCACGCTCGACGCACCCACGCTCGCCAAGATTTTCAGCGGCGCCATCACCCGCTGGGACGACCCGGCCATCACCGCGCTGAATAAAAGCATGCCCGCCGAGGACATCCACGTCGTCTACCGCAGCGACGCCTCCGGAACCAGTGACAACTTCCAGCAGTACATGCAAACCGCTTCCGGCGGCGCCTGGACCAAGGGCACCGGCAAAACATTCAACGGAGGCGTGGGAACCTCGGCGCAAGGCAACGAGGGCACGTCGGAGGCCGTCAAGAAGACCGAGGGAGCCATCAGCTACAACGAATGGTCGTACGCCATGAAGCAGCACCTCGATGTGGCAGGCATCCAGACTGCGGGCGGAGTCGTTCACATCGGCAACGACTGGGTTGGCAAGACCATCTCGGACGTCACGATCAAGGGCCAGGGTGATGACCTTGTGCTCGACCTCTCGAAGGTCTACGCCACCACTACGCCTGGCGCCTACCCAATCCTGCTGGCCAGCTACGAAATCGTCTGCTCCAAATACCCCGATGCCGATGTCGGTAAGGCAGTAAAGGCGTTCATGCAATCGACCGTCACCGAGGGACAGCAAGGTCTTCCCCCGCTGGGCTACATCCCCTTGCCGTCCGATTTCCAGACCAAGGTTGCCGCCGCCGTCAACAGCATCAGCTGAAACATCGGAGCACGTCGGGTCCCTGGACCCGATCGAACCCGTCAATGCGTGGCGGGGATAGCGGCGCTGCTTGCATTTGGAGCCGTCGAATTGCCGGTTGCCCTTTTAGTGCTGGGCGGGCATCTGCTGGTTAACCAGCAACACAGCCGCTACCTGTCGGTGGTCGGGGAAATCATGGAAGATGTCTTCGCCGCAAGGCGCCCTACGCGTCAAACCGGGACGCTCACCCGCCTCGGGCCTCGATCATCGCCGAGCGGTTCACTTTCGTCGCTGCGGTGCGGGGGATCTCGTCGACGAACTCCACCGTCTTGGGAACCTTGTAGGCGGCCAGTCGAGTCTTCGCGTAGGCGATGACCTGTTGCTCGGTCAGCGGCGCCGCGGGGTCGGCGAGCTGCACCACGGCGTGCACGCGGCGCCCCCACGCGGGATCGGTGAGTCCGATGACGACGACGTCGGCGATGTCGTCGTGTTCGGCCAGCGCGCATTCCACCTCCGCGGGAAAGACATTCGCGCCCCCGGTGATGATCATGTCGCTGCGGCGGTCGGCGATGTAGAGGTATCCGTCGGCGTCCAGGTGACCGATGTCACCGGCGGTCCGAAACCCGTCAGCCGTTGACGGCAACAGCGGCGCCCCACCCAGATACCGGTACCCGGCGCTCATCGGCGAGCGTAAATACACCTCGCCGAGCTCACCGGACGCCAGCGGCCGGCCCTGCGGATCCAGGATCCGCACTTCGGTGTCGCGGAAGCCACGGCCGACGCTGCCCGGATGAGCCAGCCACTCGTCGCCACGTAATGCGGTGATCCCCAGGCCTTCGGTCATCCCGTACGCCATCACGACTTGCTCCGGGCTGAGCAGATCGAACCAGGTGTGCAGCAGCGCGTGCGGCATCACCGCGGCGCCTTGCAAGATCCACGCGATGCTGGAGAAATCCCGTTGGTGGATGTCGGGAAGGGCCGCGATGCGCGAGAGCATCGTCGGTGTGGCGGTGAAGTTGGTGATCCGATACCGTTCGATCGCGTCGACAAAGGTTGCCGCATCGAACTTTTCCAGCACTACCAGTTGGTCGCCGCCCAATAGGTAGGTGAGCGGCGAAAAACCGTTGGTGTGATACATCGGAGCGGGCACCAGGATGGTCTGCGGCTGGGCCGTGGGCGCCCAGGCAGCCAGGAACGGGAAGGACGACTCTGGCGTCCAGACCCCTTGCGCTAGAGTCAGAATGACCTTGGGTAGCCCGGTCGAGCCACTACTGCATATTCCGTTGGCGTTCGGGGACACCACCTCTGGAAGCGATTCGTCGGACTGTTCGGCAGCGTCCGACGCCAACGTGTGGCGATGCTGCGCGTCGACGACGACGGACGGGTCGATTACTGCCAGCACCCGGGATCGCTCCCACTCCGGCAGGTCCCAGCGCATCGGAACTGGAACGGCGCCGATCTTCCAGCAGCCCAGTACGGCCAGCACCAGATGCTCGGAATTGGGAATTCCAAGCGCAACAAGCGAACCGAATTTCGCGCCGTCAGCCGCCAGCGCTCGTCCCCATTGATTAGCCCGGGCGTCGAGTTGCGCGAACGTCAGCTCATGCGCGGTTCCATCTCGCGCCAGGATGACTAATGCCGGCTCCTCGCCGCGTCGTTGGGCGAGATCCTGCAGTCGGGTCCCGAACGGAACCCCGTCGTCCTGTTGGCCGGGAGCCTGCCCGGCCGCGAGTGTTCCGGTGCTCAACTGCGCCGCTCCGCCGCGATCGGGTCGCTGAACAACGTCTCCAGATGACCGCTAGCTATGTCGGGTATCAGGCGCAGCGCGAGCATCTCGCTACTGACGGGCAGCCGGATCAGCGGCTGGGTGTGCCTGTCCAGGACGCTGACATCGGACTCGTCGCAAAAGCCCAGCGCACCGAGCAACTGGTGCGCGGTGCGCAGCACCTGACGCGCGGTGTCCACGGCCTTGAGCCGGAGTACCAGCGCGTCTGCCGAACACACCTGTGCCGCTGTCGATTCCGTCCGGCTGATGGTGAACTTGGCGAGTTCGAAAAGTCCGCGCACGGCCACCGATGCGTCGGCGATGGTGAACCGGACGGCCTGAAATTCGGCCAGCGGCTTGCCGAACTGCAGTCGCGCGGTGACGTGCTGCCGGGTGATCTTCAATGCCTGTTGCAGTGCCCCCAGAATCCGCCAAGACCCGAGCGTCAGGTGCGTATCGACGTCGGCCGCCGGGACGGTGCCGCCGGGCCCAGTTAGCGTGGCCGGCACCAGGAACGGTCCCAACTTGGCGTTGGTTCGTGACGACGGTTGCACCTGGTACCGCGTGCCGTCGAGGTCGGCGGCGATCCACTCGCCGGCCAGATCGCCGTGGTCGATGCGCGGCGCCTCGGGATTGACCAGGGCGAGCCGGGCTCGGTCGATCGCCAGCAGCTCCTCGGTGAGCGGGTAGGGCAGGGCCGCCGCACCGGCAGCCTGGCAGAGCACGGCCGCTGCCAGCAGATCGTCGGCGGAGGATCTGACGTCGAGGTCGAATGCGCCGAGGTCGGCCAGCGCGGACCGCGCTTCGTCGCGGAGGTGGTCCTCGGTCTCGGCGCGCAGCGCCGCCTGCGGGCCGCCGAACCGAGCGAACCTTTTGGCGGCGACGGCAGCGAACTCGGTGATGTCTTCTGGCAGAGCGGTTTTCACGCGTGATCCCCCAAAGCTTCCCGTGCGACCAGCATCCGCTGTACTTCGATGGTTCCCGACGCGACGGTGGCGGCCTGGGCATAACGCCAGTGGTCTTCAACCGCCCCGTGTAGTCGCGCGGAGGTGCCGCTGTCCAGTGCCGAAGGGCCAAGCACGTCGAACAGCAGCTCGGCGACCTGCTGGTCGCAGGTGGTCGTCGCGATGCGGGCGGCGCTGGCTGCCGCGCCCGCCGACGGGTCGTGCTGC
>Ga0210396_10003261_pt1 | contig 16253 bp, 18 predicted proteins | sample IncBWH17OmetaG_FD_155466 | JGI IMG/M metagenome (GOLD analysis project Ga0210396, IMG submission 155466) | Forest soil microbial communities from Barre Woods Harvard Forest LTER site, Petersham, Massachusetts, United States - Inc-BW-H-17-O ... | reverse complement strand
GTCGCCCTGGATCACCTTCACATTGCCGGAGAAGGTCGCTTCCTTTTTCTTGTCGCGCATTTCAAGCGTGGCGGATTCAATCTGGATCGGCTGATCGCGGTTTTGCGAGAAGCCCTGCATCGCATTGGGCACACCGGTTACCGCGCTCTGCGCACCGGCATGACCCGTGATCGTCGCGAGCGCCATAGCGGCCGCACTGACGCCAAATGCGATCCGCCGAAACCGGGTACTGCACGACCAAACCATTCCCATGAACATCATTTCGAATTAGCGGATTTGCTGGATACCGACCGCGTCTTGGCGGGATGGGCGGGAGCAGGCGGAGGCGCAGGCTCGGGCGCGGCAGGCTCGGTCTCGGGAGGCGGCAGCTTGTCGATGTTCATCACGACGTGGCCGTCAAATCGCACCACCTCGCCGCCGCCGGTAATCTTGAGCTTGTCGGCGGACAGTTTTCCGTCCGCCCATTTCACATCGACATGTTCGTCCGACGTCACCGTCCCCTTGGCCATGTCGACAAAGGCCTGGCTCAGCCACGCTTCATAGCCCGTGGTGGTCTGCAAGTAGATATCCTTATGCAAATCGAGCAATTGCTGCTTGGTATCCATCAGCCCGTTGAGCGCATCCAGCGTGACGGTCGACTGATCCTCCATCAGCACCTTGGCCCGCAACGTCCTGAGGTCGACGTGATCCGGATCGGTCACATCCTGGGTCGCGGTTTTCGCCCAGACTTCGTAGGGCCGCCGATCCTGCGTGTATCCGGACATATGCGGCGATTCCATCGTAATCTTGGTGCCGGAGACGACGAGGTTTTGCATATCGAGCGGCAACTTGGGCAACAGCAGCCGGAATGGATTGAAGATCGATACCAGGACGATCGCCGCCATCGACAGGATTACCGCCGCCGGGACTGCAATGCGCAGCGCCCGCACGATTCGGCTGTGGCGCGCAGCGATGGCAAAGCGCGCCTCCATTCCAGCTTGATAGGCAGGATTCTGAACCGAATTCACCACCGCTCCAGGCGAAGCAAGACCTGATCATTCTACCCGGGATCGCCGGATAGCGCAGCCGGGACCTCGTGTTACGAGTGTGTCCGAAACGGGGCGCAAGCGGCCGGAAGAGCGCTCGAATGGGTTTTGCGGCTCACGAATGCGCGAAAATATCCTCGCTGTCCCAGCCCAGCAGATCGAGCTTTGCCCGCGTCGGCAGAAACTCGAAACAGGCTTGCGCCAATTCGGTGCGTCCCTCGCGCGCCAGCATGGCATCGAGGCGTTCGCGCAGGCCGTGCAGATGCAGCACGTCCGACGCCGCGTAGGCCAGTTGCGCCTCGCTCAGGGTTTGCGAGCCCCAGTCGCTCGATTGCTGCTGCTTCGACAGATCGATGTTGAGCAGCTCGCGCACCAGATCCTTCAGGCCGTGGCGATCGGTGTAGGTGCGGGTCAGCCGTGAGGCGATCTTGGTGCAATACACCGGCTGCGGCATCACACCGAAAGCATTATGGAGTGCGGCGAGATCGAACCGCGCGAAATGGAAAATTTTTGTGATTCGGGGATTAGCGAGCAGCGCCTTCAGGTTCGGCGCGTCGGTCTGGTTCTTGCCGTGATCCCTGGGGATCTGGACCACGTCGGCGCTGCCGTCGCCGTTCGATAGCTGCACCACGCAGAGCCGGTCGCGATGCGGATGCAACCCCATGGTCTCGGTATCGATCGCCACCGAATCGGTGTAGCGGGACAAGTCGGCTAGGTCGCCGCGATGCAGGCGTACGGTCATGCTGTTTAAAACCCCGTCGAATCGATGCGGACCAAACTACCGCCCAAATTCGAAAGAGGCGAGCGCCAGAGATGCCGCTCAGGCCAAGAAAATCCGGCCAAATTGGGCCAACGCTCGGGTTTGACGAGCGAAGTCCGGCGCGCTCACTTGGCGCGGAGCTGGCCGATGGCGCTGAGCCAGTTTTCCATATGGAAGGTTTTGGCGATCTTGCCGTCCCGGATGGTCTGAATATCGACGGCCATGATCCGAAAGCTCTTGCCGGAATGCGGCACGCCGAACAGCTCGCCCGACGGCGTGCCGGTCACCTCGCCGCGAACGATCACGCGATCGCCCGCAACCAGCACTTCCTTGATGTCGAATTTCATGTCGGGGATGCTGTTGGCAAAATTCGCGACCACCTTGATCGAGGTCTCGCGGCCCCAGCATTCGCCCGGCAAATAGCCGGCGCAGGATTCGTAGTCTTCGGTCAGGATTTGTTCCTGGATCGCTTTGACGTCGCCCCGGCTGGCGACATTGAACAGGCTGTACCAGGGCGCGATGGCGGCGCGGGCTTGCGCTTCTGTGAGGTTGGTCATGGCGGTTTCCTTGGGACTGGCGGGGGCTTGAATGGCCTGTGCGAGGCTTCCTGGAGCGAGGCCTTTTGGAGCGACGCTTGGCGCCGGGACGATCGATAACGCCGCAAGTATAGGAAGTATGTATGTCATCCTACATACTATGAAGGTCGACATACTGATTTGCAAGTGGTATTTGCGCGCATGGTCAAAGCATCTGATTCCAAAGGGAAAACGCTGGCGGCCGCGGTCCGGTTATTTCGTCAGCAAGGCTATCACGGCACTGCCCTGCACGACATTCTGGCCGCCGGCGGTTCGCCGCGCGGCTCGCTCTATTTCCACTTTCCAGGGGGTAAGGAGGAGATCGGCGAGACCGCGCTGACGCTGGCCGGCGAAGCCGTGCGTCAGGCCATCGCGCACGCCGCCGAGACCTCGGAAACCGCCGAACTATTTCTCACGCGAATCGCCCGCGGCATGGCGGCCGATCTGGAAAAGTCCGATTTCACGGAAGGTTGCCCGATCGCGACCATCGCGCTGGAAACCGCCGCGCAGTCCGACGTGCTGGGCGCCGCGACCCGTCACGCCTTTCAGAGATGGGAAAACGAAATCAAGCGCGGGCTGCAGCGCTTTGGCATGGCTTTAGAAGAAGCCGATCTGGTCGCGACATTGGTGCTGAGCCAGCTCGAGGGCGCGCTGTTGCTGGCGCGCACCTATCGCAGCCTCACGCCAATGCACCGCGCCGAGCAGGCGCTGAAACTTCTCGTCACACCCTCGAAATAGAAATAGAGGCATGTCCGTCCGGAAACCTGACGCAGCGATGCGTCCAACCTTTGCTTTGGATCCGACAACGTCTCGCCTGCATTTCGTTCTTCAACGTTTCGATCCTTAAAGAATCTGCTGCGCATCCTCCTTTTGAACGCCTCTTTGAATGAGTGTCATGACCGAACAAACCCTGGCCGCACCGATCGACGATCAGCAAGAACAGCAACGCGGATTCTCACGCTACCAATCGCTTCTGGTCGCGTTGCTGGCGTTCGTCCAGTTCACGGTGATTCTCGACTTCATGATCATGTCGCCGCTCGGCGCCATCATCATGCCGGCGCTGAATATCACCGCCGGGCAGTTCGGCGTCGCGGTGTCGGCCTACGCGTTCAGCGCGGGGATTTCAGGCATCCTTGCAGCCGGCTTCGCCGATCGATTCGATCGCAAACGCCTGCTGCTGTTCTTCTATCTGGGTTTCACCGCTGGAACCGCGCTATGCGCGCTGGCGCCGAACTATCACGTGCTCCTGATCGGCAGGATCGTGGCCGGATTGTTCGGCGGCGTGATGGGCTCCATCGTTCTCGCCATCATCACCGACCTTTTTGCATTAAAGCTGCGCGGTCGCGTGATGGGCTTCGTGCAGACGGCGTTCGCGGCAAGCCAGGTGCTGGGCATTCCGGTCGGGCTTTTTCTCTCCAATCACTGGAACTGGCATGTCGCCTTCGGAGCGCTTGTCGGCTTGTCGATCGCTGCGATCGCCGCGGTCTCGCTGGTGATGCGGCCGGTGAACGCCCATCTTCGGCTCAAGCAGGACAACACTGCCTTCCGGCACCTGATCGCGACCGTCGGACAACCGCGCTACACGCTGGCATTCGGGGTGACGACGTTGCTCGCGACCGGCGGGTTCATGCTGATGCCGTTCGGGAGCGCCTTCACCGTGCACAATCTCGGCATCGACATCGTGCATCTTCCGACCATCTATCTCATCTCCGGCCTGTTCAGCATTTTCACCGGCCCGCTCGTTGGCCGGGCGAGCGATGCTTTCGGCAAGTTTCCCGTCTTTATCTTCGGCAGCGCGGTGTCGGTGATCATGGTGTCGATCTACACGCATCTCGGTCAGGTGAGCTTGACGACCGTGATCATCGTCAACGTGCTGATGTTCGTCGGGATCTTTTCACGCATGATCCCGTCGCAGGCGCTGATTTCGGCGATACCCGTACCCAGTCAACGCGGCTCGTTCAGCGCGGTCAGCGCTTCCTTGCAACAGCTCTCCGGCGGCCTCGGATCGGTTCTGGCCGCGGCGATCATTGCGCAAAATACGGATGGTTCGCTCCGGCATTTCGATCGGCTCGGTTACATCGTGGTTACGACATCGATCCTCTCGCTGATCGCGATGTACTTTGTGCAGAAGTCGGTCGCGGCCCAGGCCGGCAAGCCGATTGTTTGACCAATAGGCGACCACGAGCGCGTAACGCTGGTTTCCCTGACGCCAGATTCACATTTGTGAGCCATAGCGCCGCCCGAATTCGGTCTTGATGATCAGTTCCCATCTTGTTGCGCGATGCGGACGCCTTTCGCGACACGGGAGCCTTGGATCAAGAATGACCAGGACGATGTGGATCGCCCTTTTTTGTCTGGTGACCTTGGGCGCCTCGATCGCGATCAGGGTTGCTTCGCCGACGGCTTCCGTCTTTGCCGAAACCGCACCGCCTCAAAGCAAAATCGGGACGGGACCTGGCCCGAACGAGGCGGCGAAGTCAGACCGGTTGGAGTTGCCCAGCATCCGCGCGGAGACCGACGAGACCGAGATCATGCCGGCTGCACAGCCGCTGCCGGTGGCAACTCCGCCGAGCAAGCCCGAACCGATCAAGATTCCCAGCCAGCGTTGGCAAAATGCCAACGCCAAGATCGCTCCGTCCGAACCGCCTCATCGGCGTGCCATAACCAGAGAGTCAAAAAAGAACACGGCCAGCAATCCACCCACGGCAAGAGCCGAAGCCTGGCACTGCCGGCAGGATGCGATGGGCAGCGTTTTGAGGTCGTTGGACCTGTCGCCAAGATGCAACCTGTGAGACGCACTGATCCGCCCGCGATCGCGACCTATTGGAAACTCACGTCGTAAATTCCGCCGAACGCGGCAGGAATCGGGTGCGAGGGTCTTCAGGTAAAACCCAAGTTAGCGATTCCTGCCAACCTGGAATTTGGCTGGATGCAGCCAGGTCGCTTCGCGCGCTCGCTCGCCACTCGCTAACTCTAAAGGGACAGAGACGATTCACGGCTTCCGCTCTGATTGTGTCAGTCTCCTTGACGCACTCACGGGATGGCAGCGCAAATACTGCTGCGGTTTGATCGCTCGCCCGCGCTTTGACTCTTCGATTACATCCGACAGGGTTGAGGAGTAGCATCCCTCTTTCTCGCCGCGATCCGCGACTGGAGGGCCGCAGTTGGTGCCAGTTCGCTCTGGAGCGAAGAGAGATGAGGCCACCGGTCACCGATTATATCGCGACTGAAGCGCGGTTTGGCGCTCAAAACTACCAGCCCCTCGGCGTCGTCCTGTCACGCGGCGAAGGCGTCTGGGTATGGGACACTCAAGGTACCCGCTATCTCGATTGCCTCTCCGCTTATTCGGCAGTGAACCAGGGCCACTGCCATCCGAAGATCCTGGCCGCTATGGTGGAGCAGGCCGGTAAGCTGACGTTGACGTCCCGCGCCTTCCACAACGACCAACTGGCCCCCTTCTACGAGCAGATTACGGAGCTTACCGGCTCCCACAAGGTGCTGCCGATGAACAGCGGTGCCGAGGCGGTCGAAAGCGCGATCAAGTCCGTTCGCAAATGGGGCTACGAAGTGAAGGGTGTGCCGGATGGTCGTGCCGAGATCATCGTCTGCGCCGACAATTTCCACGGGCGCACCCTCGGTATCATCGGCTTCAGCACCGACGTGGCGGCACGCGAGCATTTCGGGCCGTTCGCACAGGGCTTTAAGATTATCCCGTTCGGCGACGCCAAGGCGCTGGAGCAGGCCATTACGCCGAACACGGTCGCCTTCCTTGTCGAACCGATCCAGGGGGAAGCCGGCGTCATCATCCCGCCGCCCGGCTATTTCACAAAGGTGCGCGAGCTCTGCACCGCCCATGACGTGATGCTGATTCTCGATGAGATCCAAACCGGGCTCGGCCGCACCGGCAAACTGCTCGCGGAACAGCACGATGGCATTGAGGCAGACGTAACGCTACTCGGCAAAGCATTGTCCGGCGGTTTCTACCCGGTGTCGGCTGTCCTTTCGAACAATGCAGTGCTCGGCACCCTGAAGCCCGGCCAGCACGGCTCGACCTTCGGCGGTAACCCGCTCGCCTGTGCGGTGGCGCGCGCGGCGCTGCGCGTGCTTGTGGAGGAAGGGATGATTGAGAACGCAGCCCTGCAAGGCGCGCGCTTCCTCGCTGGCTTAAACGCCATCCGCGCCAACACGATCCGAGAGGTGCGCGGAAGGGGATTGATGCTGGCGGTCGAGCTTCACCCGGAAGCTGGCGATGCACGTCAATATTGTGAGGCGCTGCAGGGCAGAGGCATTCTTGCCAAGGACACCCATGAACACACGATCCGCATCGCACCACCTCTTGTGATCACTGAGGATCAGGTCGACTGGGCTCTTGAACGGATCGAAGCCACTTTGAGGCAGGATTTCTCGTAATGAAAATGCCAGGAAGCGAGGGCTCATGCTTCGCGGCGAAAGGGTATTGCGCGAATCGCAGCGGACGAGAAGAGACTTAGGCTGAATGCATATAGTCGGGAAAGCTCGGCATTATCGCCTGCGGAATGCTGCTTCATTCAGCTTCTTGATTGGGGCAGCTCTCTATTCGTTTTGTTCGTTCGCCGCGGTTGCCGAAATTTATCCTGTTAACGGAGTTTGGATCGCAATCGGCCCCGGGTTTCCCATCGATAGACATGAAGCCTGCATTTCCTTGAAGACCTTCGGGACTGAAGCCTTATCAAGGAAATCGATACCGGAGTTGATCATCTTTACGAAGGACAAGCGGTACCATGTCAAAGGCGACGATCAAAACGAGACAACCATCACATCAATCAAGGCAGCGGACGGAGGCTTCTGGATTACCGAGTCGCCAAGCAAGAGAAGCCGGTGGATGTTTTTCATAAGAAAAACAAAATACTTCCTGAAAATTACTGACCCACTTACCATCGAGATTTGGAATGGAACGACCGTCACCCGATACGCAAAGTGTGGACCCCAAAAACCGCCAATCTGAGGTTGCCACGAAACCGGACGGACTGAGGTTGAGCAAAACACGTCGGAGTTACCCGAGATCGAACATCCGCGGGGCATTCTCCGGTCAAGCGTCCTTGGTCCCCGCGCAAGCTACCCATGCAAGGGCAATTACTTAGCCAGCAAACAGGCCAATTGTTCGGTCGCGATTGAACTCCGAAGCTCGTCAATCTGCCGCGAAAGCATCAGCGCGCTCGCCTTCAAGGCTTCGATCGTCGAACTCTCGGATCGCAATTGTTCAAGCTCTGCAATTCGTTTGTTGAGTGATGCCAGTTCCAGATGAAGCCGCTCAATTTCCGTGTTGTACTTGTCCACCCCGACAGGCTTCCAAACCCTTTGTGCTCTCATGATGCCGTCCCCACATTTGTCACGCATCCGTGAACGCATTTTGTGGCGACAAAGGGAAGCAAGCGGGTCAAGCGTGAGGCCGCGGGACGACTTGTTTTCGCCGATGACAGCTCCGCTGTGTTAAAATTGCGGCGTGTCTCCGCACTTGCCGTTCGATCGAGCCCGTTGATGACTTTGTTTGTTTCCGTTTACTTGACCCGATGCTCCCCAACCATCCGGTCGTGCTGGCCGCACTGGCGAAGCTGCTCGCGTGCCGTTCGCTCCTGACGCTCCGCAACTTTCGGATTGGCTGTTCTGAGGGAGAAACTGGCGACCTTGCCGATAGTCGTTTGCACTGTCAGCGGATCGGTGTCCGGATGCGGAAACCAGAAGATCTGTCGCCCCCTTACTCGCTCGAGAACACCCTCAGGTACCCTCCTCTTGAGTTGATATCGCGAAGAATCCTTGCGCTCGCCGCGCAAGTTCTCCGAAGGCTCATGATCCAATGTCCACCGGTTTGTGCACCGGTTTTCGGATCCATCGCCCAGCAAAATAAGGATTTCAACCACTTGCAAGTAAATGGTGCCCAGGAAAGGACTCGAACCTTCACGGCCGTTAAGCCACTGGCACCTGAAGCCAGCGCGTCTACCAATTCCGCCACCTGGGCATTAGGGGCGGTTACTACGGATCGTTCGCGCGGTTGTCAAATTGGCGGCCGGGGAGCCAAATATACTATCGTGCGGGACATGACGGCGCGGTGCGAAAGCGCTAAAGAGCCTCGTGAATCCCTCGAATTTGGCTGACAGGAAATGACCCCCATGGCATCGAATCTGGACACCCTGGTTACGGTTTTCGGAGGATCGGGCTTTCTGGGGCGAAGCGTGGTCCGTGCGCTCTGCAAGCGCGATTATCGCATCCGGGTGGCGGTGCGGCGGCCGGAACTGGCCGGGCATCTGCAACCGCTGGGCAAGGTCGGCCAGATCCATGCCGTTCAGGCCAATCTGCGCTATCCGGCGTCGGTCGAGGCCGCGATGCGTGATAGCCACGTCGCGATCAACCTGGTCGGCATTCTGGCCGAGAGTGGCGCGCAGACTTTCGATGCGGTGCAGGGGGTGGGCGCGGGCTCGATAGCAAAGGCCGCCGCCGCGGCCGGCGCGCGGATGGTGCATGTCTCCGCCATCGGCGCCGACGAGAATTCGCTGTCGCGCTATGCCCGCGCCAAGGCCGCCGGCGAAAAGGCGGTGCTGTCGGCCGTCCCCGCCGCCACGATCCTGCGGCCTTCGGTCGTGTTCGGGCCTGAGGATCAGTTCACCAACCGTTTTGCCGCGCTGGCGCGGATGTCGCCGGCGCTGCCGCTGATCGGCGGCGGGATGACCAGACTGCAGCCGGTCTATGTCGGCGATGTCGCGACCGCCGTCGCCGACGCCGTCGACGGCAAGACCAAGGCCGGCGCGACCTACGAACTCGGCGGCCCCGAAGTGCTGACGATGCGCGAGATCATGGAAATTATCCTCGCGACGGTCGAACGCCATCGCATGCTGGTACCGCTGCCGTTCGGGCTGGCGGAATTCCAGGCCATGTTCCTGCAATTCGCGCCGGGCGCGCTGAAACTGACGCCGGACCAGGTGACGCTGCTGCGCAGCGACAATGTGGTGTCGGACGCGGCGAAAGCCGCCGGGCTCACGCTGGAAGGCCTGGGCATTGAACCGGATTCGCTGGAAGCGATCGCACCCCAGTATCTCTGGCGCTTCCGCGCCGCCGGACAATTTCAGAAGAGCGCGTAGCGACCGATGCGAACCTCATCCTGATGAGGAGCGGCTTTTGGCCGGGTCATCGAAGGATGAGAAGCGGGTGAGCTGATGGTCCGAGACGGCGCTAAAGCGCCTCCTCACCATGAGGAACCGTTACCGTCCCATCGCCAGCGCGACCAGGCCGAGCGTGCCGACGATGATGCGCCACCATGCGAACAGCGTAAAGCCGTGGCGGGTGACGTAATTCAGAAACGTGTTCACCACGATGATCGCGGTGATGAAGGAGACCACGAAGCCGATCGCAATGATCCCCAAATGGTCGGACGTCATTTCGGCCCGGTTCTTGTAAAAATCGTAGGCGAACGCCCCGACCATGGTCGGGATCGCCAGGAAGAACGAGAATTCGGCCGCCGCGCGCTTGTCCGCACCGAGCAGCATCGCCGCGACGATGCTGGCGCCGGAGCGTGATACCCCCGGGATCATTGCAAGACACTGCGCGAAGCCGATCCACAGATACGTGAGCAACGGAAATTTGGTGGCGTCGTGCTCGTGCGGTTTATGATCGAGCTGATCGACCCACAACAGAATCGCGCCGCCGACGATCAACGAAAAGCACACGACCCACGGATTGAACAGGACCTCTTTGATGTACTTTCCGGCAATCAGGCCAATGACGACCGCCGGCAGGAATGCCACCAGCACACCGATAACGAAGCGCCGGTCGTCAGGATTGGAGAACATCCCGAGCGCGATCCGCCACAATTTGGCGAAATAGATCACAAGAATGGCCAGAATGGCGCCGAGTTGAATCAGCACCGTGAAACTGTTCCAGAAGCTGCCGTCGCCGAGATTGAAGAAACGTTCCGCCAACAGCAGATGGCCCGTCGATGACACCGGGAGGAATTCAGTAACACCCTCGATGATGCCGAGAATGACCGCCCTTATTGAATCAGACATCATTTACATGGTCCGTTGTTTTTCGACCGGAAAAAGCGGGGTTCTTCTCGCTTATTCGGCTGCTTGCCGCAACGTCAAAATACGAAAACACAGGGTTGCCTCGTCCGTCCGCTTCTGTAGGTTGGCGCCGCACTACGCAGTGCGGTGAGAGTTTCTTAAGCATCGTAAATTTATCAAGGACTTCATGCTCACGCTGTTTCATCATCCGTTCTGCCCGCATTCGCGCTTCATTCGCCTGGCAATTGGCGAACACGGTCTCGATCTGCGCCTGGTGGAAGAACGGGTCTGGGATCGGCGCGAGGCGTTCCTTGCATTGAACCCCGCGGGCACCACGCCGGTGTTGGTCGCCGAAGGCCAGCCTCCGATACCTGGCGCCGCGATCATCGCCGAATATCTGGATGAAGCTCATGGCGCTGATATGGCACAGCGCCGGTTGATGCCGACAACGACGGGCGAGCGCATCGAAGTGCGACGGCTGATGGCGTGGTTCAACGAGAAATTTTTCGAGGAGGCCTCCAATCCGCTGGTCACCGAACGCATCTACAAACGCTTCATGAGCGAGGAGGATGGCGGCGGCGCGCCGACGGCGGAAGTGATGCGCGCGGCGAAGGCAAATGTGCGCTATCATCTGGCCTATATCGGCTGGCTGGCGCGGACACGGAACTTTCTGGCCGGCGACCAGCTCACCTACGCGGATCTCGCCGCCGCGGCGCATCTTTCGGCGATCGATTATCTGGGCGATGTGCCATGGATCGAGGACGACGCGGCAAAGGCCTGGTACGCGCGGGTGAAGTCCCGCCCCTCGTTCCGTCCGCTGCTCAGCGAATGGCTGGCGGGCGTGCCGGCGTCGCGGACCTACGTGGACCTCGACTTCTGAACACAACCGCCAAGCTTGCTCCTGCCGAACTCAAAGAGAATCTCGCCAACGAAGCGCACGCGCTCGGTTTCGATTGCATCGGCGTCACCGGCCCGAATGCGATTGCGAAGGCAGGCCGGTATTTCCGCGAATTCCTCGAGACCGGCGCGCATGGCGACATGGACTGGCTGGCGGCACGTCCAGAGCGGCGCAGCGATCCGCGCGTGCTGTGGCCGGGGGTACGCTCGATCATCATGCTCGGTGTCAATTACGGGCCCGATGAAAATCCGCTTGCTATCCTGGCGCAGCGCAGCCGCGGCGCGATCTCGGTCTATGCGCAGGGCGACGATTATCATGACGTGATCAAGAAGCGCCTGAAAGCGCTGGCACGATGGCTGGTCGCAGCGACCGGCGATGAGGTCAAGGTGTTCGTCGATACCGCCGCGGTGATGGAAAAGCCGCTGGCGCAGGCGGCGGGGCTCGGCTGGCAGGGCAAGCATACCAATCTCGTTTCGCGCCGGCTCGGCTCATGGCTGTTTCTCGGCGCAATCTTCACCGCATCGGATCTGCCGCACGACGAGGCCGACACCGACCATTGCGGCTCATGCCGGGCCTGTCTCGATATCTGCCCGACCGCGGCATTTCCGGCGCCCTACAAGCTCGATGCGCGGCGTTGCATTTCGTACCTCACCATCGAGAGCAAGGGCCCGATCCCGCACGAATTTCGCAAAGCCATCGGCAACCGCATCTATGGCTGCGACGATTGCCTCGCCGCCTGCCCCTGGAACAAATTCGCGCAAGCGGGGCGGGAAGCCAAACTCACCGCACGCCAAGATTTGCGCGCGCCTGAGCTTGACGCGCTCGCGCGGCTCGACGATGCCGCGTTTCGCGCTTTATTTGCAAAATCGCCGGTCAAGCGCATCGGCCGCGACCGGTTCATCCGCAATGTCCTGATCGCGATCGGCAATTCGAATAACCGCGCGTTGGCCAGCGAGGCCACGCGTCTGTTGGCCGACGCGAGCCCGCTGGTTCGCGGCGCCGCGGTATGGGCGCTGTCGCAATTGATAGCGCCGGAAGATTTTGTGGAACTTGCAGCGACAGGCGTCAGCGCCGAGCCGAACGAGACCGTCCGCGCAGAGTGGCTTGCGTAACCCCTCAGCCGTCATGCCCCGCGAAAGCGGGGCATCCAGTAATCCGAGGCGATGACGTCCATGCCGAGATGTCACGGCATACCGGACCGTCCGCTGGAGCCTGTCATCGGGCGGGCATTCGCGCGACCCGTTGGGGACGATGACGCCAGCCTCACTCCATCTCCGCCACTGCCGCGAGCATCCGCGCGATGTCCTGCGGGCGCGACAGCCGGTGATCGCCGTCCTGGATTACCGTCAGCACCACGTCGTCCACCGGCAGCCGATGCGCCAGCGCGAACGCATGCCGCCACGGCACATCCGGGTCCTGCGCGCCCTGCAGGATCCGAACCGGGCAGCCCACGTCGATCGCGCTGCCAAGCAACAGATGGTTGCGCCCCTCTTCGATCAGCCTCCGCGTGATCGGATAGGGGTCGCCATATTCGGACGGACGCAGCCACACGCCCCTGGTCTCGATCTCCTGCCGGGCCTCCGGCGAAAAACCCTTCCACATCAGCTCTTCGGTGAAATCCGGCGCTGGCGCGATCAGCACCAGCCCGGCCAGCGACGCCCGACTCTCCGTACGCCCAGCCATTTCACGCGCCAGCAACAGCGCCATCCAGCCGCCCATCGATGAGCCGATCACGACCTGCGGGCCTTCGCAGAACCGCTGGAACACCGCGACGCTTTCCTCCAGCCAGCGCCCGATGGTGCCATCGATGAACGCGCCGCCGGATTCGCCGTGGCCGGAATAATCGAACCTGACACAGGCGCGATCGTGCTCGGCCGCCCACGCGTCCAGCGCGATGGCCTTGGTACCCTGCATGTCCGAATGGAAGCCGCCCAGCCAGAACAGTCCGGGCGAGCCGCCGGCGCGGGCACGCACGGCGATGCGGCGTGCTTCACTTTCCGTGCCGATTTCAATAAAGGCCGGCAGTTGCTCGGATGCCGTGGAACTGGTCATGGCTGGTTACTCTGTTTCACTGCTGTTTGTGTGAGCACACACGATCCGTCAACGGCCTCCAATATCGGTCCCGGGCATTGCGGAACAGGCGCCCGCCCGCTATCTGCACTGGTCTGAACAATACCGTCGCGCCGGCATTAGTCGGCGTGACCAAAATGCCTCGCATTTGATGGTTTTCGCACTCAGTCATGCAAGTTTGCTTGCCGGTTGAACCGTATTCCTTCACACTGTTGCCCTCGTTAACAACCTTGGAGAGTTACCCATTCGCCGTCCCAACAGAGCCCCGCCCGCTGCCGCCAAAGACGGGCCGCGCACCAACGATGAAATCCGCAACGCACAGGTTCAGCTGATCGATCAGAACGGCACGAACCACGGCACAGTCGAGACAGTCGCCGCCGTGAAGATGGCGCTCGAGGCAGGCATGGACCTCGTGGAGATTTCGCCGAACACCAATCCTCCCGTTTGCAAGATTATGGATTACGGGAAGTTCAAATATTCAGCGCAGAAGAAAGCCGCGGAAGCCCGCAAGAAACAGAAGGTCGTCGAGATCAAGGAGATCAAGCTGCGGCCGATGATCGACGATCACGACTACGACGTGAAGATGCGCGCGATGCAGCGTTTCTTCGAGGAAGGCGACAAGGTCAAGATCACCCTGCGCTATCGTGGCCGCGAAATGGCGCACCAGGAAATCGGCACCAAGCTCCTGGACAAGGTCAAGAGCGACGTCGCGGAATTTGCCAAGGTCGAGCAGGACGCGCGTTTCGAAGGGCGTCAGGTCGTGATGGTTCTGGCGCCGCGCTGATCTGAACGATTTCCGAAATTTGTCGTCCCCGCGCATGCGGGGACTCAAAAATACCGATGTTAGTTATTGCAAAAGGGCCTCTGCGCGCGTGCTCTTGCCAATAGAGCACGGCGCACGGGTCCCTTCGGGCGATTAACTCCGCGTGGCCTGCCAGCTGCCGCTGCACTTGTCGCCCGTAATGATCCCGCTCCAGCGGCCAGCGCCCGAGTTGCCGGCGAGCCGGCCACTGCCGCTCGCGACCGATGCGCTAACGGAAATCCTGACGGAAACGTTGCCGCCGGGACCGATTCCACCGGTGACCTTGCCGCCACCGGCCGACGAAACGCGGGTGCCCGTCACGGTAAAGGGAACGCTGTTGTTCGAACTGCAATTGCCCCGCTGGGTGGCGAACACCACGTTCCAGGTGCCGTCATAGGCCTCTGCCCTGACCATTCTGGCCTGCGCATCAGCGGGGGCGGATAGGCTGGCCGCGCCAACAACGGCGACTGCAGATATCCATCGTAAGGCGCGCATGCGCTTGAAATCGGCGAAATAGGCAATTGATTGGGCTGATATCGGCATTTTTTCCCTGTTTTCGGCTGAGTCACTCATGGCGTGAGCCTATAGGTCGAATACTACGGTTCCACGGTTCATCGTTGCCAATCCGTCTCGGCTCTGCCATAAGCGCACACTTCATCGCCCGGCTGATCAAGGGCTGCCGTGTCGATGTCCGTGCAGGTTGTTGCCATTAGGGAATAATCGAGCACTTTCAACGCTCTAACGAGCATTTTAGCCGCAAAAGCGCCCTTTGGGCGCGTTTTTTCTGTGGCCTATAGGAGAGCCAAATGCCCAAGCTGAAGACCAAGTCGGGCGCTAAAAAGCGCTTCAAGGTGACTGCCACCGGCAAAGTGATGCACGCCCAGCGCGGCAAGCGCCATGGCATGATCAAGCGGACGAAGAAGCAGATTCGTCAGCTTCGCGGCACCCGCGTGCTGTTCAAGACCGACGGCGACAACGTCAAGAAATACTTCTTGCCGAACGCCTGATCGTTCAGGCCGCGCACGCGGTCCATTTAGCCGAGCCGCGTCCGCGCGGCGATCCGTCACCCATTTTTCATAAAGGAGACCCGTCATGTCTCGCGTCAAACGCGGTGTGACCTCTCACGCCAAGCACAAGAAAGTCTACAAGGCCGCCAAGGGTTTTTACGGCCGCCGCAAGAACACCATTCGCGCCGCCAAGGCCGCCGTCGACAAGGCCGGGCAGTACGCCTTCCGCGATCGCAAGCGCAAGAAGCGCACCTTTCGTGCGCTGTGGATTCAGCGCCTCAATGCCGCCGTGCGCCCGTTCGGCATGACCTACAGCGTGTTTATCAACGGCCTTTCCAAGTCGGGCATCACGGTCGACCGCAAGGTGCTGTCGGACCTCGCCATCAACGAACCGGCGGCGTTCCAGGCGATCGCCGAAAAGGCCAAGGCCGCGCTCGCGGCTTAATACGGCGCCCCATGGGTGCTGCGGCGAAGTTTATGAAGTCGTCGGCCGGGCTTGTCCCGGCCATCCACGTCTTCTTTCTCGCGAACGCCGTAAGACGTGGATGCCCGGCACAAGGCCGGGCATGACGGGCTAGGGGCAGCGGCTTAAGCATCCTAGTCAAAAAGGATTGCCATGACCGACCTCGCCCAACTCGAATCCCAAATCCTCAGCCAGATCGCCGCCGCCGGCGATGAAGCGGCGCTTGAGGCGGTGCGTGTCGCTGCCCTCGGCAAAAAGGGTTCGATCTCCGCGCTGTTGGCCACACTCGGCAAGATGTCGCCTGACGAACGCAAGACCCAGGGTGCCGCGATCAATCTCGCCAAGGACGCCGTGACCCAGGCGCTGACCGCGCGCCGCGATATCCTCAAATCCGCGGCCCTTGACGCTCGGCTGGCATCCGAGACCATCGACGTCACGCTGCCGCTGCGCGAGACCCCCGCCGAGCAGGGCCGGATTCATCCGCTGAGCCAGGTGATGGATGAACTGACGACCATCTTCGCCGATATGGGATTTTCGATCGCCGAAGGCCCGGACATCGAAACCGACGATTACAACTTCACCAAGCTGAATTTTCCCGAAGGCCACCCGGCGCGCGAGAT
>Ga0210396_10003259_pt1 | contig 16254 bp, 13 predicted proteins | sample IncBWH17OmetaG_FD_155466 | JGI IMG/M metagenome (GOLD analysis project Ga0210396, IMG submission 155466) | Forest soil microbial communities from Barre Woods Harvard Forest LTER site, Petersham, Massachusetts, United States - Inc-BW-H-17-O ... | reverse complement strand
AGGAGGCAAGCTGGATGACTTTGTCCTGGTCTTCGAGTTTGATCTCGGAGTTCGAGTCCTTCAGGTCGAAGCGCGCGCGGACTTCCTTGATGGCCTGATCGATGGCGTTGCGCACCTCCTGGATCTCCACTTTGCTGACTACGTCAAATGAATTGTCTGCTGCCATGTGCTCGTCCTTTCAAATTCTTGGTTCCCGTCCGGCCTGCAGTTTAGGAAACCGTTGCTCTGCGGAAAAACCCGACGGTCCAGCGTAGCCGCGATCTTAGCTCCGAGGGCGCATAAGCGTCTCGAAGTTGCGCGTCGTGGTCGCGGCCACCTCCTCCACTTCGATGCCGAGGAGCTCCCCGAGCTTCGCCGCGGTTCCGGTTACGTAAGCAGGTTCGTTGCGCTGGCCGCGGTAGGGGACAGGCGCCAGGAAAGGAGCGTCGGTTTCCACCAGCATGGATGCGAGCGGCAGGGCCTGCGCGGCTTCTCGGATTGCCTGCGCTTTGGGAAAGGTGATGTTGCCGGCGAAGGAGATGAGGAAACCGAAGTCAATGGCGCGGCGCGCGTGCTCGACCGTGCCGGCGAAGCAGTGAAGGATGCCGCCGAGCCCGGTCTGCCGCCAGTGGCGATCGAGAAGGTCGAGCGTGTCGTCCCACGCCGCAGTGTCGCCGGCCCCTGCGCGCTCCGCGGCTCGGCAGTGGATAACGATGGGCAGGCAATGGCCGGCCGCGACCTCCATCTGGTCGATGAAGGCCTCCTGCTGTACGGCACGCGGAGCAGTGTCCCAGTAGTAGTCCAGGCCTATTTCGCCGCAGGCGATGACCTCGGGAGCGGCGAGCAGCTTGTTCAGCTTGTCGAGGGCAGCGTCGTCGAGGCCGGCGGCCTCCTCCGGATGAACGCCGGCGGTGGCATAGAGGCGCGGCAGGTCGGTGCGGCCGGCGTACTCGCGACAGAGGTCAAGTGCGCGGTGCATCGTATCCGGGCCATCGCCGATGCCGATGGATAGCACGGTGCCCACGCCGGCTTCATACGCGGCTTTGAGCATCGCTTCTCGATCGGCGTCGAAGCGCGCGCTGTCGAGGTGCGCGTGGGAGTCGGTAAGGGCCGGAACCTCGGAGGGCATGGAGCTATTTGACCTTCGCGCCGAGCGGCACGTCTTCGAGGAAGCTGGCGAGCACAGCCTTGCCGCCCTCGATGGAGCCGGCGAGCAGCATGCCGTTCGACTCCAGTCCGCGCAGCTTACGTGGCGCGAGATTCGCTACGACGATCACCTTGCGGCCGATGAGCGACTCGGGTTCGTAGGATTCCGCGATGCCGGCGAGGATCTGCCGCGTCTCCGTGCCGAGATCGACTTCGAGGCGCAGCAACTTATCCGCCTTGGGCACACGCTCGGCAACTTTTACCTGCGCGACGCGCAGTTCGACCTTGGTGAAGTCGTCGATGGTGATCTGGCCGGGGGCGGCATGAGCCCCAGGCGCCGGAGCGCTGGGTGGTGCACCGGCTATCGTCTTCGGCCCGGCCTCCGGAGCGGATGTATCGGCCTGTTCGGCAGGTTTATCGAGCTTCGAAGGAGCGGATGAGGGCTCCACGCGAACAGTGGGGATGGAGGAAAGCGCCTGTTCGAGCGCGCTTTGCGGACGGTTCTCTTCAATCTCTTTCATACGGGTGACGGTGTCCTTTTCTGCGCGGGGGAAGAGCGGTGCCGGTTCGCCGAGTCTGGTTCCGGGCTTGAGGCCGCCCCATGCAATGTTCTTGAGGTCGGCCTGCGCGATGTCGCCGAGGCCAAGCTGCGGCCATACCTTGGCGGCGGCGTCCGGCAGTACAGGCACGACCAGTGCGGTGATGATGCGGATGGATTCCGCGCAGGTGTAGAGGATGTCCGCAAGCTGCGCGCGGCTGGCTTCGTCGTCAAGTGGGCCGAGCTTCCATGGAGTGGTGGCGGTGATGTAGCCATCTACGGTGCCGACGAATTGCCACACCGCATCCAGCGCGCGTGAGAAATCGAAGGCGTCCATGTGCCGGGCGAAGATGCCGGCCGTGCTGTGAGCGCCTTCGCGTATGTACGGGTAGCCCGTGCCCTCGGGCACCACGCCGCCAAAGTAGCGCGTGATCATCGCGAGTGTGCGGCTTACCAAATTGCCGTAGCCGTTGGCGAGATCCGCGTTGTAGCGCTGGACCAGGGCCTCAAAGGTGAAGTTGCCGTCCTGGCCGAAGACTACCTCGCGCAGCAGGAAATAGCGCAGCGCGTCGTTGCCGAGAACGTCGTGGATGGTCTCCGCGCGCACCACGTTGCCGCGCGACTTCGACATCTTGTTCTGGTCGAAGAGCAGCCAGCCGTGCGCGAAGATGGACTTCGGCAGCGGGAGGCCGGCGGCCATGAGGACGGCGGGCCAGTAGACGCAGTGGAAGCGCGAGATCTCCTTGCCGATGATGTGGAGCGGCGCGCCTTCCGGGCGCAGGCGATCGTCGGCCCAGAAGCGTTTGTAGCGTGAGTCATCATCCGAACCCCAGCCGAGCGCGGTGATGTAGTTGGCGAGCGCGTCCATCCACACGTAGATGACGTGCTTCTCGTCGCCGGGGAAAGGGATGCCCCAGGAGAAGCTGGGGCGGCTGATAGAGAGATCGCGCAGACCGCCGCGCACGAACGAGAGCACCTCGTTGCGCCGTGTCTCCGGCCGGATGAAATCGGGTTGCTCCTCGTAAAGCTCGAGCAGTTTGCGCTCGAAGGCAGAGAGCTTGAAGAAGTAATTCTCCTCCGTGACCGTTTCCGTGATGCGTCCGCAGTCGGGGCATGGCTCGCCGGGCCCAACTTCGACCCACGCCTCGTCGGTGACGCAATATTGGCCGGTGTAGAAGCCTTTGTAGATGTACCCGCGCTCCTTGAGCAGCGTGAAGAGCCGCTGCACGCTCTGTTTGTGACGCGGCTCGGTGGTGCGGATGAAGTCGGTGTAGGTCAGGCCGAGCTTGTCCCACAGCGCCCGGAACTCGGCCGAGACCTTGTCCACGAACTCCTGTGGCGTGCAGTTCGTCGCGTTGGCAGAGCGCTGGATCTTCTGCCCATGCTCGTCGGTGCCGGTAAGAAAGAAGACGTCGAAACCCTGCGCGCGCTTGTAGCGGGCGATGGTGTCGGTCACGATGGTCGAGTACGCGGTGCCGAGGTGCGGCCGCGCGTTCACGTAGTAGATCGGCGTGGTGAGGTAGTAGGGTGGGCGTTCAGGCATCAGCAGGCTGGACTTTCCGGCAGTTGCAACAGCGACTCAGGTGTCTACGGAGAGGTGCATCTTTCATCTTAGGTGGCACACCTACATGTGACAAGTCGCGCGCAGGTAGGACACCACCATCACCGTAGCTCTGCTAGAATCGGCAATAAAATCAAGGCTTTCGCGGCCTCCCCTGTCGCTCGAGACGAGGGCCGCGGCCCGCAAGGACCTTCCACTGTACAGACAGATGCAACAACGGCTGCGCGAGCGAATGCGCAGCATCATCGGTGAACGCTACGGCATAGACAACCTCCGGATTAACCTGGAGCAGCCGCCGCAGGTGGCGATGGGCGACTACGCGACGCCGGTGGCCTTTGAGCTGGCGCGCCCGCTGCGCCGGTCGCCAAAGCAGATTGCCGCGGAGCTGCTGGAGTCGCTTCAGAGCCAGCCGCTTGCGGGCTTTGCCGGCTTTGAAGTTGCCGGTGCGGGCTACCTGAATGCGCGACTGGATCGCGGTACGGCGCTGACGGCCATTGCGAAGGCGCAGGACGACGCAGACTTTGGTGCGGGCATTCACTCGCTGGTGGAACACACCAGCATCAATCCGAACAAGGCCGCCCATGTGGGACACCTGCGCAACGCCATCCTGGGCGACACATTTGTGCGTATGCTGCGCGCGGCGGGCCAGCGCGTGGATGTGCAGAACTACATCGACAACACTGGCGTGCAGGTGGCGGACGTAGTCGTCGGCCTGATGCACCTCGAAAACCTCTCGCGGGAGCAGATCGCGACCCTCTTCCGCGAGTTGGCCGCGCGTAACGAGCGGCTGGACTACTACTGCTGGAATATATACGCGAAGGTGTCTGCCTGGTACGACGCCGATGACAACCCGGACGAGAAGGCGAACCGCCGCGCCTTGCGGCTGGGAACGCTGCACGCCATCGAAGCCGGTGGAAACGAAATTGCCGCAGCAGCAGATACGGTTTCGACCGCCGTATTGCGCCGGCATCTGGAGACGATGCTGCGGCTGGAGATCGAATACGACTTCCTGCCGCGCGAGAGCGAGATCCTGCACCTGCACTTCTGGGATCTGGCCTTCAGGCAACTGAAGGAACGTGGCGTCCTGTATCTCGAAAAGGAAGGGAAGAACAAGGGCTGCTGGGTGATGCGGCGCGCCGGCACTGAGAGCACAGCGGCCAACAACGGCGGCCCTGAAAGCGTGCCCGATGAGGACGCCAAGGTGATTGTGCGCTCCAACGGCACCGTGACCTATGTCGGCAAGGACATCGCCTATCACCTGTGGAAGTTCGGTCTGCTGGGCCGCGACTTCGGCTATCGACGCTTCTTCGAATATCCCGACCATACCTGCTGGATCTCTGCCGAGCATGGCGAGCATGAGCATCCGCACTTCGGCGGCGCGCAGGCCATCTACAACGTCATCGATTCACGGCAGGCCGATCCTCAGGCGAATGTCATCGAGGCCCTGCGCGGCATGGGCTATACAGACGCGGCCAACCGCTATGTGCACTTCTCCTACGAGATGGTGGCACTGACGCCGCGCTGCGCCGCGGAGTTGGGCTACACCCTTTCCGATGAAGATCGTGGCCGCGCCTATATCGAAGTATCCGGGCGCAAGGGCTTCGGCGTGAAGGCGGACGACCTGATCGACCGGCTGATCGCCGCGGCGAAATCGGAGGTCGACTCACGGCATCCGGAGCTGAATGATGCCGAGCGGCGCAAGGTCGGGACCAGCATCGCGATCGGTGCTCTGCGCTACTTCATGCTGAAGTACACACGGAATTCAGTCATCGCCTTTGATTTCCGCGATGCGCTCAGCTTCGAGGGCGAGACGGGGCCCTATGTGCAGTACGCCGTCGTGAGGGTGCGTAGCATCTTCCGCAAGGGCGGAATGACGGCTGCCGCCGCACTGGCCGCGGTCGATGGCACGGTGCTCGGGAAGTACGTCGAGCGCGAGGAGGATCGCGATATCTGGGAGCTGTGGCAGACGGCGTCCAAAACGTCGCTGTTGCTGGAGCAGTCCATTGCGACGGCCGAGCCGGCCTATCTGGCGAAGCACGCCTTCCAGCTAGCGCAGCAGTTCAACAACTTCTACCACCGCTTCCACATCCTTACGGAGCAGGATGCAGAGCGCAAGAAGCTGCTATTGGCAACCGCCGCGGTTGCAGAGCGGGAGCTCATCCGCGTGCTGGGCTGGCTGGGGATCGACGCGCCAGAAGTGATGTAAGGGAAGACAACTACAGACAGCCTCAGACAAAGGGCAGACAACTTCAGAATGGCATCCATCGGTTGCTGTTCTCTGAAGTTGTCTGCGGCTATCTGGTTTTGGCTGCCTCCGCCTTTCCTACTGCAGCGGCTTGCCTTCGCCCGTCATCTGGTTCAGCAGGTTCAGGTCGTTCTGCTTTAGGCCATCAGGCAGCGGCGCGTAGTTCAGCGCTTTCGCCACGCTCTGCCCATCGGTCACGATGTACTTGACGAAGTCCTTGAGCGCCTGACGCTTCTCCACGTCGGTGCCGTCCTTCGGAACGATAAGGAAGGTGAGGCCGGCGATGGGATACGCTTCGCTCGCGCTGGCCGGCGGGTTCACGATGGGCTGACGCGGGTCCTGCTGCAACTGGTTCAGGAAGCCGTTGATGGCCGCCGTAGTGCTTTCCGGGCTGGGCTGCACATAATGGCCAGACTGGTTTTCGATAGCGGCGACAGGCAGGTTGTTCTGCTGCGCATACGTCAATTCGACATATCCGATCGAGCCCGGTGTCTGACGGAGCTGACCAGTCACGCCTTCGCTGCCCTTGCCGCCGTTGCCGGCGGGCCAGTTCACCTGCGTGCCTTTGCCCACCTTGGAGGCCCAGTCCTTGCTGACCTCATAGAGGTAGCTGGTGAAGATGGCGCTGGTGCCGCTGCTTTCCGCACGGTGAATCACCGAGATGCCGCTCTTGGGCAGATCCACGCCGGGATTCGCGTTCTTGATGACTAGATCCTGCCAGCTCTTGATGGTGCCAAGGAAGATGCCGGAGAGTGCCTCAGGTGAAAGGTGCAGCGGCTGCTTCAGCTCCGGCAGGTTGTAGGTAATGCAGACCGGCCCCGCTGACTCAGGGAATTGCAGCACAGGGGTCATCTGCCCGAGCTGCTGATCGGTAAGCGCTGCATCGGAGGCACCGAAGTCCACCGTGCCTGCCTTCACCTGTTGGATGCCGCCGCCAGACCCGATCGACTGATAGTTGATCTGCACAGTCTTGTGCGCCTGCTGATATTCCGCCGCCCAGCGTCCCATAGCGGGATTGATAAAGGTGCTGCCCGCGCCGGAGATCTTGGTGGTTTTGGTGGTGTTGCAGGCCGTGAGGGTGAGAAGTGCGGTGGCAGCGGCGAGTATCGCCTTCGTGCTTGCTTTCACTTTCGAGTCTCCTGGTGCTGCGTCATCGGATGTCGCGGCCTTGGTGAGATGCTCCGACTTTCACCGCAGACGAACGCTTTCATCCAGATTGCGGAATGATCTGCCGCGCCGCAGTCCGCTGGCAACGGCATCGAAATCTCCCGAGTCTTAGTTATTAGAGGTAAATCTATGAGTGGTGAGTTAAAGGGACGTAAAATTGCGATTCTGGCGACCGATGGGTTCGAGCAGGTGGAACTGACGGATCCCAAGAAGAATGTAGAAGCTGCAGGCGCTACGACCGAAGTGCTGAGTGTGAAGGAAGGCTCCATCAAGGGCTGGAAATTCACCGACTGGGGTGACAGCGTCGGGGTGGACAAGCTGGTCAGCAAGGCGAATGTCGACGACTACGACGCACTGATCCTGCCCGGCGGGCAGATCAATCCGGACAAGCTACGGATGGAGAAGCCGGCAGTGGATTTCGTGCGCAATTTCGTCGCGTCCGGCAAGCCAGTTGCGGCTATCTGCCACGGGCCCTGGATGCTGATCGAGGCCAGCGTGGTGAAAGGGAAGACCGTCACCTCATGGCCGTCGATCCATACCGACCTGATCAACGCAGGCGCGAAGTGGGTGGACAGGGAAGTCGTGGAGGACGGCAACATCATCACCAGTCGCAAGCCCGACGACATTCCGGCTTTTAGCAAGAAGCTGATCGAGATCACGGCGAAGAGCCCGCAGCACGCCCACGCGTAACGGCGAATTCTTAATCTCCCCACAAACCGATCGTGGCGGGAGCAGCCTGACAAGCGCTCGCCGCCACGGATCGAATCCTTCTTACAAGTCAGGCATAAGTCCGCACCCACTCGGCAATGCTGCGCACGGCGATGCCGGTCGGGCCGGAGGTGATCCATGGTTTCGCGTCATCGTTCCAGGCGGTGCTGGCAATGTCCAGGTGCAGCCAGGGCGTCTCGCCGACGAACTCCTTAAGGAACATGGCCGCAGTGATGGCACCGCCGTAGCGGCCGCCGGTGTTCTTGATGTCGCCGATCTGCGAGACGATCTGCTCGCGATATTCGTCCTCGATGGGCAGCCGCCAGAAGCGCTCGCCGGACTGCTCGGTGGCCTGGGCAAAGTGCGCGTATTCATCATCGTTGTTGGTGAAGACGCCGGCGTTGATCTGACCCAGCGCGACAGCCACAGCGCCCGTAAGCGTTGCAGCATTGATGAGGTGCGTAGCGCCGAGCTGCTGGGCGTAGTGGAGTCCATCGGCGAGGACGAGGCGGCCTTCGGCATCCGTGTTGATGATCTCGATGGTCTTGCCGGACATCGCGGTAAGGATGTCGCCGGGTTTGTAGGCTTTGCCACCGGGCATGTTTTCGGTGGAACAGATGACGGCGACGACGCGCACATTCGGCTTCAGCTGCGCTATAGCGCGCATCGCGCCAATCATGGCCGCGCCCCCGGCCATGTCGTATTTCATCTTCTCCATGTTGTCGGCGGGCTTGATGGAGATGCCGCCGGTGTCGAAGGTGATGCCCTTGCCCACCAGGCCGAGCACCGGGCCATCCTTTGGCGCGCCTGCCGGCTCGTAGCGCAGCACGATGAGCGCGGGCGGCTCGGCGGAACCCTGGGCCACGCCGAGAAAGGCGCCCATCTTCAATTCTTTGAGCTTGTCGGTGGAGTGGACCTCGCACTGGAGGCCGTTTTCCTTTGCCATTGCTGCGGCGCGGCGGCCGAACTCGGTCGGGGTCAGCACGTTGCCGGGCTCATTGATGAGCGCGCGAGCGAAGTTCTGCGACTCCGCGATGATGACGCCCTCGTTCAGCCCGGACTTGTATGCGGTTTCTGCTGCGCCGCTGGGAGCAAGCAGCGTGACCGTGTCCATGCTGCGGTCCTTGCGGTCGGAGCGGTAGGTATCCGAATCGTAGTCGGCGATGATGGCGCCTTCGACGGCGGCGCGAGCCGTGTTGATGGCAGGAAAATCTGTTGCGACCGGAAGCAAGAGTGCCAGCGACCGGATGCCGCGCGGCTTGGCGAAACGCACTGCAGTGCCGGCCGCCTTGCGCAGCTCGGCGGTGCCCGGCCGGGAAACTCCGATGATGAGCAGGCGCGCTGCCTTCAGACCCGCCGGCTGGTGCAGCAGCAGCGTCTCGCAGCTCCCGGCGGCGAACTCGCGTCCGCTGACGGCCTTCGCGGCGGCGGAGGTTACCGCTCCGTCGGGTGTTAGCAGCTCAATCTGTGGATCCGCCTGCTTGTCTTTCTTGTCAGCCTTGTTGATGGCAAATACGACCAGCATCTCGGTCTCGAAGGACGCGGGCGCGAGCGACGACAACTCTGTCTTCATGTGTCTCCTGCGGGGTGAATATGCGTTATGCGGGTGCGTTGCGGTGCTGGCTGCGGACAATGGCGGCGCGGGCCTCCCGGTCGGCTTCCCGGCGCTTTACCGTCTCGCGCTTGTCCCAGTCCTGCTTGCCCTTGGCGACGGCCAGCTCGCACTTCACGCGGCCGTGCCGGAAATAAAGCCGGGTCGGGATGAGCGTATGGCCTTTGATCTGCGTCTTTCCCTCGAGTTTCCTGAGCTCATCGCGTTTCAGTAGCAGTTTGCGCGTCCGGAGAGATTCGTGATTGCTGGCATTGCCGTGGGAGTACGGACCGATATGCGCATTCAGCAAAAAAGCTTCGCCGCCCTTGATCAATCCGTAGGCGTCCTTCAGGTTGGCTTTGCCTTCCCGGATGGACTTCACCTCGGTGCCGCGCAGGGCGATGCCGGCCTCGAATTTTTCGAGCAGGAAATAATTGTGGCTGGCGGCGCGGTTGACGGACGCGTCCCGCGCACCGGAGGCGACCGGATCGCGTTCCTTGGTTTTTTGCGGGGCAGTCTTTTGCGGACTAGCCTGCACAGTGTGGCTGGTCTGCCGGGACATATGCGTAAGTCCTATCCTAAAGCAAATTCATCGTGGCTGGGTCCCAGCCATGCAGAACGCAGACTGCGGCATCTCAGGATGGAGAGGCCACACATCGACATTTCACAGGACGTTCAATTCCGGGAAAAATGCGCTCGCACTCGACTTACCGACGAGAGTCGCGTTGGGAGCGGCTCCGCAGCGCTTTGCTATAATCCCGCTTCAGCGAGCCACCTCTCGTGAAACTGGGACCTCAGCAGGTGAGAGCGTCTCTGCACAACGCAGCCAGGAGCGTGGATCGAGTCCGTGTGCGGACGAGCCGTGCGCACCGTCGCTTCTTTTATTCGTGGAGTTTCATGCAACGACGCACACTACTCTGGATCCTCTCCATCCTTTTGCTGCTCATCATGCCGGTGCTCGCGCCGATCGTGCATGCAAAAGGTAAGTCGGCCAAGACTCTCTACAAGGAAGGGCAGGCGGCCGAGGCCAAGGATGACTATCTCGCCGCCTATGAGGCATACGCGGCGGCCTACCAGAAGGACCCGAAGAACCTTTATTACAAGACCTCTTACGAGCGGCTGAAGTTCACCGCTGCGTCGGTTCACACGCATCAGGGCGAGAAGCTGCGCGACCAGGGGGACATGAGCGGCGCCATGACGGAGTTCATGCATGCCCTCGAGATCGATCCGGCCAACGAGCTGGCCGAGCAGGACATTCGCCAGACCAAGCAGAAGATCTCTGCCAGTCCCACGGGCGAAAACGCCGAAACGCCGCAAAACGAGACCCCGCTGACTGAAGTGCAAGGCCCCGCTGAGCTGAAGCCGACATCGAACGAGCCCATCACCATTCATGCCTTCGAGGATTCGAAGGTGGTGTATCAGACGGTGGGCAAGATCGCGGGCATCAACGTGCTGTTCGATCCGGATTACACCGGCAAGCGTGTCCAGGTCGACCTGCAGAATGTTTCCCTGCTGGATGCGCTGCATATTCTGGGCGTGCTCTCGAACACCTTCTGGCGCCCGATTACTGCGAACACCATCTTCGTGGCGCAGAACACGCGCGCCAAGCGGACGGAGTTGGATGCGCAGGCGGTGCAGACGTTCTATCTGTCGAATACCTCGCAGACGAACGACCTGAATGATATCCAGACCGCGTTGCGCAATGTGCTGACCAACGCCAAGCTCTACGCCGTGCCAAGTCAGAACGCAATCGTAATGCGCGCTACGCCGGATGAACTGCTGCTGGCGCGCAAGCTGATCGACGATCTCGACAAGGCGCGGCCTGAGGTCGTGGTTGATGTCGCTGTGCTTGAGGTCAACCGCAACCACGAGCGCAATCTCGGCATCATCCTGCCGCAGCAGATCTCTGCGACCCTGCAGGGCACAACCACAACGACCACGGGGACTACCGGGACTACCGGAACTACGGGGACTACCGGTACTACAGGGACCACCACTACGACGACCAACAACAACAACGGTCTGACGCTCAACAACCTCGGGAACCTGAATTCGAACAACGTCGCCATCACCATCAGCCAGGCGACGGCCAACCTGCTGCTGACGGACAACGACACCCGTGTGCTGCAGAACCCGCGCATCCGCGCGACGGATGGGCAGAAGGCAGACCTGAAAGTCGGCTCGAAGATTCCCATCGCCACCGGTTCGTACCAGACCGGCGCGGCTACAGCCGTTGTCAGCTCGCTGGTGAATACGCAGTTCCAGTACCAGGATGTCGGCGTCGAGATCGAGATCACGCCCACCATCCACTACGACCGCGACGTCACGCTGAAGTTGAAGATGGCCATCTCCCAGCAGAGCGGCACCGTATCGCTGAGCGGCATCAACGAGCCGATCTTCAGCCAGCGCACCGTGGACCAGACAATCCGGCTGAAGGAGGGCGAGGCCAGCATCCTAGGCGGCTTGCTGCAGCAGAGCCTGGCGAATAACTTCACCGGCATCCCCGGCCTATCGAATATCCCGCTGTTGAAATATCTCTTCAGCAACAACGACAAGATAACCATGCAGGATGAGATCGTCTTCCTGCTGATCCCGCATGTGGTGCGTGGTGAGGAACTGAGCCCACTGAACCTGAAGGAGATCGATACCGGCACCGGTACCAGCGTGTCGCTGCGGCGCATCGCTTCGATCCGCGTTCCGGCTTCGGCCGTGGAGCCGGCGACAAAGCCGGCGAGCCAGGCGGCCGCACCGGGCGCAGCGCAACCGCAGGGCATACAGCAGGCCGCTCAGCAGGCACTGGAGCAGCAGGCCGCGGCAAGTAACGCGGCGCCACTTTCGGTGGCCCTCGCTGCGCCTCCAACGCCCCCGAAGGCCGGCTCGACCTTCCAGGTTGCGGTCAACGTCTCCGGCGGCTCGGATGTTTTCTCTGTTCCGATGCAACTGCAGTACGATCCTGCGAAGCTGACGCTGATCAATGTGGATTCCGGAAACTACCTGGGCCACGATGGCCAGACCGTTGCGCTGGTCCACCGTGACGACGGCGCCGGCGGAGTGGCTATCTCCGCCTCGCGTCCGCCGGGGGTTGCCGGTGTGAGCGGATCAGGGCAGCTCTGCGTCCTTACATTTCAGGCCAAGGCCCCGGGCGACAGCATTGTGAGCGTTGCCAAGGCAGCGGCGCGGGACAGCAAACAGCAGGCGCTTCCTGTCATCACCTCGGGCGCCATCGTCCACGTGCAGTAAGCAGCCTGAACTCGCCGCGTAAACTAAGAAGACATGGGTATGATTCGCACCTTGAGCTCGCGCAGGCCGGCCTCGCCCCATGGGCGCGAGGCCGGTCTTACGCTGATCGAGCTGATCGTGACGGTCGCCATCCTGGGGCTGCTTGCCTCGGCCGCCGTGCCGCTGGCTCGCTGGAACATCAAGCGGGTGAAGGAGCGAGAGCTGCACGCGGATTTGTGGGAGATGCGCAAGGCTATTGATGCCTATAAGGACGCTGCCGAAAAGGGCGGGATCCAGACCAAGGTGGACAGCGACAACTATCCACCGGACCTGGACACGCTGGTGAAAGGCGTCGAGGTAAAAGGGAAGAAAGTTCGCTTCCTGCGTCGCGTCCCCGTCGATCCCATGACCGGGAAGACCGACTGGGGTCTGCGCTCCGAGCAGGATGATCCCACGAGCGACTCCTTCGGCGGACAGAACGTCTACGACGTGTATTCCAAATCGCAGAAGACCGCCCTGAACGGAACCAAGTATGCCGACTGGTAAGCTGCACGGCCGGGCCTCGCTTCTAACCGTCGCTCGGGCGAAGGGGGCCGGGAAGGGGACCGAGGCGGGGTTCACGTTGCTGGAGCTGATGATCGTCATGCTGATTGTGGCGATCCTGGCTGCTGTCGCGATACCTGCGTATCTGGCGTCCATCAAGGCGGCGAAGGAAGCCGTGCTGAAGGAAGATCTGCACGTCCTGCGCAACGCCATCGACGCCTACACGGCCGACAAGGAGAAGGCGCCGCAGTCACTGGACGACCTGGTACAGGGCGGATATCTCAAGAAGCTGCCCGTGGATCCGATGACGCACAGCGACACTACCTGGGTTACCGCGACGGATGACACGCTGCAGAATATTGATCAGACGGATCCAGGTGTAAATGACGTGCACAGCGGTTCAGAAGAGACTGGAAGCGACGGGCAGCCCTACTCCAGCTGGTGAGCTTCTAAAATTTAGCTGCATCTAATTGTGCACGATGCCCGATGCGCCTGCGATCTTCGGCCCACCCCAGTTCAGAATGCCAACCGTAGCCCGGGTGCGCGCGCACTACGCGCTGCTTTGCGCTGCCGCGGCTAAGCAATTCCACGCAGGATCGCTGGCCGGGCACCTGCTTCTGATCGACGGCCTCGGCGATGAGGGCGATGCCTTGCTGATCGCCGCCAGCATCGCGGGCGCGGCATCGCTGGTGCTTGAAGCGGGAACGGAAGCGGTCCGCCACTGCGTCCGCAACGGCGTCGTCGACTTTGCGGTGACCAGTCTGGCTGAGGCCCTGCGCATTCTGAAGAACGAAGTGCGTAAGCGGCAGCCGATCGCGGTGCTACTGGAGCGACAGCCCATGAGCGTGCTGGCCGAGATGGTGGAGCGCGGAGCGCAGCCGGATATGTTGCGCTGGACCGCGCCGGATCCGGCGCTCAAGGGCTATATCGATACGATGAGAGCGCTCGGCGCGTGGTCATTGCCCTCGCCCTCCGCAACGCCAGCCGATTCGCCGACCCCTGATGCTCGTGCCAACGATTCCCAGACCGATGTGTGCTGGCGCGCCGGCGAGGGCGGCACCGCCGTTTTGCGCCAGCTGGACCTGCTGGCTGGCCAGATGCTGCCGGCGGACGACCTGGAGCGTCAGAACTGGATCGCGCGCGCACCACGCTACCTGTCCCGGGCCTTGAGACTGGAACGCTGCGTTGCTATGACTGAACGAGAGAACTCGGCATTCCTCGCGGCGGTGGAGGAGCGGGCGCAGCAGGGGGCACTGGCGGCACGGGTCGAAGTCAATGGCGGCGGCCGGGTGCGCAGCTTCGGGACCTAAGCCGCCCGGCGGTTACGTCGCGGCAATCGCGCGCAGCCGCGCCCACAACTCCTTCATTCCCAGCTCGGTCTTCGCGGAACACAGCAGGATTTCGTCGACCCCGAGCGCCCGCTTGAGCGCAGCAGCCGATTTCGTCCGCTCATTACCGGAGAGGCGGTCGGCCTTAGTCCCTACTACAACAAAGACTCTGCCGATCTCTTTCAAGTAATGGATGAGCCGTTGATCGCTCTCCTGAGGAGGGATTTTGCTGTCGACTAGACAGATGCAGAGTGCGAGCGTCGGCCGCAGCGCGAGATACGGCTCGATGAACTTCGGCCATTCCGCGGAGATCGACTTCGATATCTTCGCGTAGCCGTAGCCGGGCAGATCGGCGAAGAGCAGCACCGGCTGGATGCTTGCTGCGGCCTCCTGCAGCGCAAAGAAGTTGATGGCCTGCGTACGTCCCGGAGTCGAAGAGACATGCGCCTGCTTTGAGCCGACGAGCGCATTCAGCAGACTAGATTTGCCGACATTCGAGCGGCCGAGGAAGGCGACTTCAGGGGCCGTCGGCGGAGGAAAATGGTCGGGCGATGTGGCTGAGAGAAGGAACTTCGGGATAAGGCGCATCGCTCTCGATTGTCGCAGACAGGGCGCGGCGCTCGCCCTGGCTACCAAATCCGAAAAAATCTGAAGTGATCGAGCTGCGTCGTTGCTGATGATCGGAAGATTACCGGCGAGCGCCGGGGCAGCCATCTGCGATCGAAAGGACCGCGATGCTCTCCCGGCAACCGGCCCGCGCGAGAAGGGCGCCTCCGGATGACTCGGCGGCGCCCTGTGGAGCAGGCTGAGCTGGCTTACCAGCAGTGATGATCGTCATCATCGACGTTGCCCGTTTTCACAAAGGCGAGGCCGTGGGGGCTGTTCAGGCCGCTAACGATGGGTGTCAGTTGGCCGAAGTCAAGATCCAGCCGTCCGACGAAGCCAGGCGTGACGCCGGCCGAATTCGTAGCGCCCACACCGGCGGAATACGCAGTGCCGGGAATAAATTCAGTCTTGCGGATCATGTAGGTGGTATTCGCCGGAGTATCGGAGACGAGTATGAACCCGTCGTCCGATGGGATGAACAATGTGTCGTCAACCTGTGGCGTGCCAAAGGGCGAGGTCAGCGGAATCTGGAGCACACTTTGGTTGTTTCCCGGCTTGCGGACCAGGATGAGTTCCGAGTCTCCCTGGCTGTCGAGCAGAATGTTGTTCGTCGGAGTCAGGGTCATCGAATCCGGGTCCTGCAGGTTCAGTGTTACCTGCGCGCCGGTGACCACGTTGATGGCCGATGCTGTCCCCTCCAGAACCGGCGATACTTCGATGACATCTCCGACGAATTTTGCCTTCACGATGGCCGGCGCGGCGTTCGGATTGTGCGCGGGATTCGATGCGCTGAAGTAGGCCTCACCATTGCGGAAGACGATATCGTCATATCCTCCGCCGTTCGGCGGCGGCGTGGCAAAGGTGAATTGACGCTGGCTCCGCGTCTTCGGATCGAAGATCACCAGATTCGGATTGGCATCTTCGTTCTGCATGGCCCAGATGGTGTGGGTGTAGGGATTCACCTTCAGTCCGTCGTTGTGCCCGATGACGGTAAAGCTGAAGGTCTTGCGGCCGTCCTTCGTGTATTCCACGATCATGTTCGATTTGCCGTCTTCGCCGGTTGGGTCATTTCCATCGCCGTAGCCGATGTAGACATGGTCCCCCATCACAGCGAGCGAGTCGGGTGCCGTGTACTTGCCTACCACGCCCTTCGCAAAGACGCTGATGGAGTAGCCCTTCTCGGCCTTGGGTGTTGTGGATTGCGCCGAACCTGTGGTCGCGATCACGGAAGAAAGGGCGATCGTGGCTGAGATGGCGAGATATTTCCTTGCTATGGCGAACGTCATACGAATCTCCGAATGAATGTGAACGATTGAGGGAAGAGTGGACGCAGCAAGCACCACTCGCGGCGAGTTGAGTGGACGGTGGCGAGCCTTAACTCGACCTTAAGTGGCCTCGGGGTGCCCCCAGAACTATCCGAAAATTCACGCGACGGACTGGCCACGTCATCCTGGCGATGTTTCCAGCAGTTGATTGTTTCGGGGTTGACATATTCCTATATAGGAATATTATGACTGCATGGCACGGGCAGCTACGACCCTGGACGTCTTCAATGCAGTGGCTGAGCCGCGGCGGCGGGAGATTCTCGATGTGCTGGGCGATGGCCGCGAACGTGCCGTGAAC